>JAESFO010001007.1_pt1 | contig 9922 bp, 5 predicted proteins | sample 9269421 | NCBI WGS metagenome assembly JAESFO01 (sample SAMN14502839, study PRJNA617101) | algae metagenome | isolation source: Nostoc desertorum CM1-VF14 and co-occurring heterotrophs from rocky... | place: USA: Clark Mountains, San Bernardino, California | collected 2000-06-05 | reverse complement strand
CAATACGCCGTATCATTGGAGCAGTTGATTTATACAGCGGGCAAACGAAAAAAATTAATGGCGCTGCGAGGTGTTGGCGTTGAAAAAGCACAACAGTATTTTAATGATCTGCTGCGAAACCTGAAACTGGAGCTGCGCCGGCAGATAACAGAATTACAATACCTCCAGCTTTCCGAACAGACCTTCCAAACACAATTGCAATCTGTAAACGACCTGCTAAGCGCATACGAGCGTCAACTTGAAAAGGGAAATATAGCTGCAACGCAGGTTACACGATTGCAAAGCAAGCAATTTGAACTGCAAAAAGAACTACACGAACTAAAGCAACAAAACAATGAAATACAAAAAGAGCTGAAACAGTTGCTGCACTTGCCACCACAAACCTTTCTGAAACTTGGCTCCGAGCAATTTGAACGGGCGCTTACAGACGAAACCATCCCTACATACCAGGCCCTGGTGAGTAAGGCATCAACCAACCGGCCCGACTACCAGTTGGCATTGCTTGAAAAAAGCTATTTCGAAAAGGCTTATTCTTATGAAAAGGCTTTACGCACACCAGATATTACAGTTAACGGACGCTACGACCGCAATGGAAGTACAATGCTAAACTTTGTTGGATTTGGCGCTTCAATAGACCTTCCGCTCTTTAACAAAAACCAGGGTAATATCAGGAAAGCTGAGCTGGGAATACAACAAGCCAAAATACTTTCACAACAAGTACTACATAATGTAGAGACCGAAGTTGCAGCCAGTTATAAGTCATTACTGAATGCCCATGCATTTCAAAAAGGTATTGACCCCAGGTACCTGCAAAGGCTTGACCAATCCCTCGATGCACACACCCGCAACTTCCTATCCAAGAATATTAATATGCTGGAATACCTGGATTTCCTGGAATCTTTCCAGCAAAATAAGCTATCCATTCTTGATGCTGCCCGCGATTTAAACAATGCTGTAGAAGAAGTCAACTATGCATCGGGCACTGAACTGATACCCTGATCTCAAATACGAATAAATCTCCAATCGATCTAATCAACATAACATGAAAAGAATATTTTCAATCTGTGTAAGTATTATCCTTATCGCGGGCTGCAAGGAAAAAGAAGCAGCGCCAATATCACAACAATTCTGCCTCGACAAAGAGCTTAAGTCAAAAATTAGTATTGAAGAAGCCCAAGCAGAACCTGTTGCCACCGGGGTTCATTTAACGGGCAATGTTGAAGCGAATGCAGACAAGCAGGTTACCTACTCCAGTTTAACCAATGGCATCATCAATAATGTATTCTTTTCTTTAGGTGACAAGGTGCAGAGAGGGCAGGTATTAGCTGAGGTAAAAAGCGTGGAGCTCAACAGCCTACAATCTGAATCAGGCAGTATCGTTCAACAGATCAGGATTGCCGAAAGAAAACTTGAAAGTCTGAAAGACCTGTATGCAGACGGTATGTCTTCTGCTAAAGAACTACAGGAGGCTGAAAGTGAACTTGACATCCTGAAATCGGAGCAAAGAAAAACCAGTGCTAACATGAGCCTGTACAATGCAAGTGCTTCGAAAGACGTATTTCAGGTGAAAGCACCATCAAGCGGTATTATAACTGCAAAAAATATTGCACCCGGCACCTCACTCAATTCAGAAAGCGGGGCACTTTTCACGCTATCTAACCTGGACGAAGTATGGATAATGGCTAATATTTATACCAGCAATATCGCCGAGATAAAAGAAGGCATGCCGGTAGATATCACCACGCTTTCTTACCCGGGCAAAATATTCAAGGGTAAAATATCTATACTCTCACAGGTAATGGATAATGATTCAAAAGTACTGCAGGCGCGTATTGTTATGCCTAATAAAGATCTGTTGTTAAAGCCAGGTATGATGGTAGATATCATTGCTTTAAAAAACGAAACAACTATGCAGGTATGCCTGCCAGAGGCCGCCCTGGTGTTTGACAACAACGAATACTATGTATTAATATATAAAGAGGACTGCAGCATAGAAGTACGTAAGGTTAAGACCGGAAACAGGAACAATAACAAAATCTATATATCCGAAGGGGTAACACCCGGAGAAAAAATCATCACCCGTAATCACCTGCTGATTTACCAGGCTCTTCAATCATTTTGATCTCTGCATGTACAGGCAGGTTTCCAGGTAACACAATTGCACCAAGATTGGTGTTTGATTAAATCCTTATCGATATGACAAAGATCGTTCAGCGAATTGTTTCGTTTTCATTAAAAAATTACATTATCGTATTATTCCTGACTGCTTTGCTGGTGGTATCCGGAATAGTAGCTTACCTGCATACACCCATTGAAGCATACCCGGACGTAACCAATACCAGGGCACGTATCATTACACAATGGCCGGGCCGGAGTGCGGAAGAAATTGAGAAGTTCGTTACCCTTCCATTAATGAAGGAGTTAAATACGATTCCTAAAAAATCGGATGTCCGCTCCATTTCTTTATTTGGCCTGTCGGTTGTAACCGTACTTTTCGATGATGATGTAGATGACTTTTATGCACAGCAGTATGCCGCTAACAGGTTGCAGTCCATAGACCTGCCAGATGGGGCAGACGCCAGTATTGAGCCGCCTGCCGGAGCCACCGGTGAAATTTTCCGTTATGTTTTAAAAAGCAAGCGCGACATTAAAGAACTGACTGCCATTCACGATTGGGTAGTAGAAAGGGAGTTGGTTGCTGTACCCGGCGTATCAAACATTATTAGTTTTGGAGGAGAAGAAAAGATCTATGAGATCAAGATCAACCCAACTGAGTTAGCTAACTATGATCTGTCTCCTTTAGACGTATATGATGCCGTAGCCAAAAGCAATATTAATGTAGGTGGCGATGTGATTGAAAGAGGTAGCCAGGCTTATGTAGTGAGAGGTGTGGGCTTATTAGAGCAGATAGAAGATATCGAAAATATCCTCATCAGGGTAAAAGGCAATACACCCATACTCGTAAAACATGTAGCCCGCGTAGAAATAGCAGCCAAACCAAGGCTGGGCAAAGTAGGATTACAAGATGACACAGATTTGGTTCAGGGCATTGTGATGATGCTGCGCGGCGAGAACCCCGGAGATGTCATTCCCAGGTTAAAAGAAAAAATTGCCGAACTCAATAACAGCACTTTACCTGCAGACGTAAAAATAGAACCTTTTATTGACCGTACAGAGCTGGTGAATGCTACTGTAGACACCGTAAGTAAAAATATTATCGAAGGGATTCTCTTTGTATCAATTATTGTTTTCATTTTTCTATTTAACTGGCGCACTACACTTATAGTAGCGTCGGTCATACCGCTCTCCTTCCTGTTTGCATTACTCATGTTGCGCATACAGGGATTACCGGCCAACCTTATATCCCTGGGGGCTATAGACTTTGGCTTATTGCTGGAAGGAACCCTGGTTATTGTGGAATCTGTTTTTGTAACCATGGAGGTCAGGGCCCATCAGCTGGGCATGGAACGGTTTAATAAAAGCAGCAAGCTGGGATTGATACGCAAAGGAGCGGGAAGTGTAGGGGGATATATTGTATTTGCGCAGCTCATATTGATTGTGGCCCTGATACCCATCTTCTCTTTTCAGAAGGTAGAAGGGAAAATGTTCCGTCCCCTGGCATTTACTCTGGGATATGCGCTATTAGGCTCGCTCCTGCTCAGCATTACTTATGTGCCGGCATTGTGCAGGCTGATGCTTACCAAAAACATAAAGGAAAAGGAAAATGTCATTTCGAAATTCTTCAAAAACAACCTGTTTCGTTTGTTTTTGTGGAGTAATCGCCGGCGCCGGATTGTTGTTATCGGTTTTATAGTAATACTGGCCGGATGTGCGGTAAGATTCATGTTTTACGGAACAGAGTTTATACCTAAACTTAATGAAGGAGCGCTATATGTAAGGGCCACATTACCCAATAGTGTCAACCTCGAAGAGTCAACCCGGTTAGCAGAGGAAATGAAAAAGAAGATCCGAGGTTTCGAAGAAGTGAAGTTTGTGCTCAACCAGGTAGGAAGGCCTAATGACGGCACCGATCCTACAGGATTCTTCAATATAGAATTCCACATACAATTACATCCGGAAAAGCAATGGAAACGTTCCGTCAAAAAAGACGAGCTGGTAGAAGAAATGCGAAAGTCGCTGGATGTGTACCCGGGTATTGTATTGGGCTTCAGCCAGCCTATACAGGATAATGTTGAGGAATACGTAGCAGGTGTAAAAAGCTCGCTGGTAGTAAAGATTTATGGTAACAACCTTTTTGAATTGGAAAAATATGCCGACCAGGTGGCTAATAGCATTCGTACTGTTAAGGGCATAGAAGACCTGAATGTATACCGCAATATCGGTTTACCGGAGTTAAGAATACAGTTGCACGATCATAAAATGTCACGCTATGGTATTGATATCGCAGATGCGCAGGCTGTGATAGAAATGTCGATCGGAGGCCGGGCCGCCACTAAGTTCTATGAAGATGAAAGAATGTTTGATGTGCGGTTAAGGTTTGATAAGCCTTACCGGGACAACGAAGAGAAGATCGGCGAAATGATGATCCCTGCCGAGGATGGTAAGAAAATACCCCTAAAAGAAATTGCTACTATCAGCTATATTACAGGGCCTGCCTTTATTTACCGCGAAGGTAGCAGCCGATACATAGCTGTAGGCTTTAGTATACAGGGCAGAGACCTGGGTAGTACTATTGCAGAAGCCAAAGCCAAAGTAGCTAAAGAAGTGAAAATACCGGTAAAAAATAAAATGACCTGGGCAGGAGAATTTGAAAGTAAAGAGCGGGCCTCACAACAGCTTTCAGTTATTGTACCGGCAGTGTTGCTACTGGTATTATTTTTATTGTACTTTAATTTTGGCACCATTAAGGACACCCTTATTGCGGCCAGTACAATTCCCTTTGCATTCATAGGTGGCTTTCTTTCTTTGTGGATCACACAAACGGTTTTCGGTATTTCTGCCGGTATAGGCTTTATTATACTCTTTGGTGTAAATACAATTAACAGTATCATATTGATCGCCGTGATGAAAGAAAATATGCGGAGAATGAATTTAAAAGAAGCTATATCCAATGGAGTACATAGCCGTATCCGCCCTATTGTAATGATCGCATTGATGGGATCCATCGGGCTCCTGCCGGCAGCCTTATCTACCGGTATGGGATCAGAAGTTCAAAAGCCGCTGGCCATTATGATAGTGGGAGGATTACTGATTTGTATGATATTGTCGCTTACCGTGCTACCCCAGATATTCTATTTCAGTTACAGGCGCAAGGCAGCTAAGCAGCAAACCACATAATATCAAAGGCTTCAAATATATCGATAAATAACAGCGACTAAGGATCGAGGGCAACCCGTTATAGCATGCTATGATGGGTTGCTTCATTATGATAACTGACAGGTAGGTTGTCAACGATAAAAATACTACTGCCACAACGGAAGTTCAACTATAAATACAGATCCCCGCGGATTGTTGGGTTCAAACCACAAACGTCCTCCATGTCCCTCTACTATTTGCTTTGAAATCGCCAGCCCCATTCCGTAGGTTTTTTCACCGGCAGTACCTTCTCTTTTAGACGGAGAGTATAGTTTAAATATGCCGTCCTTAAGCTTTTCAGGAATACCTATACCGTCATCTATTATTTTTATATAAACCTTATCGGCTACTTTTTCAGCAACAACCTCAATACGTGCTGCTTCGGGACTAAACTTAATGGCATTGGTAATGAGGTTGCTGATCACTCTCCATAATTGTTCCCTGTTGGCCGGTATTTCCAAAGGCAGCACATGTAGCACCAGATCCTGTTTTTTTGCCTCCGCCCGGGGCTTAAGAATGGTAACGCAATATTTCAGAACCTCCGAAATATCCAGTAGCTCTTTTGCTATATTCCCCGTTTTAAACTGTGCCTGTAACAGATCATCTACAAGTTGCAGCGCATTAGCACCAGATGTGTGTATCAAACCCAGTATCTCCATATCATCCGGCCGCCTGTCCGGGCTACTGAGCATAATACCAGCCAACGAGTAAATCGCTCCTACCGGGCTGCGCAGGTCATGCGCTACTACTCTTAATATTCTCGTATTCTCTTTATGACTATGTTCCAACGCTGAAAGCGTATCTTTTAAGTCCCTGTTTTTTAAGATTAATTGCTGGTTAAAATAGCGCGATTTCAAAAGATTCCTGCGAATAAGCACTAATACTATGATAACCAGCAGCAGAGCCATTAGACCTACAACCAGTAGCTTTCTCTGATCTGATAAGTGGCGCTGCGCCGAAGCCAGCTGGCTTTCCTGTATGGCATATCCCATATAATCTACACCAGAAGCGTTCTCCTGCTCTCTTTGCCGATCTGCCAATGTTAGCGATAACCGGGCGTAATACGCGGCCTGTTTATAGTCGGCACCCTCATAAAAATCAAATAATTTTCTGGAGATCTTCTGGCTGTAAGACAGGTACCCCTGCTTTTCTGCTATTCTTAAAGCTTCCCTGTAATGCGACAAGGCCCTGGTTGTGTCATCAGGCAACAATTGATCGCCCGCGCCGATCATCATATCCATTGACGCATAATACAGTTTCTGTTTATGCGCTTTCTGTATGGCCAATTCCAGGCGTTCTATCCCCTCCCGCCGTTGTCCTCCTTCAATCAGCTCATTTGCTTCCAGTTGTTCGATGGCCAACAAAACGAGGTAATCTTTGTAGCGGCTTGCGATATCCTTTGCCTTTGAGAGATAGTATTTTGTTGTGTCACTTCCAAAATGCCCGGGATACATCAACAGGTAATTATACAGAAGTGGTGCGAGCATCGAATCCTTAGCCAGTTGAGCGCCCTGTGTTAATGCCTCATTAAACAATTCAATTGCCCGGGGATCGTTTCCTGTTTGCTGGTACACCATCGCCATATTCATTTGCATCTGTACCGAATTGGCATGATCCTTCATAGCCTGGTAGCCTTCATAAGCTTTAAAGTAATATCGCAAGGCCAATTGTGGATTGCCCCGGACATCGAATGATATTCCCAGGTTTTTGACCGCATCCGTTTTCCCCTTTTGATAATCATGCCGGTCGGAAATTTCACGGGCGAGTTTCGCAAGATTAAAAGTGCTGTCGATATTGACCTCGTAAAATAACGTTGCCATTCTATTCAACAGATCGACCTGTCGCAAGCTATCCTCACTCATCAACAGTTGTGTTCTTAACCGTTCTATTTCAGAAGTTTGGGCAACAGCCGTTTGCACTCCAAAGGCTACAAAGAGTAAAAAGAATGAGGGCTTCTTCATTACTCCAAAGTTAACCGTTTTTTAAAAGCCGGAAAAGCTACAAGCATTCAACACTACCCGTAACCCGCCAGGTAATATGTATATTTGTGATCGGTCAGTTTTAAATTCATTTAATAAACTAAATCGATCTATATGTCCATCACAAAGGAAGCAGAACTTACAGGCATGCAAAAGGCAAGCGAAGCAGTTGCCCTCACTTTAAAGGAAATGATCGCCTATGCACGGCCTGGCATGTCGACAAAGGAATTAGACGATTATGGCGCAAAGCTGCTGAATGAGTTTGGAGCCCGATCAGCACCCTATTTAACCTATGGCTTCCCGGGCTATACCTGCATTAGTGTGAATAATGAGTTTTGCCATGGTATCCCTTCCAGCAAAAGGATATTGAAAGAAGGTGACCTGGTGAATATTGATGTATCAGCGGAACTGGATGGATTCTGGTCTGACAACGGCAGTTCATTTGTATTGGGGAACGACCTGAATCAACATCAAAAACTGGTGGAGGCCTCGAAACAAATCTTACATGAAGCAATATCCAACATAAAAGGCGGTGTTCGTATTTCAGACATCGGGCACATTATAGAAACAGAAGCTAAAAGGCGCGGCTATAAAGTGATTAAAAATCTTACCGGGCATGGCGTAGGCCGAGGCCTTCATGAAGAACCTTTGGAGATAGCCAACTACAGAGACCGGCGTAATCATAAAAGATTTAAAAAGAACTCCGTCGTAGCTATTGAAACCTTTATTACTACCACCTCAACTTATGCTGATACCTTAAACGACGGCTGGACAATGGTAGGAGATAAAGGTGGTTTTATGGCGCAGCATGAGCATACTATAGTGGTTACAGACGAACAGCCTATCATTTTAACAGCAATGAACGGCATCTGAAACCGACGGAATAACTGAACACTCTCAGGTAAATTTCCCATAATCAGGCTTAGCAAAGTCTCCAAAATACTCCACCAGGTGATCGAGACCACTTGCCAGCTCATCGCCTTCCATTACTGCTCCGTGCCCGGGAATAACTACCTGGGGATGAAGGTCACGCAGTTTAAGAACAGATAAGTAGGCCGTATGCCAATCTGTGGTAAAATAACGCGGCGGGCCATTTACTTCTTTTTTCTGCAGGAGCACTTTGTAAAACGAATCCTGTCTTACTGTAATAAACGCATCCGCCGATAACAGCACTCCATCCTGTTGGCGAAATATCGCCACCTGGCCCGGCGAATGACCGGGGGTTGGAATCCATCGCCAATCAGGCAGGAAGGGTAATGTACCGTCCCAGGACAGGGGCATGAGCTTTTCCTTTATATCAATCGCCTGGTAGGGGTAAATCGAGGCTATTTTGGCAAGCAGCCCGCCCTCAACGCCAGCATCCGGTTCAGGGTAATCACGCAGTCCTGTCAAAAAAGGAAACTCTGCCGGATGCGCAAAAACAGGAACATCCCATTTTTCAAGCAGGTATACAATGTTTCCAACATGATCAAAATGCCCATGGGTTAAAACAATAGCCAGGGGCTTGCGGCCAGCCCCAAAGCGATCATAGGCAGCCTCTTCAATTTCTTTTCCGCAACCAGGCATTCCCGTATCTATCAATACCCAGCCGGCATCGTCCGGCTTCCCGATCATTACAAGGTTCACAATCTGATTGGTATAGCAATACAGATCCGCTCCCACCTCTTTACCGGCATTACTGTTTACCGAAGTCATCGGGATAAACCGGTTGTCGTCACTTTGTTTCATAAAAAATGGGGTTTAAAAATTCCACAAAATGGGAACAAAATGTGGCAACATCCTTTAGTGCCGATATCCTGGCATTTAATGTTTGTGCAGGGCACTATCAGCCTTGTCAGTTATAATAAACTGACGTATGATACCCCGTTCCCATGCGTTGGCCATTGAATCAACAGACGAATCGGGGATTTTAGCTCTTCGTTCCCTAATCGTTCTTGTATCAAATTTAAACCGCTCATCCCGGTTCTGGAGTAAACGCTCGTCCAGCTGTCCCTCTTTTGTAAAACCCATCATAATCATCGGAGCGCCGATTGGCAAATTGCGTTGTTGATCGGTGTGCCAGGTATGAATGGTTTTGCCGTATGTAGATACGATCTTCTTCATTAGCTCTGTTTCCGCCGGCTCCGGGATACCGGGAGCGATCAGCGTGCCTGACTTTACCTCGTAATGATGAGAATGCCAGAGCAGTTTCTCTTCCCGGGGTAGTGTGGCAAACAGGCGGGATGTAATAATATACTCCACACCCATCAACTTAGCGGCAGCATTATTACCGTCAAAGATCACAGCCTGGTACACATCTTCATTCAATTGATGCACATAATGATGTGCTTCCATTTGCGCCGACAGATTCCCGTTATAAAAATGAAAGCCATTGAGATAAGTACTGAACTGTTCAAGAGGCGCTTTATCTTGCAATAGCGCAGCCCCGGTATTCAGCAGCTTATCTTTAGCCGTTTTATTGTCACCGGGAGCATCTACATTCGAGCCGGTATTCCGTCCACCGCATGATGCCAGTAAAAATAAGAAGATACAAAATTTCACCATGGTCTTTTCAAAAAAGAAATCAATAGTTATGCCGTGGATGGTGGTCAATAGCAAATAGCAAGATGGATCACCTGCGCCATTTT
>JAESFO010001005.1_pt1 | contig 9949 bp, 6 predicted proteins | sample 9269421 | NCBI WGS metagenome assembly JAESFO01 (sample SAMN14502839, study PRJNA617101) | algae metagenome | isolation source: Nostoc desertorum CM1-VF14 and co-occurring heterotrophs from rocky... | place: USA: Clark Mountains, San Bernardino, California | collected 2000-06-05 | reverse complement strand
AACCCATATGTGCATCTTGAAATCCCTGACCAGCAGTTGCTCTTATATGAAAAACACAATCTGAAATCTCAATGGAAAACCTGGCTCAGGGGTTATCCTGAAAACGAACCATATACTTTCTATTATACTTATAATGACAATGGACATCCCAGAGAGCTCCTAAGTCAATTTCGAAATTATCAAACCAAAAAAGACACTTACGCTATACGAACTATATACGCGTATTACTAGTATAACATTCACACATAAATTAAAAAAATGAAACTGAAAATTCATCAGGTACTTCTATGTCTGGCCCTGAGCACAATGCTTCTGTTCGCGATCAATGCCTGTAAGAAAAATATTAACCCGCAAGACCCACCTGCTACCATAACGCCATTAGTGCGCCCCAAAGGCAGTTCCACAGGAATGGCCATCACCAAAGAAATAGGTTCATCCGGAGGTACCATTCAATGGCCGGGCGACCATATTCGTATCAACATTCCCGAAGGCGCTTTAACCAGTAATACCGCCATTACAATTGAACGTCTTAATAATACTAATATCGCGGGTATGGGATATTCTTATGCGCTTAAACCTCATGGACAGATATTTGTAAAGCCCGTTACCATTACTATGTCCTGGGCCAACATGGCCGATAGCGTGGGATTGCTTCAGACCTTAGGCCTCTCCTACCAAATGGATGATGGTGTTTGGAAATTCGTTGGCGCGGATGCCGTGAACACAGAAGCCCGAACGGTAAGTTTTAAATCTACCCATTTTAGCGACTGGTCTTTAATGAACCGAATATCTTTATCGCCTTATCAGGCAGATCTCGAAGCCGGCGAAAAGAAAACGATTCAGGCAATGATCTTTACCGAAGCTGACTGGGACAATCTTTTTATTCCATTAGTTAATAATCCTAATGGTCCCTACAATGAACCCGGCTATCCTGTTGGGAACCCGGCCCCGCTTCCTTCGAAGTTTATTAAGTCATGGGAATTAACCGGGCCCGGCAGCTTAAATAAAGGCAGTCAGCAATCGGTCGAGTACCAGGCTCCGGCATCAGTTAATGAAACAGCTACTGCAAATGTCAGCCTTGAATTAAAAGCGCCCGTGCCTGGTAAATTTCTGCTAACAAGCACTATGACTATTATGGGCGACGGATGGATAGAATTAAGCATTAATAATAGTACGCCGGTGCGCTTTCCCGCATCCCCTGTCGTGAAAACTGGATCAAGATACATACTTGCCAACCCTGAAGATGAAGGTGGCGGTCATTTCCTGCTTACCTGGAAGGGAGAACTGGGTAGCCATGCATTTGACCTCGCTGCCGATGGAACGCGTTTTCATTTCTTAACATCTACTACCGGCTATAATGCTTTTTATATACCCGGCCGCGATATGCCTCCGCAACCCAGCGAAGGAAATGTAACGATCACCCAACTTGGGAATGGCCGTGCCGAGGGTAGTTTCACTATTAATAATGTGGGAGTGGGCACGCAATTCAAGCCGGAAGCTACTGCCCATGGCAGGTTTAACGCAAAGTTGTTCATACCATAAAACAACGCATCAAGCCGTAAATATAAGAGCCGCAGGATTGTTAACCTGCGGCTCTTATATTGCTATTTATTCAAACAATTTTATCCGGCCGCCGCCAAACTTCTAAAGTCTACGCTCACAAGTTTACTTACACCGGGCTCCTGCATCGTTACACCATAGATCACATCCACCGTGCTCATAGTCGTTTTATTGTGGGTTACAATAATAAACTGTGAATTATCACTAAACTCGCGGATCATATTGGTAAACTTGCCTACGTTCGCATCATCCAGTGGTGCATCTACCTCATCCAGTATACAGAATGGCGCAGGTTTGATCAGGTAGATGGCGAATAACAAAGCCGTTGCAGTAAGGGTTCTTTCCCCTCCGCTCAGCTGTGTTAAAGAAGTAGGTCTTTTACCCTTGGGTCTCGCCATTACATCGATACCTGTTTCCGCAAGGTTTTCAGGGTTTTCCAATACCAGGTCGCACTGGTCATCTTCAGTAAATAAAGACTTAAATACTTTCTGGAAATTCTCTCTTACCTGGTTGAAGGTATCCAGGAATTTCTGGTTGGCAGTAGATTCTACTTCCTCAATTGTTTTGAGCAGGCTTTCTTTTGCATTAACGAGGTCATTCTTCTGTTCCACAATAAACTCGTAGCGCTTGCGCATCTCGGTGTAAGCCTCTATCGCTGTTGGGTTTACCTCGCCCAGGTTCTCCAAACGTTTTTTCAAACGATCTGATTTTTCCTGTAACTCTTCGGTACTGGTTTCTGTAGTACGCTCTTCGTCCAGTATATCTTCTAACTGTATTTTAAACTCAACATTCAGGCGCTCTTTCGTTCCGGCTAACTGCAACTTTAATTCGTTCAACTTATCCTTTATAGCCGCCAGCAAATGATCTACCTGCTCTTTTTCTTTTGTTTTATGACGCAGTTCACTTTCTTTTTCGCTCAGCTGATTACGCTGGTTGTAGTACGCCTGGTCTGCCTCGTCTAACACTTTCTTATCCTCTTCGCGGCTATGCATCAGCTGTAACAATTCTTCTTCAACAGCAACCAAAGCGGCTTCGTTCTGCGCAATATCTTCACTGGTGCTTGATAACTGCTGTGTGCTCTGCTCTACCTGCTTTTGCAATGCATCCAGCTGATTATTCTTAAAGTTCAACTCCTGCTTCAAGGCATTGATCTTACTTTGCTGACGGGTAACGTTCAGGTTAAATTCATTAAAGTACCCTTGCGACTCTTCATGCGCACCCTGGGCCGCCTTAAAGGCTTCTTCTGCCTCAGCCAGCTTGTTGGCATTAAGTTGTGATACTTCGTTAAATTCCTGAAGTTCGCTGCGAACCCCTTCTACAGAAGATTGCGTTTGCTGCAACTGCTCGTTAAGGTCTTCCAGGCGATTACGCGCAGCACTTTGCTGCCCCTGTATATTTTCTAATTTATTCTGTAAAGAAAATACCTGGTTGGACAGTTCCTGTATAGCTCTTTCGGTTTCCTTGATCGCATTTTCTCTCAGGTCTTCATTAAAAGCAATCACCTCGTTGTGCCTTGCCTGTATCTGCGTTCTCAGACTTTGTACCACCGCATCCTGAGCAGCGATGTCCTTCTGTAATTTTTCCAGGTTCTTGGCACGTCCTATTTTCTTTCCTTCAATCAAACCTACGCTACCGCCGGTAAGGGTATGCTTGCCTTTTACATAGCGTCCGGTCTTTTCAATTACCGTAAAACCATTGGCATTTTCCAAAGCCTCCTCACCTTCCGCGATAAACACATTGCCCAGTAAGTGTTTGGCCAGGTTGCTATATTTTTCGTCTACCTCTACTACACTTAAAGCCGGCGTAGCATTCTCCAGGGTATGACCCGAATTAGCTGAAACCGCTTCACCAATCTTATCCAGCAGGAAAAAATTAGCCTTTCCTTTTTTATGATTACCTAGCAGATGCACTGCTTCCAACCCCTGCTGCAGGTCATTGATGACATAGTAATTCAGGTAAGGCTCCAGTACGTTCTCCAATGCTGTACGATATTCTTCTTTTACGTAAATGATATCGGACAATATGGGTGCCTGGTAATTCCAGTCTTTATTTTTATGTAGAAATTTCACACTATCCGGATACCCTTCCATCGAATCGATCATCGACTTCAATAAGTCGTGCTCGTTCTTTTTGGCGTCGAGTTTACGGCTTTCTTCAGCCATCTCATTCCTGAGTGCATCCAATACTCCTTGTGTTTGAAGGATCTGCTCTTTGGTATGTTCATTATGCGCTAATAATTGCTCTAAAGATTGTTTATGCTCGCTCAACACCTGCTCTTTCTGCAGACGCTCTGCATCCAGCGTTTCAAAAGTAGCAGCCCTTTGTTCAGTTTCCTGTTCAATTTGCTGAATGGCTCTCTGCAGGTTTTGAATGGAGGTATCGGCTACGGCAACCTTCTTCTCTGCTTCAAACTGGCTGCGCTGCACCTGTTGGTTTTCCGTGCGGATCTCCTCCAGTGCATTACGTCTTGAGTCTAATATGCCGCGCTTCTCATCGGCCTCTATTTTCAGGTTTTCCAGTTGCTCGTTCAAACCATCATAAGCTTTTTCTTCTTCATCTAACTGCAATTGTGTAAAGCCAATGCTTTCTTCAATACCTTTTAACTGGGCTCCCGACTTATCCAGGAACTCCTGTAAACCTGTTCCCTTTTCTTTTAAGTATTGAAGACGCTGAACAGCCAGGTTTTTGTCGCCCTCTTTGGTACGAACTTTTTGCTGTAATTCATTAAATGCATGTTGCATGCTTTGTAAAGCACGCTCCTTTTCTACAAATACCAGCTTTTCCTGCTCTAATGCGGCCTCACCTGTTGCTACTGCTGCTTCTAATTGGGCAATACGTTCAGACTCTGATTCTTGTTTTTCAGTAAGATCTTTATATGTTAAATTAAACCCTTCCAATGCGGCTTTAGCCAACTCAATACTGACCTCGCGGTAATCGCGCTTGATCTCATGGTATTTTTCGGCCTTTTTCGCCTGGTTTTCCAGGGCTTTCAGCTGGTTATTGATTTCAAATAAAAGATCTTCAATCCGGTTCAGATCCAGTTCAGTAGCGTCGAGTTTTGTTTTTGCTTCCTTTTTCCTGGTCTTATAAATAGATATACCCGCAGCCTGCTCCAGCATCTTACGGCGGCTGTTTTCTTTATCGCGAATGAGGTCATCCACCATGTCCAGGGCAATAATCGCGTAAGAATCTGTACTGATACCGGTGTCCATAAACAGGTTCTGTATATCCCGCAAGCGGCATTGTACATCATTTAACCGGTATTCGCTCTCCCCGCTTTTATAAAACTTACGGGTAATACGAACCGTATTAAATTCTGTCGGTAACAGGTTTTTGGTATTTTCAAAAGTGAGACTCACTTCTGCCAAACCACTGGCCGAACGGGTTTTAGATCCGTTAAATACCAGGCTGTCCAGGTTCTCGCTTCGCAAATTGCTGATACGTTGTTCACCGATTACCCAACGGATACTGTCCACGATATTGGACTTACCACAACCATTCGGTCCCACGATCCCGGTGATATTATCATCAAAATTCACGATGGTTTTATCGGCAAAGCTTTTAAAACCCTTTATTTCTAAACTCTTTAATCTCACGCTAAAAAACTTTTATTGCAACAGCGAATATAGACCAGTAAACGCTAGTCATGGCTTTGTTTTATACACAGGTTTTAAAGAAGGCCTGTGGAAAATGACCTATCAAAAAAGCAGTAATTTTGCAGTTTTCAAAGAGCATTAAATAGCAACTTTTTGCTCAAAACGGACCTATTATTACCTAAATACCATCGTTTTAATTACGAAACAAGCCATTTCAATAAGTGAAATCGCAAATCGGTACCCAGCCATTTTTTAGATAGATAGTTACCCTAAAACAACAGTTATCCACACAAAATTCACAATATTAGAATATCTGGTTAATTAGATTTGTACAGTGGCCTTCAATTACACTAAAACTAATAACAGTTTAAGTTCTCAGCTTTATTAAAAAGTTCAATACTATTTGTTGCGACGGCCATTTGAGTGAATGAGCCCGATAAAATACTTAACTCATTATTTGATCGGCGAGCAACCCTAACACCAATCCACCAATGATACCGAAAGCACCCAATAATATTAAAGGAATCGCCAGGAAAATAAATACAGGTGATTGCGAAGTTCTTACCTCAATAAAATATTTTGCCAAATCAATGCCGGGCAGTGGCACTACTTTCGCTACCAGGCTTTCCAATTTCGATACGCTGGTCCCGTCTTCTAATTGCAACCTGTAATCCCCCGGTTGAGCATAAAAGCTGCATATCTGAATACGTCCCACCGAAAAACTATTGACCTGTAGCCGCATTGCCAAAAAGCTAAGCTTTAACGGTTCGCTGGTTCGTTCATTATAAACAGAAGGCCGGAATTGATCAATAGGTGTTCGTTTCATCAGGCTTCCCTTCTGCCAGATCGAAAAATATCCCGCTTTAGCAACTGTAAACTGTCCTGCTTTTTGCAGGTAAGGGATTTCTAACAAAACAACACCGTTTAAAGATTTTCGCATCAACCGGATTCCTTTCACCAAAAGGAAAACTCCAATTGGTATCAGGCAAAAAAATAAAATCCGCCAGTATACTAGTTCCATTTCTTCGAATTTAAATGCAGTGAACAGCGATTATTTATCGCTACGGATCTTATCTTTTTGAATGGGCGAATAATCCGTCATTACCTGGCCATTTACAATGATTTTATCAAAGTAACATTTAATTCCTGTTGCTATATTCATATCTTCAGCATTCTGTATATGGAAATGCAGATGTGGTTCTGATGAATTACCCGAATTACCACAAAGCCCGAGGAACTGACCTTTCATTACTTTTTGCCCTTCCAACACTTTTATGGAGTGCTGCTTGAAATGAGCAAAGAATAAATACTCATTATTGGCTGTTTTGACGATTACCGAATTACCCGGTACATAAACCGGGTTCATCGTTCCCGGTACATTATCCTTAATACCATCCACCACTAACACAACCTCTCCGTCACAAGGCGCCAGCAGCTCCTGGCCAAAAGCATAGTAGTCTTTATTGGTTGATCCATTGGTTTTAAAAGATTTTCCTTTTGCATCGGTAATCACTAAATCAAAAGCATTCTTCTGAGCTTCGTGCTCTACATGATAATTCAACGCTTTAGTGTCTCCACCCCAGATCACCGTCCACTCGCCATTAAACGGCAAAGCCATCGGGGTTTCATTCCTCTCGGGAAATGTCTTTCCCTGGCCAACGTTATTGATTGTAGCAGCTTATTTAAATCTTATGTTTAGCCATTTTTTTCTGATAATGAGTCATTTCAAGTGCCAAGCCGGGTTACTGTCCAATATTACTTTCCATAACCAGAATACTCTTCATGAGAGGTTCATTACCTGCATTCCATTTCTTCGTTTCCTTTAACCACAGGTTGAAATTTTTTTTATCCTTTCTTTCGTAATACGTGTGTAAAAGATTATAACAGTTCTCCCCATTATACTTCTGATCTGTACAATCGGCGATAGCTTGCTTACAGCTCGTGGCAGCGTCTTCTAAACGTCCTGACTTTATTTGGGCAAAAACCAGTTCTTTGTTAGTGTAAGCATCATCAGGGTTCGTTTTCAGCGCACTTTTTAAAACAGATATGGCATCATCGTACCGGCCAAGACAGTTATAGGAATATGCCAGCTCTACACTAAGACCTTTATAACCGGGATCTATTTTTTGGGCTCTTTGTAAATAGGTCAGCGCCTTTGCACATTCTGCCCAACCATTATACATATAACCCCAACGATAAAGTCTTGCTACTGAATTGGTATCTGTTTTATAATGCTTAAGCCATTCAGGAGTTCCATTAATCTTAAGCTCTGTAAATTTACTATCGGGAATAAAGGCGATTAAAACATTATTCGGTGTCAGCCGAACTTTTATACCAGCACTATCAAGTTTCTTCGGTACAAACTCACCATTTTTTAAAATACGGAAAGTGCCTTCATAGTTGAATGTGAGGCCGGCTACTTCGTCAACATAAATAAACCCATATGTATAAGAACTATCTTTATCCGGCTTAAAAGCCACCCATTTATCCTCACTTTGTACAAAGCGTTTATCAAAATTCAAAATTGTTTGGGCATTAAGTGTTGTTGTTAGTAAAACAATGAATGGTAAAAAATATTTCATAGTTGCAAATATGAGTGAATAAAACCCTGCCTTCCAGGCATAATAATCATACCACATGCTTTTGTAAAGCCTGTAATTACTTATTGAGCAACAGCCCTATTCCTGCTCATAAACACATAATAAATAGGTATTCCAATCGCCACTATAACCAGTCCGAATAAAGAAGTAGCAGGCTTGTAAAATAACAATCCTAATGCCATAGTGCCGGCCATTAAGATATAAACGATGGGTATAAAAGGATAACCAAAAGCCTTATACGGCCGTTCCGCATCCGGGCGGGTTTTACGCAGGCGGAATACAGCTAAAATAGTGAGGATGTAGAAGATCAGAGTGATGAATACCACATAATCGAGCAATAAACCATATTTGCCACTTAAACAGAGTAGACTGGCCCAAATGCACTGCGCCCACAATCCCCAGGCAGGAACGGCATTCTTATTCAAAGCAGCCGCCTGCGGCAGGAATAATTTATCCTGCGCCATGGTGTAGAATACTCTTGCCCCTGTAAGCACCAGGCCATTATTACAACCAAAAGTCGAGATCATGATCATGATAGCAATAATAGCTGTACCATAGGTGCCAAATATATTGGAGGATGCAGCCGTGGCCACGCGATCCTGTACAGCAAAAGCAATATTCGGATCAGCTACTTCTGTTGCAAAAGCCGCCGCCCCGCCGGATGCTGCCGGCGTCAGGGGTAACACCGCGGTATACATCACATTGGTTAATACATAAATAATAATTACGATCAGTGTGCCCAGGAACAGGCTTAAGCCAACATTTTTCTTCGGGTTTTTAATTTCGCCGGCGATAAAAGTTACATTTTCCCAGGCTACGCTGCTGAATACAGACCCTACCATAGCTGAACTTACAAGACCAATAGCCAGGAATATGGAAGAGGGCTCTTTAAATAATGACCACCCTATTTGGTTACCTGCTTCGTCTTTAACGGCTTCCGTAAACTTAAAGTCAAAGGCATTGGTCCAGTTATTATTCCAGATATCAGCCTTGGCTGCCAGTAAAAACCCAAACAACATTAAACCAAAAAGAGAAAATAATTTCACTACTGTAAATACGGATTGTATGATCTTTCCTTCCTTTACGCCCCTGGTATTTACATAGGTTAAAAAGATGATCAATGCAATCGAAACCAGCTGCGCCGGATACAGTTTAAACCAGCCGGCCTGGAAAATAATATTCTCATCAGCCAGTGTTAAAGCCGGGATAAAATATCCCGCAAACTTGCTGAACGCCACTCCCACAGCGGCAATGGTACCGGTTTGTATTACCGAGAAAAAGCTCCACCCATATAAAAAGCCTGTGAAAGGATTGTATGCTTCTTTCAGGTATACATACTGCCCGCCGGCCTTGGGAAACATGGAGGACAACTCGCCATAGGTAATAGCGGCAAAAACGGTCATCAACCCGGTGATGATCCATAAAGCAATCAGCCAGCCAGAACTGCCCACGCTACGCGTCATGTCTGCACTTACTATAAAAATACCGGAACCAATCATGGATCCGGCAACTATCATGGTACCATCAAAGAGGCTTAAGGACTGTTTAAACTTTTCAGCAGACATAGAATTGTTTTAGTGAAGGACTACAAGATAGCATCTAAAATGTAAAATATGAAATACTAAATTATAAATGCCAAGGCGGGCGGCCCGTGTACAAACCACTAGCTCTTCACTTTCATCCACATTGGCTTCAATCTGGCGATTTTTTTATAAACAGGACAGGTTTCGCTGTGACATCCCGGCAAATAACCTGTGCTCATTAAAAACTCATTTACGATTTCGCCTCCGGTAAACTTAAAAGTCTTTTTAAATAGCTTCATCCACTCTTCTTTGGTTTTAGGGTGATGCCGATCGAGCCAGTTTTTAAAAGAGCCGAATTCTTTTTGCAACCCTATGATCGTTTTGGCATTTTCTATTGCTGCATTTATTTTCAGCCGGTTGCGAATAATACCGGCATCCAGCATCAATGAGTCAAACTTCTTTTGTTTGTACCGGCTTACTTTTTCAATATCAAACTGATCAAAGGCCTTATAAAAATTATCCTTCTTTTTTAAAATGGTTTCCCAACTTAGTCCGGCCTGGTTGATCTCCAGCACCAGGCGGGCGAACAGTTCGTTATCCGAATGCATAGGGTACCCGTATTCGTGGTCATGATAGTGCTCATGCACGGTTCCTTTGCCCTTTCCTTTTA
>JAESFO010001004.1_pt1 | contig 9955 bp, 4 predicted proteins | sample 9269421 | NCBI WGS metagenome assembly JAESFO01 (sample SAMN14502839, study PRJNA617101) | algae metagenome | isolation source: Nostoc desertorum CM1-VF14 and co-occurring heterotrophs from rocky... | place: USA: Clark Mountains, San Bernardino, California | collected 2000-06-05 | reverse complement strand
CCAGCGGCGACGGCCGCGGTCCGAGCAGCCCGACGAGGTAGCGCTCGCGGGGGCCCATCGCCCGCGGGGCGAACCGTTCGCGGTCGCCGTCCCACGGTCCGAGCAGGTCGGCCCGGATCAGCCGCTCCAGCTCGTCGCGGACCTCCGGGCTCGACCGCTCCGTGATGTCCTGCACCGCGTCGAGGACGTCGGCGGGGTCGGGGAACTGCTGCTGTTCGCCGTTCGGGTTCGCGAACAGGCCCTGTGCGCGGGTCATCGACGCGCCACCTCTCGTGCTCGGGTCACTCGTCGTCCTCAGGACGGGGGCGGCGCTTCTTCTTGCCGTGCAGGCCGCGGGCGACCTCGTCGGCGTAGCGCTCGTGGTTCAGCTCCAGGAGGCGGTCGAGCACCTCGCGCTGCGCGGTCGGGCCGATCGTGTACCGCAGGTCCCGGCCGGCGGGGTGGAAGCCGTGGTCGGGGTCGATGTCGTCCCATCCGTAGGCGTCCAGGACCGCGAGGTCGATGTCGCGGTGGATGCGGCGGAGTTCGACGAGGTCGGCGTCGTTCTCGTCGGGGTCGAACACCAGGTTGTAGGTCTTGGTCAGTCCGGTGCGGCGGGACTGCATGACCGAGCGACGGTAGGTGTCGAGTTCGTCGCCCAGCTCGCGCATGCGGGTGGTCGGCTCGGGACGGGGGAAGGTCTCGAACACGTCGGACGGGGTGTAGCGGAGATCGGCCTTCATCGACGAGGCGCGGGCGACCGCCCACCAGTAGTGCGGGGCGCTCGACAGCAGCGCCAGCGTGGCGGTGGCGTCGGTGGCGAACACAACGACGGCCTCGCTCATGATCTGTCCGGTCTGCACCAGCGCCGGTGCCACCATCTTGCTCACCCGGGTGAGCGCGACGACCCGTTTCAGGCCGGCGATCGCCGCGACCATCGCGGGGCGCTTCTCCGCATACAGCCACCAGTGTTCCCGGTAGACATTGCGGTTATTGGCGTCCCGCTCCGGCTTCACCAGCTCTCGGACCTGCCGGTAGGGCGCCGTGTACCGCCGGGCTCGTTCCTCAGACCAGTCGTGGAAGTTGATCACCCAGCGACGCGCGACGCAGCCCGGATCGGAGTTGAGATCCTGCCCGTTCAAGTAGGGGAACAGCACGTCGGCGTTCCGCGGATCGGCGTCGATCAGCGCCCGGGCCCGCTCCGGCTCCATCGTGAACCCGAGCCCGAGCACGGTCGATCCCTGGAAGGCCAGCCCGGTGTTCGCGGCCAGCCGGTGCGGGTTGCCGGTGACGCGTGCCTGAGCCTCCAGCGACGCGGTCACGCCGGACACCGGCAGCCCGTCCGCGTACCGGGAGACGGCAGGGTCCACGACGGCCCGACTGGTCCAGACCGCCGCGTACTCCAGGACTGCGCTCCTGGACGGCCACGGCTCGCTCCTCACCGCCCGCCGGATCGTCGTGCCCTCGGCGACCAGCCGGTCCAGTCCGACCTCGCGGGTGTCGCCCTGGGCGAGGGTGTTCGTGGCGAGCAGTCCGGTCTGCCCGTTCGGGGTCAACAACCGGTGCGCTTGCAGCACGAAGTAGGCGACCAGGTCGGCGCTCCCCCGCGTCCCGCCGCCGAGCCCGCTCACCAGCAGCTCGCGGTAGGCCGTCCCGAGCGAGCCGGTGAGCTTCTGGCCACCGAGGAACGGCGGGTTCCCGATGACGGCGTCGAAGCCGCCCCGCTCGACCACCTCGGGGAACGCCAGCGGCCAGTGCAGCGGCGACCGCGCGAACGCATCGGCCGGACGCTCGGTGTCCAGCCACTCCCGCGCCCGTTCCCGAGCGGCCATCTCCCCCTCCCCCGCGGCGACCTTGTCGGCGAGGATCTCGGCGTCGCTGACCAGCGTCTCGCGCTCGGAGTTCCTCAGCCCCTTCCGGCTCGCCGCCAGCGCCGCGCCGACGACGAGGTCGGCGAACAACCGCTGCTGGCTGGTCTGCAGTTCGGCGTCGGCGAGCATCGCCCGCTTCTCGTCCATCGCGTCGAGTGCGCCGGCGGCGCCACCGTCGACGGGCACGTCCCGGAGCCGGCGCCTGGTCGCAGCCGCCTCCGACACGACGGAGCGGGCACCGGTCGTGAAGTCGAACGTCCCCTCCCGCTTCTTCCGTGCCGCCGCCGGATCCAGGTGCAGGTACTCCAGCTGCTCGGTGCTGGTGATCCCGAGCAACGAGTCCCCCGCGACCAGCCGGTCGTCCAGGAAGGTGAACGGTCGGCGCGGGTCCAGCGAGACCAGCCACAGCGACAGCTTGGCCATCTCCACGGCCATGGGGTTGATGTCCACCCCGTAGAGGCAGTGCTCGATGACCTCCCGCCGCGCCCGCACGGTCAGCTCGTCGTCCTCGGAGTCGGGAGCGCGGTGCGCGTCGACGGCGGGCGCGGCGGCCCTGCCCTCGCGCACCCACGCATCGACCAGGGCCGCCCCGAGGTAGCGGGCGGCGGCCACGAGGAACGCCGCCGATCCCATCGCGATGTCGGCGACCGACAGCTCCAGCAGCTCGGCCGACGACCTAGGGACCCACCTGGTGCTGTCCTCGGTCTGCAGCGGCCCGTTCTCGTGGTGGTACAGCAGCGGGTGCAGGGCGTGCCGCACGACCTCCTCGGCGAGCTTGCGCGGGGTGTAGTGCGTGCCGGTGCTGCCCCGCAGCGACGACTCCGTGACGTAGAGGGCCCCGGGGAGGATGACCACGGGCAGGTCCCGGAGGTCCTCGCGCACCAGCCCGTGGAAGGGCAGCAGCCGCTCCACCAGCGCGGCGTCGCCCTCGGTGACGGCCAGCAGCTTGCGGCGGCGCTCCTCCTCTCCGGCCGCGTCGGGCTCGGTGAGCCGGCGCTCGATCGCCCTCGCCGACCCGATACCGGTCGCCTTGTACTGCTCGGCGATCGCCGCGGCCAGCAGCGGACGGCCGCGATGGCGCCGGGCGAGGTCCTCCAGCGCCGACAGCGGGACCTCGGCCTCGGTGCCGACCTTCCCGACCAGCCCGAGCACGACGTCGCCCGCCCGCAACCCCTCGAAGGACAGCAGACCCTCGTAGACGTAGCCGATCTGCTCGACGTCGAGCTGGCGGAAGGACAGCGTGCGACGCTCCCGGTTGCGGCCGGTACCGACCTCCACGTGCTGCACCGCGCGCAACATGTGCAGCACGGTGCGGTCGTCGACCCCGAGCGGCATCCACGGGTAGGTCTCCGGGTCGAACAGCGACCCGTCGTGGGCGTGCAGGTGCAGCCGCGGGTGGTCGACCCCGCCGTGGACGGCGGTGAACAGGGCGAGAAGCCGGTGCCAGGCGGCGGTCGAGTTCTCCAGCTCGTCCTCGGAGCCCTCCTGTGCGCGCAGCTCCAGCTCCGCGCACAGCCGCCCCGCCGAGTAGACGCTCGCGTACAGGTCGTTGTCCGACGGCAGCAGCCCGCGTTCCTCGGCGTAGAGCAGGAAGACGACCCGCATCATCACCGACACCGCACCGCGGTAGACCTCGTGCGCGTTGACGCCGGCCAGGCCCGGTCCGCCCGCGGCGCGCTCGGCGACGTCCGCCCGCCCGATCTGCGCGACGAGCAGCTCCACGGCCCGACGGACCTGGACACCGAGCGCCTCGGTGATCTCCTCCTGGCTGTTCTCCGACTCCCGGAGCAGCGCGGGCAGCCGTTCGTCCACCGGCACACCGAAGAACCGGGTCCGGCCCAGGATCGACGTCCACGCGCGGACCACGCCGCGTTCGGCGGCCTCCGGCCAGGCGATCGCGTCGAACACCGCCGTCGTGGTGACACCGCCGCGCGGCGCCCACACGAGGACCCACCAGCGCCCGTCGGTGACCAGCCCCAGTTCGACGTCCACGGCCCGGCAGAGCTGGGCCGTCCGGTCGACCGGCGTCGCGGCCCACGACGAGTCGGGGATCCGCGATGTCGGCGTCGACCCGTCGGACAGCACGGTGACCAGCAGCTCCGGGCGCTCCGGGGCGCTGTCGGGGGCGACCAGTGCATGGGTCGGGGTGACGACGGTGTCGTGTTCGGGGACCTCCCAGCGCAGGACCGGGGCGACGTCGTCGGACAGCTCGGCACCCCAGCCGAGCAGTTCGGTGAGCACCCAGCGGACCCATGCCTCCCGACCGCCGGTCGGGTCGTCCCGCCATGCAGTGTGCTCGCGGCGCAGCGCCTCCCGCCGGGCCGGCTCCAGCGCCTCCAGCGCGGGCCACACCCGACGCAGGACGGGCAGCGACAGGAACGGTCCGTCGACCTCGACGAGGGCGAGCCAGTCGCGGTGCTGGGCCACCGCGTCGACCGGCGGGGCACCGGTGCGGCGGCGGGTCGTCGTGCGGGTCATCGGACGGCCTCCCGGGTCGGGACCACGAGGACGACCGCGACCGGGAACCGGTGCGGTGTGGGGTCGGCGTAGCGGGCCTCGATCGCCGCGAGCTCGCGGTCGCGCTCGGCGTCGAGGCCGGCGAGCCGTTCCGCCCACTGCCTGCGGTCGCGGCGGTACTGGGCGAGCTCCTCGGCGGTCCGGCTCGCCTCGGCCTGACTGAACAGGGCGTTCTCGGCCTCGGCCCCGGGTTCGTCGAGTGCGGTGCGCAGCACGTGGGCGAAGCGGTCGAGCCCCTCGGTCGTGCGGTCGACCTCCTCCCGGCGTCGCTCCGCCAGGACGCGGTCGAGCGAGGCCTGGCGGGTGTCGGCGCGCCAGTCGATAGCGCTCACGAGACCGTCGCGGACCTGCGGCCACCGCTGCGCGAGCCGCTCACGGACGTGCGGCGCGGCCGGGGTGCCGGACCCCAGCGCGCGGGAGACCGCGGCGCCGAGCCCGCCGAGGTTCTCCCACCGGCGGAAACGGCCCTGTCCGGGGATCCACCCGCCGGCGTGCAACACCTCCTCGTGCAGGCGCACGCCGTCGGCGCCGACCAACACGAACCGGGTGTAGGCGACGGCGAGCACGTCCTCCAGAGCGGGATCGTCCGACACGACGGCGGTGACCCGGTTCAGCCCGATGTCGGGGTTGGACACCGCGGTACGCAACAGCCGGGTGGACATCGCGACGAGTGGGTGGTTGAGGTGGGCCAGGACGACGTCGTCGCGCCCGGCTGCCACCGCGGCGTCGAAGGTGACCGGCAACCGACGGGGCTCCCGGTCACCGGTGTCGAGCTTCTCGACCAGCCCGGCCGCCGCACGCTCCCAGGAACCGGTGAGGGTGGGGACCTCGAACAGCCCGTCGCGGAACTCGCGTTCGTCGACGACCTCCCGCAACGGCTGCTGCCGGGCCAGCTGCAGGGCGGTGTCGACCACGCGGCGGACCGAGGACGGGGTGATGCCCAGGTCCTCGACGGTGCGGTCCAGCGTCTCCCGCAGCCGACGGACCTGCCGGGGGACGTCGGTGTCCACGGGCAGGTCGGGGCCCGGGCCGCCGTCGACCCCGTCGACGTCGAAGTCGGCGATCTCGCCCAGCATGCGGCGCTGGACCGCGTCGGCGAGCACCGCGTTCACCGAGCCGAGGTCCGCCTGCATGGTGGAGATCTTCTTCGCGACCCGGGACAGGAACTCCAGGTCGGCGGCGTAGGAGTCGACAGCGGTCCGCCACCCGGTCCCGACGAAGTGCCGGATGTCCGGCGGGTGCTCCTGGCCGTAGCGATCGACACGGCCGATGCGCTGCTCGAGCCGGTTCGGGTTGAAGGGGATGTCGTAGTTGACCAGCCGGTGGCAGTGGTTCTGCAGGTCGATGCCCTCGCTGGCGGCGTCGGTGGCCAGCAGGATGCGGACCGGGTGCTCGGTGGGGTCGGCCTGGAAGGCGAGCCGGAGCTGCTCGCGCTCGTCGGCGTCGACCCCGCCGTGGAGCTGGGCGAGCTGTGGGGCGTCGATGCCCTGGTCGCGCAGCAGCCCGGCCAGCCAGCGCTGGGTGTCGCGGTACTCGGTGAACACCACCACGCGCTCGTTGGTCCAGAGCTCACCGTCCGGCCGACAGACCGCGGTGAGGTAGCGGAGGAGTTCACCGGCCTTGGCGTCGGGCTGGGCCTCATGAGCCAGGGCCCACCGCTCCATACGACGCAGCAGCTCGATCTCCCGGTCGACGCCGGACACGGGGTCGGCAGGGGTGTCGGTCTGCAGCGGGATCGCCCGCCCGACGGCGTCGTCCTCGGCTTCGCCGAGCTCCTCGTCGCCGTAGGTCTCGGTCTCGTCGAAGAAGTCGTCGAGCCACTCGGGGACGTCGTCGCGGTCGTCGATCTGCTGCGCGGCCGTCGGGCGCCCCGCGCGGCGGTTCAGCGTCTCCAGGTAGACGCCGACGGTGTGGGCGAAGGCGGCCGGGCTGGAGAACAGCCGCTTCTTCAGCAGCAGCGTGATGAGGTCCGCCGCCCGCCGGCCGCGACGGCGGGCGGTGCGGGCCCGCCGGAGCTGCGCGAACTCGGCGAGCAGGGCGTGGACCTCCTGCTCCTCGGCCGGGTACTCGACCGGGATGGGGCTGGTGTGCCGGGCGACGAAACGCGATGTGCCGTCGGCGTTCACGATGTCGCGCTTGAGCCTCCGTACGACGGTGCGCCGGACCGCCTCACGGTCCGGTTCGACGCCACGGGCGAACCGCTGGTCGTCGAGGATCTCCAGCAGCGCCGTGAACGACGACTGGTGTCCGTTGTGCGGGGTCGCGGACAGGAACAGCCGGTTCGTGAAGTGGGGCGCGATGCGTCGGACGAGCTTGGTCTGCTGGGAGTCGACCGCGTAGACCTGCTGCGGTGACGCCGGGGCGGCGTGGTGGGCCTCGTCGAGGATCAGCAGGTCGAACACGCGCTCGCGGTCGGGCCCGGCGGCGGGCAGGACCTCGTCGAGCAGCCGCTGCGCCTTCGGTCCGCGCAACCACGGCAGACTCACGATCGTCAACGGGTACACCCGGAACGGATTGGCCCCGCTGCCCAGCTCGCGGCGCACGCGGGCGCACCGCTCCGAATCGACGACCGCGAAGTCGAGGCCGAACTTCTCGGCCATCTCGTCGCGCCACTTCACGGTCAGACCGGCCGGACAGACGATCATGATCCGGCGTGCGCGGTTGCGGAGCAGCAGCTCCTGCGCGACCAGGCCGGCCTCGATGGTCTTGCCCAACCCGACGTCGTCGGCCAGCAGCAGGTTCACACGAGGGGCGCGGACGGCGCGGGAGACCGGCTCGAGCTGGTAGTCCTCGATCGCGACCCCGGACCGGAACGGGGCCTGCAGGGTCGAGACGTCGGCGGACGCCACCGCGGACCAGCGCACCGCGTCGAGGAACGCCGCCAGCCGCTCGGGTGGGTCGAAGCCATCGGCTGTGACGTCGGGCAACGAGCCACCGGGCATCACCCGACGACCCGGCTCCAGCTCCCAGATGACGTCCAGGGTCCGGCCGTACTCCCCGTCCTCGACGCTCTGCAACGTCAACAGGGTGCTGCCGGGCGCCGGATCGACGGCTCCGACAACCCATCGGCGCCCTCTGACCTGGACCAACGACCCGACCACGGGGGACCCGGCGTCGGTTCGACCGGCCTGCACGGCAGTCAACAGCGATCTCCTCTCGCATGGACCTGCGTCACAGTAATGGATCGCGAAGGCGACGCGTCAAGCCGTCATATGGCTTGTGTAATGAATTCACAGTTTGCTCTACTGGATACACACGAATACAAGCCAGCACCTCCGTGGAGTGACCGATCGTGAACCCCTTGTACGACGCCGCGTCCGACTCGAATTTCCCGTCGCGGACCCGCCCCCGAATCGACGTCGGCACGCCGCAGGCGCCCGTCGAGCGCGGCCCATCCGTGTCCACCGGTCCGGCGGTGACGAGCCCGTCCGCCGGCACGGCGTTCCCGGACCGCATGCCCGACGACGCCGCGGACGGTGCGTCGTGCCCCGTCGTGCCGACGGGGCCGCACCCGGCCACGGTCGAACGGCGCGGCCCGCTTCTCCCGCGCTGCCGCTGTGGCCCTGCGGTGAGCGGCTCCTCGGCTTTCGTCGGCACGGCGATCGTGGGCGCCGGTGACGACCGCGGCGTCCCCTCGCTGGCGCTCTGGCAGACAGACCGGCGAGGGCGCCCGGGGGGCGCCTGGATGGTGCCGACCGCGGAGGCGTTCACCGATCCCGCGACGGCCCGTTCGGTGCTGGAGCGGCTGCACGGGCGTCCGATCACCGGTACGTCGGTACCGCTGGTGCGCACCCTGGTGGGCCGCCTCGGCCCGGTCGCCGGGCACGACCTCTCCGTCGAGGACGTGCGACGCAGGACGTTCTCCGTGCTCGACGCCGTCGAGGACACCGTTGCCCGCCGAGCACTCGTCGAGACCGCTGTCGACCGGGTGCGATCCGTGCGCCCGTCGGTCACCCCGGTCGAGTGGCGGCGCGGGGCGTCCCTGATCGCACCGCCACGCACTCTCGACGAGCTGCGGCAGGTCGTCGGGATCGCGGTCTCCGGGGCCTCCGACGTCGCAACCGAGCTGCTCGGCGTCGCGCACTGCCTGCGCTGGGTGGTCGATCTCTGGGACGAGATCGCCGCTGCCGTCCGACGCCGCCCCTACCTCGTCGGTGAGGTCGGCCCCGTCGGCGACCTGCCGGCCCGTTGGTCGGCGGCGCACCGTGCTGCCGCGGGCGCACGACCGACTCCCCCCACCCGGAACTGTGAGAGGACCGTCCCGTGAGCATCGACTTCGTCGCCCTCGACGTCGAGACCGCCAACCGTCATCGGGGATCGGTGTGTTCCGTGGGCGCGGTCAGAGTCCGTGACGGGCGCGTGATCGAGCGGTTCGCCACCCTCGTCCGTCCGCCCGTGCCCGGCTTCGAGCCGATGAACGTGCGGATCCACGGCATACGCGAGCCCGACGTCGTCGACGCGCCGACCTGGCCCGCCGTGCACCGCACGCTCGTCGACCTCGTCCGCGACGACGTCGTGGTCGCCCACAACGCCTCGTTCGAGACGTCGGCACTGCGACAGGCGTGCGTCGCGAGCGGTATCCCGGCCGCCCCGTTCGGCGTGCTGTGCACACGTCGGCTCGCGAAGGCGCACCTCGTCCTCGGCGACTACCGGTTGACGAGCGTGACCACCCACCTCGGCCTGGGTCCGTTCACCCACCACGACGCGTTGCAGGACGCGACGGCCGCGGCACGGATCGTCCTCGCACTTGCCGGCATCGCCGGTGTCGACACGACCGCGGAACTCGTGTCGACACCGGCACGCCCGTAGCGTGACGTCGCGACCGCCCCGGTCCACGTCCACCACAGAAGGGAGCGGCACCCTCGTGCCCACTCTGGCTGTCGGGGTCGACTTCCTCAGCGAGTTCGGCCGTCTGCAGAAGCCCGTCCAGAAGCTCACCCGCGACGCACTGGGGAAGTTCGCCGAGCACACCCACGCCGGCCTGCACCTCGAGAAGATCTCCGGGTCCCGGGATGCGCGGGTACGGACGATCCGGATCGACCAGGGGTGGCGCGGCATCGTCCTCGCCCCGGAGAAGGGTGACCGGTTCGTCCTGCTCCACGTGATGCCGCACGACAAGGCCAACAGCTGGGCGAAGACCCACACCGTCTCCGTCAACGAGGTGTCGGGCGTGGTCGAGGTCCGCGACGTCGAACGACTCGCGGAGATCGCCGACGCCGAGGCCGTGTCGGACACCGCCGACGGCGGGGAGCAGCGTCTGTTCGCCGAGGTGTCCGACGCCGACCTCACACGGTTCGGGATCGACGCCCAGATCCTGGTCGTCGCGCGGACCATCCGGGACGACGAGGGCCTGGACGCGGTCGCGCCGATCATGCCGGAGAACCAGGCCGACGTGCTCCGAGCACTCGCTGCCGGCTTCTCCGTCGAGCAGGTGTGGTCCGACGTCGTCGCGCCACGGCTGGCCGAGGGACCGGTCGACACCGACGACCTCGACGCCGCCGTCGAGCGCACCCTCGGACGCATCGCCCTCGTGGACGGCCCCGACGACCTGTTGGCGTTGTTCGACAAGCCGCTGGCGATGTGGCGGG
>JAESFO010001003.1_pt1 | contig 9963 bp, 8 predicted proteins | sample 9269421 | NCBI WGS metagenome assembly JAESFO01 (sample SAMN14502839, study PRJNA617101) | algae metagenome | isolation source: Nostoc desertorum CM1-VF14 and co-occurring heterotrophs from rocky... | place: USA: Clark Mountains, San Bernardino, California | collected 2000-06-05 | reverse complement strand
GTCGCCGGGCATCAGCTGCGGATGCGGGAAGCGCTCGTCGATGTACTCGTTGATGATGTTCGACTCGTACAGGATCAGGTCGCGCTCGACCAGGATCGGAACCTGGCCGTAGGGGTTCATCACGCTGATGTCTTCAGGCTTGTTGTAGAGATCGACATCGCGGATCTCGAAGTCCATGCCCTTCTCGAACAGCACGAAGCGGCAGCGGTGGGAAAAGGGGCAGGTCGTACCTGAATACAGCACCATCATGGCGAAAGACTCCTAAAAATCAAAAAGAGTGGGTTGCGTTGGCAACCCACTCCACGGGACCGGCGCACTTGACGCTCCGGTCGGCAAGGATGGAACTACTTGACGTCTTTCCAATACGAGGCGTTCAGTCGCCACACGAAAATCACCGACATCGACAGGAACAGCAGCACCCAGACACCGATGCGGATGCGCGTGTTCTGCGCGGGCTCGGCCATCCACTGCATGTAGCTCACCAGGTCGCCCACGGCGGTGTCGAACTGCAGCGGGGTCATGGTGCCGGGCGTGACCTGCTCCCACTTGCCGGTGAACACATCGGCCTCGTGGCCATGCTGCTCGACCTTGGCGTGGATCGGACGGCGCTCGCCCTGGAGCTCCCACAGCGGATTGGGCATGGCCACGCTCGGGAATGCGAGGTTGTTCCAGCCGGTCGCCTTGGTGTCGTCGCGGTAGTAGGTGCGCAGGTAGGTGTAGAGGTAGTCCGCACCGGTGCCGCCGTGGCCGGCGCGCGAGCGTGCCACCAGCGTCAGGTCGGGCGGCGTGGTGCCGAACCATTCCTTGGCCTGACGCGCGTCGATGTTGGCCTTCATGGTCTCGCCGACCTTCTCGGTCGTGAACAGAAGGTTGTCCTTGATCTGCTGTTCGCTGATCCCGATGTCCTGCAGGCGGTTGAAGCGCATGAAGGCGGCCGAGTGGCAGTTGAGGCAGTAGTTGACGAACAGCTTGGCGCCGTTCTGCAGCGCGGCCACGTCGTTCGTCTTGTTCGGGGCCTTGTCCCAGGCGAGGCCGCCGGATTCGGCCGAAGCGGCTGTGGAGAAGGTCAGGCCAGAAGCCAGGCCGATGACCAGGCCCAGGGCCGCGAGCCAGCCGGAAATGCTTTTCTTCATCGTGTGTCTCTCGAGCTGTCTTGCGCTGGTCAGTGGGCGGCGAAGGTCACGCGGTCGGGCACCGTCTTGAACTCGCCCTTGCGGCTCCACCACGGCATCAGCAGGAAGAAACCGAAATAGAACAGCGTGCCGATCTGCGAGATGGTCTGCGCGATGTCCAGCGCGAACGAGCCGATCACGAGGTTGCCCCAGACGCCGGGCGGCTGGATGCCGAGGTAGCCCAGGATCAGGAAGAAGAACACGAACACGCCGTACACGTACTTGTGCCAGCCCGGACGGTAGCGGATCGACTTGACTTCGCTGTGGTCGAGCCACGGCAGGAAGAACAGGATGATGACCGAACCGCCCATCACGACCACGCCCCAGAACTTCGCGTCGAAGGTCTTGAGCAGGAAGATCGCCACGGCAGCCACGACGATGATCGCGACCTTGAGCGCCACGCCCGACTTGCCCTTGACGAAGTTCCAGATCGCGGCCGCGGCGATGATCAGCGCGAACACGTTGACCATGTCATCGGTGGTCGCGCGCAGCATCGAATAGAAAGGCGTGAAGTACCAGACCGGCGCGATGTGGTTCGGCGTCTTCAGCGAGTCGGCCGGGATGAAGTTGTTGTACTCCAGGAAGTAGCCGCCGGCTTCGGGGGCGAAGAAGATCACCGCCGAGAAGATCGTGAGGAACACCACCACGCCGAAGATGTCGTGCACCGTGTAGTACGGGTGCGACGGGATGCCGTCGAGCGGATGGCCGTCGGCACCGCGCTTGGCCTTGATCTCGATGCCGTCGGGGTTGTTCGAACCCACTTCGTGCAGCGCGATCAGGTGGGCCACCACCAGGCCGAGCAGCACCAGCGGCACGGCGATCACGTGGAAGCTGAAGAAGCGGTTGAGCGTGGCGTCGCTCACCACGTAGTCGCCGCGGATCAGCAGGGCCAGGTCAGGACCGATGAACGGGATGGCGGCGAACAGGTTCACGATCACCTGGGCGCCCCAGTAGGACATCTGGCCCCAGGGCAGCAGGTAGCCCATGAAGGCTTCGGCCATCAGGCACAGGAAGATCGCGCAGCCGAACACCCAGATCAGCTCGCGCGGCTTGCGGTAGCTGCCGTACATGAGGCCGCGGAACATGTGCAGGTAGACCACCACGAAGAACGCGGACGCGCCCGTCGAGTGGATGTAGCGGATCAGCCAGCCCCATGGCACGTCGCGCATGATGTACTCGACCGATGCGAAGGCCTGGTTCGCGTCGGGCTTGTAGTGCATCACGAGGAAGATGCCGGTGACGATCTGGATCACGAGGACCAGCATCGCCAGCGAGCCGAAGATGTACCAGAAGTTGAAGTTCTTCGGCGCGTAGTACTTGCCCCATTGGTCGTTCCACAGCTTGCTCAGCGGGAAGCGGTTGTCGACCCAGTTCAGCAGCTTGGCGCTGGCCGGGGCGTTGGGGGAGATTTCGTGGAATTCAGCCATGTTCTTCTTCTGCCTCAGGCCTTCTTGGAGTCTTCACCGATCAGGAGCTTGGTGTCCGACAGGTACATGTGCGGCGGCACAGGCAGGTTGTCGGGCGCGGGCTTGTTCTTGAAGACGCGGCCGGCCAGGTCGAACGTGGAACCGTGGCAAGGGCAGAGGAAGCCGCCTTCCCAGTCGTTGGGCAGCGAGGGCTGCGGGCCGGCCTGCAGGCGGTCCACCGGCGAGCAGCCGAGGTGGGTGCAGATGCCGACCACGACCAGCACGTCGGGCTTGATCGAGCGGTGCTCGTTCTGGGCGTACTTGGGCGTGAATTCGTCGGGATGACGCTTGGACTGCGGGTCCGCGAGCTGCGCATCGAGCTTCGGGAGCTCGGCGACCTGCTCGGGCGAGCGCTTGAGGATCCAGACCGGCTTGCCGCGCCACTCGACGGTGACTTTCTCGCCGACCTTCAGGCCGGAGATGTCGACCTCGACGGCAGCGCCGGCGGCCTTGGCCTTTTCGGAGGGCTGGAACGTGCTGACAAAGGGAATCGCGGTGGCCACGCCTCCCACTGCACCGGCACAGCCGGACGCGATCAACCAGGTCCGCTTGCTTGTGTCGATCCGGGGGGAGCCGGCGGTCATGTCACTCATGGGGATCCTCTATCTTCTTCGCTGGAGCAGGGTCAACCGACGATTGTAGCGGGGCGCAACGTGCGAATTCAACGGTTGCAAGACCGCGCGGTCGCACGAATGACGCTCCGATCCGACATCGGCGGGGCGCGGAAGGCGCGCACGCGAAAACGCCCGCGGCTCGTCGCCGCGGGCGTTTCACGAGGGGAGATTCAGTTCAGCAGGCCGTGCTGCATCGCTTCGCGAACGGCTTGCGTGCGCGACTTGACCGCGAGCTTGCGGTAGATGCTCTTGGCATGGAACTCGATCGTGTTGATCGAGAGATAGAAGGCCTCGGCGATCTGCCGGTTGCTCCAGCCCTGCGCGATCAGGTTGAGCACCTTGAGTTCGCTGACCGACAGCACGGACTTCGGCGCTTCGGTTTCGGCCGCCGCCGACGGCACCTGCGTGCTGCTGCTGGCCGGCGCGCGACGCGCGGTGCCGAACATGCGCTCGAGCACGCAGCGGGCAACACGCGGATCCATGGCCGCGCCACCGCGCTCGAGCGAGCGCAGCAGGAAGACCAGCTCGGTGTCGAGCGCGTCGGTGAGCAGGTAGCCCGCCACGCCGGCCGACACGGCGGCGCGCACGCGCTGGGTGTCGGGCAAGGCCGAGACGGCGATGCGCTCCATGTGCGGGTGCGCTTCGCGCAGGTGCAGGATCGTCGAGACGCCGCCATCCTCGGGCAGGTCCATGCCGACCAGCGCCAGCGAGCAGGAACTGCGCGCCAGGATCTCGCGGGCCTGGGCGCAGGAACGGGCGACCAGCACGCGGGCCCGCGGCTCGAGCACCGACACGACGCCGCGCAGGCGCTCGGTCACTTGAAGATCGTCGTGGACGATCAGCACGCTCTGGAACTTCGAATTCCTCGCCATCACGCTGGCGTCGGTCTTTTCCAACAGAATTTCCACCTTGAATCTCCCGATGCGGCAACTGGGTTGCGGGTCTGAAAAAAGTTAACGTTGGTTTACGCAAACGCAGGATCGATGCCTGCGCGTGCCACCCCAGAGCCAGCGCGGCCATGAGATCGCCCACACTGTTGATTTCATTGGATTTTTTCGAAGGCACTCGACTTGAATGCCCCCGGAACCCGGTGGACTGGAGGCCTTTTGGAGGCCTCGTTACGGCCGACATCGCGGTCGTTGCTACGTAACATCACATCCGTAACCTTTTCACGATCGCCGCTATGGCTTCTTCTGAAAGAAGAAACCAAGTGCAAGCGGGTTGCTACCCACTTTCAATACTGCTACCCTTGACGCGATTGCATAAAAATCTTTGAGAGGATCCCTTATGAAGACCACCAAACTGGTTGCAGCTGTCGCCCTTTCCGCTCTGGCGGCTTCTTCGGCCTTCGCACAAACGACGCCTTCGACGGGTGCGAACACCACCGAGAGCACCACGACCGCTGGCGCGTCGGGCGCCACGGAGGCAGCAACCGGCGCAGTTAGCGCCACGACGGTTGCGGCAGCTGCCGGCGCGGCACTGTTTGTCGCAGCCGTGAGCGGCAACAACGGCAACTCCGGCGGCGGCTTCGGTCTGATCCCCGGCACCGGCACCACCGGTACCGGCACCACCGGCACGCACTGATGCATGGCGCCCTCCACGGAGGGCATTCGCCGAAAAGTTCCCGTGCGGAGTCCTTCGCACGATTTTTAAAATGTTGCCTCTGGGCAACGTTTTTTTTGGGCGTAGGCGGTTGTTCTTCCGGCTCCAGAGCGATGCTCGACACGGCGAAAGCGCTCTACCAAGGATCCGCACAAGAGGCCCCAGCCCGCTTCAATCCACGCTTCTCGTATCTGCGCACGCAGATCGGTGATCGCACCATCTACATGGTTCTGGGTTATGTCGACAAGAATCCGGATGGGCCGGTCGAGGTTTGGTACAGCAGTTCAGGAGAAGTCATTCGCCTGCAGAACGGCCGTATCGTGGGCACCACAGGCTTGGCGCTGGATTGGCGCGAAGTTCGCTTTTCCGGGTGGCCGTCATGGTCGACCCAGACCTCTTCCGAGCAGCAGACCTATGTGCGGGAGCGGGACCTGATGCCAGGCTATCGCTTCGGCGTGCGCGACGAGGTCACCCGCACTCCCATCCCCACCCCACGACGCACTGCACTCAGTGGCACCGATGCCAACGCACTGCGCTGGTACGAAGAACGCAGCCTCTCCCGTCCGGCAGCAGCTTCGCTGCCAGTCGCTCGGTTCGGGGTCGTCAGTCGCGAGGGGCGCGATGTCGTCGTCTATTCCGAGCAGTGCATTTCCAACAGTATTTGTATGAGTTTCGAGCGGTGGACACCTCCCACGCCAGCGGCCGGCACTGCGGCGAGCGCTGGGACATGAGTTCGCGGGTCGCGGCTTTTCGACATCCTCACTGGCCTCGTCACATCGCGGTGGCATGCGCGCTAGTGGTCAGTTGCGCCGCATGGGCACAGCCAGTCACTCAACCTTCCGCAAGCGATCCGAACACACGCTCGAACCTCGAGGTACGTCCGGGCGAACGCTTCAGTGCATGGCTCCTGCGGCAGCCACCCGAAACCGCATCGCCGGGCTTGTCATGGCGCGTGCCGGAGGAGCGACTGGCGCAGCAATTCCTGAAGAACACCCTGCTCGTCCGGTTGGAGGCCGAAGCCCGACGCTCCCCGCGCGCAGAACAGGTCGAGCGCCTCGCGTTGATCACGTGGCTGCAGGGCTTGCCTGTCACCGGGCGCGTCGCGCTTGGCGTAGTCGATGCGCGCTGGCTTGAAGCCCATCCGGCGGAAGACCCCGTCCTGTCAGCCGGCCAACAGTTTGTGGCGGGCCCCATCGAACTGAAGACGATCGCCGTGGTGCGGCCCAGTGGAGAACTCTGCCATGTCCGGCACGAGCCCGGTCGCACCGCCTGGGACTATGCCAAGGCTTGCGACCTGCCCGCGGCCGACTGGGCCTGGGTCGCGCAACCGGATGGCCGCACCGCACGCGTCGGTGTCGCGCCCTGGAATGCGCAGCCTTCGGACGAGCCCGCACCGGGAGCGTGGATCTGGGCCGCGCCTCGGGAGATGACGGACCTTGTCGCGGCATCGGAAGGGATGATCAAGTTCCTGGCAACGCAAGGGCCATCGCCGCAAGTGGCGGAGACCGGGGCTCGCGATGCCGTTGCGCCAGCCCCCGCGGCGACCGGCAAGCGCCCCTCCCTGTCGCTTGACGCAGGAAGAGTTGTCGATCCGCCTCACTACGCACCGACACGCTCGGTGCTGCCCGAGCCGGTATCGATACCCAAGGTCTTCCGAACCAGCGCCAACGACTGGGGTGAAACGGGCCTGTTGCAGACACCCACGGCCCGCATGGGCGAAGTCGGTGACTTTCGCCTTTCTCTCACCAACGTCTACCCCTATTCGAGGCTGAACTTCATGTTCCAGCCGCTGGAGTGGTTCGAAGCGGGCTTCCGCTACACCTCGATCAGCAACCAAGCCTACGCGGCCAGTACCACAGGCCAATCGAACAAGGACAAGAGTATCGATTTCAAGGTCCGGCTCGCCAAGGAGTCGGCCTACGTGCCGGAACTCGCCCTTGGCTTCCGCGACTTCGGCGGTACCGGCCTGTTCTCGTCCGAATATCTCGTCGCCAGCAAGCGCTACGGCGACTTCGATTTCAGCCTCGGCATCGGTTGGGGCTACATGGGCAGCAGCGGCAACATCAAGAATCCGTTGATCGCGATCAGCAATCGCTTCAGAACCCGCCCCGGCAGCACCGCCTCGACCGGAGGCCAGGCCAACTTCAACAGCTTCTTCCGCGGACCCTCAGCGCTTTTCGGCGGCGTCGAATGGCGCACCCCATGGGATCCGCTGACCCTGAAGCTCGAATACGACGGCAACGACTACCAGCACGAGCCATCGGGCATCAACCAGCGCCAGCGCACCCCTTTCAACGTGGGCCTCGAGTATCGCTACTCGCCGGCTGTTTCCTTCTCGCTGGGCTTCGAGCGCGGCGACAAGGTCATGCTCGGTGTGTCGCTCTCGACCAACCTTGCCAAGCTCCAGTCCCCCAAGGTGGCCGATGCGCCGTTACCGCGCTTCACACCTGAAGCGCCCAAAGCATCGCCTGGCTGGCCGACGACCGCAGCCGACATCGAAGCTCGCACCGAGTGGACCGTGCAGCGCATCGCTCCACAGGGCGACAAGCTCCATGTCTGGATCAGCGAGAGCATGACCGTCTATCGCGAAGCCCGCGTCGAGACCATCACTGCATTGCTGCATCGCGATGCGCCGGCTTCGATCAAGTACTTCGTGCTCCACTACCGCGAACGCGGACTTTCGCTGCACGCGCAGGTGATCAACCGCGAGGAGTGGGTCAACGAGCACTACAAGGCGATGACCCCCAGCGAGAAGCGCGCAGTTGGCCAGCGTGAGTACGCGCCGAACGTCGATAGCAGCGAAGACATGCAGCCCCTGCCGGCAGTGGTTGCAACGGCGGCAAGTGCTCCCGTCAATTCACCGCAGAATGCGGCAGATGCCTCTTCGACGGACACAGCCATGGCTGCGGCGCCCGCACCTATGGCTCCGTGGGAACGCAAGCGTGAGCGCTACACCTTCGGCATCACGCCCAGCACCACGCAGATCGTCGGCGGCCCTGACGCCTTCCTGCTCTACCAGATCGGCATCCAAGCGGTTCTCGAGTACCGATTCACCGACAGCACCTGGTTCAACGGCGCCCTCAACTGGCGCATGTTCGACAACTTTGACAAGTTCACCTACACCGCGCCCAGTAATCTGCCGCGCGTACGGACGTTCCAGCGCGAATACGCCACGACTAAGCGGCTCACCTTGCCGGTGTTCCAGCTCACGCATGTGGGCCGTCTGGCAGAGGATCAGTACTACAGCGTCTACGGTGGCGCGCTCGAGCCCATGTTTGCGGGCGTCGGCGCTGAATGGCTCTATCGCCCGTCACGCAGCCGTGTCGCTTTCGGCATCGACATCAATCATGTGCGGCAACGCGACTTCGCGCAGGACTTCGGTCTGCGCGACTACAAGGTCAACACGGGCCACGCCACGCTGTACTGGGACACGGGCTGGAACGGCGTTCGCGCGACCGTCAGCGTGGGCCAGTACCTCGCTGGCGACAAGGGCGTCACGCTCAACGTCAGCAAGAGCTTCGACAACGGCGTGGTGCTCGGCGCTTATGCGACCAAGACGAACGTGTCGTCACGCGAGTTCGGCGAAGGCAGCTTCGACAAGGGCATCTACGTGGCGGTGCCTTTCGACGCCTTCCTGCCGAAGTCGAGCAAGTTCACCGCCGCCTTCAATTGGTCGCCGCTCATTCGGGACGGTGGCGCGAAGCTGGGCCGGATCAATCCGCTGTACGACATGACGTCGATCAGGGATCCGAAGGCGTTCTCGATTGGGGCTCCGGAGAGCAGTCCGCCGCGAGCGGGGGACAATATTCTGAACTTCGAAGGGGCTCGCTGAGGCGGAGGATTGGCTACTGCGGGCGGAGGAACGGGTCGAGAACTCCAGTCCCCTCCGCACTGCGTTCGAAGGCACTCACACCAAAAACAAGGCGGCCCGCTGCTGAAGCAACGGGCCGCCTTGTCGTTTGTTTTCAGTCGTGCAAGGGACGCTAGTCAAGCAATCCGATCAAGCCACCAGAGCAGCCCCGACAACTCGAGGAGAACCGTCCAGCAGGACCTCACCACCAACAATGGCATTCGAGTCCGAATCGACGTCTTGCAACAGCACTGCGTTTGCCGAGTGCCTTTCCAAATGCACCCAGTCGACCACCTCCGCGTGCGGCTGATATCCAGGCAGCATCTGCGCCAGCGCATGCTTGAGCGCCGGCACATCGTTGCGATCGAGAATGGCTCCCAACATTGCGAACTGCCGCCAGAGTTCATCGGCCGGCGGGCACGGCTCGTGAGCCTTCATCACCCGAGAGTGCGTGGTCTGCATCGCGTTGTCCCCGATGAGAAGCTCTTCGTAGAGTTTTTCACCCGGTCGCAGACCCGTAATGCGAAGTTCGATGTCTCCGTCAGGGGCACTCTCGTCACGAACGGTTCGCCCCGACAGCTCTACCAGTCTCCGGGCCAGATCGATGATTCGAACCGGTTCGCCCATGTCGAGAACGAAGACGTCTCCACCCTGCGCCATGGCGCCAGCCTGGATGACAAGCTGCGCCGCCTCCGGGATCGTCATGAAATAACGGGTGATATCGGCGTGCGTCAGGGTAATTGGGCCACCAGCCTCAATCTGCCGACGAAACAACGGAACCACGGATCCACTGGAACCCAGCACATTACCGAAGCGCACCATCGAAAAGCAGGTGCCCGAAGGTTGTTGTGCCAATCCTTGCAAAGCAAGCTCGGCCAAGCGCTTGCTGGCTCCCATGATGTTGGTCGGCCGCACCGCCTTGTCGGTACTTACCAGCACGAACCGGCGAACTTGGCACTCCATCGCGACTTGAGCCGCCATGAGCGTACCCAGCGAATTGTTTCGCACCCCTTCGACGGGGTTGTGCTCCACAAGCGGTACATGCTTATAAGCCGCTGCGTGATAGACGGTATCGGGCCTCCAGGCGCGCATAATTTCGCGCAGACGTGCCGGGTCGCGCACCGAGGCCAAAAGTGTTGGCGCCGACCGGAAACTGAGCCACTTTTGTAGGTAGTGCCGAAGTAAAAGTGAGCCAGGTGTTCAACCTACCCTGCTGTTTATTTAAGCAGCGGGGTTCCAGGAGTGATCACCATGGACAT
>JAESFO010001002.1_pt1 | contig 9995 bp, 5 predicted proteins | sample 9269421 | NCBI WGS metagenome assembly JAESFO01 (sample SAMN14502839, study PRJNA617101) | algae metagenome | isolation source: Nostoc desertorum CM1-VF14 and co-occurring heterotrophs from rocky... | place: USA: Clark Mountains, San Bernardino, California | collected 2000-06-05 | reverse complement strand
CAGACCTGCACCGGTCCGTACCGCCGGTGCTCCCTCACCTCGAGCACGGTGACGTCGGAGACCGACTGGGCCTCGGTGCGCCAGTCCGGGTCCTCGGCGTGGACGAGCGCGACGCCGTCGTCGAGGTCGAGCTCGTCGACGACGAAGCTGTCGCCGCGGTGCAGGTACACCGCACCGGAGTGGATCGTGCCCGGGGCCGAGCCGCCGTCGACGGTGCCGAGCATCCGCCCGGTGGCCGCTTCCACCACGGCGACCTGCCCGAGCCCGGAGCCCCGGATGTCGACGTGTGCGGCGGGGGCGTCGCCGGTGTCGGGCCAGAACCAGCCGTGCGGTCGTCGGCGCAGCACGCCCTCGCCGACCAGGGCGTCGAGGACCTCCACCGCGGGGGCTCCTCCGAAGATCTCCTCGACATCGACCGTGGTCAGTGGCATCTCCGCGGCCGCGCACGCCAGCTGCGGCGCGAGCACGTACGGGTTGACCGGGTTGAGCACGCAGCACTCCACGGGCGCGCCGATCAGCGAGCGAGGGTGGTGCACGAGGTAGGTGTCGAGCGGGTCGTCGCGGGCGACGAGCACGACGAGCGCCTCGTCGGCGGCCCGTCCGGCGCGCCCGGCCTGTTGCCAGAACGACGCGCGGGTGCCCGGGAACCCGGCCTGCACCACGGCGTCGAGACCGGAGATGTCGACGCCGAGCTCGAGCGCGTTGGTGGTCGCGACCCCCAGCAGCTCGCCCGACATCAGGTCGGCCTCCAGCGCACGCCGTTCCTCGGGCAGATAGCCGCCGCGGTAGGCGGCCACCCGCGCTGCCAGCTCCGGAGCGATCTCGGCGACCTGGCGCTTCGCACCGAGCGCGGTGAGCTCGGCGGCCCGCCGGGACCGGACGAACGCCAGGGTGCGGGCGTCGGTCAGGACGAGGTCGGCGAGCATCCGGGCGACCTCGGCGCCGGCGGAGCGGCGGACCGGCGCCCCGTTCTCCCCGGTGATCTCGGCGAGCAGCGGCGGCTCCCAGAACGCGACGGTGCGCCCGGCGTGCGGGGACCCGTCCTCGGTGACGGCGACGACGCCGCGTCCGGTCAGCCGGGACGCGAACTCCTCCGGACGGGCCACCGTCGCCGAGGCGAGCACGATCACGGGGCGCGCGCCGTAGCGGGCGGCGAGGCGCAGCAGCCGGCGCAGCAGCAGCGCCACGTGCGAGCCGAACACCCCGCGGTAGGTGTGGCACTCGTCGACCACGACGTAGCGCAGCCGGCGGAGGAAGGTCGCCCAGCGTCCGTGCCGGGGAAGGATCGACCGGTGCAGCATGTCCGGGTTGGAGAACACCCACCGGCAGTGCCTGCGGACCCAGTCGCGCTGGTCCATGGGGGTGTCGCCGTCGAACGCGGCGGGCCGGACCCCGTCCGGGGCGAGCCCGTCGAGGGACCGCAGCTGGTCGGCGGCGAGTGCCTTGGTCGGGGCGAGGTACAGCGCCGTGGCCCGCGGGTCCTCGGCCAGCCCGGCGAGCACCGGCAGCTGGTAGACCAGCGACTTCCCCGACGCCGTCCCCGTCGCGACGACGACGTCGGCGCCGGAGTGCACCAGCTCCGCACCGTGCGCCTGGTGCGACCACGGGCGGGTCACGCCGCGAGCCGCCCAGGCCGTGCGCAGCGGCTCGGGCGTCCAGCCCGGCCAGTCGACCGGGTTCCCGGCCCGCGCCGGGATCCGCACGACGTGCCGCAACGGGTCGTCGACGGCGCCGACCCCGTCGTCGCCGGAGCCGCGGGATTCGTGAGAACGGTCGGAACCGCGGAGACCGTCAGGACCGTCGAAGCCGTCCTGCGCGGCGAACATCCCGGCACCCGGCCCCGGCCCCGGCGCGTCCGTGTCGGCGGCACCGGACGCCCACGTGGTGTCGGCACGGGCCGGGTCGACCCCCGAGCCCGCCAGCACGCGACGCAGCAGCTCCACCCCGCGCTGCGACCCGTCCGGGCCCTGCGTGCTCTCCGCCGTCGCTCCCACGACCGACCACGATGGCACAGATGTTCGAACGATCCGCGGTCGCTCCCGGTGGCCGACCCGAACCGACGTCCCGCCGCCGGACGGATCGGAGAAGTTGTTGCACCGCAGCTGATCTGCAGGTTCCCGGATTGCGTCGCAACATCATGTGGGATTGATCACTTTTGCCAGTTCGTTACGTCTTGTGATCCCAATCGCACTGAGGGATGCACCACACTCCTAGACTGCACCAGCCCGGTCACCGGTGGACACCGCCCGGGCCCAGTCGACGCCGACGAGGCCGTCGCCGCCCGGCCGGGTCGAGCCACAGTGACCCGTCCCGGCCGCCGGGGACCTCGCCGGCCGGATCCTTTCCACCGGGAGGACACGGATGTCCCAGCCCACCTACCTCGCCCAGGGCCTCGAGCTCGGCGGCGGGGACCTCGCCATCGTCGGCGTGGTCGCGGTGGTCGCCCTCGTCGCCCTGGTCGTCGGCGGTCTCCTGTTGCGGGAGGTGCTCTCCTACGGCGAGGGCACCCCGAACATGCAGGAGATCGGCCGCGCGGTCCAGGAAGGCGCCACGGCGTACCTCAACCGTCAGTTCCGCACGCTCGCGATCTTCGCCGCGATCGTGTTCGTCCTGCTCTTCGCGCTCCCCGCCGAGGACCTCGGCGAACGCATCGGCCGGTCGATCTTCTTCGTCGTCGGCGCGGTCTTCTCCGCGATCATCGGCTACCTGGGCATGTGGCTCGCGACGCGCGCGAACATCCGGGTCGCAGCCGCCTCACGCGAGACGGGCGGCCGGGAGAAGGCGACCCGCATCGCGTTCCGTACCGGCGGCGTCGTCGGCATGTTCACCGTCGGCCTCGGCCTGTTCGGGGCCGCGATCGTCGTGCTCGTCTACGCCGGCCAGGCGCCCCGCGTCCTGGAGGGCTTCGGCTTCGGCGCGGCCCTGCTCGCGATGTTCATGCGGGTCGGCGGCGGCATCTTCACCAAGGCCGCCGACGTCGGCGCCGACCTGGTCGGCAAGGTCGAGCAGGGCATCCCCGAGGACGACCCCCGAAACGCGGCCACCATCGCCGACAACGTGGGCGACAACGTCGGCGACTGCGCCGGCATGGCCGCCGACCTGTTCGAGTCCTACGCGGTGACCCTGGTCGCCGCGCTGATCCTCGGCACCGCGGCGTTCGGCCTGCAGGGTCTGCTGTTCCCGCTGATCGTCCCGGCGATCGGCGTGATCACCGCGATCCTGGGCGTCTACCTGACGAAGGCCCGGGCCGGGGAGAACACCCTGCGCGCGATCAACCGCAGCTTCTACCTCTCGGCCCTGTTCGCCGGGGTGCTGTCGATCGTCGCCGCCTACGTCTACCTCCCGGGCACCTTCGGCGAGCTGCTGAACCCGACCGACACCAGCGTCGTCGGCCTGGCCGGCGACCCGCGCCTGATCGCCTCGGTCGCGGTCGTCATCGGCATCGTGCTGGCCGCGGTCATCCTGAAGCTGACCGGCTACTACACCGGCACCGAGGACCGTCCGGTCAAGGACGTCGGCGAGTCCTCGCTGACCGGTGCGGCCACCGTGATCCTCTCCGGTATCTCGATCGGCTTCGAGTCCGCCGTCTACACCGCGCTCGTCATCTCGGCGGCCGTCTACGGCGCGTTCCTGCTGTCCGGCTCGATCGTCGTCTCGCTGTTCGCGGTCGCGCTGGCCGGTACCGGCCTGCTGACCACGGTCGGCGTCATCGTCGCGATGGACACCTTCGGCCCGGTCTCGGACAACGCCCAGGGCATCGCGGAGATGTCCGGCGACGTCGAGGGCGAGGGCGTCGACATCCTCACCGAGCTCGACGCGGTCGGGAACACGACCAAGGCGATCACCAAGGGCATCGCGATCGCCACCGCGGTGCTCGCGGCGACGGCCCTGTTCGGCTCCTACCGCGACGCGATCAGCCAGGCCCTGGACGGGGTGGGCATCGCCGCGCAGGACGCGGGCACCGCGTTCGCCTACGAGGTGTTCAGCCCGAACACCCTGGTCGGGGTGATCATCGGCGCCGCGGTGGTCTTCATGTTCTCCGGGCTCGCGGTCAACGCCGTGACCCGCGCCGCGGGCGCGGTCGTCTACGAGGTGCGCCGCCAGTTCCGGGAGCACCCCGGGATCATGGACCGCACCGAGCGCCCGGAGTACGGCCGTGTCGTCGACATCTGCACCCGGGACTCGCTGCGCGAGCTGGCCACCCCCGGCCTGCTCGCGATCTTCGCCCCGATCGCGGTCGGGTTCGGTCTCGGTGTCGGCCCGCTGGCCGGCTACCTGGCCGGCGCCATCGCGACCGGCGTCCTGATGGCGATCTTCCTGGCCAACTCGGGCGGCGCCTGGGACAACGCCAAGAAGCTCGTCGAGGACGGCAACCACGGCGGCAAGGGCTCCGACGCCCACGAGGCGACGATCATCGGCGACACCGTCGGCGACCCGTTCAAGGACACCGCGGGCCCCGCGATCAACCCGCTGATCAAGGTCATGAACCTGGTCTCGGTGCTGATCGCCCCCGCGGTCGTGGTGCTGTCCACCCCGGACGCCAACCCGGTGATCCGCGTCCTCATCGCGCTCGCGGCGGTGGTGATCATCGCGGCCGCGGTCGTGGTCTCGAAGCGCCGCACCTCGGCGATCACCGACGCCCCGGCCGAGAGCTCGGTCGGCTGAGGCGACATCTCGCAGGACCACGTCGGCCGCTCGTCCCATCGGGACGGGCGGCCGACGTGGTCCACGGGACGATTCGGATACTCTCCGCCGGACGGCAGCGATCACCCCGACGGAGGAGCGATGCGGACATCGCGAGGTCTCGCCGGACTCCTCGTCGCCCCGGCCGTCCTGCTGGCGGGCTGCGGCCCCTCCGGGCCGACCGTCGAGCAGTGGACCGAGTCGATGTGCGCGGCCGTGCTGCCCTTCGTCCGCACCGCCGTGGACACCCCCGGTGAGACCCCGGACCCCGCGCAGCGGTTGCGGGCCCTCTCGGACTACCTGACCCGCACCACCCAGGCCGCCGACGGCGCGCTGGGCGACCTGGACCGGCTCGGCCCGGCTCCCGTCGACGACGGCGATGCCCTCTCCGCACGGCTCCAGGGCGGGCTCGGCGAGATCCGCTCGGCGTTCTCCGGGGCGCGTTCGCGGGTCGACGCCATCGACCCGGCCGACCCGGCCGCGGTACAGCGCGACCTGCCCGCCGCGCTGGAGCCGCTGGCCCGCCTCGGCGGCACCACCGGCCCCCTCGACGAGGTCACCGGCAACCCGGCGATCGCCTCTGCGTTCCGGGCCTCGACGACCTGCACAGATCTCACCCGGTCGGCGGAGCAGGCCCGCGCGACACCACCGCCCGGCGCACCCGCTGCTGCTCCGAACGGGCCAACCGGGGAGGGTGGAAGCAGCTGACCGGCGACGGCGTCCTACCGTCGACCACTGTCCGTGCCCCGGGCCCCGACGGGCCCCGACCCTGGAGCCCGACGATGGCCACCCCCCGCCCGGCGCGAACCGCCCGGGTCCTGCTCCCCACCCTGCTCGCCGCGCTCCTGGCCGGCGGCTGCGCGTCGAGCGTGGCCGGCACCCCCGCGGCGGACCCGGCCCCGCGGCCGACCGCGGGCGTGGGCGCCGACCCGGTCGCCTGGGGCGACAAGGTGTGCGGCGCGACCCTGGCCTACTACCAGCCGCTCAACACCCCGCCGAACTACGACGGCGCCGACCTCGCCGGCATCAAGACGCGCCTGTCGGAATACCTCGGCAAGGTCGCGACCGGCATCGACACCGGCAAGAAGCAGCTGACCGCGGCCGGCGAGTCCCCGGTGAGCGGCGGCGACGCGTGGGCGACCGCGGTGCGCGACATGCTCGACCGGTCCGGCACGACGATCGCCCAGGCCAAGAAGGACGTCGACGCGATCGACCCGAACGACGTCCAGGGCTTCAAGGGCAAGCTCGACGGCGCCCAGCAGAAGCTGCGGACGATCTCCGGCGCCCAGGGCCTGGACAAGATCGGCCCCACCCCGCGGCTGGACAAGGCGTTCGCGACCGCGCCGAAGTGCGTCGCTCTCAAGAAGATCAACGGTCCCGCCTGACCCGCCGCGTCACCCGTCCGGCGCTCCCTGCTGGGCAAGCTCGAACATGCGTTCTATGCTTCGCGGGTGCCGCAGATGTCGCTGTTCTCCGCGGAGGCCCGGCCGGCCGGGCTGACCGACCTGGCCGGGCTGCTCTGCGGGCCCGGGCGCATCGAGCGGTTCGGCGCCGGTGACACGGCCCGGTTCGACGTCCCGCTGCCGATCGAGGGGCGCGAGACCGCGCTGGCCGCGCTGGCGGCGGCCCGCGGCGTCACCCTCGCCCCCGGCGCGTCCGGGATGCGCAGCGCGTTCCGGCGCGACCTGGTCCCGCTGGCCCACGCCTGGTGCACGCCGGACGGTCGCAAGCAGATCCCGCCGGACTTCCAGCTCGACGGCGCCACGCTCCGGCTGTGGGCGCTCTCCGCGGGCACGTCCGACCTGCGGGGCGGGTATCTGCTGCTGCTCGACCCGCAGGCCCCGTGGACACACGGCCCGCTGATCGCCGCCGCCACCCGGGCCGGCCTGCCCCCGGCACGGCTCGCCCCGGGGGAACACGGCGCGCCCGGCCCGGCGTTACGCCTGCACGGAGCGCGCCGACTGGCCCGACTGGTGGAACTGGTGGGCCCCGCGCCGCGGATGACGAACCCGACCGAGTGGCCCCGGCACCACGGCCGACCGGCCGCCTGACCTGCCGAACCACGGCCGGGTCTACGCTGGCGACTCGCCCGCTCCCCGTGGCACGAGCCACGACACGGAGCGACGACGGTGTGAGATCGTGCGATCGTCGACCCCGAACACGACGCTCAGCGCAACCGTCCCGGCACGCTCCGGGACCGCACGGTGTAACAGTGCGAGGTCGGGAAACGGCTACGACGTCGCAGGGACCGCGACGCAGCCGAGGAGATGAGGTAGGACCACGTGGCAGCAGCGACAACGGGAACGACGGGTTCGGCACGCACGTCGGGGGGCAGCACGCGCAAGCCGACCTCGACGGCGAACGCATCCGGCCGCCCGACGCGCCGCCTGGTGATCGTCGAGTCCCCCAGCAAGGCGAAGAAGATCCAGCCCTACCTGGGCAACGACTACGTCGTCGAGTCCTCGGTCGGTCACATCCGTGACCTGCCGCGCGGCGCGGCGGACGTCCCCGCCAAGTACAAGGGCGAGTCCTGGGCGCGGCTCGGCGTCGACGTCGACAACCAGTTCAGCCCGCTCTACATCGTCACGCCGGAGAAGCGCAGCACCGTCTCGGAGCTGCGCGAGGCGCTCAAGACCGTCGACGAACTCCTGCTCGCGACGGACCCCGACCGTGAGGGCGAGGCCATCGCCTGGCACCTCCTGGAGACCCTCCAGCCGAAGGTCCCGGTCCGGCGGATGGTCTTCCACGAGATCACCGAGTCGGCGATCCGCGCGGCCGCCGAGAACACCCGCGAGCTCGACCAGCACCTCGTCGACGCACAGGAGACCCGCCGCATCCTGGACCGCCTCTACGGCTACGAGGTCTCCCCCGTGCTGTGGAAGAAGGTCATGCCGAAGCTGTCGGCGGGCCGCGTCCAGTCGGTCGCGACCCGGCTGATCGTGCAGCGCGAGCGGGACCGCATCGCGTTCCGCTCCGCGGAGTACTGGGACATCGCCGCGACCCTCGACGCCGGGGAGAAGGCCACACCGCGCTCGTTCGGTGCGCGGCTGCTGCAGGTCGACGACAAGCGCGTCGCCACCGGCCGCGACTTCGACTCGCTCGGGCAGCTGAAGAAGGGCTCCGCGGAGGTCGTCACCCTGAACGAGGCCGATGCGCGCCGCCTCGCCGAGGGGCTGCAGGACCGTCCGATGGAGGTCGCCTCCGTCGACTCCAAGCCCTACACGCGCAAGCCGTACCCGCCGTTCATGACCTCGACGCTGCAGCAGGAGGCGGGCCGCAAGCTGCGGTTCTCCTCCGAGCGCACGATGCGCAGCGCGCAGCGTCTGTACGAGAACGGCTACATCACCTACATGCGTACGGACTCGACGACACTGTCGGCGACGGCCATCGAGGCGGCCCGCTCGCAGGCCCGTGAGCTGTACGGCGACGCCTACGTCGCGGACTCGCCGCGCCAGTACACGCGCAAGGTGAAGAACGCCCAGGAGGCCCACGAGGCCATCCGTCCCGCCGGCGAGACCTTCCGGACCCCCGGTGCCATCGCCCGCGAGGTCGACGGCGACGACTTCCGCCTCTACGAGATGATCTGGCAGCGGACCATCGCCTCGCAGATGAACGACGCCCGCGGGACCACCGTGAGCGTCCGGATCGCGGGCACCGCGGGGACCGGCGAGAAGGTCGTGTTCGCGTCCTCGGGCCGCACGATCACCTTCCCCGGCTTCCTCAAGGCCTACGTCGAGACCCTCGACGACGAGGCCTCGGGCCAGCAGGCCGACGACGCCGAGTCCCGGCTGCCCGAGCTGGCCGAGGGCCAGCCGCTGACCGCCACCGAGCTGGTGCCCGACGGGCACTCCACCAGCCCGCCGTCGCGGTTCACCGAGCCCGCGCTGGTCAAGGCGATGGAGGAGATGGGGATCGGCCGGCCGTCGACGTACGCGTCGACGATCAAGACGATCCTCGACCGCGGCTACGTCTGGAAGAAGGGCTCCGCGCTCGTCCCGTCGTGGGTGGCGTTCGCCGTCGTCGGGCTGATGGAGCAGCACTTCGGCCAGCTCGTCGACTACGACTTCACGGCCGCGATGGAGGACGATCTCGACTCCATCGCCTCCGGTGACGACTCCCGCGTGCACTGGCTGTCCGGGTTCTACTTCGGCACCGACGGCGCGAGCAGCGGCTCGGAGATCGCCCGGGCCGGTGGGCTGAAGAAGCTCGTCGGGTCGAACCTGGAGGAGATCGACGCCCGCACGGTGAACTCGATCCCGATGTTCGCCGACGCGGCGGGCAACGACGTCGTCGTCCGGGTGGGGCGTTACGGCCCGTACCTGGAGCGGATCGTCGACGGCGAGTCCCAGCGCGCGAACCTGCCCGACGACCTGGCCCCGGACGAGCTGTCCGAGGAGATCGCCGAGAAGCTGTTCTCGGTGCCGCAGGAAGGCCGCAAGCTGGGCACCGATCCGGTCACCGGACACGAGATCGTGGCGAAGGAGGGCCGCTTCGGCCCCTACGTCACCGAGCTCCTGCCCGAGCCGGAGGTGCCCGAGGGCGCCAAGAAGAAGCCGGCCAAGCCGAAGCCGCGCACCGGCTCGCTGTTCAAGTCGATGACGGTCGACACCATCACCCTCGAGGACGCGCTGCGGCTGCTGTCGCTGCCGCGGATCGTCGGCACGGACCCGGACTCCGGTGACGAGATCACCGCGCAGAACGGCCGCTACGGCCCGTACCTGAAGAAGGGCACGGACTCGAGGTCGCTCTCCGGCGAGGAGCAGCTCTTCACGGTCACCCTGGAGGAGGCCCTGGAGATCTACAAGCAGCCCAAGCAGCGGGGCCGCGCCGCCGCGGCGCCGCCGCTGCGCGAGCTGGGCGAGGACGCCTCGACGAAGAAGAAGATGGTGATCAAGGACGGCCGGTTCGGCCCCTACGTCACCGACGGCGAGACCAACGCCAGCCTGCGCAAGGGCGACTCGGTCGAGGAGATCACCGACGACCGGGCCTCCGAGCTGCTCGCCGAGCGGCGGGCGAAGGCCCCGGCGAAGAAGAAGACGACGACCCGCAAGCCGGCGGCGTCGAAGAGCACGGCGGCCAAGAGCACCGCGGCCAAGACCGGGACCCGCACCGCCGCGGCGAAGAAGACGACGACCCGCAGCACCGCGGCCAAGACCACGCCGACGAAGTCGACCGGGACCCGGACGCGCACGACCCCGACGACCTGAGACCGGTGACGACGACGGGCCCCGCTCCGGATGATCCGGTGCGGGGCCCGTCGCGTCGGCGGGGCCGGTCAGCCCGCGGCGAGGGCCTTCTTCACGGCGGCGGCG
>JAESFO010001001.1_pt1 | contig 10036 bp, 8 predicted proteins | sample 9269421 | NCBI WGS metagenome assembly JAESFO01 (sample SAMN14502839, study PRJNA617101) | algae metagenome | isolation source: Nostoc desertorum CM1-VF14 and co-occurring heterotrophs from rocky... | place: USA: Clark Mountains, San Bernardino, California | collected 2000-06-05 | reverse complement strand
ACGCACCGGATCGACCTGACGGATCAGGAAGCGGGTGCGCTGCTCGTCGCGTGACACCGAGAACCACAGCTTCACCAGGTGGACCCCGGACCGGACGAGCATCCGCTCCAGCTCCGGGGTGGCCCGCAGGAACTCCATGTAGGAGCGGGGGTCGGTGAAGCCCATGACCCGCTCGACGCCGGCCCGGTTGTACCAGGACCGGTCGAACAGCACGATCTCCCCGGCCGAGGGCAGATGCTGCACATAGCGCTGGAAGTACCACTGGCCGGCCTCGCGCTCGGTCGGCTTCTCCAGCGCCACCACCCGGCAGCCGCGGGGGTTGAGGTGCTCGGTGAACCGCTTGATCGTCCCGCCCTTGCCCGCGGCGTCGCGGCCCTCGAACAGCACGACGATCCGGTTGCCGGTGTCCTTGACCCAGTTCTGCAGCTTCAGCAGCTCGATCTGCAGCAGCCGCTTCTGGCGCTCGTACTCCAGGCGGGACAGACGGTCGTCGTAGGGGTAGCCCTGGCGCCAGGTGTCGACCGGGCTGCCCTCGGGGCCGACGAGGGTCGGGTCGTCGTCGTCGGAGTCGTCGACCCGGAAGTGCCCGGGGGCGGCCGCGGCGGGGTGCGGGATCAGGGTGTCGGGGGCGTCGGCCTGAGGCTCGACCGGGGTCTCGTCCACGTGTGGCAACGCTGCGCGCCGGTCATGGCCGCGGGGCCACGCCCGGATGACGGCCGGGTGATCAGCGGGCAGCGGGACGGGGCCGGTCGTGCCAGTAGCCCTGCGCGTGGACCCGGTCCGGGGCGACGCCCGCCTCGTGCAGCAGCGTCCGCACCCGCGCCACCCGCGTGCTCTCGGTGGCGTTCCAGGCGTAGAAGTGCCCGCCGAGGCGGGCGGCCGCGGCACCGTGGGCGTCGGCCCAGTCGGCGACGGCGTCGAGCAGCGGGCGCCCGGGCCGCCGGCAGACCTCCACCGTCACCCCCGGATGGGCGTCGGTGAGCCCGACGGCGTCGGCCGGGTCGCCGACCTCGACCAGCACCCGGCCCCGGTGGTGCGGCGGGAGCACGGCGAGGATGCCGCGGACGGCGGGCAGCGCGGTCTCGTCGCCGGTGATCAGCACCTCGGTGGCGGGACCCGGGTCCCACTGCACGCCGTGACCGGGGTTGCCGCGCCGCACGTCCGGCCCGGAGAGCAGGACGGGGTCGCCGGGGAGGGCGACCGCGGCCCAGGCGCTCGCCGGGCCCGGCCGGGAGTGGCGGAACACATCGAGGTCGACCTCACCGCGCCCCGGCCGGACCGCGGCCGGGGTGTAGCTGCGCAGCACCGGCCGCGTGCCGGCGGGCAGCTGCCGCAGCCGGGCCCGCCACTCGCGTTCCGGCAGGCCGGAGGTGAGCGAGGCGGGGTAGCCGTCGTCCGGCGGGACCAGCAGCTTGACCCGCTGGTCCCGGCCGTGCGGGGCGAACCGCGACAGCTCCGGACCGCCCAGCACGATCCGCCGGAACCCGGGGGAGGGCACGCCGACGGCGAGCACCCGGCCGGCGAACAGGACGTTCGGCGACCCCGACAGGGGGCTCACCGGTCCAGCGTCCGCTCGATGTCGTCGAGCACCCTCTGCCCGCCGAGCGGCCCGACGCCGGTGATCCAGACCGACTGGTCGACCGGGTGCAGCCGCGGGAAGACCTGCGGGCGCACCGCCTGGACGGCCGGCGGCACCGCCGACGGCGACGCCGGGTCGGTCGCGGTCAGGAACACCTCGTCGGCGCGGGCCTGCTGGACCAGCTCGGGGGACAGGTCCACCGAGATCGAGTTCTCCCAGTCCCGGGGCGGGATGGTGAACCCGGCGCACTCCAGGGTGCTGCCCGCGAACGACGTCGGCCCGTACAGGGTGAGCAGACCGTCGCGGGGGCGGATCATCTGCGCGGTCCGCCCGGCCGTGTCGTGGGTGCGCGCCACCTCGGCGCAGCGGTCCCGGTAGCGGATGAGCAGCTGCTCGGTGTCGGCCTCGCGGCCGAGCGCCCGGCCGACGAAGCGGACGTTGTCCTGCCACGGATCGGCCTGCGAGGCCATGAAGGCCGTCGGCGCGATCGCGGTCAGCCGGTCGTACAGCGCGGCGTGCCGGGACTCGGTGCCCAGGATCAGGTCGGGCCGCTGGGCCGCGATCCGCTCCAGGTCGGGCTCGGCGACGGTCCCGACGACCGTCACCTGCGCACCGGCGTCGCCGAGGTAGGCGGGCACCCCGGTGCCCTCGGACAGGACCCCGGCCCCGACCGGCGGTGCGTCGAGGGCGACGGTGGTGTCGAGCTGCACCGGCTCCAGCACGACGACCCGCCGCGGCGCGGCCGGGACCGTGACCTCGCCGCGTGCGGTGGCGACCGTGCGGGTCTCCCCGCCGTCGGTGGGGCCCGAGCCGGGCGCGGAGCACGCGGCGAGGAACAGGGTGAGCAGGGCGGCGAGGGCCACCGCGGCCCGGGGCGGCGTCACGGACGATCTCCTTCGGTCAGGTGAGGCGACCCTAACCCGGGAACCGGTTCGGGATGGAGTGTCCGGTTCGACGGGAAACCGGTCGCCCGCGACCGCGCCACCGGGGCACCCTGTGGCGCGATGATCGAGCAGTTCGTCCGCGAGGGCTGGAGCCCGCGAGCGAGCCGGCGTCCGACCTGGTGGCCGGGACCGCGCCCGCCGAGCGCGTGGTGCGCGAGGCGCTGGGGTGAGGGGTCAGAGCTGCACCCCGCGGGTCAGCGCCCCGTCGACCACCAGGTTGGTGCCGCTGATCCGGCTCGCCCGCGGGCTGACCAGCGAGACCACCGCGTAGGCGGTCTCCTCCGGGGTGCCCATCCGGCCGGTCGGGTTGAGCCCCATCGCGTGCGCGTACAGCGCGGGGTCGTGCTGCTCGACGTTCGCCCACACTCCGCCGGGGAAGTAGACGTTGCCGGGGGAGACGGCGTTGGCCCGGATGCCTTTCGGTGCGAGGTCGAAGGCCAGGCCGGAGACGTAGTGCACGAGTGCGGCCTTCATGACGCCGTAGGAGCCGTCGGCGAAGTCGATCTCGCGGCCGGACACGCTGGACACCGCGGTGACCGAGGCGGCGTCGCTGTGCTCCAGGTGCGGCAGCGCGGCCTCCACCAGGCGCACGGTGTGCAGCAGGTCGACCTCGAAGCTCGAGCGCCAGTTCTGCTCGCCCGGGCCGATCGCCAGCGCGCTCACGTTCGCGACGACCGCGTCCACCGCCCCGAATCGCTCGGCGCTGTCGGCGACCCAGCGGCCGAGGGCCTCGCCGTCGGCGACGTCGACGGCGGTCCCCGCGACCTCCGCGCCCGCGGCGCGCAGCTCCTGCTCCGCGGCGGCGACCCCGTCGGCGTCGCGGGCGCAGAACGCGACCCGCGCGCCCTCCGCCGCCAGCCCGGCGACGACCGCGCGCCCGATCCCGCGCGACCCTCCGGTCACGAGCACGACACGTCCGTTCAGCAGCATGTCCATGGAATGGGCCTCTCTCACAGGGAGCGGGCCTGCTCGCGCAGGTGACGGTGGACGCCGCCGTAGGCCGCGGCGGCCGGGAGCAGCGCCTTCGCGATCTTGGTGACGGCGCTGTAGTTGGTGTCGACGACGTTGGCCAGCGGCGACTCCGCGGCCTGGGTGAGCAGCTGGTAGGCGTCCAGCCGGTCCAGCCCGTACAGCTCGCCCAGCCAGGCGATCATCCCGACCTGGCTGGCCCGCCACGCGTCCTCCAGCGGACGGGAGGACCCGACGACGACGTAGTGGGTGTCGGTCTCGATCCGCGGCCACGCCGGGACCGGGGCGTTCTTGATCAGCTCGACGATCAGCACGACGTCCATCGCGCCCTCGACGGCCGTGCCGCAGCTCTCGCCCTCGCCCTGCCGGTAGTGGCCGTCGCCGACCGAGAACAGCGCACCGGGCACGTTGACCTGCAGGTAGCAGGTGGCCCCGGCGCGCATCTCCGGGGTGTCCATGTTCCCGCCGAACACGTCGGGCACCAGCGAGCTGCGCACCTCCCGCCCGGGCGGGGCGACGCCGACGGTGCCGAGCATCGGGTTGCACGGCAGCTCCAGGCGCAGGTCCGCGCTCGTCGCCTCGAACAACACCGTCCCCGCGGCCCGGTCGAGCTGGTAGATCCAGGTCCGCTCGGGGAGCGGCTCGTGCAGCAGCGCGGTGCGGTCGGTCGTCGACAGCGCCCCGAACAGCGGGATCAGGGTGGAGGCACCCCAGTCCCGGGCCGGGGTCAGCTCCACGAGGTGGATGGCCAGGGTGTCGCCCGGCTCGGCGCCCTCGACGTGGAACGGCCCGGTCTGCGGGTTCACCTCGCTCATGTCGAGCACCGCGCTCGGACGGTCCGAGGTGGACGTGAGCCGCCCGGAGAACGCGTCCTCGGTCCACAGCCGCAGGCAGGTCCCGGGCGCGACCCGGCGCACCGGTGGCACGCCACCGAAGGTCCAGGCGAACTCGTGCCGTTCCGGCCGGTATTCCACGACGTGCATGGATCGCATCCTGGCCCCCTCCGCGCATCGCGGGCAACGGTTTCCCGCCGCACCGCGACCGCCCGGTCGTCGAACTCCCCGGGTGGGCCACCGAGCCGGTACGTTGCCGCGATGGCCCGGTACTTCGACGTGCACCCGCAGAACCCGCAGCCGCGCAGCATCGGACAGGTCGTGGACCTCGTGCGGTCCGGCGGCCTGATCGCCTACCCGACCGACTCGTGCTTCGCGCTGGGCTGCTCGCTGGGCAACCGCGACGGCCTGGAGCGGATCCGGCAGATCCGCAAGCTCGACGACCGGCACCACTTCACCCTCGTGTGCGCGGAGTTCGCGCAGCTCGGGCAGTTCGTGCAGATCTCCAACTCCGTGTTCCGCGCGGTGAAGGCGTCCACCCCGGGCAGCTACACCTTCATCCTCCCGGCCACGAAGGAGGTGCCCAAGCAGCTGCTGCACCCGAAGAAGAAGACCGTCGGCGTGCGCATCCCCGACCACGCCACCACCCAGGCGCTGCTGGCCGAGCTGGGGGAGCCGCTGCTGTCCTCGACGCTGCTGCTGCCCGGCCACGACGAGCCGATGACGCAGGGCTGGGAGATCAAGGAGGAGCTGGAGAACCAGGTCGACGCGGTCATCGACTCCGGGGACTGCGGCACGGAGCCGACCACCGTCGTCGACCTGTCCGGCGACGAGCCGGAGATCGTGCGGCACGGCGCGGGGGACCCGTCGCGGTTCGAGTGAGGACCCCTCCGGCGCGGCCGCCCGGCCGCCCGTCGTGCGCGTCCGGGCGCCCCGGTGACCCGCCTGCGGGGGTCGCGCCGCCCGCCCGTCCACGATCCACCGCCCACCGCATCAGAGCGAGCGCTGGGCGGACCGACGAGTAGGCTTCGCAACCGTCCCGCCCGCTACCCGAGCGGGTACTGACGTGGCGTCCGACCCCGGGCGCCGTCCGAACGGTTCGGAGGACGATCGCGTGGCGCGAGACGACCCGCCGCCCAACCCGTCCGGCCCGGCGGGTGCCTCGGCCGGGGACGCGGTGCTGGCCGCGATCGCGCACCGGTTGCGGGCCCGTTCGGAGCGCCAGCAGCTGCTGACCGAACGGCTGCGTGCCGGTGAGCTGCGCCCGGGTGCGCTGGCCGACCTCGCCGAGCTGGCCGCGGCCGCCCGCCGCGGGGCCCGCGACGGCGACCACATCCTCGTCCTCGCCGGCGCCCCCCGCGGGCCCCGGCTCGCGGCCCCGTCGACCCCGCTCGGGCAGGCGCTCAACACCGTCGTCTCCGCGAGTGAGGCGGCCTCGCGCACGATCGTCCCGCCGACCCCGAGCGTCTCGGTCGACGCGACCGCCGAGCCCGTCCTGGGCCAGATCCTGGCCGAGCTGCTCGCCCACGCCGCGGGCGCCACCCCGGCCGGGGAGCGCATCGAGCTGCTGACCCGCTGGGGTCCCGACGGCGGGATCGTCGTCGAGCTCCAGGGGACCCAGTCGCCGCGGCACCGCACCCCGGTCGAGGAGCTGGACCGCGCGCTGGGCTCGGCGTCCCCCGGCGGCCCGGTCGCCCCGCAGGAGATCGGCCTGCACGTGGCCGCGCGGTTGGCCCGCGCCATCGGCGCCCGGCTCGGCGTCCGCGCCCCCGCCGGGAACTCCGCGATCGCCCCGATCGCCGTGCTCCACCTGCCGTCCTCGGTCCTCGGCGGTGGCCGCACCGAGTCCGCCGCGCCCGCCGCGGAGCCGCAGCCGCCCGAGTCCGCAGAGCAGGCCGGGACCGGGACGACGGCGTCGCTGCGCCGCCCGGCACCCGCCCCCGCACCGGCCGCGGCGGCGGACGTGCCGTGGCCGCCCCGGGAGACCCCGGTGGCGGAACCCGAGCGCAGCTGGCCGCCGGTCGCACCCGAACGGGACGAGCCCGCGGCGCCCGCCGGGCTGCCCCGCCGCGCCCCCCGCCCGGCCGGCGGGATCGCGGCCGCGGCCCCCTTCGCCGGCTCCGGTGCCCCGGCTGCCCCTCCGCAGGCCCCCGGCCCGGCCGGTCCCGTACCGAACGGGTCCGGCCCCGGTACGCCCGGACCCGGCCCGCGCCCGCCGTACGGACCGCCGTCGCCGGGCACGGGCCCGGGGCGCAACGGCGCCCCGCCACCGCCGCCCGCGCCGGAGGACCCCCCGGCCACCGAGGCACTGCCCGTCACCGGCGCGGCGGGGGCGACCCCGCCGGTGGAGCTGTTCGGACCGTTCGACTCGGAGGTGCCGGTGCCCGTGGACGACGCGGACGACACGCCGATCTTCGCGGCGGTCGCCTCGGCCTGGTTCCGTGAGCCGGGATCGACCGAGACGACGGCGCTCCCGGTCACGCAGAACGACAACTGGCGCACCGCGGGCGACGCCGAGTTCGACGCCGCCCGGATCCGGGCCGACCGGGTCGTCGACCTGCCGACCACCGCACAGGGCCTGCCGCAGCGTCTGCCCGGGCAGGCGATGGTGCCGCCGTCGTGGCGGGACACCCCGAACGGCCTCGTGCCGACCGGGTCACGGGAGCGCCAGCCCGACCGGGTGCGCAACCGGCTGGCCAGCTACCAGCGCGGGCTGCGCGAGGGCCGCCACCGCGCCGCGGAGGACCACGGCCCGCACGGACCTGCCGGTGGTGCGCTGAACGGTGCCGTCAACGGCGCGCCGGTGCCCGGCGGGCACCGCAACGGCCACCACCTCGACGACGGCGACGACCGCAGCGTCGGCTGATCACCACTCGTGCGGCGTCCCGGCGGCCCAGCCGTCCGGGTCGTCCCACGCCTGCAGGGTGCGGCCGCTGACGAAGCGCCGCCGCGCCCCGGTCACCGGGTCGTCGAACTCCAGGGCACGCGAGAGCAGCTGCAGCGGGCGGGTGAAGTCCTCCGGCGCCCGCCGGTGCAGCTCGGGGTAGACGTCGTCGCCGAGGATCGGCACGCCCAGCCCGTTCAGGTGCACCCGCAGCTGGTGGGTCCGCCCGGTGCGCGGGGTCAGCCGGTACCGGGCCAGCTCGCCCCGCAGCCCGGCGAGCTCGACGCGGGTCTCGGCGTTCGGCTCGCCGTCCTCGGTGACGGCGGCGAACACCCCGGGGCGCTTCACGATCCGCGACACCTCGGTGCGGGGCAGCTCCAGGTCCGGGTCGAACCGGGCGATCGCCTCGTAGGTCTTCGTGACCCGGCCGCGGGCGAACAACGTCTGGTAGGCGCCGCGCAGCTCGGGGCGCACCACCAGCAGCAGGACCCCCGCGGTGGCGCGGTCGAGCCGGTGCGCCGGGCTGAGCGCGGGCAGCCCCAGCTCGTGGCGCAGCCGCACCAGCACGGTCTGGCGGACGTGGCTGCCCCGCGGGATCGTCGCGAGCAGATGTGGCTTGTCGACGACCACCACGTCGTCGTCGGCGTGCAGCACCGGCAGCCCGAACGGCACCGGTACCTCGTCGGGCTCGTCGCGGTAGAGCCACAGCGTCGTCGACGGCGTGTACGGCGTGGCCGGGGTGACCGGGCCGTCCGCGGTCACGATCTCCCCGGCCGCCAGCCGTGCGTCGATCCGCTCCGCGACGTGCGGGAACCGGTCGACGAGGTGGTCGCGCATCGTCGCCCACCCGCCGGTCGCCGGGGTGCGGACGCGGGCCGGCGCGAGGCCGTCGACCGTCGGGAGCGGGGACGCCTCCCGGGACGTGCGGCGCCGGCGGGATCTCACGGGGCAGCAGCCTACGATGGCCCGTCGTGAGCTGGACGTCCTACGGTGCCTACCTGTTGATCGTCGTCGGGCTGGTGCTGATGCCCGGCCCGGACACCTTCGTGATGCTGCGGGCCTCGCTGGTCGGCGGGCGCGCGGGCGGGCTCTCGACGCTGGCCGGGGTGTTCACCGGCAACGCCCTGCAGGGCGGCGCCGCGGCGTTCGGGCTCGGGGTGCTCGTCGCGAGCTCGCACACCGCGTTCACCGTGATCCGCTGGGCCGGGGTGGTCTACCTCTGCGTGCTCGGGGTGCAGGCGCTGCGGGCCGCGCGCCGCGGGGACTACCCCGTGGTCGCCGACGGCGGTCCGCGGGTGCCGGCGCGACGGTCGTTCCTGGTCGGTTTCGGCTCGAACATCACCAACCCGAAGGTGCTGGTCATGTACCTGTCGGTGCTGCCGCAGTTCCTCGTGCCCGGGGTGACGACCACCGCCGACGCGCTGCTGCTGGCGCTGTCCGTGGCGGTGCTCGGCGGCGTCTACGGGGTCGGCCTGGTCCTCGCCGTGCACCGGGCGCGGGCCTTCTTCACCCGGCGCCGGGTGCGCCGCGCCGGTGACGTCGTCGCCGGGGTCGCGCTGATCGGGTTCGGTGGGGCGCTGGCCGCCACCTGACCTGCAGGGTTGCCCGCATGGTGGGTCCGAGTTCATGATGTGGGTACGACATCGTCGTCGATGCCAGGGGGATCATCGTGTCGGACACCGTCATCGTGGTGAACACGGCCGTCGCCGTGCTCGCCGTCGTCGTGCTGATCGTGAGGTTCCGGCTCAACCCGGTGATCTCCCTCGTGATCGGCGCCGTCTACCTGGGCCTGACCGCCGGCCTGGGGGTGACGGGGACGGTCGACGCGGTCACCGGCGGGTTCGGCGACATCCTGGCCGACGTCGGGCTGCTCATCGCCTTCGGCGTCCTGACCGGCGCGATGCTGCACCACGCGGGCGCCATCGAACGGCTGGTCTCCGCGCTGCTGACGGCCTGTGGCCCGCGCGGGATGCCCTACGCCACCGCCGTCACCGTCTCCACCGCACTCCAGTCGATCTTCGTCGACGTGCTGCTGGTCATCTCCGCACCGCTGGCCCGTCGGATCGCTCCGCGCATCGGGGACAAGGGGCTGCCGCGGATGGCGACCGCGCTCGCGATCGGCCTGGAGTGCGGGATCGTGTTCATGGTCCCCGGTGTCGGTGCGGTCGCACTCGCCGGTGTGCTCGGGGTGCCCCTGGGCCAGATGCTGATCCTGGGCCTGGTCGTCGTGGTGCCGACCGTGCTCGTCGCAACCGGGATCATGTCCGTGCTGCTGCGCCGCGGCTGGTGGGACCCGGCCCGCGACGAGCAGGAGCCGGTCGCCGCGGGCGTGCCCGCCGGTGCGGAGGCCGAGTCGCCGGACACCGCCGCATCCGACGCCGGGAGCGCCGGGGGACGGCCCACCGGTACCGGCTCCCCGGACGGCGGGGGCACGGACGGGGGACACGGAGCCGGGCCCGGCGGGGGCGCGGTCCCGGCCGCCGTCGGCACCGCGGTGTCCGGCACCACGCGTCGCGAGCTGCCGCTGGCCCTGCTGTTCGGGCCGCTGCTGGTGGGTCTGCTGCTCATCGCCGCGGGCGCCGTCCTCGACGCGGCCGGGATCACCCACCCCGTCATCGCGTTCCTGGGCGAGCCGGTGATCGCGCTGCTGCTCGCGCTGATCGGGACCACGGCCGTCGTCGGGATCGCCCACGGGCGCGGCATGGTCGAGGCCGCGGTCTCCGACGGGTTCCGCGAGAGCGGGCAGATCCTGATCCTCACCGGCGTCGGCGGCTCCCTCGCCACGACGATCTCCGAGGCGGGCCTCGGCGAGATCCTCGGCCGCTTC
>JAESFO010001000.1_pt1 | contig 10038 bp, 8 predicted proteins | sample 9269421 | NCBI WGS metagenome assembly JAESFO01 (sample SAMN14502839, study PRJNA617101) | algae metagenome | isolation source: Nostoc desertorum CM1-VF14 and co-occurring heterotrophs from rocky... | place: USA: Clark Mountains, San Bernardino, California | collected 2000-06-05 | reverse complement strand
AGCCAGTAATAGTGTTCAACATTGAAAGTTCTTTTAGTGCTTCAATTCCAAGTGAAGGATTTGTTTTTAAGGAAAATGTTGCTGCGTTTAATCTAACATTCTCATTTTCGCTGCGAATGAACTGTTCAAAAAAGTTTTCAAATTTATTTTCTTTAACAGATAGATGAATTTCATGTAATTTCTTGTGAATTTTATTTACTTTTTTGTAATCTCCGTTCGCTATTCCTTCACCATACTGACGACAAAATAGTTCAAATTTCTTTTCTAACTCTTGCTTTAATATTAATGAGTCCATCCGAATCTTTTAATACTTTACGCCGCTGTCGGTGTTTTTGAGGCCGACCGAGAATTATTTCAACAACACCTTCTTTCCCGTACGCGCAGACTCCTTTGCCGCGTTCAAAATTTTCACAACAATAATATTATTAGCCAATGAAGACAAGTCATCAATTGGCGTAATTTCTTTGCGTAATACAGCCGTAACATAAGCCAGGTAGCTTTGATAAGGTGCCTGCGGCGATGCAACCTCGCCGATCTCGTAACCTGTTTTATTCGTTTTAGTGCGCAGGGTTTTACTATTTACCGCTTGCAGGTAACCTGTTTTGCCAAATACTTCCCAGTCTTTAATACTGTAGGGCCAGTTCCAGGAGGCTTCTATGATGCCTGTTGCATTGGGGTACTCTACAATAATGGTGGCATCATCATCTACCTTCGTATAAACAGCGGGTTTGATCTGGTGGGTAACCGCATAAACCGAAATGGGCATTTGATTATTCATGAGCCAGGTAAATAAGTTAGCGCCATAACATCCGAAATCATTAAGCGCACCCGCGCCATTCTTCACCGGGTCTGTTAACCAGTCGAGAAAGAAGCGGCTGCAGCCAATTTCTTTAGGCCCTTCATGTCCGTCATGAGCCACCATTTTTACTATATCACCTATCTCCCCTTTTTGCACTCTTTTATAAACTTCCTGGTTAGTGCCATACCAGGTAGTTTCATAATTGGTAAGCACCATCGTTTTATATTTCTTTGAAAGCGCAGCTATTTCCTCCGCATCCTTTACCGTTGTAGCCAAAGGCTTCTCCACCATCACATCTATTTTTAGGGGCGCGCAAATTCTCACCACATCGATATGCTCACTAATGGCATTGAAAGCCATCACTACTTCAGGCTTTTTCGTTTGCAGCAAAAGTTTCAGGTCATCATAAAACAAGCTGTCAGGAATACCTATTGACTTTTTAAATTTGTTTACCAGCTCTTTGTTGGATTCAGCAATTCCCACCAGGTGAATCTCCTCCTTCTTATAATGATCCATGATCAGGTTCACATGATCGTGACTGAGCCCGGCTAACGCAACAGTAAGCAGCCGTTTATCCTGGGCATGGGCACCAACCAGGCTTGCAAACAACAATAGCGCGGTATATATTAATTTCATGGCTTATCATTTTAATTGAGTCACTTCACAGAAAATTCAACCTCGTACAGATTGCTCCCGTTAACGGCTTTCTCAAAAATATGACTTTTTCAATGCTTATCTTTATTAACCAAACCCATCAGCATGAAGTCATTTTTACCTTTAGCATTCTTGTTATTTTTTATAAGCAGCATCATTGCCCAGCCCACTCAAAAGCCACCCTTGCACGGCAAAAATTGGATGGCTATAACGGGTAAGCCTCTGGCGGCAACAGCGGGTGCTGGTGTTTTTCAAAAAGGCGGTAATGCTGTGGATGCGGCCTGTGCTATGCTGGCAGCTACCTGTACCCTATGGGATGTATTAAGCTGGGGCGGAGAAACACAGGCGCTGATTTATAATCCCAAAACAAAAAAGGTAATTGCCATTAACGCTATGGGCGTAGCGCCTTCCGGAGCTACAGTCGATTTCTTTAAAAAGAAAGGATACTATTTCCCACCCGAGTATGGTCCGCTGGCGGCTACCACACCCGGTACGCCTGGCGGCATTTGTTTGATGCTGGCTAATTACGGCACCAAAAGTCTAAAGGAAGTATTGGAACCTGCCATGCAATTAGCGGCCGGTTATCCTATAGAAGCCCAAACAGCCAACAGCATAGAACGTAATAAAGCAAGGATAAAAGAATGGCCGTATAGCCGCAAAACTTTTTTAACGCATCCCGGTGAAAAACGTGAAGCACCTGAAGCGGGTGAGATCTTCGTTCAAAAAGACCTGCTGGCCACCCTTACCAAAATGGTAGAAGCTGAACAACAGGCATTGCGCCAAAAGAAAAGTCGTAAAGAAGCAATTATGGCGGCTTATGATCGATTTTATAAAGGAGATATTGCAAAAGAATTTGTACGGGGTTGCCAGGAACAGGGTGGCCTGATCACCCTGCAGGACCTGGCTAACTGGAAACCCATAGAAGAGGAAGCGTTGTATACCAATTACAAGGGCATTGATGTATATAAAATGCAATCCTGGACACAAGGTCCCTCTTTGCTGCAAGCGCTAAACATACTGGAGCACTTTGATCTTAAACAAATGGGGTATAATAGCAGCCAGTATATTCACACCGTTTACCAGGCTATGAACCTGAGCTTTGCGGACAGGGATTTTTATTACGGCGATCCGTATGTGGCACCTGCAGAACCCATCAAGGGCTTACTGAGCAAAGCCTATGCAGCACAGCGCGCAAAACTGATACGTCCTGATCAAAATGATCCGGGCATTGGCCCGGGAGATCCCTATCCGTTTGAGAATAAAACAAATCCTTACCTCGACCTGCTCAAGAGAAGAAACTTCAGCACAGATAGTTCAACCCGGCAGTTTATGCCCACGCATGATATACGATCCGCCAATTCATTCAATAATACGTCGACTGATGAACAATACCAGGACCGCCTGTGGCGTGGCACTACCAGCGTAGAAGCGGCAGATCAGGAAGGTTGGGTAGTATCCATTACTCCCAGTGGTGGCTGGCTTCCGGCCTGCATTGCAGGTAAGACGGGCGTTGGCATGAGCCAGCGTATGCAAAGCTTTGTATTAGATGAAATGATCAATCCTTTTAATGTTGTTGCGCCGGGCAAAAGACCAAGAGTAACATTAACACCTTCGTTGGCATTAAAAGATGGCAAGCCCTATTTATCTTTCGCTGTACAGGGTGGAGATACGCAGGAGCAAAACCTGTTGCAATTTTTTTTAAACATAGTTGAATTTGGTATGACCGTTCAGCAGGCAACCGAAGCCGCTAATTTCAACAGCAACCAGTTGTGGTTATCGTTGGGCGGCACTAAACCGGAAGATCGCAAACCACGTCCGGGAAGCATTTTGTTAAATAACAGCACAAAAGACGCCACGCGCGACCAACTGAAGAAAATGGGCTATACACTTAGCTTTGATGACAGAACCAGTGGCCCTATCAATGCTATTTACTTCGACTGGAAGCATGGAAGCCTATGGGGCGGATCGAGCAACCATGGCGAGGATTATGGAATTGGCTGGTAAGGTTTCGTTTTATAATAAACAGGTATCAAAGTTATTATCACATATAGTTTACCCTCCCCTTCCAGCCAGTGGAGACACTGGCCAGGGCTATGCTGAGGTTTGTGTCTCACAAACCAGTCGGGTGCATTTCAATAAAGTTAATGCCGGTTCGTTATTAAGCATTTCAACCCAACAGCTATCAACATCCGTACGAAACACTGAACAAAAAGAAACGCTCCGGGTTATTTCCCGAAGCGTTCGTATAAAAGGTTACAGTTTTAAAATCATAGCTCTTTAATCTTAATATTCCTGAACCATACATTATTACCATGATCCTGTAAGCCGATGCGGCCTACTTTATAGGTTCCGAAATCGCCAGCATTTCTAAACTTGCTTCCAGCGATCAGGGTGCGCCAGTTATCATTCCAAAGCTGGGTATCGATGATATGCACCCCATTCAAATGCACGTCCAGCTTACCATTTACACAACGGATCAGGTACGTATTCCATTCAAGTGGAGGGTTCTCGGCATGACTTTTTGCGGGTATCAGATCGTACAGATCACCAGCCTGGTGCTTAAATATCTTACCGTCAGGATGACCTTCATTGTCTACAATCTGGATCTCAGGTGCTGTGCTCCACATCCACTCATAGCGGGCCCTGTCTTCATGGCTATAGATGCATATACCACTATTCCCGTTTTTATCGATCTTCCAGTCTATTTGTAACTCAAAATTACCATACTCTTTATCAGAAACAATATCGCCTCCCGTTTTAGGTTGCCCATCCCTATTGGCATCCAGGTATAGCGCGCCATTAGCTGTTTTCCAGGCAGTTCCTATCGATTTTGAACCATACGCATGCCAACCGTCAGTTGATGTACCATCGAATAATAATTTCCAGCCTGCCGCTTTTTCTTTTGCCGTTAAAGTATTAAGAGCCACTTCCGGCGCAGGTACGAGTTTTGGCGGTTCGGGTTTGGGCTGTGGCGCCGGAGTAACAGGTGCCGGGGTTGGCTTTGTTGCCGGTGGCGGATTTTTTGTGGGCTTAGGCGTACAGGAATATACTGCAAACGCCGAAGCAGCCACCAAGGCCCATGATGCAAATTTCTTCATATAGATTTCTAAATTAATAAACGTGACGATGAATACCTGTTATTGATCCAGGCAATCAAAATTCAAACAGCCTCCGGCTATCGTACTATTTCTTTAATAAAAGAATATACGCTACCATATCCTTCGCTTCCTGCTCAGTAACATTCGGATGTGGCGTCATCGGCACTTCACCCCACACACCAGAACCACCTTCGATCACTTTTTTAGCCAGTTTGCTGATGGTAGCTTCGTCGGCACCAGCGTATTTATTTGCTACTTCACGATAGCCCGGACCTGTAAGTTTTTCATCAATTTTATGACAGGTAGGGCATTGATATTTCCCGGTCAATTCTAATCCTTTTTGATAAACAGGATTGGAAGACAGGTCAGATGACGAAGTTGTTTCAGAAGTGGATGGCGTGGTAGCCGTACCTTCACCGGCTTTCTTTTCGGCATCACCTCCGCCGCAGGCAGCCATTACAGATAAAATAGATAACGAGAGTATAATTTTCTTCATATAATATATTTGTAGCTAAAGTATAAATTATTGTTCAAGCCCTAATACTTTTTTATTAAAATCGGTATTGGTAGCGGTTGCAGCAAAATCGTCGAAAGCTTTGTCTGTAACCCGTATAATATGTTTCTTAATGAACTCGGCACCTTCAGTTGCTCCGTCTTCAGGATGCTTTAAACAGCACTCCCACTCCATTACAGCCCACCCTTTGTAATCATATTCTGCAAGCTTGGAGAATATAGTTTTAAAATCTACCTGGCCATCGCCCGGACTCCGGTATCTTCCGGCCCTTTTCAACCAGCTTTGATAACCTCCGAATGTGCCTTGCTTACCAGTAGCGTTAAACTCCGCATCTTTCACATGGAAAGCGCGGATACGCTCATGGTAAAAATCGATGTACTGTATATAGTCTAGGCACTGCAAAACAAAGTGAGATGGATCATACAATAAACATGCCCGGCTATGGTTGTTCACCTTTTCGAGGAACATCTCATAGGTCTCTCCATCAAAAAGATCTTCTCCGGGATGAATTTCATAACATACATCTACCCCGCATTCATCGAAATAATCCAGGATAGGCGTCCAGCGTTTAGCCAGTTCTGTAAATCCTTCATCTACCAGTCCTGCTGGTCTTTGTGGCCAGGGATGGAAGGTATGCCAGAGCAAAGAACCGCTGAAAGTAGCATGTGCGTTTAATCCCAGGTTTTGAGAAGCTTTCGCCGCATATTTCAATTGCTGCACGGCCCATTCTGTTCTGGCTTTGGAATTACCCCTAACTTCCTGTGGCGCAAATCCATCGAAAAGATCATCATAAGCCGGATGAACAGCTACCAATTGCCCCTGTAAATGCGTAGAAAGCTCAGAAATATGCAATCCGCAGGATAAAGCTAAGCCCGCTATTTCATCGGCATAGGTCTTACTTTCTGCTGCTAATTTTAAATCAAAAATATTGGGATCGCCGGTTGGAATCTGCACACCCACAAATCCTTTTTCTGCTGCCCAAAGGCAAATAGACTCGAAATTATTAAACGGTGGTTTATCGCTTAAAAACTGTGCAAGAAATATTCCCGGACCTTTAAGAGTTGTCATGCAATGCGTTTTTAGATTAAGGGATAAATCTATAAAATTTATTCCGATTAACAGAAGTAAAAAATATTTTTAAGAAGTTTTAGAGCCTGTTTAAAAATAAAATGTAAAAAAGAATATGGGCATTGTTGAACGGCGGTAACATATTTTCTTTGAATTATTTAACGTTGAAGATATAAACAACTTCCGGAAACTGGTGTATAAAGACTTTCTGGCCGGTGTTTACCGATTTCAGACAGCTAAAACGTCTTATGAGCCGGGTGTTGACGTGCGCTGCAGCATAGGATAACGGTTGTGCGTTGTAGCATTTTTTTATTTTTCCCGAATGAATGCTACAAAATTGTAGCAAACTTCCTTGTAGCATTTTCAGCTTGCTACAAAAGGAAATGCTACAAAATAACGGAGTTCATATGCTGCGATGATTTTACCCCTTCAAAATATTAATGGAATCTTCCGGATAAATGGTCAAATGATCTGCTATAAGTATTTTGACAAAACATTTTTAAACAGTCACTTAAATCCTAAAAAATTTTCCTTACGCTCAAAAGCAAGTTTCGGTAATGCTTTTGCACTATTTACTTAATTAAAAATACAGCGCCCGGCTTTGAAGAACAAAGCCGGGCGCAATAAAAATAAAATACAAGTTGAACTTTACGGCGATAAAATCTATAAAACCTGGTTCTTCAGTAAGTCGTCAAAAACATCTCTTCTGCGTATCAAGCGAGGCTGCCCGTTTTCAACCAGTACCTCTGCCGGCTTAAAGCGCGAATTGTAATTGCTCGACATTTCGAAACCATAAGCTCCTGCATTGTAAAACACCAACAGGTCACCTTCCCTTACTTCCGGCAAAGGGCGCGACCAGGCAAACGTATCTGTTTCACATATATTACCAGTGATCGTATATTCTTTAACGTCACCGCCGGGATTAGTCAGATTCTGAATACGGTGGTAAGCATCATAAAACATCGGACGTATGAGGTGATTAAAACCACTGTTTACACCGGCAAAAGTAGTAGCAGAAGTCTCCTTGAGCACATTCACCTGCGTTATAAAATAACCACTCTCACTTACCAGGAATTTACCGGGCTCAAACCATATCTGTAAATCTTTAGTCAGATCATTTGTTTCAAAAGTATGCAATACCTTTTCAGCCAGTTCTTCTACATTGATAAAGGGATCATCTTCTTTATACGCTACTTTAAAACCACCGCCCAAATCGATCGACTTTAAATGAGGAAAATGAGGAATGATATCAAATAATACTTCAATTCCTTTTACAAAAACATCGGGGTCTTTTATATCGCTTCCCGTATGAATATGAAGGTTGGTGATCTGTATCTGGTTTTGGACAACCACATTCACCAGTTCATCCAACTGATCTACCGGAATACCAAATTTACTTTTATCATGCCCCGTAGATATTTTCAAATTCCCTCCTGCCATAATATTAGGCCTCAGGCGAACCCCCACCGGGTAGCTGCTGCCAAACTTCTTACCGAACTTTTCAAGATTAGAAAGGCTGTCAATATTGATAATCACACCCAGCGACTGAGCTTCTTCAATTTCAGTAAAAGCAATACCATTACTCGTATATAATATATGCTGCGGCTCAAAGCCCGCATACAGGGCCAGCTTAACCTCGTTGATCGAGCTGCAATCTACATTACAGCCCTCGGCCTTTAGTACTTTTAGAATATTAATATTGGTAAGTGATTTACAGGCGTAAAAAAAACGCACTTTATCGCTATGAAATGCAGTAGTGAGTCTTTTATACTGTGTCACGATCTTATCTGCGTTATATACATATAACGGAGTACCGTATTCGCTTGCAATTTTGTTTAGTTGTTCCAGGCTTAGTTCATGTTCCATAATACCAGATATAAAAAAAGCAGTACCTATACTGCCTGATTAAATATGATTCAATACTATTAATTTCATTTAGTACGCAGGCTCCTCATCTTCGTCCTTCTTCTCATCCTCATCAGACTCTTCGTCTTTTGCTTCACTTCCCGGAATTTCTTCTGTAACCTGCTTTTTTTCATCGTCAAAAGCCACTTCCTCTTCTGCGGACTCATCTCCGTCAGCAATAATTTCATCATCAGCTGCTGTATCGGCAACATCCAGCTCATCGCCGCCAGTTGTTATTTGCGTTTCGCTTATTTCTGTTTCGTTGATCATAGTTGTATTTTCAATCAGTTCTCCGTTTTCAGATACGGCTAAAGGATTGCCGTTCTCATCTAATAACTCCTCGTCGTTAACGGTCATTCCGTTTACGATAGAAGTGGGTTCTATCATCTGTTCGGCCAGTACCTCCTTTATTTTTGGCAATTCATCAGAAGAATTAATACCAAAATAGTCCATAAAAGATTTGGAAGTACCATATACCAACGGATGACCCGGAAGCTTTTCATTGCGACCGCTTATTACGATCAGCTCTTTTTCAAGCAACTTCTGAATGGCATAATCGGCGCTCACCCCGCGAATTGCTTCTACCTCTCCTTTGGTTACAGGTTGTTTGTAAGCAACTATTGCAAGCGTTTCCAGCGCTGCTGCCGAAAGGCGTTTCATAAACTTATCGCCGTTTAACTGGGCAATTGTTTTATGATAATCTTTTTTAGTTAAGAACTGCCAGCCTCCACCGCTTTGTACAATTCCGAAAGGATAGAATTCAGATACATATTTCTCCTTCACACCATCTATAGCCGCTTCCACCTGGTCGAGGGTTATCTTATCTTCCATAAACCCAAAAGCACTGTTCAACAAATCAGTAACCTCTAAGGAAGATAAAGGCTTTTCACTTGCAAAAATCAGTGCTTCAATATGTGGAATTAATTCGGCTATTTCCATAATTAATGTTTAAAGTTAGAAGATTTAAAATTTAAAGTTGCTTTACCGCCAACCTTTAAAACTTCAAACTTTGAACTTTGAATTAGTATTAACCCTGTAATGCTGCGGCGCCACTTACAATCTCTGTAAGCTCTGTAGTAATGGCAGCCTGTCTTGCACGGTTGTACGACAGTTTCAGGCTCTTCAGCATTTCATTCGCATTTTCGCTTGCCTTGTCCATCGATGTCATACGAGCGCCATGCTCAGAGGCATGTGAATCCAATACAGCTTTATACAACTGTGTATTTAATATTTTAGGCATCAGCTCCGAAATCAATTCGGCCTTGTTAGGATCAAAAATAAAATCAGCTTTAGGGCCCCCTTTTTTATTCTCTACTTTGGGAATAGGCAGAAATTGTTCTGCAGTAAAAATCTGAGTAGCTGCATTTTTAAACTGGCTGTAAACAATCTCGATCGCATCAAATTGTTTTTCCTCGTACGCTTTCATAGCCGCCTGGGAAATTTTCTGTACATTATCGAAGCTCAGCTGTAAAAAAATATCTTTATGCTCGTCGTTAGTTTTATAACCCAACTTGGTTAAGGCTTCATATCCTTTCTTACCCAGGTTCCAAACAGTCACATTACCTTTATCATATTGCGCCTGGTATTTTTCCCTGATTACGTTACGGGTCAGCTTTACTACGTTTGAGTTAAAGGCACCTGCCAGGCCACGGTCGCTGGTAATCACAATCAACAATACTTTTTCTACCGGGCGTTCTTCAGCTAAAGCCATTTTTATTTCGCCATCGCTGTTGCTCACAATATTGCTTAATACATCCTGTAATTTTTGCGCATAAGGACGCATTTGTACAATTGAATCCTGTGCACGGCGAAATTTGGCAGCACTCACCATTTTCATGGCTTTTGTAATTTGCTGCATGCTCTGCACCGATGAGATACGACTACGAACTTCTTTTAACTGGCCTGCCATTCTTAGAATTGTTGGTTTTCAGGGCGCAAAAGTACGATCAAAACCCCAAATTTCAATACATAAATAAAATATGTGGATAAGGCGGTTATTA
>JAESFO010000999.1_pt1 | contig 10057 bp, 7 predicted proteins | sample 9269421 | NCBI WGS metagenome assembly JAESFO01 (sample SAMN14502839, study PRJNA617101) | algae metagenome | isolation source: Nostoc desertorum CM1-VF14 and co-occurring heterotrophs from rocky... | place: USA: Clark Mountains, San Bernardino, California | collected 2000-06-05 | reverse complement strand
AACATGCCGGCAGTCGGTCCCCTCGTCGGCTCGGATCGGCTCCGGCGAACATAACCGAATGCTCGTTTACAAACAATCCGGTCCCTGCCACGCTGGCCGGTATGACGGACCTGAGGGACAGGGTGGCGCTGGTGGCGGGCGCGACGCGCGGCGCCGGGCGGGGGATCGCGGTCGAGCTGGGCGCGGCCGGCGCGGTCGTGTACTGCACCGGCCGCCGTACCCGCGCGGCCCGGTCGGAGTACGACCGGCCGGAGACGATCGAGGACACCGCCGATCTCGTCACCGCCGCGGGCGGCACCGGCATCGCGGTGCCCACCGACCACCTCGACCCCGGGGCGGTCGGGGCGCTGGTGACGCGGGTCGAGCGCGACCACGGCCGGCTCGACGTGCTGGTCAACGACATCTGGGGCGGCGAGATGATGGTCGAGTGGGACGTCCCGGTCTGGGAGCACGACCTGGACAACGGGCTGCGCACGCTGCGCCTGGCGGTCGAGACCCACCTCGTCACCGCCCACCACGCCCTGGGGCTGCTCTCCCGCACACCCGGCGGCCTCGTCGTCGAGGTCACCGACGGCACCGAGGCCTACAACGCCGAGCACTACCGGCTCAACGTCTTCTACGACCTGGCCAAGATCGCGCCCATCCGGCTGGCCCGGTCCTGGGCGCACGAGCTGCGCGGGCACGGTGGGACCGCGGTCGCCGTCACCCCGGGCTGGCTGCGCTCGGAGATCATGCTGGAGCAGTTCGGGGTCACCGCCGACACCTGGCGCGACGCGTGCGCGACCGAGCCGCACTTCGCGATCTCGGAGAGCCCGCGGTTCGTCGGCCGCGGGATCGCCGCGCTGGCCGCCGACCCCGACCGGCACCGCTGGAACGGCCGCTCCACCTCCTCGGGCGAGCTCGGGCGGGTCTACGGGGTCGACGACGTCGACGGGTCCCGGCCCGACGCCTGGCGCTACGTCACCGAGGTCCAGGACGCGGGACTGCCCGCCGACACGACCGGTTACCGGTGAGGCTCACACGGACGCGCGCGCGTCGCGCCGCCGGATGACCAGCAGCGCCGCCAGCGCCAGCAGCGCGAGCACCGCGGCCGCGACGCAGAACACGATCCCCGCGGTCCGCAGCCCCCACGCCTGACTCGACGCCCCCAGCCCGACGACCGGCAGCGAGATCGCCACGTAGACCACCACGAAGTACGACGACGTCGTCCCCGCCCGCTGGTGGGCCTCCACCCGCGCGTTCACCGCGGCCAGGCCCTTGGAGAACGTCATGCCCTGACCTGCCCCGGCGACCACCGCGCCGGCCACGAGCTCGGCCATCGACCCCTGCGCCACCGACAGTGCGACGAGCGCGAGACCGGCCGCCAGCAGCACACAGCCCAGGGCGAGGACCCGCTCGGTGGGCGCGGTGCGGACCGCGAGCTGCGCGAATACCGAGGCACCCAGCAGCAGCAGCGACATCGCCCCGGCGACGGCATGGTTCGGGATCCCGATCAGGTCCGACACGATCCGCGGGGACAGCGCGGTGAACAGGCCCAGCACCGCGAACCCGGCGAACCCGACCGTCGCCGCCGGCACGAACACGGCGCGCACCGCGGGCGGCACCTCGGGGATCTGCGGCCGCAAGGCCGGGTGCGCGGGCCGGTCGGTCACCGTCTCCGGGACGCCCAGCACGAGCAGCCCGCACAGCGCGACGGCGACCGCGTGCACCGCGAAGGACAGGTGCAGCGGCGCGGGCAGGTACTCCACGGCCACCCCGGCGAGCGCCGCGCCCAGCCCGAGCCCGCCGATGTTCGCGACGGTCGCGACCGCGGCCCCGCGTTCGCGCCAGGACTCCGGTGCGGCCTCGATGACCGCGGCGGTCGCCGCCCCCGCGAAGATCCCGGCCGAGAAGCCGGACAGCAGCCGACCCACCAGCAGCACCCACACCGGACCCGCGGCCAGGAACACCAGGCTCGACGCCAGCGACAGCGCCACCCCGGCCAGCAGCACCGGTCGCCGCCCCAGCTGGTCCGACCACCGGCCGGTGACCAGCAACGCGGCGAGCACACCGACCGCGTAGAGCGCGAAGATCACGGTCTGGACGGTGGGCGAGAACCCGAGCTCGCGCTGGTAGAGCGCGTACATCGGGGTCGGCATCGTCGCCCCGAGCATGACCACGGCGAACGTCACGGCCAGGCAGGCGAAGGCGGCGGCCCGAGGCAGGCGGAGGATGGCGGAACCCCTTCCGGAGGACGTTGCGCGGTGCACCGGCCATGATCGCAGCCGGTCGGTGCGACGGCATCCGCACCTGCGCCGCCCCCGGCCGGACGGTCAGGGGCGGCGCAGGACGTGCAGGTCCACCCCGCCCGGCAGTCTGCGGGATGTGACCGTCCAGGTCTCCCGGGCCGCGTCGAGCCAGCGCGGCGCCTCGGGGCGCCCCGGGTCGGCCAGCCACACCTGCCCGTCCGGGCCGGTCACCCGCGGCAGCAGCGCGGTGAGCGCGTCCGCGGCGGCCGCGCCGTAGAGCACGTCGGCGGCCAGGACCAGGTCCCAGCCGCGACCGGTGAGGGCGTCACCGGTGCCGTCGAACGCGGCGACCGCCGTCGCGACCCGCAGCCCGGCGCGGCGCGCGGTCGCCGCCACCCACCCCGGTGCGACGGGCGAGCGGTCGGTCGCGAGCACCGGGTGTGCCCCGGCCCGGGCGGCCACCAGCGACGGCAGACCCAGCCCGCAGCCCAGCTCCAGCACCGAGCGTCCGGCCAGCAGGTCGGGACCGGCGTCGTCCAGCGCCGTCGCCAGCGCCCGCCCGGACGGCCACAGCCGTGCCCAGTGCGGCGGATGCAGCTCCTCCACACCCTCGCCGACGGCGACCGGGTCGAACGCGACGGCCTCCGGGTCGGCGGGACGCAGCAGGTCCAGCGGCCCGCCCGGGAGCCCGACCCGCTCGTGCACCCCCGGGTCAGACATCGGCGCGGTGGGTGAACCGGCCGCCGACGAGCGTCGCCGCGACCGGCATGGCCCGCAGTGTCGCCGGGTCGCAGGAGGTCGGGTCGGCGTCGGTCAGCACGAGGTCGGCGGGCGCGCCCACGACGACCGCGGCGGCCGAGCCGTCGACCACCCCGAACGACGCACCGAGCGCGGTCGCCCGGTCGATCTCCTGCTCGGGGTGCCAGCGGTCCCGGTCGTCGGCGGTGCGGTGCACGGCCGCGGCGAGCGCGATCCACGGGTCCAGCGGCGCCACCGGGGCGTCGGAGCCGAGCGCGAGGCGCGCCCCGGCGCGGTGCAGCGTCGCGAACGCGAACGCCCGGCCGGTGCGGCCCGCCCAGAGCCGGTCGGCGACGTCGCGGTCGTCGAGGGCGTGCTCGGGCTGCACACTCGCGACCAGGCCGAGCCCGGCGAAACGGGGCACGTCGTCGCCGGTGAGCAGCTGGGCGTGCTCGACCCGCCCGCGGGCCCCGGTCCCGGCGAACGCGTCGAGGACCAGGGTGTTGGCGTGGTCGCCGATGGCGTGCAGGGCCGCGGTGAGCCCACCCGCGTGCGCCCGGGCCAGCAGCGGCCGCAGCTGTGCCGGCGGGACCAGCAGCAGCCCACACGGGTGCTCGAGGGGGTTGCCCGGCGGCGCGGGGTAGGGGTCGTAGCAGTAGGCGGTGCGGGTGTTGAGCGACCCGTCGGTGATCACCTTCAGCGGGCCCGCGGTGAGCAGGCCCCCGGTGCCCTCGACGACGTCGCCGCCGCGCAGCCCGGTGGCCAGGGCGTCGTCGAGGCGGTCGGGCCACACCGACGCCTCGACCCGCAGCCCGGTCGTGCCGCCGGCGATCCGGCGCCGCCAGTCCGGCAGCGACCACGGCGCCTCGAAGTCGACGACGCCGACCACCCCGCGCGCCGAGGCCGCGGTGACGGCGTCGGCGACGAACCCGTCGAGGGCCTCGGTCGGTGCGTCCTGGAGCGCGGGGGAGACGACGGCGAAGAACTCCGACTCCCGGATCCGGCCGGTCGGGTGCCCGCCGTGCCCGAAGCGGGCCAGCGCGGCGCCGTTGAGCCACCCCTGGTGCAGGTCCCCGGACACCAGCACGACCGGGGTGTCACCGGTGACCGGGTCGAGCAGCGAGCGGTGCGCCTCGTCGGGCCACAGCGCGTCGCGGAACCCGAACCCGACCAGCACCTCACCGGCGGCGGGCGGTGCGGTCGCCATCCGGGCCGCGACGAGCGCCACGGCGTCGGCGGCCGAGCGGGCGCCGGACACGTCGAGCCTGCGGCGGGCCAGCGCCCACTGCGCCATGTGCACGTGGTGGTCCCACAGTCCGGGGAGCAGCGCCCGCCCGTCGCACCCGACCACCTCGGCGCCGCCCGGGTCGAGCCCGGCGCCCACGGCGCGCACCCGGCCGCCGTCCAGGAGCACGTCGACGGGGTCGCCCAGGCCGTCGCAGCCGGGCCGCAGCGGCCGCACCGACCGCAGCAGCACGGTGCCTCCCGCCGGCACGCCGCTCATCCCTGGAACGGGCGGTCCCGCCCGGTCCAGCGGTCCTCGTCGCGGCGGTAGACCGGGATCGGCTTCTCGGCGACCCGGAAGGTGTAGCGCCCGGCCTCCTCGACGACCTCGCCGTCGGTGGCCAGCATGCTCGGCTCCAGCAGCTCGACGTCGAGGCTGGGCACCTCCCGCTGGTGGTAGACGCGGCTGTGCCCCAGGGCCCCCAGGATCAGCGCGAGGACGACCCGCAGCCGGGAGAACCGCACGTCGGCGCGCAGCCAGCGGACGTCGAGCAGGCCCGAGTCCAGCGTCGGCCGCCAGGCGGGCACTGCGCCGCGCGGGTGGTACGGGCCGTTGCCCACGAACAGGAACCAGACCTTGTACCAGCGGTCCCCGAGCCGGACCGAGATCTTCTCCGAGCGCTGCAGCACCGTGATCAGTGCCGCGGCGAACGCCGGCCACTTGCCGTAGCGCGGTTGCCACTGCTCGCGCAGCCGCACCAGCTCCGGGTAGGAGCCGATCGACGCGGTGTTGATGAAGTAGCGGGTGCGGGTGACCGAGACGTCCTCGGGGTCGTCCAGGCGGCCCGGATGGGCCTCGACCAGGGCCAGGTCGACCGCGACGGCCTCGCCGGCCTGGGTGGCGTCGACGGCCTCCTGGGTGTCGTAGACACCGACGTCGCGGGCGAAGTGGTTCAGGGTCCCGCCGGGCACGACGACCAGCGGCAGGCCGTGCCGGTCCGCGACCGCGGCGGCGGTGGCGACGGTGCCGTCCCCGCCCGCGACGCCGACCGCCTGCACCCAGGAGCCGAGCCGGTCGAGGGCGTCGGTCAGCATGTCCTCGACCTTCACCCCGTCACCGACGACGAGGTGGTGCGCCGCGGGCAGCCGCTCGCGGACCTCCTCGGACACGTCCTGGTCGGGTGGCCCGGAGAACGGGTTCGAGACGATGACCAGGCCCTCGCCCTGCGGCAGGACCGGGACGGTGTCGATCGGGCGGGCGCGGGCCTCGTCGCTGGGACGCACCGGCCACCAGCGGTTCGTCAGTTTCGCCACGCCGGTGCCGATCGCCGCCCCGACGAGCACGTCGGAGGTCCAGTGCACGCCCACGTGCACCCGGGACCAGCCGACCAGCGCCGCCAGCGGCACCACGACCGGTGCGGCCCGGCGATTCTCCATCACCACCGCGGTCGCGAAGGCCGCGGCCGAGGCGGCGTGCCCCGACGGGAACGACGACGACGACGGCGGGTCGGCCACCGTCCGGTAGACGGGCAGCTCCGCCGCAGCCGGCCGCCGGCGCGGCAGCAACGGCTTGAGCAGCGCGTTCGCGGTGAGGCTGGTCAGCGCGATGGACGCGATCCCGCGCATCGCCGCCTTGCGCCCGGCGCCGCGGCGCACCGCCATCAGCGCCGCGATGGTGAACCACAGCACGCTGTGGTCGGCGGTGCGGGTGAGCCGCCGCAGCGAGGTGTCCACCCGGCTCGGTGGGCGGCTCGCGATGAACTCGGTGACCGCCCGGTCGGCCCGGGAGACCGAGTCCACCCCGCGGTCCAGACGACGGGACCTGCGGGCGACGCGTTCGAACCATCCACTCACAGTCGTGACAGTAGAGGGGGTCGGGCGCCTACCCTGAACGGCATGCAGCGTCGGATCTTCGGGGTCGAGACGGAGTTCGGTGTCACGTGCACCTTCCACGGGCAGCGCCGACTGTCCCCGGACGAGGTGGCGCGCTACCTCTTCCGCCGGGTGGTGTCGTGGGGCCGGTCCTCCAACGTCTTCCTCCGCAACGGTGCCCGTCTCTACCTCGACGTCGGGTCGCACCCCGAGTACGCCACCGCGGAGTGCGACTCGCTGACCCAGCTCGTGTCGCACGACAAGGCCGGTGAACGGATCCTCGAGGACCTGCTCGTCGACGCCGAGCGGCGCCTGGTCGACGAGGGCATCGGCGGGGACATCTACCTGTTCAAGAACAACACCGACTCCGCGGGGAACTCCTACGGCTGCCACGAGAACTACCTCGTCGCGCGGCAGGGCGAGTTCTCCCGGATCGCCGACGTGCTCCTGCCGTTCCTGGTCACCCGCCAGCTCATCTGCGGTGCCGGGAAGGTCCTGCAGACCCCGCGCGGCGCCGTGTACTGCCTGTCCCAGCGGGCCGAGCACATCTGGGAGGGCGTCTCCTCGGCGACGACCCGGTCCCGGCCGATCATCAACACCCGCGACGAGCCGCACGCCGACGCCGAGCGCTACCGGCGGCTGCACGTGATCGTCGGCGATTCGAACATGTCCGAGGTGACGACCCTGCTCAAGGTCGGGTCGGCCACCCTGGTGCTGGAGATGATCGAGGCCGGCGTCCAGTTCCGGGACTTCACCCTGGACAACCCGATCCGCGCGATCCGCGAGATCAGCCACGACCTCACCGGGCGCCGCCCGGTGCGGATGGCCGGCGGCCGGGAGGCCTCCGCGCTGGACATCCAGCGCGAGTACCACGCCCGCGCCGTGGAGTACCTGGAGGCGACCGGGCACCCGGACCCGGCGATGGCGCGCGTGGTCGAGCTGTGGGGCCGCACCCTCGACGCCGTCGAGTCCCAGGACCTGTCGAAGATCGACCGGGAGATCGACTGGGCGATCAAGCACCGGCTGGTGGAGCGCTACCGGGCCAAGCACGACCTGGAGCTGTCCAGCGCCCGCGTCGCCCAGCTGGACCTGGCCTACCACGACGTCCGACGTGGTCGCGGCCTGTTCGACATGCTGCAGCGCAAGGCGCTGGTCGACCGGGTCACCGACGACGGCGAGATCGAGGCCGCCAAGGACACCCCGCCGCAGACGACCCGGGCGAAGCTGCGCGGGGACTTCATCGCCGCCGCGCAGGCCGCCGGGCGGGACTTCACCGTCGACTGGGTGCACCTGAAGCTGAACGACCAGGCCCAGCGCACCGTGCTGTGCAAGGACCCGTTCCGTGCCGTCGACGAGCGGGTGGACCGCCTGATCGCCTCGCTCTGACCGCGGCCCCGGGGTGGGTGGACACCCACCCCGGGGTACGGCTCAGTCGGGCTGGGCGATCCGACCGAACCGCGATTCCTCCGGATCGGCGAACACGTGCAGCCCGAACCGTGACGACAGCTCCCGGCAGACCGCGACGCCGCGCACCGAGTTCCCGTGCCGGTCCAGGCCGGGGGAGTACACCCCCAGCCCGAACCAGCTCGGCAGCACTCCCATGATCCCGCCGGACACCCCGCTCTTGGCCGGGATGCCGACGTCGTGCGCCCACTCGCCTGCGGCGTCGTACATCCCGCACATGCTCATCACACTGATCACCGTGCGCAGGTGCTCGCGGGGCAGCGCCCGTTCCCCGGTCAGCGGGTTGACCCCGCCGTGGGCCAGCGTGGCGCCCATCGTCGACAGCTCCGGTGCGGTGACCGTGATCGAGCAGGCGGCGAGGTAGACGTAGAGGGTGTCGTCGATGTCGCCGTGCAGCATGCCCAGGCTCCGCATGAGGTAGCTGAGCCCGAGGTTGCGGTCGTTGGAGACCAGCTGCTCGTCGAGGACCGCGCGGTCGATCTCCAGCGACGGGTTGCCGGTGTAGACCCGGTTGCGCTCCAGGAGCCGCTCGGCGCGCTCCTCCTTGGTGGCCCCCTTGACCATGTTCGCCGCGACCAGCGCCCCCGCGTTGATCATCGGGTTGAACGGGCGGTGGTGCGTCTCGTCGAAGGAGATGGAGTTGAACGGGTCCCCCGACGGCTCGACCCCGACCCGGCGCAGCGTCTCGGCCAGGCCGTTGTCCTCCAGCGCGAGCCCGTAGGTGAAGACCTTCGAGATCGAGTGCAGCGGGAAGCGGACGTCGCAGTCGCCGACCTGCCACTGCGTGCCGTCGACGTTCGTACCGGCCAGGCCGAACTCCTCGGCCCGGGCCTCCATCTCGGGCGGGTAGTAGCTGACGACCTCCTCGCCGGGCAGCAGGATCCCGCTGCCGGCGGTGCAGGTGCTGCGGAGGTCCTCGAACTGCTGCTGGACCATTTCGCGTTCGGCCTGCGCGACCATCGGTGTCCCTTTCGTCGAGGGTGTCCGGTCGCACCGTAGCGAGCGCGCGGCTCAGGTGTGGCGCGGCGGCCAGGTCGCCCACACGACCGGAGCGTCACCCGGGCCGGCGCACACGGTCGCCCTACGGCCGTCGGACGTGGCGTCGGCGACGGTCTCCCCGGACGACGACCTGCCGCGGTGCGGTCCGAGCGCGTGCCCGACCCACGTGACGCCGTCGCGACGGGTGCACCACTCCCGGAACGTCCCGGCGACGACCGCCGCGACGGTGTGCTCGAGCTCGTCGGCGACCTGCGACCAGGTGTCGTCGCAGGCGTCGCACCCGCACGGCGGCAGGTGCGCGGACAGCAGGTGCCCGGCCCGGACGACGACGCCCGGGAAATCCGTCCACACCAGCGTCACCGTGGCCGCGTCCGGGTCGCGCGGGCGCAGCGTCGCCACCCGGACCGCGCCCGGCTCGTCCCGGGCGGGGGCGTCCTCGTGCTCGACATCGACGTCGTAACGGGCGGCCAGGTGCGCGACGACGGCGTCGGCGACGGTGTGCAGCGGCCGGAACCGCTCGGAGTGGGTCACCACCGAGTAGCTGTCCTCCGGCGGGCCGTCCGGACCCCAGCGGCTCCCGTGCGGGACACCCGTGCCGGTGGCGTCGTGGAACACGGCGGCCGGCACGTCGGGTCGCCGGTAGGTGTCCATACCCCGCAGGGTGCCGGACCCCGCGGGGCGGCCGCACCCGGATTCCCCGGGCCCGGCTCGGCCATGCCACCGGAGCGTCGTCCCCCCGGCCGGGGCGTCCGGCGACCGAACCTACGGGCCGGGCCGCCGCGGGGCCGGGATCCGGGCCGCGGGTCGCCACAGCCGTTCCCAGCCCATGTCCGCGAAGCAGGGGCCCTGGGTGGCCTCGGAGAACTTGATGTCGTTGTGTCCGGCGTTCCACTCCAGTACGACGGGCCGTTCGTCGGCGTCGACGGCCAGGTCCCACCCCACGCAGCGCGCGAACGGCATCCCCCGGTGCAGCTCCAGCACCGCCGCGACGCACCCGTCGAAGCCCGGCACGGTGGTCCCCGTGAACCCCGCGCCGGAGTCGGGGTGGGCGTCGACGCGCGTCCAGCGCGGGGTCAGGCCGTGGTCGGCGAGCCGGCCGGTCATGGTGTCCACGGCGACGCGCACGTGGCTGTCGGAGCGCACGTGGGTGTCGGCGGCGCGTCCGAGCCGGAGGTAGGCGGCCCGGACCGAGGCGACGCCGTCGTCGGTCACGACGGTGGTGACCCGCATCGTCGCCACCGAGCCCGGGGTGAACCCCGCGAGCAGCGGGTGCTGGTCGACCCAGCTCTGGAACACCCCCGACGGCAGCCCGCCGAGCTGGTCGGGGTCGAACCCCGACCGGTGCAGCACCCGTACCCCGGCGCCCTGGATCGAGTCGTCGGACTTGAACACCGCCCGGTCGGAGCCGGCGAACAGCACCGACGCGAGCCCGGCGTGGTCGAGGTGGCGCAGGTCGCGGTCGTAGAGGCCGCCGTTGACCCAGTAGGCGACGTCGGCGAACAGGTCGGACTGCAGCAGCCGCCGCGACAGCG
>JAESFO010000998.1_pt1 | contig 10076 bp, 6 predicted proteins | sample 9269421 | NCBI WGS metagenome assembly JAESFO01 (sample SAMN14502839, study PRJNA617101) | algae metagenome | isolation source: Nostoc desertorum CM1-VF14 and co-occurring heterotrophs from rocky... | place: USA: Clark Mountains, San Bernardino, California | collected 2000-06-05 | reverse complement strand
GACGAGTGGCACCGCTACTTCAACCAGCGCAACGGCCTGATCACCGCCGCCCTGCGGACCGGCTTCGACCGGCGCACGGTGTCCGCGACGGTCGTCGAGCTGCTGGCCCAGTACCTGGTCGCGATGCAGTACGGGCTGGCCGCGACGCTGCTGACGGCGGTCGAGGACTTCCTGCGCGGCCCCTCGGTCCTCGACGACGGCTCCGCCTCCGCGGCGGCGGAGATCCGCCGGATCCGCGCCGCCTACCCCGAGACGACGGCCGTGCCGTTGGCGGAGGCCGGGCTCGACGTGCGCGAGTCCGTGGTGCGCCTCGCCGGGGGCAAGCCGTCGAAGATCGTGCGGACCTGGGTGAAGCGCGCCCTGCTGCAGGCCACCGGGCGGGTGCCGTTCCGTTCCGGGATGGTCCCGGCCGGTGAGGCGCACTGGTGGCACGTGTCGCTGTTCGAGCGCGCGATCGTCACCGACATGGCCGAGAACGGCGTCCGCATCCGGACCCGCGACCAGGAGCGGCTGCGCGAGCTCACCACCCGCGGGGTGCACACGGTGCGCCGGCTGTGGAACGAGGGGCCGCAGGTCGCCCGGGAGTGGAAGGCCGCGGAGCCGCGGCTCACGTCGCGGGAGACGTGGGCCCGGCTCTACGACGCGGGCTGAGCGGACTCCGGGAACGTGGCCCACCGAGGGCCCGACATCGGCCGGTAGCCGGGCGGGGTGCGGCCCTCCAACCGGACCAGCAGCCGCAGATGTGACGGGGCCTCCGGTCCGTTCACGTGTTCCACCACCAGCGACGGATCAGCCCTGCGCTGCAGCGCCTCGACGTGCTCGAGCAGCATGTCCGGGATGTAGCCGAGGTCGAGCCCGTCGCCGGTCCGCACGAGCTGAGCCCGTGGAGTCCTCGGGTTGCCCGGCTCCGGCCGTGTCCACAGGACCTCGCCGGCCGTCAGCGGCGGCAACGCGCCACCGGTCACATGACGGATGCCGTGGACGAGGAAGGTGCACCGGCTCAGGCCCTCGTCGTCGACGGTCGGCATCGGGAAGACCTGCACGGTGTCCCCGGTGCGGCGCCCCTCCGACCGGGCGAGCTGCTCCCACGGTGTGGCGTCGCTGTCGAGGTGTAGCTGGCGGAGGAACTCGGCGAAGTCCGCCCTACGCGGGCTCATCACACGCTGCGAGAAGAGGGGGAACAGTCGTTCCGAGCGGTAGTCGCGCTCCCAGTCCGGGAAGGTGAGGAACGGGTGGAAGCCCGCCACCTCCGGGGCGGACCGCAGGTAGCGGAACCGGTACTCGGTGCCCGGACCGTGGTCGAGACGCCCGACGGGGCTGATCAGACGGACATCCGGGTGCTGCCAGGCGACGATCAGCGCACCCGGTGACCTGCCCGCCGCGATCGACGGCGCCGGAGCCAGCACGGGCCTGGGGTCAACCGACATCGAGCAGCCTCCTCCGGTTGATCAGCAGCAGTTCCGTCGCGAATGTAGCGGCCGGCGCCGACATTCCCGGTGCCGCGGCGACGACGGCGGCGATCCGGTCCGTGCCGACCGACTCCAGGCGCTCCCACCAGTACGCTGCCGCGGGACGCCCTCGCAGGATCCCACGACAGACGTCGACCAGTGTCGGGATTTCGGATCGGGAGGCCCCCGGGGAGTGCTCGAACCGGTGGGCACGGGCGGCCGCGGCATACGCGGCGACCCCGTTCGTGATCAGTGCCTGCCGACGGGTGTCGCGGAGGTTGAACCCGAGCGAGCTGGCGTGGTCGTACGATGGCGCCATCCTGATCCGTCCGGGATCGGCGGTCTCCCTCAGCACCGCCCAGTTCTGGTCGTGCCGGTCCTGGTTACCGAGCCAGGCGTCCAGCAGCAGATAGCCCGCGAACGTGGTGCCGGCGTCGGGAAGTGCGGTCCCCGGTGGCGCGTCGATTCCGTCCAGCGCTCGGAGAATGGCCTCGGGGCTGTGCCCGGGACGGCCCGGTGGTCGTAGTTCCCCGTCGAGATAGTCGGGGGAACTCGCTCCGAGCAGGAGCGACCCCAGAACGAGGTTCCAGCCGTCCGGGGCCACATTGCGGGAGACGGACCCGGCCCGGCCGTTCCGCACCGCCATCTGGACCTCGGCGCACGGGACTCCGAGCAGCTCCCCGAGCTCGCAGACGATCTTCTCGGCCCAGTCCTCACCCTGCCTGTTCCCGTTCGCCGGGACGATCACGGGCTTGAAGAGCCAGTCGCGCTCCCGGCTGTGCACCGGAGCACCGGGTTCCCGCAGCCAGAGCTTCTCCTCCCGGCCGATGGTCTCCGGCCGCGCGGGCTCCCAACCGGAGACGTCGACGACCGGATACAGCACGGCGGCACCGTAGCGCCGAGTACCGACAGCGAGCGGTCAGCCCAGGAAGTCCCGTCCCGTGTAGGTCCTGTCGGCCAGGGTCGGCAGCCGCTCCCAGCCCCACCGTCGCTGCGTCCCGACGGTGAGGTCCCAGCCGTCGGTCGGGTGCTCGTAGCGCACCCGCTCGACGTGCGCGGGCGCGAACATCGCGCGCCCGCCGGGCGGATCGAGCCGCGAGGGCAGCTCGTCGAAGGTCGCGGTGCGGCCGATCCCGGCGAGCGTCCCGCCGTTCGCCGGGAAGAACGCGGTGGCCTCGGTCGCGCCCTCCAGGTCGTCGCCGGTGCGCAGCCGCCACTGCGGGGCCTGCGCGATGCCGTGGCGCACCGCGATCTGGTCCTGGCAGGGCCACAGCACCGCCGAGGCCTGGTCGGCGAACACCGGGGCGTCGCCGAGCACCGTGCGGGCGGGCAGGTCGCGGGCGGGCCGCGGGGCGCCGACGGCGAGCCAGGTGTCGGGCCCGTCGATCCGGTCGTCCACGACGACCCGGACCCGGTCGGCGGGGCCGGGCAGGGTCACCGCCACGTCCCGCCAGTCGGCGACCTTCGTCCCCGGCAGGTCGACCGTGGCCGTGCCGGCGCCGGACTCGACCCGCACGGCCTGGTCGCCGCGCAGGTCCCCGGTGAGGGGCAGGATCAGCCGGGTGGTCCCGGCCGGGACGGGGAACCAGCCGGCGTCGAGGGTGCCGGTGCCGGCGTCCTCGGTGTGCCAGACGGGGCCGGGGATCGACGGGCGGTCGGGCGGCGGGCCGTCCCGCATCACCCCGGTGAGACGGGGCGGGTCACCCGGGAGCGCGGGTGTCGCGTCACCGGGGACGGTGACGGTCAGCGCGTCGGCCAGCCCGCAGCCGTCGCCGGTCAGCATGGCGAGGTTCATCGAGGCCACCGACGCGCCGGGGGCCTGTTGCACCGGGGCGACGACGAACACGGCGAGCATCAGCGCGACGCCGCCGGCCGTGGCGACGCGCAGCACCGCCCGGTCCGGCCGGGGCGCGCTCCCCCGCCGCCGGGCCCACCACAGCGCGGCGGCGACCACGAGCAGCCACAGCAGCGGGCTGCGCAGGTACAGCGGCCCGAGGTGCGGGGCGAGGACCTGCTGGTGGATCGGGGCGTCGACGACCGAGTGGTTCCCGAACGGCTGCCCCCAGTCGGAGAACGGGCGCCACAGGTTCGGGCCGGCGTAGATCACCGCGGCGACGACGCCGAGCACGGCCGTCCCCACCGCGAGGAGCCGGGCCGGGGCGCGCCGCGGCAGCGGGCCGCGGGCGAGCGCGATGCCGAGCAGCAGCGTCGCGGGGGCGGCGACGGCGCCGAAGTGGTTGACCCACTTCGTCGGGCTGACGGCGACGGCGACGAGGCCGAGGGCGGTGGCGGCGAGCGCGAACCCGAGCGCCGAGCCGAGCGGGCCGCCGGTGCCGCGGCGCGTCGCGAGCCGCACCGCGCCCAGCGCGACGACGGCGACGGTCAGCAGGACCGGCAGGCGTCGCCCCCAGGTGCCCTGGTCGTCGGGGCCGAGGAGGTTGGCGTAGTGCACGAACTCCTGCCACCACTGGTACTGGAAGTAGTACCAGCGGTGCACGGCGACGGACTCGCGCACGTCGGCGAGGGTCTGGTCGGCCAGCCCGAGCGGCACGACCACGCTGGCCGCGGCGAACGCGACGGCGGCCGTCGCGAGCCGGGTGGCCCACGGCGCGTGCGCGAGGTGCCACCACACCAGCGGTAGCGCGAGCAGCAGCGGCATCGCGGCGACCAGCGCGGTCGGCGCGGTCGTCACCCCCACCACCGCGACGACGACGGCCGGCGCGAGCAGCCCGACCGCCCCGGTGCGGCGGGCGGCGGCGACGAGCAGCAGCACCCCGGCGGCGGCCGCGGTCCCGGCGGGCTCGGGGCGCAGCGCGATGCCGTAGGGCAGGAACCAGGCCAGGTGCGCGACGGCGAGCGCGGCGACCACCCCGGGCCGGACGCCGGCCCGGCCCGCGAGCGCGGCGAGGGTGTACCGCAGCAGCACCCAGGTCAGCAGACCCAGCACGACCGGCACCACACGCAGCGGCCCGAGGCCCCAGCCGACGAGGCTCCCCCACCACTGCAGCAGGTACTGGCTGGTCGCGAACGGCGCCTCGGTGACGTCGAACTGGTAGATCGCGTTGCCGATCGTCCCCGTCCGCGCGCCCTGGCGGGCCATCAGCGCGTACCAGGAGTCGTCGATGTTGAGCGGCCCGAGCACCGCCCAGGCGCAGCTCACGACCAGCACCACGAGGTCGGCCGGACCGGGGCGGACGGGCGCGTCGAACACCCGGCGGGTGCCGGTCCAGGTCCGCACGGCGACGGCGAGGGTCGCGGCCAGCGCGAGCAGGTGCGCGACGAGCAGCGCGACCTTCAGCGGCGACGGCGACGACGCGTAGCGCGCGTCGGTGTGCAGCGTGACCGCGAGCCCGGCCGCGGCGGACCCGGTGACGTCGGTGGCGAGTTCGGCGACCTGCGGCGGTGCGATGTCGAGGCGCTCGGCGAGGATCGCGCCGTCGCGGGCGACGACGGTGCCCCCGTCCGCGGAGGTCACCTCGAGCACGCAGCCCGACCCGGCGGGCGCGGTGGCGAGCACCCGGTCGCCGGTGCGCAGCGTGAGCGTCCCGCCGGCCACGCTCGCGACGAAGCCCGGCGCGGTCACCGGGTTCTCCTCGGCGGCGGGCATCGTCCGCAGCACGTCGCCCTCGCCCAGGGCGGCCGCCGCGGCGCACGGGACGGTCGCGGAGAACTCCAGCGGCCGGTACGGCGAGAGCGGCAGCACCGTGCTCGCCGGTGCCTGTCCCGCCCGGGGCCAGGTGACGACCGGGTCCTCGGCGTCGACGGGGGCGATCGCGGCGGCCAGGCCGAGCAGGCAGGTGACGACGCCGAGCAGGAGCAGCAGCGGCCCCCGGCGGGCGGGACTCACTCGAAGATCTGCTTCCAACCGTCCTTGCCGGTCAGCACGGGCGCCGCCGCCCGGTAGCGGGCACGCAGTCCGTCCCAGTCCGCCGCGACGGCGCGGTGCAGCCGGAACGACTCCGCGACCATCTCCTTGAACATCGCCGGGTCACGACGGCGGAAGGTCACCCCGCGGCCGTCCGGGGTGGACACCGTCGCGGAGTCCAGGCCGGCCAGCACGAACCACTGGGCGTTCTTCCACGGCACGTTGCGCTGCGGGCGCTCGCGCAGCGCCGGGTCCGGGGTGCGCAGGTTGCGCAGCACCCCGCGGGCGAGCCCGACCGCGGCCTTCGCCCGGCCCACCGGGGGCTTCGGGAACAGCTGGGCGCCCAGCGCGTCGAGGTCGGCGAGCGGCACCTCGGTCGCGGAGTCGAGCGGGCGGCCGTCGTCGTACTGCGCCCGCAGGGCCCGGATCTCGTCGAGCACCACGGGCAGCTTCGGGAACAGCGCCTCGGGGCCCGCCAGGAAGTCGGTGAAGCCCTTGATCTGCAGCGCGACCGCCGAGTACTCCATGAGCATCAGGTGGCGCAGGGTCCGCTTGAAGGTCTCCTTCAGCATCGCGCGCGGGTCGTCGGGGCCGTGCAGGGCCGCGGCGACGAGCCGGTTGCGGTAGTGGAAGTAGGCCTGCCAGTCCGAGGAGTCGTCCTTCTCGATGAAGGACATGTGCCAGATCGCGACGCCCGGGACGGTCGCGGTGCGGAACCCGGCGGCGCGGGCGCGCAGGCCGTACTCGGCGTCGTCCCACTTGATGAACAGCGGCAGCGGCAGCCCGAGCTGCTCCGCGGCCCGGCGCGGGATCAGGCACATCCACCAGGCGTTGTAGTCGACGTCGACGCGGCGGTGCAGCCAGCGGGTCTGGCGCAGGGTGCGCGCGGCGAGGTCGTGGTGGGCCTCGGTGTCCGGGGCGGGGCGCCACAGGAACTGGTTGCGGTCGACGACCTCGCCCATGGTGGACAGCTGCGAGCGCGCCTGCAGCGACAGCATCTGCCCGCCGACGAGCATCGGCTCGCGGGAGAACCGGCTGAACGCGATCGCGCGGAGCACCGACTCGGGCTCGAGCAGGATGTCGTCGTCCATGTAGAGGACCTGCTCGCAGTCGATCCCGCCCGCGTGCGGGCCGGTGCCGTGCAGGACCTCGTACATGATCCGGGCGTAGCCGCCGGAGCCGCCCAGGTTGGGCTGGTCGATGATCCGCAGCCGGTCCCCGAGCGCGGCCGCGGCCTGCTCGTAGCCGGCCTCGTCGCGGACCTTGCGGGTGCCCTGGTCGGGGAGGATCACCGCGGTGATCGCCTCGAGGACCTGCGGGTCGGAGCCGAGCGCGGTGAGCGTGGCGACGCAGTCGGCCGGGCGGTTGAACGTCGGCATCCCGACGACGACGGCCGCGCGGCCGGGGGCGTCGTGCGGGGCGTGCCAGCCGCCGCCGTGCAGGGTGAGATCGGCGTCGTCGGTGGACAGGTCGAACCAGTACCAGCCGCCGTCCTCGAAGGGGCGCAGGTCCAGTTCCAGGGTGACCCGGCGGCGGCCCTCGACCACCTCACCGGCGACGACGATCTGCGACCCGTCGGCCTTGGTGCGGTAGACGTCGACGCGGCCGGAGCCCTCCAGGTCCAGGCGCAGCTCGATGCTGGTCAGCGTGGACCAGGCCCGCCAGTAGCCGGCGGCGAAGGCGTTGAAGTAGGCGCCGAAGGAGACCTCGGTGGCCGCGGGGACGGTGGCGCTGGTGCGGTCGAGGATGCGGGTGCGGCGGCCGCCGATGGTCGACACGGTCAGCGAGAGCGGACGCGCGTCCTCGTCGGCCAGCGGCTCGACCGGGGCGAGCGTGGTGCCGGGGCGCTCGTCGAGGTAGAGCGCGCGGACGGCGGTCGGGTCGGCGGGCCGGGGCAGGACCACCCGCTGCAGCAGCGTCTCGCCGCTGGTCGTGGCCGGGGTGGTGGAGGACACCTGACCTCGCTGGTCCGTCGTGGTCATCGCAGGAGCTGCCTCTGTCGTCGCGGGGGCGCGGGGGTCCCGGGCGGCGGCGCTGCCGGTCCGCCCGGGTCCGGGTGGAGTCGTGCGCGAGCGTAGCCGCGCGCGGTGCGGGAGCCGGGAGGCGGGCGGGCGCGGCGGGGAAGCGGTGTGGATCGTCCGGTTCCCGCCCCGGCTCTGCGCCCTACCAGGCCGCGTCGAGGATCTCCCGCACGTCGTCCTCGGTGGGGGTGCGCGGCGCGTTGGCCGTCACCGGGTCGACGACGGCGGCGGCCGCCAGCACCGGAAGCAGCTCCCGGTCCACGCCGAGCTCGTGCAGCGGGCGCCGCACCCGTATGCCCTCGACGAGCGCGGCGATCCCGGCGACGGCGTCGGCGGCCCCCAGCGCGGTCCCGGCGCGGGCGTACGCCTCCGCCGCCGCGTCGGCGCTCCAGCGCATGACCTGCTCGTTGACCGACGCGAGCGCGACACCGTGCGGGGTACCCGTGTGCGCGGTGACCGCGTGCGCGATGCCGTGGACCAGGCCCAGCCCGGACACGGTCAGCGCCTGGCCCGCCAGGTGCGCGCCCAGCAGCAGCTGCGCGCGGGCCTCCAGGTCGGTGCCGTCGTCGACGGCGACCGGCAGCCACCGGCCCACCAGCGCGACGGCCTGGGCGGCGGCGGCCTCGGAGACCGGGTTCGCGCCGCGGGAGGCGAGCGACTCGACGCCGTGGACGAGCGCGTCGAAGCCGGTGGCGGCCGTCGCCGCGGGCGGCAGGCCGACGGTCAGCTCCGGGTCGAGGACGGCGACGCGCGGCCGGACCGAGGCGTGGCCCAGGTAGACCTTCCGCTTGGCGCAGGTGTCCTCGACGACGCCGAACCCGTTGGTCTCCGCGCCGGTCCCGGCGGTGGTGGGGACCGCGATCAGCGGCAGCCCCGCGACGGGGGAGGACCACAGGTCGTCGGTCGCGCGGGCGCCGTGGTGGGTGGCGAGCAGCGCGATGCCCTTGGCCGCGTCGAGCACCGAGCCGCCGCCGATCGCGACGACCACGCAGGAGCCGAACGCGCGCAGCGCCGTCGCGCCGTGCTCGACGGCCGTCGTCGACGGGTTGGGGCCGATCCCGTCGAACACCTCTGTCCACAGCCCGGCCGCGGTGAGGTCGCCGACGACCCGGTCGACGATGCCGGTGGCGCGCAGCCCGGCGTCGGTGACGACGAACGCCGCCGCCCGACCGAGGCCGTCGACCAGCGCGGGGACCCGGGCGACCGCGCCGGGACCGAACTCCAGGGCGCAGGTCGCCTCGACCGTGAACCCGTTCACCGGACCCGCCACCGTGCGATCGCCTCCTCGTCGAGGGTGAACCCGAGGCCGGGGGCGCTCGGGACCGCCAGCATGCCGTCGTCGCCGACGGTCAGGGGTTCGGCCAGCGGGAAGTCGCGACGCGCCGGGGTCCAGTCCGGCGGGTCGTAGGGGAACTCGAAGAACGGGCCGCCGCCGACGCCGGCGGAGACGTGCAGGTTCGCGAGCACGCCGATGCCGTTGGTCCAGCTGTGCGGGGTGAACGCGCGGTGGCGCAACAGGGCGAGCTCGGCGAGGGTGCGGACCCGGCTCATCCCGGCCGCGAGGACGACGTCGGGCTGGTGGACGTCGAGGACGTCGTCGTCGAGCAGGCGCAGCAGCTCACCGAACGAGCGCTGCATCTCCCCCGCGGCGATCCGCAACCCGGGGTTGTCGGCACGCAGGGTGCGCATGCCGTCGGCGTCGGCGTAGGGCAGCGGCTCCTCGACCCAGAAGACCCCCAGGTCGGCGAGTCGCCGGACGAGGCGCCGGGTCGCGGCGAGGTCGGTGGCGGGGGCGACGTCGCCGGCCATCCGCCACGCCTGGTTGAGATCCACCATGATCGCGAAGTCCTCGCCGAGCGCCTCGCGGACGGCCGCGACCGCGCCGATCCCCTCCTCGACCCGGTCCCGGTCGATCCGGATCTTGACCGCACGGAAGCCCTCCTCCGCGACCCGGTGCGCCACCTCGGCACGCTCCGCGGGCGGGCGCAGCACGCAGAACGACGCGTAGGCGGGCACCGCGTCGAACGTGCCGCCGAACAAGGTCGCGACGGGCAGCCCGGCGACCGTGCCGGCGAGGTCCCACAGGGCCGCCTCCAGCGGCCAGTAGTGGCCACCGTGCAGCGCACAGGTCTCGATGACGCGCACGTGCCGGGCGATCGCGAGCGGATCGGTGCCGACGAACAGGTGCCGGTAGGCGTCGAAGCCGTCCATGGTGTCGCCGGAGCCGATGCCGACGACGCCGTCGTCGGTGTGGACGCGCACGATCGTCGCGTCGAACACGGTGCGGGGCTCGGGGTCCCAGGCGGCGCGCAGCGGCGGGTCGAGCGGCAGGCGCACCCGGTCCAGCGTGATGTCGGTGATCTTCATCGGGTCCGGGGTGGTGTCGGGAGCTGGTTCCGGCTCGGGGTGCGATCGGGGGCGGTGCACCCCGAGCCGGTTGGTCCCCGAATCTAGGAAGTCGGCACGGCCGCGGCCAGGGGCCACCGGGAATCGAGATCATCGTTGCGCTGAGGGCAACCGGGACTAGCGTCACCGGTGTGCACAACGGCTACGGGCTCGGCCGCGACGTCGCGCTGCTGGAGGCGCTCGCCTCGGACGAGGCCGGGCGCACCGACGGGCTGGGCGTCGCCGCGGTCGCGCGGCTGACCGGGCGGGAGAAGAGCCAGGTCTCGCGCGCGCTGCGGGCCCTCGCCGACGCCGGGCTCGTCGAGCGCGACGAGGACACACTCGTCTACCGCCTGG
>JAESFO010000997.1_pt1 | contig 10077 bp, 13 predicted proteins | sample 9269421 | NCBI WGS metagenome assembly JAESFO01 (sample SAMN14502839, study PRJNA617101) | algae metagenome | isolation source: Nostoc desertorum CM1-VF14 and co-occurring heterotrophs from rocky... | place: USA: Clark Mountains, San Bernardino, California | collected 2000-06-05 | reverse complement strand
TGCCTATGATTATGCCAAGTGGAGATCAGGAAATGAAAAAGCAGATCAAAGAGTTGACCCGCCGTGCTCTGCATAACGCGGACGCGGCATATTACGTGTTATCCCGAACTCGGGATAACACATATTCGCGCGGCGTGATGTCGACGCGGACGTCGTTCCACTCCTCGGTCGGCAGCTCCGCCAGCCGCCGTTCCATCAGCGCCTCGCCGGTCGAGACGATCTGGATGACGGCCGAATGGCCCGCTTCCAGATCGGCGGCGATCGAGCGCAGCAGGGTCGGCGCCTTCATGCTGGTGAGCAAATGGCCAAAGAAGCGCTGCTTGGCGCTTTCGAAGGCCGAGCGTGCGGCGGATTTCGCCTGCCTGTTCAGCGTGCCGGAGCCGCCTTCGCCGCCGCCGGTGATGTTGGCGGCCTGCATCGCCGCATCCAGATTGTTATGGATGATGGCGAAGGCCGCGGCATAGGCGTCGTAGATGCGGACCTGCTGGGGCGTCAGCTCATGCTCGACCAGCTCGTATTCGACGCCGGCGAAGGAGAGCGAACGGGCGGTGTAGAGGCCGAGGGCGCGCAGATCGCGGGCAAGCACCTCCATCGCCGCCACGCCGCCGGCCTCGATCGCCTCGACGAACTCCGCGCGCGTGGCGAAGGGGAAATCCTCGCCGCCCCACAGGCCGAGCCGCTGCGCATAGGCGAGATTGTGGACGGTGGTCGCGCCGGTGGCGGAGACATAGACGATGCGGGCGTTCGGCAATGCATGCTGGAGGCGCAGGCCGGCGCGGCCCTGCTGCGAGGCGGCGACGTCACCGCGCTCTCCCTTGCCGCCAGCGGCGTTCTGCATCTGGTGCGCCTCGTCGAAAATGATCACTCCATCGGCCTCGGAGCCAAACCATTCGACGATTTGCCGAACGCGCGAAACCCTCTCTCCGCGGTCGTCGGAGCGCAGCGTGGCATAGGTTAGAAATAGGATGCCCTCGCTCAGCGTGATCGGCTTGCCCTGCGGGAACCGCGACAGCGGCGTGACCAGCAGGCGCTCCATGCCCAGCGCGCCCCAATCGCGCTGGGCGTCCTCGATCAGCTTGTCCGACTTCGAGATCCAGACTGCCTTGCGCCGTCCTTGCAGCCAGTTGTCGAGGATGATCGCGGCCGACTCGCGTCCCTTGCCGACGCCGGTGCCGTCGCCGATCATGAAGCCCTGGCGGAGGCGGACGGCGCCGCCGGCGTCCTCGGCCGCGGCGCTCAGCTTGTCGAAGGTGTCGTCGACCGTCCATGCGCCGGCGAGGAAGTCGGAATGTGCCTCGCCGGCATAGATCACCGTTTCGAGCTGCGCGTCCGATAGCAGGCCGAGTACGTCCGCCGGCAGCGTCGGGCGATAGCTCGGCTTCGGCGGGGCGACGCTCGCCATCGACGCCGACTGGACGAGCTGGGTGGGATGCGCCCCGGCCCCGGAAATCCGGATTGTCTGGAGACCGTATTCCTCATAGATCGCATCCGACAGGCGCCCGGCCTGGGCAGGCTTCCAGTCGACCGTCTCATAGGCGAGCGGAACGCCCTCCGGCTCGCGATGCGCCATGGCCGGCGCGGCCTTCGCCGCCCGGTTGATATAGGCGCGCACGGTCCTGGGCGCGGCGGGCGCGGCCACGGGCACGGCGATCGCCGGATCGACCGGCGGGCGGGCCGGGAGATGCTCGGCCAGCCATCCGAGAAGCGTGGCGACGTCCGGCGCGACGCCGGGCGCGGTCGGGAACACGGTCGGATCATCCGCCGGTAGCTTGTCGATGACGGTGAGCCGCGTCGGGATGGTCGTGCCGTGCTTTGCATAGACTGAGCCGTCGATCGCGGCGGAGAAGACGACGCGGCCGCGTTCCTGCAGACGGGCATAGGCCGAGGACCAGGCCGGTGCGTCCGGCGCGAAATTCGCCCCGGTGATCGCCACCAGCCGGCCGCCGGGCGCAAGGCGCGCCAGCGCCGAGGCGACATGGCGGAAGGCGGCGTCGGCCATGCGGCCCTCGACATTCGCCATCACCGAGAACGGCGGGTTCATGAGAACGACGGTCGGAAGGAGAGCCCGGTCGAGGTGATCGTCGATCTGGGCCGCGTCGAAGCGCGTGACGGCAAGGGCCGGAAAGAGGTGGGAGAGAAGATCGGCGCGGGTGTCGGCCAGATCGTTGAGCAGGAGCGAGCCGCCGGCGATCTCGGCCAGGATGGCGAGAAGCCCGGTTCCGGCCGAGGGCTCCAGCACGCGGTCGGCCGGCGTGATGGCTGCGGCGAACGAGGCTGCCAGGCCGAGCGGGATTGGGGTGGAGAACTGCTGGAAGGTCTGCGCCTCCTCGGAGCGGCGCGTATGCGTCGGCATCAGGCCGGCGATCTTGGAAAGCTGCGGCAGGACCGTGGCGGCGGAGCCGGCCTTGCGGAAAAGCGGCTTTCCGTATTTGCGCAGCATGAGGACGGTCGCGACCTCGCAGGCTTCGTAGGCGGTCTTCCAGTCCCAGGCGCCGGCAGTGTCGGAACCGCCGAAGGCGGTTTCCATCGCGCCGCGCAGCACGGTGGCATCGATGCGCTGGCCGCGTTCGAGGTGCGAAAGGAGAAGCTGTGCGGCAACGACGATCACCGAGGCCGTGGCGGACGTGGCGACGGGCGGGAGCGATGCGGCGACCTCGGCGGCCGCGGTTGCGGATATCATGTTCATGATGGGGAACCTCGGGAGAGCGGGCGGGAACGAGCCGCGCAGCGCTCTCTCTCGACCGCACCGGCTCAAATCCGTCCCGGCCCCTCTCTTCCTCTCACAGCTTCCGCGAAATCGCCGAGAGCAGCCGTTCGCCGCCGGAAGTTTCCGGCCGTCACCTCGTTGAGACGACGGCTTTGATCTACAATTGAGCGGGCTGGATTTTGCGCAGGTTTGCTTGCGCAAATCTCGAAACAACCGCGATATTGGAAGGATTAAGCTCGTGAGGACATGGCTGATTCCGCATGCGCCGAGATTCTACTGGCTCATCATCCTGGCGTTCGCGGCATCGACGATCACGTCCGATTTGCCGGGTTTCGGAGAGGGGCATTGGTCGACCTCGACCGCCTTCCGTGCCTGCATCATCGCGACCGCGCTTGGCCTCGCGGCCCTGTCGGAGATCTGGGACATCGCGCCCGCGGTCATCGTCAACGCGGAGGCCCGCTACCAGAACCGGCAGGCGCGGGAGGTCTACACGATCCCCGTCGTTTTCGACGCTGCGCCGACCGTCGTGGCGGGGATGTCGCGACTGCGCGTGACGCGGACGGATGACCATCGGCCCGTCAGGCCGTGGACCTTGCGCTTCGACAACGCCGCGGAAGGGCAGAAGGGCGAATGGTAGGACGGCCTCGCCCGTCGCGCCGAATGGCCATCGCGAACATGACGAGAGCGCCCTGGCTTGAAGACGGGACGCTCAATACGTTCAGCCGAAGCGATGGCCGGATTCGGTGAAGGTATATGCGTTCGCGATGATGGCCTCGTCGACGGACGCGTCCGAGATCAGGTATTCGTATTCGCTTTCGAGCTGCCGATAGAGCCAGGTGGCCAGATCGCGCAGCGCCTCGATCACGACCTCCTCGGCATCGGCGGTCATGCCCTGCCAGGTCGGACTGTGGCGCTCGACGGAGATCGCCATGCAATAGGCGTGATAGTAGTGGCCACGATGGCTGACATCAGCGCGGAGCTGATAGAAGTTCCGTCGCTGGGCGGTCTGCAAACTGTCGGCGATGGCATGCAGGCGGTCGTCCTTCGGGGCGTGGCCCCGGATGTCGCGCAAGGCGTTCTTCCGGTAGGAATAGAACGCCTCGAAGCAGGCGCCGTCCCCTTGCGACCAGAAGCCGGTGAAGTAGATGCGGGGCTGCTGCCGGGTTCCGCCGCCCATCAGCCGGACGGCGCGGGCTCTGAGACGAACGCCGAGGATTTCGCAAATCTGCTCGAAATCCTCGAAGATGGCGTCGTACCAATCATAATCGAAGCCGCCCTCTCGATACCATGCACGGGCGTTCTCCTTGGCGGCGTCGGACAGCTCGGCAAGCTGATAGACCGTGGTCTCGATCACTTTACTCATCCGGATCGCCTCCATCGAGGACCTGAGCGAGCCAGCCATCCGTATAGGTCCATGCCACCGTCTCGCCGGTGGTGAGGTCGAGCACATGCGCGCCCCCGCCGAAGCCGTCGACACGCGGCTGCGAGCAGGAGTTGGCGTACTGGAAGCCCCAGCGGCCTTTCAGGCCAAACTCCTCGGCACAGATCCTGACGAACTGGATCAGGCGCTCCGGATCGCCGGTGACGTCGTCGCGCATCCAGAGCTTGCTGCCGCCATGCTCGGGCTGGATCGACAGCAGAAAGCCGTCCGAGGGCGGCTCCTCGGATGCGCCATCTTCGGAAAGCTGATTGTAGAGCTCGAGCGCGCGGGCTGCGTTGTCGGGCGTGCCGACGTCGAGCAGGCATGAGAAATGGGTGAAGTAGTCGGCCATGTCAGGCTCCTCAAACGAGAAAGCCCGGCGCAATGGCCGGGCGATGGTCGATGGATACAGCGGTGCTGGGGTCAGAGGCGGAAGTGCGCCACGAGCCGCTGAGCGTCGGCGTGGTGGCGCAGCATCTCGCGATAGAAGCGCTTTCGCGCGTCCCGCTTGTCGGGATCGCACAAGGCGGAGCGCGAGAGTTTCCGCCGCGCCGCCCGAATGACGGCGCGGTCGCTGTCCCAGACCAGAATATCGAGACGGAGATAGGTGGCGTACATCGGCGCCTCCTAGACCTTGATGTGTCGGCACAGCTCGTCGATCTCGTGGAGTTCGAGACCGGCGTGAGCGCCGTTACTGGTGAGGAGGTCCATGAACACCGGATCAAGCGGCCCGTTGATAAGAGCGAGCTGAAGGGTAGAAAGACCGGCAAGCACGGCATCGCGCTCGTGGGCCGTCACGGTGATGGTGTGAAACGCTTCGACTGTCTCGCGCGGTTCGAGCAGGCGCACCCCGCTGTGCTCGTCGATTTCGTAGTCGTCGAACTCCTGCACGTCGCCGGTGGCGAGCCATTCGCCATCGTAGTGGACACTTTTGGCGAGGCTTCGCGCCTCTGCGGACGTGTCGGCCTCGATGACGGTTTCATAGTGGACGAAGGCGTCGTGGCCTTTGCGGACAACAAATTTCGGCATGGGGATACTCCTCAAAAGAAAGTGCCGGGCGGTTGGTTGAATGCTGTGTCGGGACGGGGTGCGCAGGTCAGTCGAAGACCGCGCGGGGCTTCGACAAGGCTTCGCGGCGGAAGCCTCTCTCCCGCCCCTCATCCCGTCACGGCCAAACCGACAACCCTCTCCCTCTATCGCTCTCGAATGGCGGCCGTGGCCGGCATGAAAAAGCGCCCCGCCAGGAAGACGGGACGCCTGTTTCGATCAGTCGATTGCCTGGTAGATCGCCGATGCCTCGGGATGTCCGTCCAGATAGTCATGAAGGCGATAATAGCCTTCGGCGAGATGATCGGATTCGTATTGGATGGAGAGGTGCGACAGGACGAACAGAGTCGCGATGATGCCGGCGGCCTCCGCCGAGACCTCGCCGCGAAACTCCGTGATCCCGCTTTCGATCCGCATGCGCGGGCGGGATGTAGGGGCGAGGAACAGTGGACGGCCATGGAGCTCGTAGAAATTCCAGTAGCCACCGCCATAGTCGTAGGGGCTGAGCCGCTCCATGAAATGATAGACGGCGTTCTCCGCGATAATGAGGTGCCGAAGGCCGAACAGGGTCGGCAGGAATTTTTCGCGACGATCGTCAGGTACGATGGTCGCAAGTTGGCGTGCGCTCGTTTGAAGCGTCATGGCCTGGTTCTCCCGAGAGAGGAAGGGGACAGGTCCGGTCAGCGCTCTCTCTTCGCCGGTCCGAGACCGTCCCGGTCCCGACCGCTCTCTCCCTCTCACTCGGACCAAAGGCCGTCAGCGATTTCCCGCGCGAGCGTCGCCCGCGTCTTCATCATCACGTCGTCGCCACGCGTATCGGGGTGATCGAAAAACCGCGCCATCAGGCCGTGCGCGGTCCAGTCGGCGTAGTAGCAATAAGCCCGGTCGGTCAGCCGGAAGGCCCTCATGTCGGCCGCCCAATGCGGTTTCGGTTCAACGACGACGGCGACGCCGTCGCATGTCTCCTCCCACGGAAGCGAACGCTCCGCGGGAGGGTTGCGGCGATCGTCGGCGAAGATCTCTTCGACCGTCATCATGCTGCGCCTCCTGCGTTCTCGATGAATCCATTCGGATCATCGGGATCAGGCGGCAGGTAAGCTGCGTAGGGATTGCCGTCGGCGAGATGGCCGAACGGCGTCATGACGAAATCGCCGTCGTCCGCGCGGCCCACGGCGCAGAGGACGTAGCGACGGTCGCGGGTAATGGCATCCTGGCACTCCATGAGTGCGAGATTGCCGTCGCCGGCGGCGCGCAGCAGCGTGTTGAAGTTGGTGCGGACGGGATCGGGAATGGCCATGATGTTCTCCTGAAACGAAAATGGCCCGCCGTCCTGCGACGGCGGGCCGGCTGGATGGGAAAGAGAGTGGTTCAGGCGGCGGCCCGACCTTCGACGACATCGGCGCCGATCTCGTCGGTCGTCACCTCTTCGAGGCGGGCGCGGCTGTATCCGGCCTTCGCCAGCCAGAGCTCAGCGGCTTCGCGGTTCTGCGCGAGGTGGATCAGCTCGGCGTTTTCGCCGACGTCCTGCAGCACGCGTACCTGGCCGACCTTCGGTCGCTCGACCACGCGGAAAGTGAGGTCGCTGTCGGTGCCGTACGTCCGCATGATCGTAACGAGGATGATGCCACCCTCACCGAAGTCGCCTTCGTGCAGCGTGAAGCATGGCGGGCTCAAATAGGTCGGCCGCTCGCGGGCAGGCTCCTTGCGCACGAGGCGGCCGGCGCCGTTACGGCGTTCCCACGCAGCGAGTTTTTTGGTGAAGCGAGCCGGCGGCTTGGCCGTGCCGTCGGAATAGGCGACGAGCGAACCGAGCGGGGCGACGTCGAAGATGAGAGAAGCGGACATGAACGAGATCTCCTGAAACGAAAACGGCCCGGCGGGATGCCGGGCCTTGGGGTGGAAGAAGGAAAGCGGGGCGATCGACGCCGCCCCGCGAATGCGGACTACTCGGCGGCCACGAGCACCGCCGGATCGTCGCGGGTGCCGGCTTCGGTGGCCTCGTCGTCGCCGGAGAGGAAGTCGGGCAGCGCCACGTCGGGCTCGTCCTCTTCGGCCGCAACGTCGATCGCCGGCTCCTCGATGGCGAGACGCAGCGGTTCCGGCAGCCAGCCGGTTTTCGCCAGCCGCTCCTCCGCCTCGGACGCCATCCACATCTTGTCCTTCTTCTGGTTGTCGAGGAGATTGGCGGTGCTCTCGCCAACGGCCTCGGCGATGGCTTCGAGGATGCGCTGCTTGGTCACGCGACCGAAGTAGTTCGCGACGGTCGGACGGAATCCGGCCTCCGCCATATCGAGGCCGGTCACGCGGGCCAGGCGGTCGGCTTCCGCCATGCGCGCCTGGAGCTGCCTCTCGGAGATGCCGGTGGCGCTCATGGGATTGGGCCGCTCGTAGAGCGCGTTGATCCCGAGAGACATGCAATGCGCCAGCAGCGCCATGCGGTTCTCGTCGTCGAGCGCAACGAGCCAGTCCCAGAGCGCATCGTCGTCGGTCGGCACCTTGGCCTTCCATGCGGCGTGGCGCTTGTCCACGGCCTTCGCATAGGACGTGGTCTTCAGATCGGTTCCCTGATTGCCGCAAAAGACCTCGTGAACCGAGACCTGGACGGTCGCGCCATGGGTGGACCGCCTGAAGGCGTCGCGGGCGAGCTTGTGCAGCAGCGCCGTCATGGCGACATGCGGATTGCTGCCGACCGCGTTGCGCAGCGCGATGGTGCGATGCGCCGACAGCTCGATCACCAGCTTCTCGGGGAGCGGCCTGATGACATCCACGTCCTCCTCGGGCTCGAACGGCCTGCCGTTGACGGAGACGACGGTGCGCGGTCCCTCGGGCGAGAGATCGTCATCGCCCTCGCCATCGTTGTCGGTGACCGGCTCGCCGCCTTCGGTGTCGACGGTCTCGACCGGCTCGTCCTCGGGGCGCACCCAGCCGCGATTGACGACAAGCTCGCCGTCCTCGTCGACGGTGACGAAAGCGCCGGCGATGGCGATCTCGGCCGGATCATAGACGGTCGGGCGTCGCTCGAAGGCTTCGAGCTGCTTTTCGATCTCGCCCAGGCGCCGGTCGATTTCGTCGGGCAACTCGTCGTAGTCGGCATACTTGGCCTCAAGCCGCTCCTGCTCGCTGCGCAGCTTCTCGCGCTCGTGCCGCTCCTTCTTGGACAGTTCCGCCGGCGTGCCGACGACGGCGCGCAGGCCGTGGTCATAGCCGTAGGGAAGTCCGAGGTCGGCTTTAACCCACTTCCAGCCTTCGGCGGCCACCGCGTCGGCGACAGCCTTCAGCTTTTCCGCGACCAGCCGGTCGAGAAGCGGCACGTCCTCCAGCCAGCCCTCCTCGTCATCGTCGAAGAGGTAGCGCGGCAGGAGAGACCCGCCCGCCGCCAGATAGGCGTCAAGGCCGACGAAGCACGCACGCTTGTCGGATGCGGGAACCTCGGTCTCGGTGAGCATTTCCCGGATCTGCCACGGCTCCTTGTTGTGGGACTGCCGGACGGCATCCCAAACCTGCTCCTGGCGTTCGTGATCGGGATGGGCGGTGAACGCCTCCAGCGTCCGGAGCGTCATGCCGTTCGCGGCATAGACCTCGTGCAGCTTGGGCGAGACCTTGGCGAGCACCAGGCGCTGCTCGACATAGCGCGTCGTCGTGAAGTAGGCGCTGGCGACCTCCTCGTGGGTCATACCGCCATCCACCATCCGCTTGAAGGCGCGGAACTGGTCGAGCGGGTGCAGCCCGACACGGAAGGTGTTCTCGGCCAGCGAGTCGTCCACGGCCGAGGTCTTGGCATTGGCCTTCTTGACGAGGCAGGGGACCAGGCCGTCCTCGGGGAAGCGGCCCTTCGCCACCAGGCGGGCGATGACGCGGTAGCGGCGACCGCCGGCCGGGGTCTCGAAATCGCCGGTCTCGTTGCCGTCGGCGTCGAGAACGGCGCGGACATTGATGCCGAGGATCAGGTCCTCGCGGCGCTCGACATCGAACTCAAGCTCATCGAGGCCCGCATCGGCGTCGACTTCGCGAACATTGTCGTTCGACAGATGGATGCGGTTGAAGGGAATGTCGCGCGACCGCGAGAACTCGATCATCGCGAGGGCGGGCTTCTTCTTGGCAGCTCGGGCCATGGTGGGGTACTCCGTGACGGGCGCCGAGAGCCTCTCTCTCCGCTATCAACCCGTCACGAAAACCCCATCCCCTCTCTCACTCTCTCGAACGGCGAGGCGGGCGCCTGCCTCACCGGGCTGGGAGCGACGGCCGCGGCGCGTCCATCCCGTATTTCCGCCGCAGCGTCTCGATCGCCTGCTCCTGCCGGACGATCCTGCGGCGGAGCCGGTCGAGATCGGGGCCGGCCGCCTTGAGCAGATCGTCGAGGATGCGGCGGTATTCCGCCTCATCCGCGCCGGTCCAGCGGCTCATCGCGCGATGGTAGTGCCGGGCTTTCGGCCGCGTGCGGATCGCCTCGGCTTCGGCCCGGAGGGACACCGCGCGCTCGGCCAGCGCGAGATTGCCCCGGCTTCGGGCAAGGCTGGCTTCCATGCGCAGGAGAGCGGCGTGCAGCCGCGCGCGGTCCATCACGCCGCCCGCCTGTTAGGCTCGGCCTCCGCCGGGCGCAGCCCGTCATCGGGAGCGAAGGACAATAACCAGTCGGCCGCCTTGCTGGCCTGGCTGGCGGCGCGGACCACGGCGCGGGAATCCTCGCGCAGCACGTCGAGCCAGGAGCCGATATAGTCGGCATGGCGCACGGTCGGGACGATGCCGAGCGACGCGCAGCAGAATGCGGCGCTCATCTCGGCGCGTTATCTGAACAGTCAAGCTGTCTCAGCGGACTTTCATCAGCCGAAACCAGCCGATCTGGCGGCGTTGCGCGGTTTTAGAACGGGTGAGACACTCGGGAGTATCTGGAGGGCTGCTCTTC
>JAESFO010000996.1_pt1 | contig 10089 bp, 9 predicted proteins | sample 9269421 | NCBI WGS metagenome assembly JAESFO01 (sample SAMN14502839, study PRJNA617101) | algae metagenome | isolation source: Nostoc desertorum CM1-VF14 and co-occurring heterotrophs from rocky... | place: USA: Clark Mountains, San Bernardino, California | collected 2000-06-05 | reverse complement strand
CCGGGCGTTCGTGTGTCAGGACAGCGAGTCGCGCAGCTCCAGCGTCGCGTCGCGGTCGGCACCCTCGGCCAGCGGGCGGCGGTAGCGGGCGACGAGCCGGGCCGCGCCGAACCCGGCGACGGCGACGAGGTCGTCGCCGCGCAGGTAGCCGAGCACCGTGCCCTTCACCGGGCCGTCGTCGAGACCCTCGCCGTGCAGCGGCAGCAGCGAGTCCGCGCGGTCCGGCCGTCCGACGAGCTGGATCTTCATGCCGAACTGGTCGGACCAGAAGAACGGCACCGCGGCGGGCGGCGGGGTCGTGCCGGTGATGTCCGCGGCGACCGCGGCGGCCTGGTCGCTCGCCGAGGTCCAGTGCTCCAGCCGGGTGCGCTCGCCGGTGTCCGGGTCGGTCCAGGCGGCCGCGTCGCCCGCCGCCCACACTCCGGGCAGCCCGTCGACCCGGCCGCGGTGGTCGCAGGGGATGCCGTCGGCGACGTCGACGCCGGTGGCCTCCAACCAGTTCAGGTCGAGCATGCCGCCGACGCCGACGACGATCTCGTCGGCGGTCACCGTCGACCCGTCGGAGAGCGTGGCGCCCGAGTCCGTCAGCTCCGACACCGACACCCCGGTACGCAGGTCGACCCCGGCGTCGCTCATCAGCCGGGCCACGACCGCACCGGCCTGCTCGCCCAGCAGCCGTGCCATCGGCACGCTGCCGGTCTCGACCACGGTCACCGTGACACCCCGGTCCCGGGCGGTGCTCGCGACCTCGGCCCCGATGAACCCGGCACCCACCACCAGCAGCGACGACGCCGATGCCAGCGCGTCGCGCAGTTGCTCGGACTCGTCGACGGCACGCAGCAGGTGCGCGGAGTCGGGCTGGTCGTCGAGCACCCGGGAGGTGACCCCCACGGCGAGGACGACGGCGTCGGCGTGCAGGACGGTACCGTCGTCGAGCTCGATCTCGGAGCCGTCGGCCGGGTCCTCGGCGGGCCGCAGGGCGACCGCGGAGCGGCCGAGGTGGGTGCGTACGCCGAGCTCGTCGAGGTCCTCGGCGGTGCACAGGTCGACCTTGGTGCGCTCCCACTCACCGGCCAGGAACTGCTTGGACAGCGGCGGGCGGTCGTAGGGGAGGTGCTCCTCAGCCCCCACCAGGCTGATCCGGCCCTCGTAACCGTCCCGGCGCAGGTTCTCCACCGTGCGCAGTCCGGCCAGCCCTGCGCCGACCACCAGCACGTGTTCCGGCACGCTCATCTCCTACCTCCCCGCTCCGGGCCCGGACGGTGCGCCGGTCCCGCCCCGATCCTCGCGGACGGGGCACGGCGTCGCCGCGCGGCCCGGGCGTCAGAAGGTGCGGTCCTCCGGGTCGAGCCGGTTGCGCAGCCGGGACAGCGTCTGCGCGAGCAGCCGGGAGACGTGCATCTGGGAGATGCCGACCTCCTGGGCGATCTGGGTCTGGGTGCGGTTGCCGAAGAACCGCAGCATCACGATGGTCCGCTCGCGGGGCGCCAGCTCGGCGAGCAGCGGGCGCAGTGACTCGCGGTAGTCGACCCGGTCGAGCTCCGCGTCGGCGTCGCCGACCAGCTCGCCGACGGTGGCGCTGCCGTCCTCCGACGACAGCATCTCGTCGAGCGAGGAGCTGCGGTAGGCCTCTGCGGCCTCCAGGCCCTCCAGGACCTCGGCGACGGGCAGGTCGAGGTACTCGGCGAGCTCCGAGGGCCGGGGCGCGCGACCGAGGGTCTGGGACAGCTCGGACACCGCGCCGTTGATCGACACGTGCATGTCCTTGAGCCGCCGCGGCACCCTCATCGACCAGCTCTGGTCCCGGAAGTGCCGGCGTACCTCACCGGAGATCGTGGGCACGGCGAAGGAGAAGAACTCACCGCCCTTCTCCGGGTCGAACCGGTCGATGGCGTTGATCAGCCCGACCGTCGCGACCTGCACGAGGTCGTCGAGGGGCTCGCCGCGGTGGTTGAACCGGCGGGCGATGTGCTGGGCGACGGGCAGGTAGCCGGTGACGAGCTGAGCGCGCAGCTGTTCCCGGCGGGGGTCGCCGTCGTCGAGACCCGCGTACTGCTCGAGCAGCGGGGTGAGGTGGGCGTACTGAGGGTCCGACGTCACGTCACAGCCCGTGACCCGCGAGCTTGTGCAGGCGGATGGTGAGGGCCGGGCGCCCGCCGTCCTCCTCACCGGACTCGACCGCGACGTGGTCGGCCAGGGTCTGCAGGACCCGCCAGCCGAAGGAGTCGGTGGGCAGCTGCGCACCGGTGCCGGTCTCGACCCGGGCGGTGACCTCGATCCGCTCGTCGGAGACGGCGAAGGTGCACCGCAGCGGCGAGCCGGGAGCGGCCATCGCGACCAGCGTCGCGCACGCCTCGTCGACGGCCATCCGCAGATCGGAGACCGCGTCCAGGTCGAAGTCCGCGCGTGCGGCGAGGTCGGAGGCCACCGCACGGACCGTGGGGATCAGCGCGGGCCGCGCCGCGACCCTGATCTCGACGGTGTTGTCGGTGCCGGCGCCGTGCGCCGTGCCTGCCACGTCCTCCTGGGCCACGCTGACGAGTCCTTTCGTGCGACGGGGTGTCGGGCCGGATCATGTCGCCTCCGGCGGGGGTGTGCAGGACCGGGTGCCCGCTCAGGCGCCGGGAATGCCCTCCTGGTCGGGCAGGACGGTGAACAGCTGGGCGGAGCCGGTGACCTCGAGCGGCCGGAGCACGGCCCGGTTGGTGGCGACGACGAACAGCCGACGTCCGTCCCGGGCGGCCCGCCGGGCGGTGTGGATGAGCACACCGAGGCCGCTGGAGGCGAGGAACGTGACGCCCTCCAGGTCCACGGCGAGGTCGCGGCCGTCGCCGTCGGGGGCGCGGTCCAGCAGCTCGTCGAGGGCGGTCTCGAGACGCGGTGCGGTCAGGGTGTCGACCTCGCCGCGGACGGTGAGCACGGTCAGGCCGCTGCGCGGTGAGGAGAAGCCGACGCCGAGGTGGGCGGAGTCGGTGCCGTCCAGCTCGGCGTCCCCGTCCCCCCGGGACGGTTGCGCCGGCGCGGATCCGGGCAGGGTGATCACCTCCGTGTCGGGCGCCGGGCGGCGCGGAAGCGTTGTGGAGCGCCGCCGTGCTCTCGACGGGCAGGTGTCTTCTCGCGCCGCACGACGCACCGGGGCCGCGGCGGGGCCGTCCTGGCCCGCGTCGGGTCCGGTCCACCCACGACAGGAGACCGGGCTCGACGATACCGGCCGGGCTCGGCGGGCCCGGCACGGCGCCTGCCCTTAGGCTCGCCCGGGTGACGCGGTACTCCGATCTCGGCCCCGGCGCCCCGGCCGGTCCCCCCGGCGACGCGGTGGACCGGGCCGTCGACCAGGCGGTCGCGACCTCGGTGGAGTCCTTCGGGGAGCAGCCGAGCACCCCGGCCATGCCGCACGTGCGCGGTGGGGCGCAGGTGGCCGTCCTGATGATCGACCTCTCCGAGCGCCGGATCGTCTACGCCAACACCACCGCGCTGGAGCTGGCCGGTGACCGCCCGGTGCGGCTGCCCATCGGGGTCCGCGAGTGGAGCGAGGCCGCGCGGCTGACCGACCTGGACGGCCGTCCGTACACCGGCGAGGGGTCCCCACTGGCCCGGATCGCCTCCGGCGAGGCGGTGTCCGGCGAGCCGGTCGCGCTGCACGGACCGGGACTCATGCCCGACCGCGACGGCGTCCCGGTCCCGGGGGAGGGGGCCACGGCCAGCAGCACCCTGGTCTGGGTGACCGGGTTCGCGCTGGCCGACCCCGGAGCCCAGGGGCAGGGCACCTACGCGCAGGCCTCGGCCACCGGGCCCGGCCGGGCGCTGGCCGTGCTGCTGCCGCTGTCGGACTCCGAGGTCGGCCAGGGCGGGGACCGCGACCGGATGGGGTTCCTGCGCGACCGTGCGGTGCTCGCCACCGAGATGTCGTTCACCATCTCCGACCCACAGCGTGAGGACGACCCGCTGGCCTGGGTGAACCCGTCGTTCGAACGGCTGACCGGGTACCCCCTCGACGAGGTGGTCGGGCGCAACTGCCGGTTCCTGCAGGGCCCCAACACCGACCGGTCCGCGGTCCGCCGGGTGCGCGAGGCGCTGCGGGAACGGCGGGCGATCACCGAGGTGCTGCTCAACTACCGGCGCGACGGCACCGCGTTCTGGAACCAGGTGTCGATCTCGCCGGTGCACGACGGCGACGGCGAGCTGGTCAACTTCGTCGGCGTGCAGAGCGACGTCACCGAGCGGGTCGTCGTCGAGCAGGAGCGGCGGGCGGCGCTCGCCGACGCCGAGGCCGCGCGGGCCCAGCTGCGGCTGCTGGCCGAGGCGACCACCCAGATGACGACGGCGCTCGACGTGGCCGACGCCTGCCGCCGTTTCTCCCGGATCGTGGTGCCGGAGCTGGCCGACCTGTGCACGGTGGACCTGCTCGACACCCCCGACGGGGCGACCCGCGAACGGATGGCCGTCGCCGCCCGCGACGCCGACGACGAGGCGCTGCTGTCGCGGTCCGGTCCACTGGGGGCCGTGCGGATCGAGCAGCAGGCCGAGACCGCGGTGCGGACCGGCAAGCCGTACCTGGTGCAGGAGCTGCCCGACGACGGCCGCGAGGTCTACCCGGACGACCCGGAGGCGGCCGACGCCTACGAGCGGCTGCGGTTGCGCTCGGCGATGGTCGTCCCGCTGCTCGGCCGTGGCCGGGTGCTCGGCCTGGTGACGCTGTCCACCCAGTTCCCCTACGGCCGTCGCTGGACCCAGCGCGATCTGCACCTGGCCTCGGACCTCGCGGGCCGCGCCGGGCTGGCCGTCGACAACGCCCGGCTCTACGAGGTGGAGCGCGCCGCGGCGGCCACCCTGCAGCACAGCCTGCTCCCGGCGCTGCCGCAGGTCCCGGGGATGCGGGTCGCGGCCCGCTACCTGGTGGGCGCGGACGGCAACCAGGTGGGCGGGGACTGGTACGACGTGCTGCCGATGCCGGACGGCTCGGTCGGTGCCGCGGTGGGCGACGTCGTCGGCCACGACCTGTCGGCGGCCGCCGCGATGGGGCAGCTGCGCGGTGTGCTGCGCTCCTACGCCTGGGGCGGCGACGCGCCCGGGCCGGTGCTCGACCGCTGCGACCAGCTGGTGCAGGGGCTGGACATCGCCGCGATGGCGACCGCGGTGTACGCCCGGTTCGGGCCGGTGGGGTCCGACGGCGGACGCGAGCTGACCTACGCCAACGCCGGGCACCCGGCGCCGCTGCTGCGCGACCCGCAGGGCCGGCTGCACCGGCTCGACGCGCACCACTCGCCGATGCTCGGCGCGGTGCCGGAGTTCGGGCGGGCCGCCGGGGCACACCGCGGCGGCGCCACGGTCCCGTGTGCCGCCGGGTCGCTGCTCGTGTTCTACACCGACGGTCTGACCGACATCATCGGTGAGGACGCCGACGCCCGCACCGAGCTCATCGAGCGCACGCTGGAGGAGCTGCCGTCCGACGCCGACCCGGAGCGGGTGGTGGAGCGGGTGCTCGAGGTCTGCCTGCCGGACCGGCTCGACGACGACATCGCCCTGCTCGCGATCCGTCTGGACCACCAGGCCTGACGGTCCGGTCGACCGGACCGTCACCCGTCCGGACCCGGCTGCGCGGAGCGACCCGATCGGCCGCACCGGCCGACCCGATCGGCGGCCGGTCTGCCGTGTCGGCGGTCCCGGCCGGCCGAGTCGACCGCTACCGGCTGCGTCGGGCGTCCGGGGTCGACCGTCCGGGGCGGCCGCCCACCGGCGGTGCCCCGCCCGGCGGTGGGCCTGCGCCGTTCGACCGTCCGGCCCATCCGCGCTACCGGTGGTCGGGCCGAGGTCACGGTGGTGTTGCGGTCGGCGCCGTCCGTTGGCTCTGGACAGGGGGTCGTCGCCCGCTCGTGGACCGGGTGACCCCACTCGTCCGTCCGGGTGGGTAATCGGCACCCGAATCGGGGATCCGGGCGTTGTACTCGACGGACGACGACGTGTGGGATCGACGGGGGCGAGCGTGAGGCAGGGGACGACGCGACCGCGGAGGCTGGTCGCGGTGGCACTGACCGTGGCGGAGTCCGCCCGTGCGGGGGGCCCGCTCGCGGCGCTCTCCGGTGAGGCGGGGGAGACTGACCTGCTGGTCGTGCGGGACGACCCGGCCCCCACCCGGCGCCCGCTCACACCGGCCGAGGCGCGGGAGCTGCTGGCGGCCGAGGACGACACCGAGGACGTGCCGGTCGAGGCGCTGCCGGTCGAGCGGGTGCGGCTGCACCGGCTCGGGCTGCGCTGGGCGGTGCAGGACGGCGACGAGGCGGACCTCGTCGCGGCGCTCTCGGAGCTGGTCGGGTTCGACCCCGACGACGACACCTGGTGCGTGGCCCCGGCCGCCGCCGGGCCGGTGGACGACCCGGAGATCGAGGTGGTCCGCCGCGCGGTGCGCCGCGTCGCCCAGGTCTACGGCCTGCCGGTGCTGCCCTACCGGCCCGCCGGACCCGTCGCGGAGGGCGTCACGGAGCCGGAGGCCCTGCCCTCGGCGGTGTGACGCCGGTCGAGCGGGCGGAACGGCCGAGCAGCAGAAAGGCCCGCCCGGAACCCGGGCGGGCCGTGCCGGATCGGTGATCCGTCGTCAGTGATCCGTCGTACGTGGTCCGTCAGACGACCGCGGCGAGGCCGGGACCCTGCTCGGCGACGATGTGTTCGGCGTCGCGACGCTCGATGATGGCGCGGCGCTCGGACTCGCCCAGCCCGCCCCACACGCCGAACGGCTCACGGCTGGCCAGCGCGAAGCGGCGGCACTCCTGCAGCACGGGACATCCCCGGCAGACCTGCTTCGCGCGCTCGGTGCGACGCGACCGGGAGGGGTTGCGCTCCCCGTCGGGGTGGAAGAACACGGCGCTGTCCATGCCGCGGCACGCACCCAGTCGCTGCCACTGCCACACGTCGTCCATCGGGCCGGGAAGCCGGGAAACGTCGCTCACGTGCTCACCTCGTCGCTCGGGGCCCGGGAGGACCGGGTTGGCTCCTCACCCCGGTTCCCGAGGGGATTCGAGATCAAACCTGCGCGACGTCGGGATCGGTGCTAGCGACGGGCCGTGCGAGGTGTGCGGGGCCGGCCGCGCGGTCGGACGGACCGGGCATCGCCCCTGTTCACGACACCGCCACGCACCTCCGCGCCGGGCGCTGTGCCGGGCCGCCGGGTGGATCCGGGCACGCCAGGATGTGACTCAGGTCACTTTCTCAGGAGTCGAGTGCGGCCTGCACGTCGTCGTGGATGTCGAACAGATGGTGCAGCCCGGCGATGCCGATCGGGCGCAGGACACGCCGCTCGGTGCACGCCAGACGCAGCTCGACCCCGGCCCGGTGGGCCTGCTCCCGCAGCTCGATCAGCGCCGCCAGCCCGGAGGTGCCGAGGAAACGGACCCCGTCGAGGTCCAGCACGACCAGCGAGGCCGCGGAGATCTGCTCGGCCACCGCGTGCCGCAGCTCCGGGGCGGTCAGCATGTCCAGCTCACCGGTCACGGCGACGACGACCGTCCCGTCCGCGGGCCGGGAGGTCTCCAGCCGCAGCCCGTCGCAGGTGTCGGTGACATCGGGTGACGTCCCGCCCGAGCCGTCGGTGGTGCCGGCGGCGGGCGGACGGGGGTCGGTCATTGGGTCGACGGTAGGCACCGCGGCACGGCGTCGCCACTCGGAGCCCGCTCAGCGCAGGCGATGTGTCCCGTCGGGCATCCGCACCGTGAGGCCCCTGCGGGCCAGCAGCTCCAGCAGCGGCACGACGACGCGGCGGCTGCTCCCGAGCACCTCCCGCGCGGCGGAGACGGTGAACGCGCCGTCGAGCCCGTCGAGCGCGGCGACCGCCCGCTCCGGTGCGTCGGGGCCGAGCACGACCTCCGGGGCCACCCGCAGCAGTTCCCCGGCGCGGTCGAGCACCGCCAGCTCCCGCGGCCCGAGCCCCAGCTCCGCGAGCCGGGCAGCCCCCGGCGCGGCGAACGGGGCCCCGTCGAGGTCGGCGCGCACGCGGGCCGCGGCGTCGCGCAGGGCCGCCGGCGGGCCGGTGTCCGCTGCGGTCCGCACCCGCCCGTCGCGCAGGACGAGACCGGCCCCGCCGACGGCGGACAGCACGGCCTCCACCAGCGCGACGTCCGGCAGCCCCGCGGCGCGCCGGGCCGCGGCGAGCGGCAACCCCGGATCGAGGGGGTCCTCGGCGTCGTGCGCGGCGACGGCGGCGGCCAGTGCGGCGGCCGACGACGCGGCGGTGGCCGGGTGCAGCAACCGGCCCGCCGCGCCGGGGACCCGGGCCGCGAGCGCGGTCACCTCGCCGGCAGGCACACCCCAGCGCACCAGGTCGTCGGCCCGGACGGTGCCGCGCCGGGCGAGCTCGGCGTCGGCGTCGGGGACGGCACCGACCCCCGCGAGCTCGTCGGCCCGACGGCGGGCCGCGCCGCGCCTGCGCAACGGCGGCGGTGCCGGGTCCAGCACCGTCACCCCGGCCACGATCCGCCCGGCACCCGGGTCACGCAGCACCGCCCGGTCCCCGATCCGCAGCGGCAGCGGCCGTGCCGGGGTCAGCCGCACGACCGGGTCGCCACCCGCCGGGCCGGGACCGAGCGGGCGGACCCGCACCGGCACGGCTGCCGAGCCGACGTGCAGGGTCAGCCCGACCGGCGACGACGGCAGCGGCACCGGCCCGCCGACCCCGTGCAGCGCGACGTCGGCCTCCCCGGTCACCGGCCACGCCCCCGGGCCGAGCAGCGCGTCGCCGCGGTCGACCCGGTCACGGGGGACGCCCCGCAGGTTCAGCGCGACCCGCGCGACCGCGGCGGCGGCGTCGACCGGCTCGCCGAGCTCCTGCACCCCGCGCACGGTCACCGGTGCCCGCCCGGTGTCGCCGTCGAGCTCCAGGGTGTCGCCGGGGCGCACGGTGCCGCTGCGCAGCGTGCCGGTGACGACCGTCCCGGCCCCGCGGACGGTGAACGCCCGGTCCACCCACAGCCGCACCGGCCCGTCCGGGTCGGGTGCGGGCAGCCGTGCGGTGAGCGCGGCCAGCGCGCCGCGCAGCGCGTCGAGACCGGTGCCGGTGCGGGCGGAGACGGCGACCGAGGGCCAGCCGCCGAGCCCACGGGCGGCGAGCGCGGCGCGGGCGTCGTCGAGCGCCAGCTCGGGGTCGAGCAGGTCGGCGCGGGTGACCACGAGCAGTCCGTCGGTGACGCCCGCGGCCGCGAGCGCGTCGGCGTGCTCCCCGGACTGCGGCATCCAGCCCTCGTCCGCGGCGACGACGAACAGCGCCGCCGGGACCGGACCGGCCCCGGCGAGCATCGTGGCGACGAAGCGTTCGTGCCCGGGGACGTCGACGAACGCGACCGTGCCCGCCCCCGGCACCTCGGTCCACGCGAAGCCCAGGTCGATGGTCATCCCGCGTCGGCGTTCCTCGGCGTACCGGTCGGGCTCCATCCCGGTCAGCGCCCGGACCAGCGTGGACTTGCCGTGGTCGACGTGGCCCGCGGTGCAGAGCACGTGCACGGCTCAGGTCTCCGGACGCACGGGCACCGCGCGCACGGCCCCGGCCAGCGTCGCGTCGGCCGACGGCGGCAGCGCCCGCAGGTCGAGCAGGCAGCGCCCGTCGCCGACCCGGCCCAGCACCGGCGGGTCACCGGCGCGCAACGCGGCCGCGTACCGCTCGGGCAGCGCGACCGCGGCGCTGGGCAGCTCCACCCCGGGTGCGCCGCCCCCGCCGACCCCGGCGACGGTGTCCGTCGCGGTCGCGTCGATCCCGTCGGCGGCCAGGGCCGCGGCGAGCGTGTCGGCCCGCGCCCGCAGCGCGGACGGGTCGGCGTCGAGGAACTCCCGGACGGGCGTCGGCGGACCGGCCACCGACGCCTCCAGCGCCGCGAGGGTCAGCTTGTCGACGCGCATCGCCCGGGCCAGCGGGAAGCGCCGCACCCGCTCGACCAGGTCGGCGCCGCGGCCCCCGCCGCCGAGGAGCAGACCGGCCTGCGGTCCGCCGAGCAGCTTGTCCCCGGAGGCGGTGACGAGGTCGGCGCCGTCGGCGAGGGTGCCCGCGGCGTCGGGCTCGTCGGGCAGCAGCGGGTGCGGGGTCAGCAGCCCGGACCCGATGTCGACGAC
>JAESFO010000995.1_pt1 | contig 10092 bp, 10 predicted proteins | sample 9269421 | NCBI WGS metagenome assembly JAESFO01 (sample SAMN14502839, study PRJNA617101) | algae metagenome | isolation source: Nostoc desertorum CM1-VF14 and co-occurring heterotrophs from rocky... | place: USA: Clark Mountains, San Bernardino, California | collected 2000-06-05 | reverse complement strand
GGGTCACCGGCCGCCGTCGTGTGTCAGTAGCTGCGGGGCAGCCCGAGCACGTGCTCGGCGACGTGGTTGAGCACCATCTCCTGCGGCAGGGGCGCCAGGCGCATCAGGCGGGCCTCGGTGAAGTAGCGGCTCACGTCGTACTCGGTGGCGTAGCCGAACCCGCCGAGGGTCTGCACCGCCCGGTCCGCAGCGAAGAACGCGGCCTCGGCGGCCAGGAACTTCGCGGTGTTGGCCTGCTCGCCGCACGCCTCGCCCGCGTCGTAGCGGGCGGCGGCGTCGGCGATCACCAGCGCCGCCGCGTGCAGCCGCATGTGCGCCTCGGCCAGCGGGAACGCGATGCCCTGGTTCTGCCCGATCGGCCGCCCGAACACGGTGCGCTCCTTCGCGTAGGCGACGGCGGCGGCCAGCGCGGCCCGCCCGGTGCCCAGCGCCTCGGCGGCGATCAGGATCCGTTCCGGGTTGAGCCCGTCGAGGATCAGCCGGAAGCCGCGGCCCTCCTCGCCGACCAGGTCGGCGGCGTCGACGGGCAGGTCGTCGTAGACGACCTCGCAGGACACCACCGCGTTGCGGCCCAGCTTGTCGATCGGGGTGATCGTGACCTCGGGGCGCTGCAGGTCGGCGAGCAGCAGCGACAGCCCGTCGGTCCGCGTCGCCACCTCCGCGCGCGGGGTGGTGCGCACCAGCAGCAGGACCTTGTCGCAGAACGGCGCCTTCGACGTCCACACCTTGCGCCCGCGGACCAGGTACCGGTCGCCGTCGCGGCGGGCGGTCGTGGTGATCGCGGTGGTGTCGAGACCCGCGTCCGGCTCGGTGACGCCGAACGCGACCTGCAGCGACCCGTCGGCGACCCGGGGCAGGTAGCGCCGCCGCATCTCCTCCGAGCCGTGCCGGACGACCGGGTTCATCCCGAACACCGACAGGTGGATCGCCGACGCCCCGTTCATCGCCGCCCCGGACGCGGCGACCTCCTCCATCACCGCGGCGGCCTCGGAGATCCCGGCGCCCCCGCCGCCGTAGGCCTCGGGGACGGCGACGCCGATCCAGCCGCCGGCGGCCATCGCGTCGTGGAACTCCTGCGGGAACCGGTGCTCGCGGTCGCAGGTGCGCCAGTACTCCGCCCCGAAGCCGGAGCAGACCGCGCGGACCCCCTCCCGGATCTCCGGATGCGTGCTCACGCCGCGCGCAGCCGGGTGGCGACGTCGAGCACCAGGGCGGGGTCGGCGTCGTAGGGGGTGTTGAGCGAGACCCGGTCGACGAGGCCGCGGTAGCGGTCCGCGATCCCGGACGCCACCCCGGCCGGGTCGCCCGCGACGGCGAACAGGGCCAGCAGGTCGTCGTCGACCAGGCCGGTCATCTCGTCCCAGGCCTGCCGGCGCGACAGTCCGTTGAGCTCGTCGGCGAGCGCGCCGCGGCCGTGGTGCTCCAACACCGGCCTGTACGGCGGGGTGGAGGCGTAGAAGGCGATCTGGCGTCGCACCCCGGCCTCGGCGACGGCCCGGGCCTCGGCGTCGGCGCCCAGGACCGCGAAGACCGGCAGGCACACGTCGAAGCCGGTGAGGTCGTCGCGGCCACGTCCGCGGCGCAGCGCGGGCAGCGTCACCTCCGCCAGGTACGACGGCGAGGTCAGCGAGTGCGCCAGCAGGCCGTCGGTGACCCGGCCCGCGACCTCGGTCATCCGCTCGCCGACCGCGGCCAGCATCACCGGCGGGATCCCGTGCGGGTTCGGACCCGGTGAGAAGAACTCGGTCATCAGGGTGTGGGAGTAGAACTCGCCGCGGTGGTGCAGCCGGCCCCCGGTGGCCCAGGCGTCGAAGATCGCCCGCAGGGCGGAGACGAAGTCCTCCATCCGGGCCGCGGGGCGGCTCCACGGCATCCCGAACCGGCGCTCGATGTGCGGGCGGACCTGCGAGCCGAGCCCCAGGTCGAACCGGCCGCCGGAGAGCAGCTGCACGTCGTTGGCCTGGTAGGCCAGCGTCATCGGGTTGCGGGCGAAGGCGACCGCGATCGCCGACTGCAACCGGATCCGGCTGGTCGCCCGGGCGGCCAGCGCCAGCGACACGAACGCGTCGTGCGAGGTCTCGGGGACCGACAGGGCGTCGTAGCCCTCGGCCTCCGCGGCGACGGCCGCCGCCTCGGTCTCGAGCGGGGAGGCGGAGAAGCCGCCGGTGGTGTCGACGCGCACCTCAGACGCCCCGCTGCTCGGGGACGACACGGTCGAGCCAGGACAGCAGGTCCGCGACGATCTCCTCGCGGTTGGTCTCGTTGAACACCTCGTGCCGGGCACCCGGCCAGATCGTCAGCGTGACGTCGTGCAGCCCGGCCTCGGCGTAGCGCTCGGTCAACGGCCGCACCAGGGCCAGCCCGGCGTTCACCGGGTCCTCGTCCCCGACGACGACGTACACCGGCAGCCCGCCCGCGATCCGCTTCAGCGTGGCGACCTCGCCGAGCGGCCGGGCGGCGGCGAACATCGCCTGCGTGCCGGGCAGGTCGAGACCGAAGCCGCAGCGGGCGTCGGCGACGTAGGCGTCGACCTGCGCGGGGTCGCGGCTGAGCCACTCGAAACCGGTGCGCTGCTCGAACGGCGCGTTGAACGACGACAGGTCCAGTGGCGCGGACAGGTCCAGGCCCTGCTCCATCAGGTCGAGCAACGCGGTGCCGGACAGCACGACCGCGTCCGGCGGCGTCCCGTCGGCGACGAGGAACTGCTGCACGGCGAACGAGCCCATGCTGTGACCGAGCAGCACCAGCGGGGCGCCCGGGTGCTCGGCGCGGGCGTGCGCGGACAGCAGCCCGATGTCGCCGACCAGCTGCTCCCAGCCGTCGTCGCCGAGGACGCCGAAGTTCTCGGGCCCGCCCGCGGTGGCTCCGTGACCGCGGTGGTCCTGGGCGTAGACGGCGAAGCCGCGGGCGGTCAGCGCGTCGGCGAGGGCGACGTAGCGCAGGGCGTGCTCGCCCATGCCGTGGGTGATCTGGACGATCCCGCGCACCGGGTCGTCCGCGGCGGCGGGGAGCCAGCGGTAGGCGGTGACGGCGGCGCCGTCGCGGCCGGAGAAGGTGAACGTGTCGGACATGCGTGGGCACCGCCAGTGGTGAGGGGTCGATCTCGATCGGATCGTGCGTCACGGGGCCGAGGGGGTCAATGCCCGGGTTCGATCTCCGGTTCGATCTCGGTCAGGTCGGCGACCATCGCGGTGAGTACCCGCAGCGTCGCGTCGACGTCGGCGGGGTCGAGGTGTCCGGCGACCGCGCGCAGCCGCGCGTGCTCCCGCCCGACGACCTCGTCGATCACCGCGCGCCCGGCCGGCGTCGGCACGATCAGGGGGGACCGCCGGTGCCGCGGGTTGTCCGCCCGCTCGACGAGCCCGGCGGCCAGCGCGTCGTCGACCATCCGCTGCACGAACTGCCGGCTGAGCGACTGCGACCGCCCGATCCCGGGCACGGTCATCGGGCCGTGCCGCCGGAGCTGGTCGAGCACCGCGCGCACGCCCGCCGAGACCCGGTTGTCCGGCGCGGACTCCTCGACCTCGCGCAGCACCCGCCGGTAGAGGGGGCCCACGAGTACGTAGACCTCGGCCAGCTTCTCGGCGGTGTCGTCGATGTCGGGCACCCTCCGAGTATGACACCTGGGTTGTCATAGTGCCCGGATGATGACACCTTGGTTGTCATGACGCTCGCCCTCGCCCAGGTCACCGTCCCGACGTTCCTGCCCGTGGAGGACGGCCGGATCGCCTACCGCGACACCGGCCCGCACCCGGACGGGCGCCCGCCGCTGGTGTTGCTGCACGGGGGCGCCGTCGACGGACGGATGTGGTCGCGTCAGATCGGGCCGCTGTCCGCCCGGCACCGGGTCGTGGTGCCGGACGCCCGCGGGCACGGCGCGTCGTCGACGCCCGGCCCGCAGGGCTACCGGCCGCACGCCGACCTCGCCGCGCTGCTGGAGCACCTCGACGCCGGGCCGGTCGCGCTCGTCGGACTGTCGATGGGGGCGCGGGTCGCGTTCGACACCGCGCTGGAACGCCCGGACCTCGTCGACCGGGTCGTGCTGTGCGGCGCCGGGGCGGGCGAGCCGGTGTGGACCGACCCGTGGACGGTCGACACCATGGCGCGCTGGGAGCAGGCGCGCCTGGACCTCGACGCCGAACGCTGGGTCCGGGTGTTCCTGGAGTTCGTGCCCGGCCCGTTCCGCACGGAGGCCGACGTGGACCCGGCCGTCCTCGCCGAGATCCGGCTGATGGCGGTCGACCTGCTGTCCCACCACCTGCCCGCGGACCCGGCCGCGCCCCCGGGCCCGATCGGCTTCCTCGACGACGCCGTCGAGCGCGCCGGCGCGTTCCCGGTGCCGCTGCTCGGTCTCGTCGGCGCCCTCGATTCCGACGACCACCGGCGGATCGTCGCCGACGCGGTCGCCGCCGTCCCGGACGGCCGCCCCGGCGAGATCGGGGGGACCGCGCACTACCCGAACATGGAGCGTCCGCGGGAGTTCGAGCGGGCGGTTCTGGACTTCGTCAGCCGGTAGGGGTGCGGGCCCACACCGCGTACAGCGGATCCCCGGGTGCGCCGCAGTCACGGGCCGCCGGGGTGTCGAACGCGCCACTGCGCCGGAAGTACTCCCCGACGATCGCGACCCGCGTCCTGTCGTCGGAGGCGAGCCACCCGCGGACCGCCTTGGTCGGGAAGCAGCGGTTCGAGAACGTGGCGGCGAACACCCCGCCCGGCACCAGCACCCGTCCCACCTCGGCGAACACCGCGACCGGGTCGGTCAGGTAGTCGACCGAGACGGTGCAGACGCAGGCGTCGAACGCGGCGTCGGCGAAGGGGAGCACCGGGTCGGCGTTGAGGTCGTGGCGGACGGCCTCGTGGGCCATCTCGTTGGCGGCGAGCTCGGCCCGGTTCATGCCCAGCACGGTCAGGTGCTCCGGGCGGCGCGGCAGGTGCGACACCCACGACGACATCAGGTCCAGCACCCGGCCGGTGGTGCCGATCTCGTCGTAGAACGCCGACGCGGCGGCGATCGCGCCCTCGTCGATGTGCTGGACGAAGCGCGGGGGCAGGTAGAACTCGCGGTCGTCGACTTGGTCGGCGCGGTCGAAGAAGCCGTCGGGGAAATCGCTCATCGTCGTGGAAGTCTGCCGTCATGACGACGTTCGTGCTGGTCCACGGCGCCTGGGGCGGCGCCCACTCCTTCCACCTGGTGCGTCCGCTGCTGCGCGCGGCCGGCCACGACGTGGTGACGCCCGCGCTCACCGGCATCGGGGAGCGCTCGCACCTGGCCGGGCCGTGGATCGACCTGTCCGTCCATGTGCGCGACGTGGTCGACGCCGTGCTCTACGAGGACCTGCGCGACATCGTCCTGCTCGGGTTCTCCTACGGCGGCATGGTCGTCACGGGGGCGCTCGACGAGATCGGCGACCGGGTCCGCGAGCTGGTCTACCTCGACGCGTTCGTCCCCGCCGACGGCGAGTCCGCGCTGGACCTGGCGCCCGGCCTCGCCGGCGCGGTGCCGGCGCCGGGCGCACCGGGACTGGGGTCGTCGTGGCTGGTCCCGGGCCCGGAGCGGCACTACGACGACCCGGCCGAGGCCGCGTGGTCGGCGCCGCGGCGCTCCCCGCAGCCGGTCCGCACGTTCACCGAGCCGGTGCGGCTGTCCCGGCCGCTGGAGCAGTGGCCGTGCGGCCGGACGTTCGTGCGGGCCACCCGGGAGGACGTCGCGGGCGGGGCGTTCACCGCGGCCGCCGACCGTGCCCGGACCTCCGACGCCTGGTGCTACGCCGAGATCGACACCCACCACCTGGTGCCGCAGAACCGGCCCCGCGAGCTGGTCGCGCTGCTGCTGGACCTGGCCGGGTGATCAGCTGCCGAGCGCGCGGCGCAGCCAGGCGACCGAGCGCCCGGTGAAGTCGTCGGCGATCGCGACGCCCTTGCCCCAGCCGTCGAAGCCGTGCGGGGCGCCGGGGACGACGTCGAGCTCGACCGGCACCCCGGCCTCGCGCAGCCGCCGCGCGTAGGTGATGTCCTCGTCGTGGAACAGGTCGACGTCGCCGACGCCGATCCACGCGGGCGGCAGCCCGGACAGGTCGGCGCGACGGGCGGGCACCGCGTACGGGGCGGGCTCGCCGGTCCCGGGCGGGCGCCCCAGGTAGGCGCGCCAGCCGACCTCGTTGTTGCGGTTGTTCCACACCCGGTGCGGGGGCCGGTCGAGCTCGCGACGGGCGGCGGTGCGGTCGTCGAGCATCGGGTAGACCAGCCACTGCGCGACCGGCTGCGGTCCGCCCTCGTCGTGCAGGCGCTGGACCAGCGCGGCGGCCAGGCAGCCCCCGGCGCTCGCCCCGCCGACGGCGATCCGCGCCGGGTCGACCTCCAGCCGGCCGGCGGCGTCCCGCAGCCAGGTCCAGCCGGCGTGGCAGTCGTCGAGCGCGGCCGGGAACGGGTCACCGGGCGCGAGCCGGTAGTCCACCGAGACGACGACGATCCCCAGGTCCGCGGCGAGCTCGCCGCACCGCACGTCGTCGATCATGGGGGAGCCCAGTACGAGGCCGCCGCCGTGGAACCACAGCAGCGCCGCGGGGGTCGTGCGGTGGTCGGGGACGTGCACGCGCAGCAGCGGCGGGCCCGCGTGGGTGGTGGACCGGACCCCGTCGACGGTGGCGGGCCTGCCGCGCCGGGACAGCCGCTGCAGCAGGCGCAGCAGCCGGGGGCGGTGCAGCGGGATCGGTGGGACCCACCGCAGGGGGCGACGCAGCTCGGCGGCGATCCGGTCGGTGCTCACGACCCGATCCTGCCGGTGCGGGCCGACCTCGCACACCTCGAGGACCTCGCGCCGTCTGTACGGGCTGCGAGGTGCGGGGAACCGGTGCGAGGTCGTGCGGTCCGTGGCCGACGGGGCGCTGACGGTCGCGCCGCCGGTCGCGGTTCCGCGGCCCGGTGCCGGGCGGGGACCGCGGGGCGGCACCGGCGGTTGCCCGGGGGTGTGGTGGCGCGACGCCCGGTCAGCGCGACAGCGCCGCGGCGAGACGGCGGGTCAGCGGGTCCGGGGCGGTCCAGGCGGCGACGGTGTGGCCGTCGTCCTCGACCCGGCGCACCCACTGCACCCCGCGCAGCGCGTTGACCAGCAGGAACCCGTCGGCCCCGGTGAGCGCGGCCAGCGGCAGCGAGGCGATCCGCACGGCGCCGGGGCCCAGCAGGTCGAGCAGCGCGCGGCGGCCGGTGCCGGGCAGGATGCGGCCGTCGAGCGGGGGGACCCACAGCCGCCCCCGGTGCACGGCGGCGACGGCGGAACGCGTCGTCTCCAGCACCAGGCCCGCCGGGTCGCACAGCAGCGGCGAACCGTCGCCGACCTCGGCCTCGTGGGCGTCGAGCCAGCGGCGGTCGACGAACTTGTGGGACTCGCCGTCGGTGCCGCGCCGGACGACGGCCACCACCCCGCCCTGGGCGTCGAGCGGGACCGGTCCGGACCAGGGGACCGCGCGCACGGTGACCCGCAACGGGTCGTCCGGCGTCGCCTCGACCCGGACCCGGTGGTGCCCGGCCGCCCCCGCGACGGCCGCGGCGACGTCGGTCTCGACCCGCGCGTCGAGGGGGCGGTCGGTGACCGCGAGGTAGGAGCGGCGCAGCCGAGCGGCGTGCTCGCCGACCCGGCGGGCCCGGCCGTCGACGCAGGCCAGCGTCTCGAACAGGCCCGCGGCCCGGTCGGCGGGCCGGGCGACGGGCGGCCGGACCGGCCGGGGCGGGCCGTCCAGCGCGGCCAGGACCGGTGCGGCCTTGGTCAGGACCTCGCCGAACTCCTCCGCCGGGTCGGAGTCGACGGTGATGCCCCCGCCGACGCCGAGCCGGCCGCTTCGGCTGCCGTCGGGCCCGGCGGGGCCGAGGTCGAGGGTGCGGATCGCGACGTTCAGCTCCAGTCCGGCCAGCGGGCTCACCCCGCCGACGGCGCCGGTGAACAGCCCACGGTCGCCGTCCTCGCAGTCGGCGATCACCTCGCAGGCCCGGATCTTCGGCGCGCCGGTGACCGAGCCCGGCGGGAACGTGGCGATGAGCAGGTCGGCGTCGGTGACGTCGTCGCGCAGCGTCGCGTGCACCCGCGACACCAGGTGCCACACCCCCGGATGCGGTTCGACGGCGAGCAGCCGCCCCGGCCGCACCCCGCCGGGCCGTGCGACCCGGGCCAGGTCGTTGCGCATCAGGTCGACGATCATCACGTTCTCGGCCGCGTCCTTCACCGAGGCGCCGAGTCGCGCGCGTTCGGCCTCGTCGGCGTCGCCACCGGTGCGCGGCCGGGTGCCCTTGATCGGCGCGGTGGTGACCCGGTCCCCGGCACGGTGCAGGAACAGCTCCGGGCTCGCGCCCACCGCGGCCCGCTCCGGCGTCACGACGAGCGCGGCGCGGGCCGGTGCGACCGGCTCGACCAGCCGGGCCCACGCCTCGTGCGGGTCGCCGTCGAGCCGCACCTCCAGCCGGGTCGCGATGTTGGCCTGGAAGATCTCGCCGCGACGGATCTCGGTGACGCACCGCTCGACCGCGGCCAGGTGCGCGTCGCGGTCGGGCCACCGGGTGACCGCGATCCGGGCCGTCCGGTCCGGCGCCGGGCGGGCGAGGTCGGCGCACAGCTGCGTGTACCGGCGCTCGGCCGAGCCGGTGTCGGGGTGCACCGCACCGGGGTGGTCCGGCAGGCCCGGTAGCGGGGCTCCGCCGGCGACCAGCGCCTCGAACCACCAGCGCTCGCCGTCGTGCCGCAGCACGTCGCGGTACCAGGACAGCACCGCCGTCGGCCGCACACCGGGCGGGGCATGGTCCAGGAGCCCGAACCAGCCGCCTCCGACGGCCCCGGCGGTCCCGGCGCCCGGGCTCGCCGCCGGGCCCGCGGACCGTGGCGGTGCGTCCAGCACGGCGAACGGGTCGGCCCCGTCCGGTGCGGTGAGCACCGGGTCGGTGGCGACCAGTGCCCCCCACGACCAGCTCCCGCCGAAGGCGACCAGCCGCGGCCGGTGGGCGAGCCGACGCACCGCCGCCGCCACCCCGGACGGTGCGACACCGTCCGGGACCGGGACACGGTGCAGCCCGGTCCGGGCCGGGGCGGTCGAGGTCACCGGGAGAGCATGCTGATCCGGCCCCGCGCGGGGAAGGCGCCGTGACCGGGCGCACGCCTCACCCCCAGCTCCCCGGGCGCCGGGCGACGGCGTGGATCCGCTCCACCTCCCGCGGGCCGAGCACCGGGGTCAGCCCGCGCAGGGCGTACACCAGCGCGCCCTCGGTGGCGACCACGACGTCGTCGGGCCAGCGGCGCACCCGGAGCGGGGCCCCGACCAGTGCGATCACCGGGCGGACCGGCGTCGACGCGGCGGCGGCCCCGAGCCGGGGGAGCAGCAGCTCGCGGACCCGCTGCGCCTCGGCCCGGGCCCGCGGCACCGCCTCCGTGGCCGTCCCCGCGACGACCAGCCGATCGCCGTCGAGGAGGAGGAAGCGGCCGCGGTGGTGGCGGGTGCCGACGACGCAGATGCCGGGTGGCCCGATCAGGACGTGGTCGAGGTCGGCGGCGCCGCCGTCGAGCGGGACCGAGTGCAGGACCTGCCACGCCGCGGGCCTGCCGAGCAGCCGGTCCCGGCGGGTCCGCCCGGTCAGCGCGGTCAGCAGGTGCGCGGTGCGCTGCTCGCCGTCGGCGCCGAGGCGCCAGTTGCGGTCGGGGAATCCCGCCCTCCGCTGCTGCGCGGCGACGTGCCCCACCCGCCGGCCGGGGTAGTGGCGCGCCAGGTCCAGCGCGCGGGAACGGTCGGTGGTGGGGGTCGTCGCGGGTGTCGTCGTCATGGCGCGGAGTGTGCACCCGACCACCGACAGGAAAGGGCGGTCGCCGGTAACCTCGCGACGGGGTGGTGCAGCCATGAACGGTGTGGACCCGCGGTTCGAGTCACCGGTCGACCGGACGATCCGGGAGGCCGTCGAGCGGGGCGACTTCGACGACCTGCCCGGCAAGGGCAAGCCGTTGCCCGGCGCGGGACGGATCGGCCCGGTCGACGAGAACTGGTGGATCCGCGGCTACCTGGAGCGGGAGGGCGTCCCGGGCGACGCGATGCTGCCGCCGTCGCTCCAGCTGCGCAGGGA
>JAESFO010000994.1_pt1 | contig 10111 bp, 7 predicted proteins | sample 9269421 | NCBI WGS metagenome assembly JAESFO01 (sample SAMN14502839, study PRJNA617101) | algae metagenome | isolation source: Nostoc desertorum CM1-VF14 and co-occurring heterotrophs from rocky... | place: USA: Clark Mountains, San Bernardino, California | collected 2000-06-05 | reverse complement strand
TCGGTGGGGGTGTGCAGGCCGCCGAGGACCTGGTCGGCGTCGAGCAGCGGATGCAGCCGCGCGCACTCGGCGGCGTCGACGACCGAGGCCGGCACGCCGCGCGAGACCGCCCAGCCCTGCTTGCGGTACAGGTCGGCGAGCCGCTCCGGGGTGGTCGCGACCTCCAGGCCGCCGACCTGGTTGAAGCACCAGCCGCCGTCGACGTCCAGGCTCGTCAGCTTCTCGACGGTGTAGGTGGCGAATGCGGTCATGGTCCTCGACCCCGTGGTCTGGAAGACCAGGCCGGGGGCGTGCGAGGTGGAACCGCCGGTCAGCGGCAGCGGCCCCTGGTCCAGGACGGTGACGTCGGTCCAGCCGCGGGTGGTGAGCTCCTCGGCCAGGTTCGCCCCGACGATCCCGGCTCCGATGATGACGACACGGGGGGTCATGGTGGTCTCCTTCTGCGTGGTCGTCGGGCGGGTCAGCCGGCGGGGGCCGGCGACGCGGCGGGGTCGGCGGCGGGGTCGTCGCGGAACTCCAGGGCGGCGTCGAGCAGCCAGTCGGCGAGGTGGCCGGCGAACGAGCTGCGGACGTGCACGTCGAGCACCGCTCCCCCGTCGGCGTCGGCGGCGGCGTCACGGGCCAGGAGGAGCACCCCCGCCCCGCCGAGCAGCGTCTGGGCGCTGCGCCCGGCCGGGAAGGAGCGCGGATGCAGGTCCAGCGAGCAGCCGAAGGACAGCAGCTCGCGGGTCAGGCGCCCACCGATCCGCAGCACGACCCGCTGGGCGGAGGTGTCGACGGCGGCGCCGCCCGCCTCCCCGGCGACGAGCGCGCGCAGCGCCGCCTCGGAGACCGCGGCGTTCGCGGAGCGGCTGGTGACCAGCCACTCGTCGGGGCCGAGCCAGACGACCTCGCCGTCACCGGCGGCGACCCAGGTGTTCGGCCGGGTCGGCAGGCCGGCCCCGAGCGCGGCGTCGACGCCGGCGCGGGCCGGGCCCGCCGGGTCGAGACGCAGGGTCACCGACTGCGCGATCGGCAGGACCTCGACTGAGAGGCCGCCGTCGGTGTCCCGGGCGAGCCCGGTCAGTGCCGTGGCGTGGGCGTCGAGCGGGTGCGTGGTGGCGAGCTCAGCCGTCACGGCGGGCTCCTTCCGGGTCGACGAGGACGGGTCCGGTGATCTCGACCGGGACCAGCGCCCCCTGGTACGGGACGTGCACGACGTCGCCGATGCGGTCGCGGCCGCCCTCGAGCAGGGCCAGCGCGAACGGGCGCTCCAGCTCCGCGGACAGGTAGCTGGAGGTGACGTGGCCGAGCATCGGGACCGGCGGTGGGGGCAGGGTGCCGTCGGGTGAGAACTCGACGATCTGGGAGCCCTCCGGCAGCCGGGTGCCGCGGTCGATCGGGAGCAGCCCGACCAGGTGCTTGCGCAGCGGGTCGGAGTTCAGCGGGCGGGCGAAGGAGCGCTTGCCGACGAAGTCGACCTTCTTCTTCGACACCGCCCAGCTCATCCCCAGGTCGTGCGGGGAGACGGTGCCGTCGGTGTCCTGCCCGATGATCGGGTAGCCCTTCTCGGCGCGCAGCACGTGCATCGTCTCGGTGCCGTACGGGGTGATGCCGTACGGCTCGCCGGCCGCGACCAGGCGCTCCCACACGGCCAGGCCGTACCGGGAGTCGACGTCGACCTCGAACGCCAGCTCGCCGGAGAAGGAGATCCGGGCCAGCCGGACCGGCACCCCGTCGAGCTCGGTGTCGCGCCAGGTCATGAACTCGAACGCCGCGGCGGAGGCGTCGACACCGGGGAACACTGCTGAGATCACGTCGCGCGAGCGGGGCCCGACGACCGGGAACACCGCCCAGTGCTCGGTGACCGACGTGAGGTTCACCTTCAGGTGCGGGACCTCGGTCTGGCGCCAGTCCTCCAGGTGGTCGAGCACCGAGGCGGCGCCGCCGGTGGTCGTGGTGAGCAGGAACCGGTCCTCGGCGATGCGGAGCACGGTGCCGTCGTCGGTGACCATGCCGTCGTTGCCGCACATGACGCCGTAGCGGACGCGGCCGACCTTCAGGCTGCTCATCAGGTTCGTGTAGACGAGGTCGAGGAACGTGTCCGCGTCCGGGCCCTGGACGTCGATCTTGCCGAGCGTGGAGCCGTCCATGATCGCGACGTCGCGGCGGGCCGCGGCGCACTCGCGCAGCACCGCGGCATCCATGTCCTCACCGGCCCGCGGGAAGTGGCGGGGCCGCTTCCACTGGCCGACGTCCTCGAAGACCGCGCCGTGCGCGACGTGCCACGGGTGCACGGCGGTGGTGCGGACCGGGTCGAACAGCTGCCCGCGCTCGCGGCCGGCGAGCGCGGCGAACGACACCGGGGTGTAGGGCGGGCGGAACGTGGTGGTCCCGAGGTCGCCCGCCGGGCGGCCCAGCAGCTCCGAGGTGATCCCGGAGGCGATGGTGCCGGAGGTCTTGCCCTGGTCGTGGGCGGTGCCGATGGTGGTGTAGCGCTTCACGTGCTCCACCGAGCGGAGCCCGGCGCCGACGGCCCGCTCGATGTCGGCGACGGTCGCGTCCCGCTGGACGTCGACGAACTGGCGCGCGGAGTCGCCCGCGGTGCGCCACAGCACCAGGCCGGGGGTGCGCGCGGGCTCCGGGGCGCAGCTCGGGGCGTCGCCGCCCGCGCCCTCGGCCAGGCAGCCCGCCAGGTCGAGGATACCGTTCGCGGCGCCGATCACCTCGGTGCCCGCGATGTCGGCGCCCGGCCGGAAGGCTCCCAGACCGGAGTCGAAGACGAGCTGTCCGCGCACGTGACTGAACAGGTGCGCGGTGGGCGTCCAGCCACCGGAGACCAGCAGCAGGTCGCACGCCAGCACCTCGGTGCCGTCGCCGGTCGCGACGTGCGCGGCGGACACCCGGCCCGCGGCGTCGCCGTCGGAGCCGACGACGGTGGCGCCGGCCGTCACGGTCACCCCGGCCTCGGTGCACTCCCGCGCCCTCTCGGTGGGCGGCGTGGCGCGGGCGTCGACGAGGGTGACGCGCGCCCCGGCCCCGGCCAGGTCGGCGGCGGCGCGGTAGGCGGCGTCGTCGGTGGTGAACACGACGACCTCGCGTCCGGCGAGCACGCCGTAGCGGTGCAGGTACTCCCGCGCCGCGGACGCGAGCATGACACCCGGCCGGTCGTTGTCGGCGAACACCACGGGGCGCTCGATCGCGCCGGCCGCGACGACGACCCGCCCGGCCCGGATCCGGTGCACCCGCTGGCGGGACCGGTGGGTGGGGGCGGCCGCGCCGAGGTGGTCGGTGCGCCGCTCCAGGGCCAGGACGAACCCGTCGTCGTAGTGGCCAAAGGCGGCGGTGCGCTGCAGGTGGCGCACCTCGGGGTTCTCCGCGAGCTCGGCGACGACGTCGGCGACCCAGCGGTGCGCGGCGCGCCCGTCGATCCGGTCGGTCGGGACGAGCGCGCCACCGGCCTCCGGACGGTCGTCGACGAGCACCACGTGGTCGCCGCGGCGGGCCGCGGTGCGTGCGGCGAGCAGCCCGGCCGGGCCGGCGCCGATCACCAGGGTGTCGCAGTGGGCGTGGCGACGGTCGTACCGCGCGGTGTCGGGCACCGTCGCGAGCCGGCCCTGCCCGTTCAGGCCGCGGGCGACCAGGCCCTCGTGGAGCTCGACGGTGGCGGCCTGCAGCATCGGCTCGGGGAACGGCTCCTCGATCTGCACGAGGCCGACCGGGTCCTCGGTCCAGGCCCCGCCGATACCGCGCGGGCGGCCGAGCTTGACCGAGCCGCCCAGCACGGCGACCCCGTTCGCGAGCAGCGCGGAGGCCAGCGTGTCACCCGGGTGGCCGGTGTAGGTGGTGCCGTCGAAGACGAAGGTCAGGGTGCGGGTCCGGTCCACGCGACCGAAACCGTCGACGCGGGTCATGCTCGGGCCCCCGGGATCTGCGGCCGGGCCCCGCCCATCGGGTAGACGGCGAGGAACCGGTAGGTGTGGGTGTCGCGGACGGCGTTGAACCAGCGGCGGCAGCCGGCGGAGTGGTTCCAGCGCTCGGCGAACGGGCCTTTCGGGTTGTCCCGGAAGAACACGTAGTGCGCCCACTGCTCGTCGTCGAGCTCGGCCGGCGCGGCCGGGTACTCGACGTGGGCCTGGCCGCCGTAGTGGAACTCGACCTCCTCGCGGGGGCCGCACCAGGGGCAGTCGATGAGTTGCACGGTGGTGGCTCCTGGGGTCAGTGGGCGACGCCGGCGGCGCCGTGCTCGTCGACGAGCGCGCCGGTGACGAACCGGTCGAGGGCGAACGGGGCGATGTGCGGGTGCAGCTCGTCGGTGGCGATGGTGTGGGCCAGGCACCAGCCCAGCCCGGGCGTCACCTTGAAGCCGCCGGTCCCCCACCCGGAGTTGACCAGCACGTTGGAGTACGGCGTGCGGCCCACGATCGGCGATGCGTCCGGGGTGACGTCGACGATGCCCGCCCAGCTGCGTAACAGGTGCGCCCGCGCGAACACCGGGAACAGCTCGACGGCGGCGGCCATCTGCCGCTCGATGATGTGGAAGGCGCCGCGCTGCCCGTAGCCGTTGTAGGAGTCGACGCCGGCGCCCATCACGAGCTCGCCCTTGTGCGCCTGGGAGACGTAGACGTGCACCGCGTTCGACATGACGATCGTCGGATGCACCGGCTCCAGCAGCTCGGACACCAGCGCCTGCAGTGGGTGCGACTGCAGCGGGGTCTCCACGCCGAGCCGGTCGAGCAGGGTCGAGGTGTGCCCGGCCGCGCAGAGCGCGACCTGCCCGCACGCGATGTCGCCGCGGCTGGTGCGGATCCCGGTGACCCGGGCGTTCCCGTCCTCGACCGAGCCCTCGGTGACGAAGTCCAGCACCTCGCAGTCCTGGATGAGGTCGACCCCGGCGGAGTCGGCGCGACGGGCGAAACCCCAGGCGACGTAGTCGTGCTTGGCGATGCCGGCCCGGGGCTGGTAGGTGGCGCCGAGCACCGGGTAGCGGATGTCGTGCGAGACGTTGACGATCGGGCAGATCTTCGCGACGTCGTCGGGGCCGAGGTACTCGGCGTCGATCCCGTTGAGCCGGTTCGCCTCGACCCGGCGGACCGAGTCGCGCACGTCCTGCTCGGTGTGGGCGAGGTTCAGCACGCCGCGCTGGGAGAACAGGATCGGGTAGCCGAGGTCCTCCTCCAGCCCCTCCCACAGCTTCAGGGCGTGCTCGTAGACGAAGGCCGACTCGTCCAGGAGGTAGTTGGAGCGGATCAGCGTGGTGTTGCGGGCCATGTTGCCGCCGGCGAGCCACCCCTTCTCCAGCACCGCCACGTTGGTGATCCCGTGGTTCTTGACCAGGTAGTGGGCGGTGGCCAGCCCGTGCCCGCCGCCGCCGACGATGACCACGTCGTAGGAGCGCTTCGGCTCGGGGTTGCGCCACAGGGCGTCGGGGTGCTCGGGCAGGTGGGCGCCGGGAGGTGTGTTCCGGGTGCTCATGCCGTCAGCTCCGGGTAGAGGGGGTGGCGGTCGGCGAGGACGGTGACGCGGGCGGCGAGCTCGTCGAGCTCGGCGTCGCCCGCGTCGGGGCGCAGGGCGCGGGCGATGATGTCGGCGACCTCGGTGAAGTCCTCGGCGCCGAAGCCGCGGGCGGCCAGCGCGGGGGTCCCGATCCGGACCCCGGAGCTCACCATCGGCGGGCGCGGGTCGAACGGGACGGCGTTGCGGTTGACGGTGATGCCGACCCGGTGCAGCCGGTCCTCGGCCTGCTTGCCGTCGAGCTCGGAGTCGCGCAGGTCGACCAGGACCAGGTGGACGTCGGTGCCGCCGGAGACGACCCCGACGCCGGGCTCGGCCACCAGCCGGTCGGCGACGATCCGGGCGCCCTCCAGCGTGCGCCGCTGGCGCTCGGCGAACGCGGGCTCGGCGGCGAGCTTGAACGCGACGGCCTTGGCCGCGATCACGTGCTCCAGCGGCCCGCCCTGCTGGCCGGGGAAGACCTGCGAGTTGAGCTTCTTGGCGAGCTCGGCGCGGGCCAGGATGATGCCGCCGCGCGGGCCGCCGAGGGTCTTGTGGGTGGTGCTGGTGACGATGTCGGCGTACGGCACGGGCGACGGGTGCAGCCCGGCCGCGACGAGGCCCGCGAAGTGCGCCATGTCGACCATCAGGTACGCACCGACCGCGTCGGCGATCCGCCGGAACTCGGCGAAGTCGAGCTGCCGCGGGTAGGCCGACCAGCCGGCGATGATCAGCTTCGGGCGGCGCTCGTGGGCCAGGCGCTCCACCTCGGCCATGTCGACGCGGTGGTCCTCGGCGCGGACGTGGTAGGCGGCGACGTCGTAGAGGCGGCCCGAGAAGTTGAGCCGCATGCCGTGGGTGAGGTGCCCGCCGTGGGCCAGGTCGAGGCCCAGGATCGTGTCGCCCGGGTCGAGCAGCGCGGCCATGGCGGCCGCGTTGGCCTGGGCGCCGGAGTGCGGCTGGACGTTTGCGTAGTCGGCGCCGAACAGCGCCGTCACGCGGTCGATGGCGAGCTGCTCGATGACGTCGACGTGCTCGCAGCCGCCGTAGTAGCGGCGGCCGGGGTAGCCCTCGGCGTACTTGTTGGTGAGCACCGAGCCCTGCGCCTGCATGACGGCCAGCGGGGCGAAGTTCTCGCTGGCGATCATCTCCAGGGTGCCGCGCTGGCGACCCAGCTCGGCGGCGACGGCCGCGTGCACCTCCGGGTCGGTCTCGGCGAGCGCCCCGTCGAGGACCCCCGTCGCACCGTTCGACGGACCCCGATCCACGGCGAACGTCGTCATGGGCACCTCCAGATATCTTCTCCAGCAGACTGATATATCAACTGTTTGTGGTCAGACTCGCACGGCACTCCCGGCAGGTCAAGAGGCTGATCGTGGTGCGCGCGAGCGGGTCCGGACACGCCTGCGGCGCAGGTCCTCGTGACGACCTGCGCCGCAGGTGACGTGCCGGGTCAGGCGAGCCGTTTCGCCAGCTCCCGGCGCATCCGCCCGAAGGGCCGGGGACGGTCGACGCCGAGCACGCCGACGGCCTCCCCCGCGGCGTCGAGGAACACGGCGAGGAACCCGCCGTCGGCCCCGGGGTCCCCGTCGTCGATCCGGACCGAGCCGTCCGCGGCCCGGTGCCCGGCGAACTGGATGGTGTGCCCGTACTGGTCGGACCAGAAGTAGGGCACCGCGTGGTGGGCCGGCAGCGAGTGCTCGGTCCCGAGCAGCGCCGCGGCCGCGACGGACGGCTGCTGCAGCGCGTTGGTCCAGTGCTCCAGGCGCAGCCGGGAGCCGGTGTAGTCGCGATGGGTGCTGGCGCAGTCCCCCACCGCGACGACGCCGGGCAGGGTCGTGCGGCCCGCGGCGTCGGTGACGACCCCGTCGTCGAGGTCGAGGCCGGAGCCCTCCAGCCACTCGACGTTCGGGATCGCACCGATCCCGACCACGACCACGTCGGCGGGCAGCGCGCGGCCGTCGGTGAGTTCGACCCCGGTGACCCGGGGCGATCCGACGAGCCGGGCCACGCCCGTGCCGAGGTGCAGCGGCACCCCGGCGGCGGCGTGCAGGCGGCCGCAGGCGGTGCCCATCTCGGGCCCGAGGGCCCGCTGCAACGGCACCGGGGCGGCCTCGACGATCGTGACGTCCAGACCGAGGCCGTGGGCGGTCGAGGCGACCTCGGCCCCGACGAACCCGGCGCCGATCACCACCAGCCGCCGGCCCGGGACGAGGTCGGCGCGCAGGGCGCGGGCGTCGTCGAGGGTGCGCAGGGTGTGCACCCCGCCGGGCAGCTCACCCGGCAGGTTCCGGGCGCGGGCGCCCGTGGCGAGCACGACGGCGTCCGCCGAGAGGGTCGAGCCGTCGTCGAGGGTGACGGTCCGGGTCGGACCGTCGAGGGCGAGTGCGGTGCGGCCGAGGCGCCAGACCACGTCGAGCGCGGCGTCGTCGTCCTCGGTCAGGGCGATGGCGTCCTCGTCGGAGATTCCGGCGAGGAACTCCTTGGACAGCGGAGGGCGGTCGTAGGGGACGTGCTTCTCGTCGCCGACGACCGTGATCGTCCCGGTGAAGCCCTGGGCGCGCAGGGCTCGCGCCGTGGCGAGGCCGGCGAGCGAGGCGCCGACGACCGTGACGTCACGCATCAGGTGCCGACCTGTACGCCCGGGCGGACGCCGGTCGCGGCACCGGAGGCGGGGACCGACTCGACGACGTGGACCACACCGTCGGCGATCACCACCTGGTGTGTGCGGACGGGTGTCTTCGCGGGCGTGCCGCTCGGCATCCCGGTCCGCAGGTCGAAGCAGGCCGCGTGCAGCGGGCACTCCACCGCGCAGTCCTCGAGCCATCCGTCGGACAGCGAGGCGTCCTGGTGGGTGCACGTGTCGTCGATGGCGTAGAGATCGCCGTCGACGTTGAAGACGGCGATGGGCACCGTCCCCTGGACACGAACGGACTCCCCGACGGGGAGGTCGGACAGCTCGCCCACGAAGATCATGCTTCCTCCACTGTTGCCTATCGCGAAACTCGCCATGCCATGCGCAACCGTATGGTGAGGCCGCAGGTCACAGCCGTCAACGAGCGATTTCTCGGCCGGCCCGGACGAGGCATCGGCGTCACGACGTGGAAATGTGAGCGGCTGTCCCCGGTGACCGGAAAGCCCGAAAACCGGCACCGGCACACTCCGGGCCGCCCGTCGACGAAAGATATATCACTCGTGGACAGGTGACACCACGGCCGCGAGAATGATGGTGTGGCGATCCTGCATCGCCACGTCGGCGCGGCTGCCGCGGCGCGGCCGATCGATCCGAGGAGACCCCATGCCCGACGGACCGCGCAGGCCCCGACGCCGAGGTCCGGTGGCGGTGGAGGAGGAGCGCACGGTCCGGCGGGCGGCCGCGGCGGCCTCGGTCGGCAACGTCGCCGAGTGGTACGACTTCGGCCTCTTCTCCTTCCTCTCCGCGGTGGTGCTCAACCGGGTCCTCTTCCCGGAGGCCGGCGAGTGGTCGCTGGCGCTGACCCTCGCCACGTTCGCGGCCGCGTTCGTCGTCCGGCCGCTCGGCGGGTTCGTGTTCGGCCCGCTGGGGGACCGGATCGGCCGCACCCGGGTGCTCGCGTTCACGGTCCTGCTGATGACCGTCGCGACGCTCGCGCTGGGCTTCGTGCCCTCCTACGAGACGGCCGGGATCGCCGCGCCGCTGCTGGTGCTGCTCATCCGCATGCTGCAGGGCTTCTCCGCGGGCGGGGAGTACACCGGCGCACTGACCCTGGTCGCGGAGTACGCGCCCGACCGGCGTCGCGGGTTCTTCGGCAGCTGGCTGGAGTTCGGCACGATCACCGGCTACACCCTCGGCGCGGGCGTCTGCGGCGTGCTCGTCGCGGTGCTGCCCGAACAGGACCTGCTCGCCTGGGGCTGGCGGATCCCGTTCCTGCTCGCCCTCCCCCTCGGGGTGGCCGGCATCTACCTGCGGATGCGGCTGGAGGACACCCCGGCGTTCCGGCAGCTCATGGAGCGCTCCCCCGCGCTCGCGACGATGCCCTACCGGCGGGCGATGCAGATCCTGGTCCGCCGCTACCGGACACCGGCCCTGGTCGCCGCGGCGCTGGTGGTCGCCTGGAACGTCACCAACTACGTGCTGACCAACTACATGCCCACCTACCTGACCGGGACACTCCCCCGGCACGGGCAGCACGGCGCGTCCGGGGCCGCCACCGGCGCCATGCTCGTCGCGGTCATGCTGGTCATGCTGTGCGTGATCACCGCGGTGGGCAGGCTCAGCGACCGGGTCGGCCGCAAGCCGGTCCTGATGGTCACGAGCCTGACGCTGGTGGCCGTGGGGCTGCCCGCGGTCCGGCTGATGCGCGACGGCATGATCGGCCAGTTCGTGGGCCTGCTGCTGATGGCCACGGTGCTGGTCGGCTTCGCCGCGGTGCTGCCGTCGACACTCCCCGCGCAGTTCCCGACGATGGTCCGCTACGGCGGCCTGGGCGTGGTGTTCAACCTGTCGGTGTCGCTGTTCGCGGGCACCGCGCCGACGCTGATCGAGACCGCCGTGACCGCCACCGGCAACCTCGACTGGCCGGGGTACGTCCTCGTCGCCGCCGGCCTCGTCGGCGTGGTCGGCGTGGTGTTCCTGCCCGAGCCCGCGGGCCGCCCGCTG
>JAESFO010000993.1_pt1 | contig 10136 bp, 10 predicted proteins | sample 9269421 | NCBI WGS metagenome assembly JAESFO01 (sample SAMN14502839, study PRJNA617101) | algae metagenome | isolation source: Nostoc desertorum CM1-VF14 and co-occurring heterotrophs from rocky... | place: USA: Clark Mountains, San Bernardino, California | collected 2000-06-05 | reverse complement strand
ATGGCGGCCGCCGTTCCCGCTCGACCTGTACGGCGTCCTCGCCCCGCTGCGCCGCGGCCGCGGCGACCCCACCTGGCGCACCGCCGTCGACGGCGCCGTGATCTGGCGGGTCTCGACGACGCCGGCCGGCCCCGCCACCGTCGCGATTCGCCGCCGCGCCGACGGCGGCCCGCACGGCACCGTGCGCGCGACCGGCTGGGGGCCGGGCGCGGCCTGGGAGGTCGACCGGCTGCCGTCGTTGCTGGGGGCCGACGACGACCCGTCGGCCTTCGTGGCGCACCACCCGCTCGTCGCCGACGCGCACCGGCGCCGTCCCGGGCTGCGGCTGGGCTCCACCGGCCGGGTGTGGGACGCGCTGCTGCCCGCGGTGCTGGAGCAGAAGGTCACCGGCACCGAGGCGCACCGCTCGTTCCGCGAGCTCGCGTGGCGGTTCGGGTCGCCCGCACCGGGCCCGGCCGGGGTGGTGCCCGCCGGCATGCGGGTGCCGCCGACACCCGGGCAGATCCGCGCGGTGCCGGAGTGGGAGTGGCACCGGGCCGGCGTCGACCACGCCCGGCGGACGGCGATCCTGCACGCCGCCGTCGTCGCCCACCGGCTGGAACGGGCCGCCGAGCTGGGCGGGGAGCAGGGCCGGGTGCTGCTGCGCCGGGTCCGCGGCATCGGGGTGTGGACGGCCGCGGAGATCGCCCAGCGCGCCTGGGGCGACCCGGACGCGGTCAGCTTCGGCGACTTCCACGTGCCCAACACCGTCGGCTGGGCGCTGCTCGGGCACGACCTCGACGACGCGGGGATGCTCGAGGTGCTCGCTCCCTACGTGCCGCAGCGCCAGCGCGCGGTCCGCTACATCGAGGCGTCCGGGTTCCGCCGTCCCCGGTTCGGGCCCCGGTTCTCCCCGCGCGACTACCGCTCGTTCTGACCGACGTAGGGTCGCCGTGTGAAGGTCACCGTTCTGGTCGGCGGCGTCGGCGGAGCCCGCTTCCTGCAAGGCGTGAAGCACGCGCTCGGACTGCCCCCCGTGGGGTCGGGCGAGTCCGCGCACGAGGTCACCGCCGTGGTCAACGTCGGCGACGACATCTGGCTGCACGGGCTGCGGGTCTGTCCGGACCTCGACACCGTCATGTACACCCTCGGCGGCGGCATCGACGTCGAGAAGGGCTGGGGCCGCTCGGACGAGACGTGGTCGGTCAAGGCCGAGCTGGAGGCCTACGGCGCCGAGGCGACCTGGTTCGGGCTGGGCGACCGCGACGTCGCCACCCACCTCGTCCGCACCCGGATGCTGCGTGCCGGCTACCCGCTGTCCCAGGTCACCGAGGCGCTCTGCCACCGCTGGCAGCCCGGGGTGCGGCTGCTGCCCGCCTCCGACGACCGCGTCGAGACCCACGTCGTGATCGACAACCCGGACCCGGCCGCGGTCGAGGAGACCCCGCAGGTCGCGATCCACTTCCAGGAGTGGTGGATCCGGCACCGGGCCGCCCCGAAGGCGTACCGCTTCGCCTCGGTCGGCGCCGACCAGGCCGCGATCCTGCCCGACGCCCGGGCCGCGATCGCCGGGGCCGACGTCGTGCTCGTCGCCCCGTCCAACCCGGTGGTGTCGATCGGCACGATCGTCTCGGTCCCCGGGATGGCCCAGGCCCTCGCGGCGACGCCCGCGAAGGTCGTGGGGCTGTCCCCGATCGTCGGCGGGGCGCCGGTGCGGGGCATGGCCGACGCCTGCCTGACCGCGATCGGCGTCGAGACCAGCGCCGAGGGCGTGGGCCGGCACTACGGCGGCCGCGGCGAGGGCGGACTGCTCGACGGCTATCTGGTGCACACCGGCGACGCCGCGACCGTGCCCGGCGCGACCGTGCGCGAGGTGCCGCTGCTGATGACCGACCACGACGCGACCGCCGCCATGGCCCGCGCCGCGTTCGAGCTGGCGGGCGTCGGTGTCTGAGGGTTTCCCCGACCACGCGTCGCAGCGGCTGGAGATCATCGGAGTCCCGGGGCTTCCGGAGTTCCGCCCCGGCGACGACCTCACCGCCGCGCTGGCCGAGCGGATGACCTGGCTGCGCGACGGCGACGTCGTGGTGGTCACCAGCAAGGTGTTCTCCAAGGTCGAGGGCAGGCTGGTGCCTGCCCCCGCCGACGAGGAGGAGCGCGACGCGCTGCGCCGCAGGCTGGTCGACCAGGAGACCGAGCGGGTGGTGGCCCGCAAGGGCCGGACGCTGATCGTGGCCGGGAAGCTCGGCATCGTGCAGGCCGCCGCGGGCATCGACGGCTCCAACGTCCGCCGCGACGAGCTCGCCCTGCTGCCCGCCGACCCGGACGCCAGCGCGGCCGGGCTGCGCGCCGGGCTGCGGGAGCGGCTCGGGGTCGAGGTCGGCGTCGTCGTCACCGACACGCTGGGGCGCAGCTGGCGGGTCGGCCAGACCGACATCGCGATCGGCTCGGCCGGACTGCCGGTGCTGCACGGCTACTCCGGCGCCGTCGACGGCCAGGGCAACGACCTGGTCGTCACCGAGATCGCCGTCGCCGACGAGATCGCCGCGGCCGCGGACCTGGTGAAGGGCAAGCTCGGCGGGCTGCCGGTCGCGGTGCTGCGCGGCGCGGCCCTGCCCGACGACGGCTCGACCGCCCGTGACCTGATCCGGCCCATCGAGGAGGACCTGTTCTGGCTGGGCACCGAGGAGGCGATCGCCCGCGGGCGCAGCGAGGCGGTCCTGCTGCGTCGCAGCACCCGGGACTTCGCCGACGAGCCGGTCGACGACGACGCCGTGCGCCGCGCCGTGGGCGTCGCGCTGACCGCGCCCGCGCCGCACCACAGCACCCCGTTCCGGTTCGTGTGGCTGCGTGACGCGGCGCGGCGCACCGCGGTGCTCGACGCGCTGCGCGAGCGCTGGCGCGCCGACCTGGTCGCCGACGGGCGCCCGGCCGACGAGGTGGAGCGTCGCCTCGCCCGCGGGGACCTGCTGCGACGCGCCCCGGAGCTGGTGCTGGCGTTCCGGTCCACCGCGGGGATGCACGGCTACCCGGACCCGGCCCGGGACGCCGCCGAGCGGGACATGTTCACCGTCGCCGGCGGGGCGGCGGTGCAGTCCCTGCTGGTCGCGCTGGCCGCGGAGGGGCTGGCGTCCTGCTGGGTCGGCTCGACGATCTTCGCCGCGGACGTCGCCCGCCGGGTCCTGGACCTGCCCGACGACTGGGCGGCGCTCGGTGCGGTCGCCGTCGGTGTGCCGGCCGAGCCGATCGCCCCGCGCGCTCCCCGACCGGCCGGCGACGGCCTGCTGGAGCTGTGAGCCCGTGGTGGCCACGGCGACGGCCGCCCGCGAGCTGGGCGCCTGGACACCGCGCGACCCCGGCCAGCGGGCCCTGCAGCACGCGCTGCTGGCCTTCCTCGACGCGCGCCCCGACGACGCCTGCGACCGCTCCTGCGTGCCCGGGCACCTCACCGCGTCGGCGCTGCTGCTCGACGCGGGCGGGGATCACACGCTGCTGACCCTGCACCCGCGGGTGGGCCGCTGGATCCAGCTGGGCGGGCACTGCGAGCCGGGCGACGACTCGCTGCGCGCCGCGGCGCTGCGCGAGGCCACCGAGGAGTCCGGGATCGACGGCCTGGAGATCGACGAGCACCCGCTGCACGTCGACGTCCACCCCGTCACCTGCTCGCTCGGGGTCCCGACCCGTCACCTGGACGTGCGTTACCTGGTGCGTGCCCCCGCGGGCGCGACGCCGCGGATCAGCGACGAGTCGCTGGACCTGCGGTGGTGGCCGGTGGACGCGCTGCCCGCCGACGACGACACCGTCGCGACGATGGTCGCCGCCGCCCGCTGAGCCGGGCTCAGAGGTTGCGCCAGAAGAACATCGCGGAGTAGCCGAGCCGGAACAGCTCCTGGTTCCCGCCGGCGGCGCCGAACAGCAGCTGGGTGGCGGCGAAGAACAGCGCGCTCACCCCGGGCACGAACAGCAGCAGGGCGAGCAGCACGAACGGTGCCCAGGGCCGGACCCGCTCGCCGAGGCGCCGCGCCGGCGCGGACAGGTACGGCTCCAGCGCCCCCCAGCCGTCGAGGCCGGGCACGGGCAGCATGTTCAGCACGAACGCGATGATCTGGAAGTACGCGAGCGCGGACAGCCCGGCCGCCACCGGCAGCGGCATCCCCGAGAACGCGGCCACCGTGATGATCAACACGATGCCGAGGGCCAGGTTCGCCGCGGGGCCCGCCAGCGAGACCGCGCTGCGCCGGGCCCGCGACCGCAGCGCCCACTGGTTGATCCACACCGCCCCGCCGGGCAGCGGCAGCCCGCCGATCAGCAGGATGATCAGCGGCAGCACCAGGGACAGGCCGGGGTCGGCGTAGCGCCGCACGTCGAGGGTCAGGTATCCCTTCGCCGCGACCGAGGTGTCCCCGCCGCGATAGGCGGTGATGGCGTGCCCGTACTCGTGCAGGCACAGCGACACCACCCAGCCGCCGAGCACCAGGACGAAGATCCCGGAGGTCGCCAGGACCCCCGATCGGGTGGGGACGGCGGCGGCGGCGAGAACGCCACCGAGAAGGGTGACGCCGAGGATCAGCAGGAACCAGGGGCTGATGCGGCGTGTCAGGGACGGCACGTACCCATACTCCATGTCGGAGGAAACGCTCGCGCGCGACCCTTCACTCAATCGGCAGAGCCGGCTTGCACAGAGCGAGTGTCAGCGCTGTACTTACAGCGGTGTCATTCGCCAGTGCGTTGCGGGGAGGTGGGCGAGTGGACGACGTCGAGGGGTTCATGCGGATGCTGCGGCCGGTGGAGGCCGAGCCGGTGGGCACGGTCGAACGGCCCGATCACGAGATGGCCGACTACGACCAGGTCGCCCAGATCCTGGACCTGAAGGGCCTGCTGGACGACGGTTCCTCCGAGGAGGTGCCGGACTGGCAGGAGCGTGCGCTCTGCGCGCAGACCGACCCGGAGGCGTTCTTCCCCGAGAAGGGCGGCTCCACCCGTGAGGCCAAGCGCATCTGCTCCGGCTGCGAGGTCCGGGCCGAGTGCCTGGAGTACGCGCTGGCCCAGGACGAGCGTTTCGGCATCTGGGGCGGGCTGAGCGAGCGGGAGCGCCGTCGCCTCCGCCGCGCCGCTGTGTGAGACTCCGCGGGGGGAACAGGAACACGAGGGCCGGTCGCCGTCACGGTGACCGGCCCGTCGTCGTCCTCGGGCCGTGTCGCCCCGCGGGGGCGCTCAGCCGCCGTCGACGGCGTCGGGCTCGATGTTGAGGTACTCCGCGACCTGCTCGACGAGCACCTCGTGCACGAGGTCGGCGAGGTCCTCGCCGTTGCGCGCCCTGGCCTCGAGCGGGCGGCGGTAGAGCACGATCCGCGCCCGGGTCGGCATCCCGGCGGAGTCGACCCCGGCCGGCACGAGGTGCGCCAGCGGGACGCCGACGTCGGCCAGCACCCCGGTGCCCCACACGATCTCGTCGGGCGAGGTGCGGTCGACCGACGGCACGTCGTCGACGGCGAGGTCGAGGTCGACCAGCTCCGGGCCCCAGCGCGCCTCGATCGGTTCGAGCGCCTCCAGCACCTTCGCATCGAAGCGTTCGGCGCGGGTGCGGAAGGCAGGCGTCGACACCGGGTACATCAGGCCGCGCAGGCCGCGTCCTCGCCGGTCCCGCCGGCGCGGGCTGCGCGGCGACCGGCGATCGTTCTCGGGACGAGCGGTGGGCACCAGGGCATTCTAGGACCCCCGCGCCCCACCCGGGGGTGACCCGCGACCGCGGCGGGCGGACCGTCCGCCGAGCGGGGTGCGCGTCGCAGTGCGGCGGCGGGCCCGTGACGGGCTATCGTCGGCGACGTGTTGAGTGTGCGGAGATGTTCACGGACGGGCTGCACCGAGCTCGCCGTCGCCACGCTCACCTACGTCTACGCCGACTCGACCGCCGTCGTCGGCCCGCTGGCCACGCAGGCCGAGCCGCACTCCTACGACCTCTGCACCGGGCACGCGCACAACCTCACCGCCCCCCGCGGGTGGGAGGTCGTCCGGTTCGAGGGCGAGTTCGCCCAGCCCCAGCACAGCGGCGAGGACCTCACCGCGCTCGCCGATGCCGTCCGCGAGGCGGGGCGGGTGGACCGGCCGGTCGAGGTGGTCGCACGACCCGGTGGCACGGGGCGGCGCGGGCACCTGCGGGTGCTCCCGAAGCCCGAGGACGGCTGAGCCGCCCCACGGGGTGAGGAGACCTGCGCGGACGGGTGACACGGCTGCGCTAGGGTCGTGCGTCGTGCCCGACCTCTCGGCGATCGTGAAGGCCTACGACATCCGCGGTGTCGTCGGCGACCAACTGGACGAGCCCACCGCGCGCGCACTGGGTGCGGCGACGGCGCGGCTCGTGGCGGGCGACGACCCGGCGCCGTCGGCGGTGGTCGTCGGGCGGGACATGCGGGACAGCTCGCCCGCGCTCGCGGCGGCGTTCGCCGACGGGGTGACCGGGCAGGGGCTCGACGTCGTCGACATCGGGCTCGCGAGCACCGACATGCTCTACTACGCCTCCGGCACGCTGGACCTGCCCGGCGCGATGTTCACCGCGAGCCACAACCCGGCCGCCTACAACGGCATCAAGCTGTGCCGCGCCGGCGCCGTCCCGGTCGGCCAGGACTCCGGCCTCGCGACGATCCGCGACGAGGCGGGCCGCTTCCTCGACTCCGGGGTCCCCGAGGTCCCGTCGCCCGGTGCCGTGCGCACCGAGGACATGCTCACCGGCTACGCGCGCTACCTGCGCGGCCTGGTCGACCTGACCTCGCTGGACGCCTCCCCGGAGCTGACCGTCGTCGTCGACGCCGGGAACGGGATGGGCGGGCACACCGTCCCGACCGTGTTCGACGGTCTGCACGTGCGCGTCGTGCCGCTGTACTTCGAGCTCGACGGGAACTTCCCGAACCACGAGGCGAATCCGCTGGACCCGGCGAACCTGGTCGACCTGCAGAAGCGGGTCGTCGCCGAGGGCGCGGACCTCGGCCTGGCCTTCGACGGCGACGCCGACCGCTGCTTCGCCGTCGACGAGCGGGGCGAGGCGGTGAGCCCCAGCGCCATCACCGGGCTGGTCGCGACCCGTGAGCTCGTCCGGGCGCACGCGGCGGGGGAGTCCGACGTCGCCGTCATCCACAACCTGATCACCTCGCGGGCGGTCCCCGAGCTGGTCGCCGAGCACGGCGGCCGCGCGGTCCGCACCCGGGTGGGCCACTCGTTCATCAAGCAGACGATGGCCGAGACCGGCGCGGTGTTCGGCGGCGAGCACTCCGCGCACTACTACTTCCGCGACTTCTGGAAGGCCGACTCCGGCATGCTCGCGGCGCTGCACCTGCTGGCCGCGCTCGGCGAGCACCGGGCGGCCGCCGCCGGCGCGACGGTGTCCGGGCTGATGGCGGGCTACGACCGCTACGCCGCCTCCGGGGAGATCAACTCGACGGTCGACGACCAGGCCGCGCGGGTCGCCGAGATCGAGGGCGTCTTCGGCCCGCGCGACGGCGTCGAGCTCGACCGGCTCGACGGCCTGACCGTCTCGCTGCCGGACGGATCGTGGTTCAACCTGCGGGCCTCGAACACCGAGCCGCTGCTGCGGCTCAACGTCGAGGCGGCCGACGACGCGGCCGTCCGTGCCCTGGTGGACGAGGTGCTGGCGGTCGTGCGCGCCTGATCGCGCGGCCCCGCACACCTGCGGTGATGGCGTCCGTACCCGGTCGGCTGCCGCGGAGTGTCGGTACCGGGTGGCAGCATCGAGAGCGCGACATGACGACGAGGAGAACCGTGGCCCTACAGCTCGACCCCCAGCTGCTGGAGATCCTGGCCTGCCCGTGCGACGCGCACGCGGTACTGACCCCGGGTGAGGACCGACTGACCTGCACGGCGTGCGGTCGCGCGTTCCCGGTGACCGACGGGATCCCGGTGCTGCTCCTCGACGAGGCGCTGCCCGGGACCGGGCCGGCGGGGGACGGACGGGACGACGGGTGAACGGGGTGCTCGACGACACGCTGCTGGCCGATCCCGAGGGGCTGGCGGCGCGGGACACCACGGGCGTCCTGCGGGCCGCCGCGACCGCGGGCGCCCAGGTCCGCTCCGCGCTCTACACCGCGGGCCAGGCCGGGCTGGACCGGCTGCGCGGGCACCGTCCGCGCGCGCTGGTGCTGCTGCGCCGGCCCGGTGTCTCCGGGGTGGTGGCCGACCTCGTCACGGCCCTGCTCACCGACCGCTGTCCGGTGCCGGTCGTGACCGCCGAGCGGCTGCCGGGCTGGATCGGGCCGCTGGACGTCGTCGTCGCGCACTCCGCGGACCCCACCGACCCGGAGCTGGCCGAGTCGGTCGCCGTCGCGGTGCACCGCGGCGCCGAGGTCGTGCTGTCCGCGCCGGACTCCGGGCCGGTCGCCCAGGCCGGCGCCGGGCGCGCCCGGCTGGTCGAGCCGCGCATCCCGCTGCCCGAGGGGCTCGGGTTCGCCCAGGCGCTCACCGTGGCGCTGGTCGCCGTCGCCGAGCTGGACCTGCTGCCCGGGATGCGCAGCGAGGAGGTCCCGGCCCGGCTCGAGGCGCTCGCCGACGCGCTGGACGCCGAGGCCGAGCGCTGCCAGCCCGCGCACGAGCCGTTCGTGAACCCGGCGAAGGCGCTCGCGTTGCGGCTGGCCGAGCGGACGCCGCTGCTGTGGGGCGTGGACCCGGCCGCCGCCGCGGTGGCCCGGCACGGCGCGCTGGCGCTGGCCACCCACGCCGGTGTCGTCGCGCACGCCGACGGGCTCGCGCAGGCGGGCACCCTGGCCGGTCTGCGCGTCGCCGTCGACCTGTCCGAGCGGGGCGGGGGCGACATCTTCCACGACCCGTTCGACGACCCGGCCCCCGGTGGCGACGCGCCACCGCCGCGGCTGGTGCTGCTCGGCACGGGGGAGGAGGACCCGCAGTCGGTGAGCCGCCGGGTGCTCGGCAGGGAGTGGCCGAACGCCGACCTGGCACACCCGGTCGACGAGATCCCGCGCGGCACCCGCGACGCGGCGCTGCTGCGGGCCGGTGTGCTCGCCCTGCGCGCCGACATCGCCGCCGTGTACCTCGGCCTGGCGACCGGCGCCACCCTGATCACCTGACCCCGCGCACCTGACACCGGGAGACCCGTGGAACTGCTGGAGAACCCGATCCGCACCTACGCGTGGGGCTCGCGGACGGTCATCGCCGAGCTGCTCGGCGAGCCCGTCCCGTCACCGCACCCGCAGGCGGAGCTGTGGCTGGGCGCGCACCCGGCCGCCCCGTCGACGGTCGGCGGGGGCACCCGCCCGCTGCACGAGCTCATCGCCGCCGACCCGGTCGCCGCGCTGGGCCCGGGCCGCGACCGCTGGGAGGGACGGCTGCCGTTCCTGTTGAAGGTGCTGGCCGCCGAGGAGCCGCTGAGCCTGCAGGCCCACCCGAGCCTGGAGCAGGCCCGTGAGGGCTGGGAGCGGGAGAACGCCGCGGGGATCGCGGTGGACGCGCCGGACCGCAGCTACCGCGACGCCCACCACAAGCCGGAGCTGATCTGCGCGCTGACCGAGTTCGTCGCGCTGGTCGGGTTCCGCGAGCCGGCCCGCACGGTGGAGCTGCTGCGCGCCCTGGACGTCCCCGAGCTCGCCGCCTACACCGAGCTGCTGGCCGGCCAGCCGTGCCCGGACGGGCTGCGCGCGCTGTTCACCACCTGGATCACGCTGCCCCAGTCGGTGCTCGACGGGCTCGTCCCGGCCCTGCAGGACGGTGCGGTCCGGCTGCTGGAGCGCGGCACCGCCCAGGAGTGGACCGGCGAGGCGAAGACCGCGCTCGACCTGTCCGAGCGCTACCCCGACGATGCGGGCGTGCTCGCCGCGCTGCTGCTCAACCGGATCACCCTGGCCCCCGGCGAGGCGCTGTTCCTGCCGGCCGGGAACCTGCATGCGTACCTGTCCGGGGCGGGCATCGAGGTGATGGCCAACTCCGACAACGTGCTGCGCGGCGGGCTGACGCCCAAGCACGTCGACGTGCCGGAGCTGCTGCGCGTCCTCGACTTCACCGCCCCGCCGCCGCCGGTCCGCGCCCCGGTCCCCGACCCCGGCGCCGACGGCTGGCACCGCTACGACGTGCCGGTCGAGGAGTTCCTGCTCCGCCGCGCGGTCACCGACGGCCGGGACAAGCTCGACGTCCCCGGC
>JAESFO010000992.1_pt1 | contig 10141 bp, 9 predicted proteins | sample 9269421 | NCBI WGS metagenome assembly JAESFO01 (sample SAMN14502839, study PRJNA617101) | algae metagenome | isolation source: Nostoc desertorum CM1-VF14 and co-occurring heterotrophs from rocky... | place: USA: Clark Mountains, San Bernardino, California | collected 2000-06-05 | reverse complement strand
CCCGCAGGTCGGCCCGACCGCAGCTCGCGCTGCGGGGCGTCGGACCTGCCCCTCACCGCGCGTCGCGTGCGCGGTGCGAGCACGAGAGGTGGGCAGACGAGCCGATGAGCGGTCACTCCAAGTGGGCGACGACCAAGCACAAGAAGGCCGTGATCGACGCCCGCCGCGGCAAGATGTTCGCCAAGCTGATCAAGAACATCGAGGTCGCGGCCCGGACCGGCGGCGGTGACCCCGACGGCAACCCGACGCTCTACGACGCCATCCAGAAGGCGAAGAAGAGCTCGGTCCCGAACGACAACATCGACCGTGCGGTCAAGCGTGGTTCGGGTGCCGACGCCGGAGGCGCCGAGTACCAGACGATCACCTACGAGGGCTACGGCCCGAACGGGGTCGCGGTGCTGGTCGAGTGCCTGTCCGACAACCGGAACCGGGCGGCGACCGAGGTCCGGACGGCGATGACCCGCAACGGCGGCACCATGGCCGACCCGGGGTCGGTGGCGTACCTGTTCCAGCGCAAGGGCGTCGTGGTGCTGCCGAAGGCCGAGCTGTCCGAGGACGACGTGCTGATGGCCGTCCTCGACGCGGGTGCCGAGGAGGTGAACGACCTCGGCGAGAGCTGGGAGGTCGTCTCCGAGCCGACCGACGTCGTCGCGGTGCGGACCGCGCTCCAGCAGAACGACATCGACTACGACTCCGCGGAGGCGGTCTTCGTGCCGTCGATGCAGGTCGAGCTGGACGCCGACGGTGCGAAGAAGGTCTTCAAGCTGATCGAGGCGCTCGAGGACTCCGACGAGGTCCAGAACGTCTACGCCAACTTCGACGTCTCCGACGAGGTCATGGCCGAGGTCGGCTGAGGCCGCCCCGGCAGGTCCGTACGCGGCCGCGTCCCCACCCGGGGCGCGGCCGCGTTCGCTGTCGGGGGTCGGTTCTAGACTCGCCGCCGATGAGCACAGCGACGCAGGGCACCCAGAAGTCGGCCTCGGCGAAGAAGAAGGCACCGGCGAAGCCGCGCCTGTTGCTGCTCGACGGCCACTCCCTGGCCTACCGGGCGTTCTTCGCGCTGCCCGCGGAGAACTTCCGCACGGGTACCGGGCAGACCACGAACGCGGTCTACGGCTTCACCTCGATGCTGATCAACCTGCTGCGTGACGAGGAGCCGACCCACCTCGCGGTCGCCTTCGACGTGTCGCGCAAGACCTTCCGTTCCGAGCGCTACGCCGAGTACAAGGCGAACCGCTCGTCGACGCCGGACGACTTCCGCGGCCAGATCGACCTCATCAAGGAGGTCCTGGCGGCGCTGAACATCCCGGTGTTCGCCGTCGACGGGTTCGAGGCCGACGACCTCATCGCCACTCTCGCCACCCAGGCCGAGGGGCACGGCTACCAGGTGCTCATCACCACCGGCGACCGTGACGCGTTCCAGCTGGTCACCGACGACATCACCGTCCTGTACCCCAAGCGCGGCGTGTCCGACCTCGGCCGGATCGACCCGGCCGAGGTCGACAAGCGCTACGGGCTCACCCCGACCCAGTACCCGGACTTCGCGGCGCTGCGCGGCGACCCCTCGGACAACCTGCCCTCCATCCCCGGGGTGGGGGAGAAGACCGCGGCCAAGTGGGTCCGGGAGTTCGGCTCGCTCGCCGAGCTCACCGACCGGGTCGACGAGGTCAAGGGCAAGGCCGGGGACAACCTGCGGGCCAACCTGGCGAACGTGCTGCTCAACCGCCAGCTCACCGAGCTGGTGCGCGACGTCGACCTCGGCGCCGCCCCCGAGGAGCTCGAGCTGCGCCCGTGGGACCGCGACGCGGTGCACCGCCTGTTCGACGAGCTGGAGTTCCGGGTGCTGCGCGAGCGCCTGTTCTCCACCCTCTCCTCCGCCGAGCCCGAGGCCGAGTCCGGCTTCGAGGTCTCCGGCGAGGTCGTCGCACCCGGCGCGGCGCGGGCCTGGCTCGACGCCCACGCCCGCGACGGGCGTCGCGTCGCGGTGAGCTTCGCCGGGGTCACCGGCCCGATCGCCGGGCGCGACCTCGACGGGATCGCGCTCGCCGCGGGCGAGCCGACCGTCGAGCAGCGGGCCGCCGGCGCCACCGCCGGTGTCCCGGCCGCCGGCTACCTCGCGCTGACCGGCCTCACCCCGGACGACGAGGCGGCCCTGGGCGACTGGCTCGCCGACGCGTCCGTGCCGAAGGCCGCGCACGACGTGAAGGCGGTGCTGCACGCGCTGCGCGCGCGGGGCTGGACCCTGGGCGGGCTGACCAGCGACACCGCGCTCGCCGCGTACCTCGCCAAGCCCGGGCAGCGGACGTTCGACCTGGCCGACCTCGCGCTGCGCTACCTGCGCCGCGAGCTGCGCACCGAGGAACCCGCCGACGGGCAGCTGTCGCTGCTCGGCGGTGAGGAGGAGGCCGACACCCGGGCCGCGGAGCAGGAGATGCTCGCGGCCTCGGCGATCGCCGAGCTCGCCGACGCCCTCGACGCCGACCTCGCCGAGCGGGGCGGCAGCGAGCTGCTGGCCGACCTGGAGCTGCCGCTGGCGTTCGTGCTGGCCGACTGCGAGGCGGCCGGGATCGCCGTCGACGGCGAGACCCTGTCCGACCTGGAGTCGGACTTCGGCGCCCAGGTCCGCGAGGCCGCGCGGCAGGCCTACGAGGTGATCGGGAAGGAGATCAACCTCGGCTCGCCCAAGCAGCTGCAGGTCGTGCTGTTCGACGAGCTGGAGATGCCCAAGACCAAGCGCACCAAGACCGGCTACACCACCGACGCGGACGCGCTGGCGAGCCTCTACGAGCAGACCGAGCACCCGTTCCTGCAGTTCCTGCTGCAGCACCGCGACGCGACCCGGCTCAAGGTGACCGTCGACGGGCTCATGAAGTCCGTCGCCGAGGACGGCCGGATCCACACCACGTACTCGCAGACGATCGCCGCGACCGGCCGGCTGTCCTCGACCGACCCGAACCTGCAGAACGTGCCGATCCGCACCGCCGCCGGGCGCCGGATCCGGGACGCGTTCGTCGTCGGGACCGGCCCCGACGGCGCGCCGTACGCGGAGCTGCTCACCGCGGACTACAGCCAGATCGAGATGCGGATCATGGCCCACCTGTCCGAGGACGCCGCGCTGATCGAGGCCTTCCGCTCACAGCACGACTTCCACGCCGAGACCGCGGCCCGGGTCTTCGGCGTCGCGGCGGCCGAGGTGTCGCCCGAGCAGCGCGCCAAGATCAAGGCGATGAACTACGGCCTGGCCTACGGGCTGTCGGCCTACGGTCTGTCCGGGCAGCTGCGGATCTCCACCGAGGAGGCCAAGGGCTTGATGGACGACTACTTCGCCGGGTTCGGCGGGGTGCGCGACTACCTCGCAGGTGTCGTCGACCAGGCCCGCAAGGACGGCTACACCGCCACCATCCTGGGGCGGCGGCGCTACCTGCCCGACCTGACCAGCGACAACCGTCAGCGTCGGGAGATGGCCGAGAGGATGGCGCTCAACGCCCCGATCCAGGGCAGCGCGGCGGACATCATCAAGGTCGCGATGCTCGGGGTGTACCGGGCGCTGCAGGCCGAGGGGTTGCGCAGCCGGATGCTGCTGCAGGTGCACGACGAGCTCGTCCTCGAGGTCGCCGACGGCGAGCGCGAGACCCTGGAAGCGCTGGTGCGCCGCGAGATGGCGGCCGCGGCCGACCTGTCGGTGCCGCTGGAGGTGTCGGTCGGGTCCGGCCGCAGCTGGGACGCCGCGGCGCACTGACCCGCGCCCCGGCCCGGGCTCAGCCGAGGACCGCTCCCGGTGCGCCGGCGCCGGCGCCGTATCCGGCTCCGGAGGGGTGACGCAGGTGCCCCGGCGCGAGGATCCGGGCGGCGCGGCCCAGCTCGGCGACGAGCTGCTCCACCGCGACGTCCTGCCTGCGGGCCTGGGTGTGCAGGATCGCGCAGAGCCGCCCGGTCGGGCCGGGCGTGCGGGTCGTGGCGCCGGCCGTGGTGTCGCGAGGGCCGGTGAGGCGTCGGGTGTCGCGTTCGTGGCGCAGCACCGCGGCCAGGTCGCGTCCGGCGGCGGCGAGGACGTCGGCGTCGTCGGTGTGGATCACGACGACCGCGTCGGCGTCGCCCGCCGCGGCGACCGCGCGTTCCGCGGAACGCGACCACGCCCACAGCGCGCGGCGCCCGGCCAGCGACGGGGGCAGCTCCAGCCCGCCGGACTCGGCGTCGGCCAGGGCGACCAGGAGCCCGCCGATCCGGCCTGCCCGGCGCGCCCAGGTCGCCCGGTCCCCGGGCAGACCCCGGTGGACGAGGACGCCCGCCTGCGCCGGCACGGCCGGTGGCGCATCGGGGCGGCGGGGGTGCGGGACCAGCGGCATCGGCGTCACCTCCTGCGGGGCCGACGCCGGTAGGGTCGCACTGCTCCCACCTGCTGTTACGTCGTCGCGGCGGACGGTGGGGACATCCCGCCGGACGGTCCGTGCCCGGCGTCCTGCGGTACGGCTGCCGCCGGTTCCAGGATCGTCAGCTCGGTCGACCCGAGGCGGAGCACGCCGTCGTCGAGGGGCTCGCAGCGGACACCGCCCCGGCCGCGCAGCGCCGCCCACGCGCCGTCGCCGATCTCGGTGTCCATCCAGCGGCACGGTGCGGCGGCGCGGTGCGCGCGGAAGCGGACCGGCCCGTCGCCGGAGTCCAGGGCGAACAGCGCGCCGGTGCCGCCGCGGCCCGGTGCGGCGAGCGCGTCGACCGGGGCGCCGCGCAGGACGACGTTGCGCCGCATCGCCGCCGGGGTCGCGTCGACGGCGTCGCCGAGCACCGCGCGCAGGTGGTCCAGCGACTCCGCGGCCAGCAGGGTCACCGCGGCGCGGGCGTGGGCCGGGCGGCCCGCGTAGCGGTCGCCGACGATCCCGTGGCCGGCACGGACCCGGACCGCGTGGCGCAGCGGCGGCTCCGGGTCGGGCCGGGGCCCGTCCGCGGGCCTGCCCTCGTAGGCGTGCCGGGACGCGGCCAGCAGGGCGGTGACCTCGACCCGCATCAGTTCAGCCCGGTCAGGAACCGGATCACGGCCTCCCGGGTCAGCTGCGCGCCCGGGCTGCCGAAGGGCCGGTCGAAGACGTGGTCGGCGTAGGGGACGGTGACCAGCCTGCCGTCGACCCCCGCGGAGCGGAGCTCCCGGTCGTAGGCGGCGACCCGGTCGGGCAGGACGTAGTGGTCCGCGGACCCGAGCAGCAGCAGGGTCGGCGGGAGCCCCGGGCGGACCTGCTCGGCGGGGGAGAGCAGCCGCAGCAGGCCCGGTGCCTGTTCGGCGGTCCCGCCGAACAGGGTGCTCTGCAGGTCCGGGTCGACCAGCGTCAGGTCGACGGGCGGGTAGTAGGCGACCACGCCGACCGGCGGCGGGCCGGGCGTCGGCGGCGGGGCGCCGGCCGGGCCGGTGCCGCCGTACGCGGCCGGTGCCTCGGAGCACGCCAGCGTCCCGTCGAGCAGCCCGGACGTGGTCGACAGCGCCAGGGTCGCGCCCGCGGACTGCCCGGCCAGCACCAGCCGCGCGGGATCCAGACCCGCCTCGCCCGCGTGCGCGCGGACCCAGTCGACGGCGCACGCGACGTCGCGCTGCTGGTCGCGGCCGACGGGCTCGGGCGGCGGTAACCGGTAGTCCACCGCCGCGACCGCCCAGCCGCGCTCGGCGAGCCACCGGTTCAGCGCGGTGCGGTCGCTGCGGTCCCCGCTCGTCCACGACCCGCCGTGCACCCACACCATCGTCGGGTGCGGACCCGCGCCGGTCGGCAGGTAGAGGTCCAGCGTGCGGCCGGGGGCGAACTCCACCGACCGGTCCGGCCGCCCGTCGGGCTGGTCCAGCTCGGTCAGCGTCGCCGTCCAGTCCAGCGGGACGCCCTGCGCCGACGCCGCACGGCCCTGTGCGGCCAGCACCGTGACCGACCCGACGACCGCGGCCAGTGCGAGCACCGCCGTCGCGACTCCGGTGAACCGGGCACCCGCGGCCCGCGCCGCCAGCCCGAACAGGATCCCCAGCACCCCGGCCAGGGCGACGTGCAGCGGATACGCGCCCGACAGGAACGACCCCGCGAGCCCGATCCCCGGGGTCCCGGGGCGGAAGGTCCCCACCAGCACGACCAGCAGCAGCGCGGCCCACACCCACGCGAGGATCCGGAGGAACGACGTCACCTGCGCACCCTGTCATCCCGGTCCGAGCGGCCCGGCCCGGACCCGCCGGTCCGGCGTGCCCGCACCGGGTGGGACCGCCTCCACCGGTACGGTTCTCGAACGGCCGTGCGGATCCGAGGCGAGGGGGACGCGGTGCGGGTGCTCGGGGTCGACCCCGGACTGACGCGGTGCGGGATCGGCGTCGTCGAGGCCGGTGCGGGCCGGACCGTCGGGTTCGTCGACGTCGGCGTCGCCCGCAGCGAGCCGGGCCTGCCGCTGGAACGACGGTTGCTCACCGTCGCCGACGAGGTGGAGCGCTGGGTGGCCCGGCACCGCCCCGACGTGATCGCCGTCGAGCGGGTGTTCAGCCAGAACAACGTCCGCACCGTGATGGGCACCGCGCAGGTCAGCGGGGTCGTCGCGCTGGTCGCCGCACGGGCCGGGCTGCCGGTCGCCTTCCACACCCCCAGCGAGGTCAAGGCTGCCGTCACCGGGGAGGGCCGCGCGGGCAAGGCGCAGGTCACCGCGATGGTCACCCGGCTGCTCGGCCTGGACACACCCCCGAAGCCGGCCGACGCCGCCGACGCGCTCGCGCTGGCCATCTGCCACTGCTGGCGCTCCCCGATGATCGACCGGATGGCGCAGGCGCAGGCCCGCGCCGAGGAGCTGGCCGCGGTGCACCGGGCCCGGCTCGCCGAGGCGCAGCGGGAGCGGGGAGGCGCCCGGCCCAGTGCCGCCCAGCAGTGGGCCGCGGCCCGCGCGGCCGCCGACGCCCGGTCCGCCGGCGGGTGGGGCGCACGCTGACCCGTCTCGCCCGGTGGTGGCGTGGTGTCGCGTGCGGTTCCGTCGGTGCGGCCCGGTAGCGTCGGTGCCTCGAACGGTCGTTCGTGGGAGGGGGACCTGTCAGTGATCCACTCGGTGCGCGGTCCGGTGCTGGGGATCGGGCTGGACCACGCCGTCGTCGAGGTCGGCGGGGTCGGGCTCGCGGTGTACGCCACGCCCGCCACGCTGGGCGGGCTGCGTCGCGGCGAGGAGGCCCGGCTGCCGACCACGCTGGTGGTGCGGGAGGACTCCCTGACCCTCTACGGGTTCGCCGACGCCGAGGAACGCGAGCTGTTCCTGCTGCTGCAGACGGTGTCCGGGATCGGGACGCGGCTCGCGCTCGCCACGATCGCGGTGCTGGAGCCGGACACGCTGCGCCGCGCACTCGCCGACGGCGACCTCGCCGTGCTCACCCGCATCCCCGGCGTCGGGCGCAAGAGCGCCGAGCGCCTGGTCGTGGAACTACGCGACAAGGTGACCGCGCCCGTCGCGGTGCCCGCGGGTGCGGTCGCGGCCGCGCCGGCCCCGGTGCTCGGGGTGCGCGAGCAGGTCGTCGAGGCGCTGCTCGGGCTCGGCTTCACCCAGCGCCCGGCCGAGCAGGCCGTGGACGCGGTGCTGGCCCACGCCCCCGACACCGACGCCCGGGACCTGCTGCGGACCGCGCTGTCGAGTCTCGGCAGGTCGCGGTGACCGACCCCGGCCCCGACCCCTACGCCGGGGTCGACGGACATCTCGACGAGCGGGCCGTCGATACCGGGGTCCAGCCCGGGGACACCGACGTCGAGGCGTCGCTGCGGCCCCGGTCGCTCGAGGAGTTCGTGGGGCAGCCACGGGTCCGCGAGCAGCTGCAGCTGGTGCTGGAGGGCGCGCGCCGCCGCGGCGACCCGCCGGACCACATCCTGCTGTCCGGCCCGCCCGGCCTCGGCAAGACCAGCCTCGCCATGATCATCGCCCAGGAGATGGGCGCCGCGATCCGGCTGACGTCGGGCCCCGCGCTGGAGCGGGCGGGGGACCTCGCCGCGATGCTGTCCAACCTCGTGCCCGGCGACGTGCTGTTCATCGACGAGATCCACCGCACCGCCCGCCCCGCCGAGGAGATGCTCTATCTCGCGATGGAGGACTTCCGGGTCGACGTGGTGGTCGGCAAGGGTCCGGGCGCCACCTCGATCCCGCTCGACGTCGCACCGTTCACCCTGGTCGGGGCCACGACGCGGGCCGGGTCGCTGACCGGTCCGCTGCGCGACCGGTTCGGGTTCACCGGGCAGATGGAGTTCTACGACGTCCCCGAGCTGGACCGCGTGCTCCGCCGTGCCGCCGGGATCCTCGGCATCGACCTGCGCGCGGACGGCGCGGCCGAGATCGCCGGGCGCTGCCGCGGCACCCCGCGGGTGGCGAACCGGCTGCTGCGCCGGGTCCGCGACTACGCCGAGGTCCGCGCGGACGGCGTGGTCACCCGGGAGGTCGCCCGCGACGCGCTGGCCGTCTACGACGTCGACGAGCTCGGCCTCGACCGGCTCGACCGCGCCGTGCTCGGCGCGCTGGTCCGCTCCTTCCACGGCGGCCCGGTCGGCGTCTCGACCCTCGCCGTCGCCGTGGGGGAGGAGCCGGGGACCGTCGAGGAGGTCTGCGAGCCCTACCTGGTGCGGGCCGGGATGATCGCCCGCACCCCGCGCGGGCGGGTCGCGACCCCGCTGGCCTGGACCCACCTCGGGCTGGCTCCGCCCGCGGACGCACCGGCCGGGCACCGGGTCGACCCGCTGTTCTGACCCGGCGTGCCGTCGGGGCACCGGAGTGCGCGGGCCGTCACACATGGGAGGATCCGGACGGACCGAACGGATCGGGCACCGCCCGGCCGGGACCACGGGCACCCTGGTGTCCGCACACCGCGCGGAGTCCTCCGGACACCGCGTGCCCGGCGGGCGTCCTGATGCGGGCGCCCCGGAACGATCCGGGCGTCCGGCTCGTTCCGGGGCGTGTCGGGCAGCCGGCGGGCCCGGGTGACGCCGTTCGGCCCGTCGCACTGCGACGAGCGGTCCGCCTCCGGGAGGGGGCCGGCCGTCGGTGTCGGTCCCGGCTGGCACACTCACGATTACGAGACGAGACGGAGACCCCGCACGATGACTTCAATCCTCGCCCAGCAGGCCGGTGGCGGCTCGAGCATCTTCTCCCTGCTGCCGTTCCTCATCATCCTGCTGCTGTTCGTGCCGTTGTTCCTGAACGGCCGCAAGCAGCGCAGGCAGATGGCGGAGACGCAGGCGATGCAGCAGGCGCTGGAGGACGGCGACGTCGTCGTCACCACGTCCGGGCTGCGGGGCACCATCGTCGACGCCTCGTACGAGGACACGATCGACCTCGAGATCGCCGAGGGCGTGGTCACCACCTGGCTGCGTGCGGCGATCCGGGAGAAGGTCGCGACCGACGAGGCGACGGAGGAGACCGTCGCCGAGCCGGCCGACAAGGACGCGTCGGAGAACAAGCCGACGATCCACTGAGCACGTCGGGAACGGGCCGGGCGGCCCGTTCCGGCGGCCTCGGCGTCCGTACCGGGCCCGGCCGCGGCTCTGCCGCACCGGCCCGGTGGGACGGCGACCGACCGTGAGGCCGGCCGCGGCCGCCGCACGAGTCGGATCAGGAGAACGATCACGTGGCAACGTCGTCGGGGCAGCAGCACGTGCGCCCCTGGCGCTACCTGACGGCCTTCGCAGGCATCGTCGTGGTGCTGTACGCACTGGTGTTCCTCACCGGGGGCGGCAACCTCACGCCGAAGCTGGGCATCGACCTGCAGGGTGGCACCCGCGTCACGCTCACCGCCCGCACCACCGACGGGCAGCCACCGCCGCGTGACCAGCTGATCCAGGCGCAGGACATCATCGAGCAGCGCGTCAACGGGCTCGGTGTCAGCGGCGCCGAGGTCCAGCTGGACGGCAGCAACATCGTCATCACCGTCCCCGGCGACGCCGGCGAGCAGGCCCGCTCCCTGGGCCAGACCGCGCAGCTGCGCTTCCGCGAGGTGCTGCAGGGCCCCGTCCCCGCGAACCAGGCCGCCGGGCAACAGCCCGCGCCGGGCCAGGACGCGCAGTCCGGCCAGGCCCCCGCGAGCCAGGCCCCCGCGAGCCCCGCCCCGGCGCAGCCGCAGGGCATGGGCGAGCAGAGCCGTTCCGTCGCGCCGGTCGCGCAGGTCTCGCCGCTG
>JAESFO010000991.1_pt1 | contig 10180 bp, 7 predicted proteins | sample 9269421 | NCBI WGS metagenome assembly JAESFO01 (sample SAMN14502839, study PRJNA617101) | algae metagenome | isolation source: Nostoc desertorum CM1-VF14 and co-occurring heterotrophs from rocky... | place: USA: Clark Mountains, San Bernardino, California | collected 2000-06-05 | reverse complement strand
GTCGACGCGGCCGGGAACCGCGTCCCGATCTGCACCGACAGCGCGACGATCTTGGGCACCGCGACCCGCGCGACGTAGACGATGTCGCTGCCGTCGAGCTGGGCGATCGAGCACGACTCGTGGGTCCGCGCGACGAGGCGCTCCAGGTGCGGCCGGGCCACGTCCCACAGCCCGGTCGACCGGACGTAGGCGACGCCCAGGTCCAGCACCCGCGGGGTGAGGGCGTAGCCGCGCTCGCCGGAGCGGACGTAGCCGAGCTCGGTGAGGGTGAGCAGCACCCGGCGCACGGTCGGGCGGGCGAGCCCGGTCGCGCCGGCCAGGTCGGCGAGGGTCATCTCCGCCCGTCCGGGCCGGAAGGCGGTGATCACCTCGAGACCGCGGGCGAGCGCCTCGATGAAGTCCGGGCCGGTCCCGTCGCGTGCCATGGGCCCACGGTAGCCGGACACCCCCGCGACCCGGCCGTTGACAGCACAAGAAGGGTGCGCGACAGTGACCGCCGTCCGTGCGATGTCCGCACAGCGGACGCCTGTCCGCAGAATCGAGGAGTGCGTCGATGAGCGTCGTCTTCCGCAACGGGGCCGTCCTGACGGTGGACGCGGGCCGGACGGTCCTGTCCGGCCACGACGTCCTGGTGACCGGTGACCGGATCGCCGCGGTCGGGGTCGGTCTGGAGGTGCCCGCGGGCACCGAGGAGGTCGACGCGACCGGCGGGATCGTGATGCCGGGCATGGTCGACACCCACCGGCACATGTGGCAGACCTCGCTGCGCGGGTACGGCGCCGACTGGACGCTCACCCAGTACTTCGTCTGGAACTACCTGGAGTGGGGCAGGATCTTCCGCCCGGAGGACATCCACGCGGGGAACCTGCTCGCCGCGCTGGAGGCCCTCGACGCGGGCGTCACCACCACCGTCGACTGGTCGCACGGCCTGCAGACCCCGCAGCACGCCGACGCCGCCGTCGACGCCCTGACCTCCACCGCGGGCCGGTTCGTGCTCGCCTACGGCAACATCCACGACGCCCCCGCGAACTGGACCGCCGACCCCGGGTTCCGCGAGTTCGTATCGCGGCGCATCACCCCCGGCGACGACATGCTCGGCTTCCAGCTCGCCTTCGACGTCACCGGTGACCCCGCGTTCCCCGAGCGCCCCGCGTTCGAGGTGGCCCGCGAGCTCGGCGTCGGCGTCACCACGCACGCCGGGGTGTGGGGCGCGACCAACGACGACGGCGTCCGGCTCATGCACGAGCACGGCTTCGCCGGGCCGGACACCGTCTACGTGCACGCCGCGACCCTGTCCGCCGACTCCTACCACCGGATCGCCGCGACCGGCGGCTCGGTGTCGGTGTCCACCGAGAGCGAGCAGAGCGCCGGTCAGGGCTACCCGCCCACCTGGGCGCTGCGCGAGCACGGGATCCCGGTGTCACTGTCGATGGACACCTCGATGTGGTGGAGCGCGGACCTGTTCTCGGCGATGCGCACCACGCTGGGCGCCGACCGATCCCGCGAGCACCTGGAGGCACACGCGCGCGGGGACACCGTCACCCACTCGTCGCTGCGGGCCGAACAGGTCGTGGAGTGGGCGACCCGCGGCGGGGCACGCGCGATCGGACGCGAGTCCGACCTCGGCTCGGTCGAGGTCGGCAAGAAGGCCGACCTGGTGCTGCTGCGCAACGACCACTCGCCGGTGTCGTTCCCGCTGCTCAACCCGCACGGTCACGTCGCGTTCCAGGCCCAGCGCGGCGACGTGCACACCGTGCTCGTGGACGGGCGCGTGGTGAAGCGCGACGGGCGCCTGGTCGACGTCGACCTCGCCGCCGCGCGGACCGCGGTCACCGCCACCGTCGAGCACCTGCGCGCCACGATGGGCGAGGCGGCCTGGCAGGCGGGGATGAACCCCGAGATCCCCGAGACCAAGGTCCTCGACAATCCCTACACCTACACCGACTACCGCAGCGCGGCCACGCACGGCGGCTGATCAGGCGGGGAGGCGGGCGACCAGGTGTGCCTCCCCGTTGCCCTCGCCGTGGGCGAGGACCTCGAGGCCGGCGAACGCGGCGGTCAGCTCACCGGGCACCGCCCGGAACGGGCCGCCCGCGTCGCCGACCTCGGACAGCACCGTGACCACCAGCAGCCCGCCCGGCGCGAGCGCGGCACGCAGCGCCGGGTAGAGCGCCGGGTCGCGGAACCGCTGGCAGACGACGACGTCGTAGCGGTCGTCGTCGCGGGGGAAGCCGGCGTCGAGGTCGGCCTCCACCCAGCGCACCCGTACGTCGTGGGCGGCGGCCAGCCCGGCGCCCGCGGCGAGCCCGGCCGGGGACACGTCGACGGCGACGACGTCGAGCCCCTGCATCGCCAGCCACACCGCGACCGCGCCGCGCCCGCAGGCCACGTCCAGCGCCCGGCCCGAGGACGGGAGCAGGTCCGTGCGCCCGCGCAGCGCGTCCGGCGGGAGCGGCGACCCGGCCCCCGCGGCGGTGTGCCGGGCGTCCCAGCGTTCGCGGTCCGAGGCCGCCACCGCGGCCTCAGCCCGCCAGGGCGGTCACGACGGCGTCGGTGACCGCGTCCAGCGGGACGTCCTGCTGCTCGCCCGAGACGAGGTCCTTGAGCCCGACGGTGCCGTTCTCCAGGTCCCGGTCCCCCAGGACCAGCGCGAACCGTGCGCCGGACCGGTCGGCGGACTTCATCGCGCCCTTGAGCCCCCGGCCGCCGTAGGCCAGGTCGACCCGCAGGCCCCGGGCCCGCAGCTGCGCGGCAACCACGACCAGGCGGCGCTGCGCGGCGGCGCCGAGGGACACCCCGAACACCTCGACGCGGGCGTCCGACCAGCGCTGCACACCTTCGGCGCGGCAGGCGAGCAGCGTGCGGTCGACGCCGATGCCGAACCCGACGCCGGACAGCTCGGGGCCGCCGAGGGTCGCCATCAGGCCGTCGTAGCGGCCGCCACCACCGATGCCGGACTGCGCGCCGAGGCCGTCGTGGACGAACTCGAAGGTGGTCTTGGTGTAGTAGTCCAGGCCGCGGACCATGCGCGGGTTCGGTGTGTAGGCGACGCCGAGGTCGTCGAGGTGGGCGAGCACCCGGGCGTGGTGGTCGGCGGCGGCGTCGGACAGGTGGTCCATCAGCAGCGGCGCGTCGGCCATCGCGGCGCGGACCTCGGGGCGCTTGTCGTCGAGCACGCGCAGCGGGTTGATCTCCGCCCGGGCCCGGGTCGCCTCGTCGAGGTCGAGCCCGGCCAGGAACTCCTGCAGCCGCTCCCGGTAGGCCGGCCGGCACTCGGCGTCGCCGAGCGAGGTGATCTCCAGCCGGTAGCCGGTCAGGCCGAGGGCCTTGAAGCCCTCGTCGGCGATCGCGATGACCTCGGCGTCCAGGCCTGCGTCGTCCACCCCGATCGCCTCGACGCCGACCTGCTGGAGTTGCCGGTAGCGCCCGGCCTGGGGCCGCTCGTAGCGGAAGAAGGGGCCCGCGTAGCGGAGCTTGACCGGCAGGCCCTGCTTGTCGAGGTTGTGCTCGATCACCGAGCGGACCACACCGGCGGTGCCCTCGGGGCGCAGTGTCACCGAGCGGTCGCCGCGGTCGGCGAAGGTGTACATCTCCTTGGAGACGACGTCGGTGGACTCCCCCACCCCGCGGGCGTAGAGGCCGGTGTCCTCGAACACGGGCAGCTCGATGTGGCCGTACCCGGCGCGCTCGGCGGCGGCGGCGAGGGTGTCCCGCACGTGCACGAACCCGGCCGAGGACGGCGGGAGGTACTCGGGGATGCCCTTCGGCGCGGCGAACGGCTCGGGCCTGCGGGCCCGGCCCACCTGCGGCTCGGTGGCGGTCACGGTTGCTGCACGTCCTCTCCGGGGATCATGTCGGGGGTCCTCCCAGCCTAGAACCGGTGTCTCTCAGCTTTCTCCCCAGGTCGCCCCGATACCCTCACCGCGCGTACGAGTGATCAAGTCAGGGAGTTGGGCGGGACGTGGCGACGAACGAGCAGCGCCGGGAGGCGGCCAAGCGCAAGCTGGAGGCGCAGCAGGCCCGCCGGACGCAGCGGCAGCAGCAGCGCAAGCGGAACACGACGATCGCGGCCGTCGTGACGGTGCTGGTCGTGGTGCTGGCCGCGGTCGGGGTGTACGCGCTGACCTCGGCCTGGGGCGGTCCCGACGACCCCGGGCAGAGCGCCGCGGCGCCGGCGCCCGCCGGGGACGGCCCGGACACCGCCGGTCGGCCGACGGTGCCGCTGCCCACGCGCCCGACGGCCCTGCCGGCGTCGGTGGACTGCACCTACCCGACGTCCCCCGAGCCCGCCTCGAAGCCGGTGAACCCGCCGGCGGCCGGCTCCACCCCGGCCCAGGGGACGGTCACGGCGGATCTGCAGACGAGCGCGGGCCCGATCGACCTGACGCTCGACCGCGGCCTGGCGCCGTGCACGGTCAAGAGCTTCGAGAGCCTGGCGCGGCAGGGCTACTTCGACGGGACCTCCTGCCACCGGCTGACGACCAGCCCCGGCCTGCAGGTGCTCCAGTGCGGTGACCCGAGCGGCAGCGGGCGCGGCGGCCCCGGCTACTCGTTCGCCGACGAGGTGTTCCCCGGTCTCACCTACGGCCGCGGGCTGCTCGCGATGGCCAACGCCGGCCCGGACACCAACGGCAGCCAGTTCTTCATGATCTACGGCGACGCCCAGCTGCCGCCGAGCTACACCGTGTTCGGCTCCATCGGCTCCGAGGGCCTCGCGACGCTGGACAAGGTCGCCAAGGGCGGCGAGTCCGCCGGCTCCGGTGACGGCGCGCCGAGCATTCCGGTCGAGATCCAGCGCACCGCACTCGGCTGACCGGCTCCCCGGTCCGCCCCCGGATGGGGCGGGCCGGGGTCAGGCCGCGCTGGTGACCCGGTAGACGTCGTAGACGCCCTCGATGTTGCGCACCGCCTGGAGCAGGTGCCCGAGGTGCTTCGGGTCGCCCATCTCGAAGGAGAACCGGGAGATCGCGACGCGGTCGCGGGAGGTGGTCGTCGTCGCCGAGAGGATGTTGACCTTCTCGTCGGCCAGGACCTTCGTGACGTCGGACAGCAGCCGGTGCCGGTCGAGCGCCTCGACCTGGATGGCGACCAGGAAGACCGACTCCGGCGACACCGACCAGGTCACGTCGACCAGCCGCTCCTCGCGCGCGGTGAGGTCCCCGGCGTTGGTGCAGTCGGTGCGGTGCACGCTGATCCCGCCGCCGCGGGTGACGAACCCGAGGATCTCGTCGCCCGGCACCGGGGTGCAGCAGCGGGCGAGCTTGATGTACAGGTCACCGAGGGCCTGCCCGTCCTCGCCGCTGACGACGACGCCGGCGTTGCCCGACGGACGCCGGTGGCGGACCGTCGACGGCGTCGCCCGCTCGGCGAGCTCCTCCTCGGCCTCCTCCTCGCCGCCGAACCACGCGACGAGGCGCTGCACGACGTGCTGGGCGCTGGCCTGGTGCTCGCCGACGGCGGCGTAGAGCGCGGAGACGTCCGAGTAGTGCATCTCCCGGGCGAGCGCGGACATCGCGTCGCCGGAGATGAGCCGCTGCAGCGGCATCCCGGTGCGGCGGGCCTCCCGGGTGATCGCCTCCTTGCCCTCCTCGACGGCCTCCTCGCGGCGCTCCTTGGCGAACCACTGCTTGATCTTGGCCTTGGCCCGCGGGGACTTCGCGATCTGCAGCCAGTCCCGCGACGGCCCGGCGTCCTCGGCCTTCGAGGTGAAGATCTCGACGACGTCGCCGGAGGACAGCTGCCGCTCCAGGGCGACGAGCTTGCCGTTGACCCGGGAGCCGATGCAGCGGTGCCCGACCTCGGTGTGCACGGCGTACGCCAGGTCGATCGGGGTGGAGCCGGTGGGCAGGGTGACGACGTCACCCTTCGGGGTGAAGACGAAGATCTCCCGCGCGGCGAGGTCGAAGCGCAGCGAGTCGAGGAACTCGCCGGGGTCGGCGGCCTCCCGCTGCCAGTCGAGCAGCTGGCGCATCCACGCCATCTCCTCGACCTCGACCTCCTTGTTGCCGCCGCCCTTGACCTCCTTGTACCGCCAGTGCGCGGCGATGCCGTACTCGGCGGTGCGGTGCATGGCGTGGGTGCGGATCTGCACCTCGAGGGGCTTGCCGTCCGGCCCGATCACCGTGGTGTGCAGCGACTGGTAGACGCCGAACCGGGGCTGGGCGATGTAGTCCTTGAACCGGCCGGGCATCGGCTGCCACAGCGCGTGCACCATGCCGATCGCGGCGTAGCAGTCGCGCACCTCGTCGACGAGCACCCGGACCCCGACGAGGTCGTGGATGTCGTCGAAGTCGCGGCCCTTGACGATCATCTTGCGGTAGATCGAGTAGTAGTGCTTCGGTCGGCCCTCGACCTTGGCCGGGATCCGCGCGGAGTCCAGCTGCGCGGACACCTCGTCGATGACCTGGCGCAGGTAGGTGTCGCGCGACGGCGCACGGTCGGCGACCAGCCGGACGATCTCCTGGTACTTCTTGGGCTGCAGGATCGCGAAGGACAGGTCCTCCAGCTCCAGCTTCACCGTGGCCATGCCGAGGCGGTGCGCGAGCGGGGCGAACACCTCGAGGGTCTCGTTGGCCTTCTTGACCTGCTTCTCCGGGCGCAGGAAGCGCATCGTGCGCATGTTGTGCAGCCGGTCGGACAGCTTGATGACCAGCACCCGCGGGTCCCGGGCCATCGCGACGACCATCTTGCGGATCGTCTCGGCCTCCGCGGCGGTGCCGAACTCGACCTTGTCGAGCTTGGTGACGCCGTCGACGAGGTGCGCGACCTCGTCGCCGAAGTCGGCGCGCAGCCGCTCCAGGGAGTAGTCGGTGTCCTCGACGGTGTCGTGCAGCAGGGCCGCGACCAGCGTCGTGGTGTCCATGCCCAGCTCGGCCAGGATCGTGGAGACGGCGAGCGGGTGGGTGATGTAGGGGTCCCCGGACTTGCGGGTCTGCCCGTCGTGCTTGTCCTCGGCGACGTCGTAGGCGCGCTGGAGCAGCACCAGGTCGGCCTTGGGGTGCAGCGAGCGGTGGACCGCGGCGAGCGGCTCCAGCACCGGGGTCACGATGGCGACGCGCTGCGGCGTCATCCGCCGGGCGATGCGGGCACGGACCCGGCGGGTCGCGGACGGGCGCGGCGGTTCGTCGTCGGGCGTCAGCGGGCGCGTGGCCGGATGGGCGCTGGTCCGGTCGACCTCGGTCACCGCACCTCCTGCTCGTGCTCGGTGGCGGGAAGGGTCCTGGGTCCGAGGATAGTCCGCGAATCGGGGCCCGTCGTGGTCAGGCGTTCAGCAGGGCGTCGATCCGCAGGTCACCCAGCTTCGCCCGGCCGTCCAGTGCGGCCAGCTCCAGCAGCGTGCCGAACCCGACGACCTCGGCTCCGGCGTCGGCCAGCAGGGCGCAGGCGGCCGCGGCGGTGCCGCCGGTGGCGAGCACGTCGTCGACCACGTAGACCCGCGTGCCCGGCTCGACGACCCCGGCCGGCAGCTCCAGGGTGGCGCTGCCGTACTCCAGGTCGTAGCTGCGCGACGCGGCGACCGCGGGCAGCTTGCCCGCCTTGCGGACCGGCACGGTACCGACCCCGGCGACGAGCGCGACGGCGGCGCCGAGCAGGAACCCGCGCGCCTCCACCCCGATCACCAGGTCCGCCTCGCCCGCGTTGGCGGCCAGCTCGGTGGTGACGGTCGCGAAGGACTCCCCGTGCGCCAGCACCGGGGTGATGTCACGGAACAGCACCCCGGGCTGCGGGTAGTCGGGTACCGAGCGGACCAGCTCGGCGACCCGGAGCAGGTCGTCCGCGGAGTCCCCGGTGATTCCGGGCCCGACCCGGATGCCGTCGACCTGTGCCCCGCTCATCCGCGACGCCGTCCGGTCTTGCCGGTCGGGCGGGCGCCGGGACGGGGGGCGGCGGGTGCGGAGGAGCTCACGGCGGCGAGGGTATCGGTGGCCGGATCGTCCTCGACGTCCGAGTCCGTCCCGCCCCGGCCGGCCGCGCGGGCACGACGCGCCTCGACCCGGGCGGCCTGGTCGCGGACCCGCTTGTCGCGCAGCTTGATGTCGACCAGGACCGGGGTCGCCAGCAGCAGCGACGAGACGACACCGATGATCATGCCGACCAGCTGCACCAGTGCCAGGTCGGCCAGGGTGCCGACACCGAGCAGACCGACACCGATCACGAGCAGGCCGAGCACCGGCAGGATCGCGATGAGCGAGGTGTTCATCGACCGCATCAGCGTCTGGTTCAGCGCGAGGTTCGCGGCCTCGGCGTAGGTGCGCCGGGTCAGCTTCAGCAGCCCGCGGGAGTTCTCCCGGACCTTGTCGAACACGACGACGGTGTCGTAGAGCGAGAACCCGAGGATGGTGAGCAGGCCGATCACGGTGGCCGGGGTGACCTCCAGCCCGATGATCGAGTACACCCCGGCGGTCACGACGATGTCGTTGACGAGCGCGATCAGCGCCGCGGCGGCCATCGCCCGCTCGAAGTAGAACGCCAGGAACAGCGTGACCAGGACGATGAACACCGCCAGCGCGATCAGCGCCTGCGTGGTGACCTCGCCGCCCCAGGTGCCCGAGACCTGCGAGTCGCTGATCGAGGCGGCACTGGGGGCGCCGTCCGCGCCGAGCGGCTGCAGCTGGGTGAACAGCGCCTCGCGCAGCGGCACGAGCTGCTCGGGGGTCAGCGGCTCGGACTGCAGCACGATCGACGCGGCGTCGCCGGACCCGACGGACTGGGTGACCTCGGGCGCGAAGCCGATCACGCCTTCGTAGACCCGGTCGACCTGCTGGGTGCTGATCGTGCCGTTCGCCCCGGTGGCGGGCAGCTGGATCTGGGAGCCGCCGGTGAAGTCGATGCCGAGGTTGAAGCCCCGGAACACCAGCGAGAGCAGGCACACGGCGATGAGCACGCCGAAGCCGATGTACCAGGTCCGGCGGCGGCCGATGATGTCGACGTTCGCGGTGCCGGTGGTGAGCCGGGTCCAGCCCGACAGCGACTCGGGGTTCGTCATGCGCCCGCTCCCTTCCCGGTGGTGGCCGCGCGCCTGCCGACGGCCGGCTTCGCACGGCGGTGCCGCGACCCGATCCGGTCGACCGCGCCGAGCCCGGACAGCCCGGGTCTGCCCAGCGACGTCGACCGGGAGATGAGCACGACCAGCGGGAACGTCACGAGGAACACGACGACGAGGTCGAGGACCGTGGACATGCCCAGGGTGAACGCGAAGCCGCGGACCTCGCCGACGGCCAGGATGTAGAGCACCGCGGCGGCGAGGAAGCTGACCGCGTCGGCGGTGAGGATCGTGCGCCGCGCCCGCTCCCAGGACCGCGGGACGGCCGAGCGGAAGGTGCGGCCCTCGCGCATCTCGTCCTTGAGCCGTTCGAAGAAGATCACGAACGAGTCGGCCGTGATGCCGATGGCGATGATGAACCCGGCGACGCCCGCCAGGTCCAGGGTGAACCCGATCCAGCGCCCGAGCAGGATCAGCACCGCGTAGACGACCAGGCCGGACAGGGCCAGCGACAGGATCGTCAGGATGCCGAGCAGACGGTAGTAGAACAGGCAGTAGGCGAACACCAGCACCAGGCCGACGGCGCCGGCGATGAGCCCGGCCTCCAGCGAGGCCAGCCCGAGGCTGGCCGAGACGGTCTGGGCGTTGCCGGAGTCGAACGACAGCGGCAACGAGCCGTAGCGCAGCACCTGGGCGAGCTGCTGGGCCCGGTCCTGGTTGAACTGCCCCGAGATCTGGGTCTGCCCGAAGATCGGCTGGTTGATCGACGGGGCCGAGACGACGTCGCCGTCGAGGACGAACGCGACGTTCTTGCCGACGTTCTCGGTCGTGTACCGGCCCCAGGTGTCGGCGCCCTGCGGCTTGAAGGTCAGCCCGACCACCCAGCCGACGCCCTGCTGGTTCTGCTGGGCCTGGGCGGAGGCGATCTCGGTGCCCTCGAGGAACGACGGGCCGAGCAGGTACTTGTTCTGCCCGTCCTCGCTGCAGGCGACCAGCGGCCTGGTCGGGTCGTCGTAGCCCTGCAGGGGGTCCGGTGCGCCGCAGTTCAGCGACAGCAGCGCCTGCAGCTGGGTGGCCTGGTCGGTGCTCTGCCGGGTCTCGCGGAGCTTCGTGACCTCGGCGGCGACGCGCGGGTCGTCCGGCGCGAGCCCGCCCGGGCTCGGCGTCGGGGACGGCACGGGTGTCGGTGGCGGGTCC
>JAESFO010000990.1_pt1 | contig 10203 bp, 12 predicted proteins | sample 9269421 | NCBI WGS metagenome assembly JAESFO01 (sample SAMN14502839, study PRJNA617101) | algae metagenome | isolation source: Nostoc desertorum CM1-VF14 and co-occurring heterotrophs from rocky... | place: USA: Clark Mountains, San Bernardino, California | collected 2000-06-05 | reverse complement strand
GGCCGGTTCCGCGGCACCCCGCGCGAGGACGAGCTGCACGAGGCGCTGGAGAACGCCGACGTCGACACCGTCGGCGGGCTGCTCGCCCAACGGCTGGGCAAGGTGCCGCTGCCCGGCGCCACCGCCGAGCTGGACGGCCTGCTGCGGCTGCAGGGCGAGGGCGGCAAGGACGCCCGCGGCCGTGTCCGCATCACCTCGGTGCTGGTCAGCCCACTGGAGCCGGCCGAGACCGAGGACACCGGCCACGACGAGCCGCGCGGGGACGCCCGGGAGTCCGACGTGCCCGACCACGTCGCCGGCGACCCCACCGAGCACGCCGGCGCCGACCGGCACTGACCTGGCCGCCCCCGGCCACGGGGAGCGACCGACGGACGTGACCGTCCCGCCACGGGCGGGACGCGAGGAGGACCTGATGGCTGCCCGCACGACCTTCCCCGCGGAGCGTTCCCGGTGACCGGGCTGCCCGCGACACCGCGCTACGACCTGGTCGTCGTCGGCGGTGGGATCGTCGGCCTGGCCACCGCGTACGCCGCCACCCGCAACGGGCTCAGCGTCGCCGTCGTCGAGCGTGAGCAGCGCCTGGCGAACCACCAGACCGGCAACAACTCCAACGTCGTGCACTCCGGGCTGTACTACGCGCCGGGCGGCTACAAGGCACGTCTGGCCGTCGCCGGGTGTGCCGAGACCATCGCGTTCTGCCGCGAGCACGACCTGCCGCACCAGGTGTGCGGCAAGCTCGTCGTCGCGACCGAGCCCGAGGAGCTGCCCCGGCTCGACGAGCTGGCCCGCCGCGGCGCCGCCAACGGCGTGGAGAACCACCGCCTCGACGAGCACGGCATCCGCACCTACGAGCCCGACGTCCGCGGTCTCGCCGCGCTGTGGGTGCCCTCGACCGGCATCACCGACTACCGGCTGGTCGCGGAGAAGCTCGGCGAGCTGGTGGAGAAGAACGGCGGCGAGGTCCACCTGGGCCGCACCGTCACCGGGTTCGCCCGCCGCCCGTCCGACGTCGTCGTGCGCACCACCCGCGGTGACCTGCTCGGCACCCGCGCGGTCGTCTGTGGCGGCCTGCGCTGCGACGAGCTCGCCCGCCTGGCCGGTGCCGACCCCGGGGTGCGGATCGTGCCGTTCCGCGGCGAGTACTCCGGCTTCTCCGAGCGGGCCGCCTCGCTGGTCCGCGGCCTGATCTACCCGGTGCCCGACCCGGCGTTCCCGTTCCTCGGGGTGCACGCCACCCGCGGCATCGACGGCACCGTCCACGCCGGCCCGAACGCCGTGCTCGCGATGGCCCGTGAGGGCTACGACTGGCGCACGATCAGACCGAAGGAGCTGCTGGGCACGCTGACCTATCCCGGCATGGTCAAGGTGGCGCGCACGCACTGGCGCTACGGCATCGGCGAGGTCCGCCGCTCGCTGTCGACGCGGGCGATGGTCCGCCAGATCCAGCGGATGCTGCCCGACGTCACCGCCGCCGACCTGCACCCGGCCGGCGCCGGGGTGCGGGCCCAGGCGGTGAAGGCCGACGGCACGCTGGTCGACGACTTCCTGTTCCTCGACCAGGCCGGTCCGGACGGCGCGGGCCGCCCCGGCTCGATCCTGCACGTGCTGAACGCACCGTCCCCGGCGGCGACGGCGGCCCTGCCGATCGGCCGCGAGATCCTCGACCGGCTGGGTGCGGCGTGACCGGCGCACAGCCCGAGGGCTTCCGGTCCGGGTTCGCCTGCTTCGTCGGCAGGCCCAACGCCGGCAAGTCGACGCTGACCAACGCGCTGGTCGGGGAGAAGATCGCGATCACCTCCTCGCGCCCGCAGACCACCCGGCACGCGATCCGCGGGATCGTGCACCGCCCGGACGCCCAGATCGTCCTGGTCGACACCCCGGGGCTGCACCGCCCGCGGACCCTGCTCGGGTCGCGGCTCAACGACCTGGTGCGCGAGACCTGGTCCGAGGTCGACGTCGTCGGGTTCTGCGTGCCCGCCGACGAGAAGGTCGGCAAGGGCGACCGGTTCATCGCCGAGGAGCTGCGGCGGATCGCCGCGCACACCCCGGTGGTCGCCGTCGTCACCAAGACCGACACCGCCCGCCCCGAGCAGGTCGCCGAGCGGCTCACCGAGGTGTCGGCCCTGATGGAGTTCGCCGAGGTCGTGCCGACCTCGGCGCGGTCGGGTTTCCAGGTGTCGCTGCTCTCGGACCTGCTGGTCGGGCTGCTGCCGGAGGGGCCGCAGCTCTACCCGGACGGCGACCTCACCGACGAGCCGACCGACGTGCTCGTCGCCGAGCTCGTGCGGGAGGCGGCGCTGGAGGGCGTGCGCGACGAGCTGCCGCACTCGATCGCCGTCGTCGTCGAGGAGACGATCGAGAAGAAGGACCTCCTGGAGATCTACGCGATCATCTACGTCGAGCGGTCCAGCCAGAAGGGCATCGTGATCGGCAAGGGCGGTGCCCGGCTCAAGCAGGTCGGCAGCGACGCCCGTCGCCAGATCGAGAAGCTGCTGGGCACCCGGGTGCACCTCGACCTGCACGTGAAGATCGCCGAGGACTGGCAGCGGGACCCGAAGCAGCTGCGCAAGCTGGGGTTCTGAGCAGGACCTAGACTGGGTGTGTGGCCCAGCTCTACCGCGACACCGGGATCGTGCTCCGGGTGCAGAAGCTGGGCGAGGCGGACCGGATCATCACGATGCTGACCCGCCGGCACGGCAAGATCCGGGTGGTCGCCAAGGGTGTGCGCCGCACCCGGTCGCGGTGGGGCGCACGGCTGGAGCCGTTCAACCACGTCGATGTCCAGTGCTACACCGGGCGCACGCTGGACGTGGTCACCCAGGCCCAGACGGTCGACGCGTTCGCCCCGGCGATCGTCGCGGACTGGTCGGCGTACTCCTGCGGCTGCGCGATCCTGGAGACCGCGGACCGGCTGGTGTCCGAGGAGGGCGAGCCGAGCCTGCGGGTGTACCTGCTGCTGCTCGGCGCCACCCGGGCGCTGGCCGACGGCGCCCGTGAACCGGCCCTGGTGCTCGACGCGTTCCTGCTGCGGGCGATGAGTCACGCGGGGTGGGCGCCGTCGCTGTCGGAGTGCGCGCGCTGCGCGACCCCCGGCCCGCACCGGTCGTTCACCGTCGCCGGGGGCGGCATGGTGTGCCCGCGCTGCCGTCCGCCGGGCTCGGTGACCCCGGCGACCGAGACGGTGGCCCTGCTGTCCGCGCTGCTGCACGGCGACTGGGACACCGCGGACGCCTCGGGCACCCCGACCCGGCGTGAGGCCAGTGGCCTGGTCGCGGCGCATCTGCAGTGGCATCTGGAGCGGCAGCTGCGCTCGCTGCCCCTGGTCGACCGCCGCGCCCGGGTCCGGCCCGCCGCCGTCGTCGCACCCGGGGTTCCGGGGCCCGCCCCGGAACCGCCGGACGGCGCAGAAGCGACGCCCCCGGACGCTCTCTCCGGCTAGTCCGGTCGGACGTGTGTCCCGGCGTGGGGTGCCGTAAGCGGCCCGTCCGCTTCGTCGAGCGGTTGACGTACGGACGCGCCGCCCGTCGTGGTGCCGCCGGTCGCGTCGCACGGGACTTCCGCCGACTCCACCGGGTGATCATCGCTTTCGATGGGCAACCGGTTCCGCGGTCTCGTTACGCTCCTGTGATCGAGGGGACCCCAGCCCCGTCGGAGAGGCAGTCGTGAACCGACCCCACACCCCGCCGCCGGACGACGACCACACCGGTCGTACCCACCGTCTCCCGGCCGCCACGCAGCGCATCCCGGTGCCGCCGACCCAGCAGTTCCCGGTCCGCACCGAGGCGATGCCGGAGTCCCCGCAGGACGGGCCGACCCGCGCGATGCGTCAGGTCCGGGCCCGCACCGAGGACGGCGCGTGGCCGGCGATCCCGATGCTGCCGGTGATCCGGCCCGACGAGTCCGAGCCGATGACGGAGGCCGACCGGATCCGCGGGCACCGCGGGATGCGCCGGCTGCGCGAGACCATCGAGCGGCTGGAGGACCCGGCCGTGCCGGCCTGGCCGCAGCCCGACCACCGCGACTGAACCCGTCCGCCGTCCCCGACGTAGGGTCGGCGACGTGCCGTTCCAGCCTCCCGCACCGCACCCGTCCGGTGCCCGGCCCCCGGCGATCCCGCCGGAGCTGGTGCCGCGCCACGTCGCCCTCGTGATGGACGGCAACGGCCGCTGGGCCAACGCCCGCGGCCTGCCCCGCACGGAGGGCCACAAGCGGGGCGAGGCCTCGCTGATGGACGTCGCCCGCGGATGCATCGACCTGGGCGTGCGCTGGCTGTCGGCGTACGCGTTCTCCACCGAGAACTGGCGGCGCAGCCCCGATGAGGTCCGGTTCCTGATGGGCTTCAACCGCGACGTGATCCGCCGCCGCGTCGACGAGATGGACGCGATGGGGGTCCGGGTCCGCTGGGCGGGCCGGCGCCCGCGGCTGTGGCGGTCGGTGATCAAGGAGCTGGAGATCGCCGAGGAGCGCACCCGTGGCAACGACGTGCTGAACCTGACCATGTGCGTCAACTACGGCGGCCGCGCCGAGATCGTCGACTCCGTGCGGCATCTCGCCCGCCTCGCCGCGGAGGGCCGGATCAACCCCGACAAGATCGACGAGCGGATGCTGGCCCGGTACCTCGACGAGCCGGACATGCCCGACGTCGACCTGTTCGTGCGCTCCTCGGGGGAGCAGCGGACGTCGAACTTCCTGCTCTGGCAGAGCGCCTACGCCGAGATGGTCTTCCTGGACACGCTGTTCCCGGACTTCGACCGGCGCCACATCTGGCAGGCGATCGAGATCTACGCGCGCCGGGACCGGCGTTTCGGGGGAGCTTCCGAGCGTCGCGGACCGGGCTCGAGCATCGACACGGCCGCCGCCGTCCCGAACGATGGAGTGACACCGTGACCACCGATGTGATCTCCGGGATGCTCACCACCGCCAGGAGGGCGCTGGAGCGATTCCACGACGTCACCACCGACGACGACGGCGCGCTGACCTTCGCCCACGGCGGCGTGCTGTGCGTGGTGCAGGGCACCGAGCTGGAGGAGGGCCTGCCCGTCCTCAACCTGACCTGCGTCGTCGCGTGGGACCTGCCGGAGTCCGACGACCCGGAGCACGACGTGCCGCGCCGGGTCGGCCTCGGGGTGGGGGAGGGCCTGTTCGGCACGCCCCGGGCGGTGCGCGGCGAGCGCGGCTGGGACGTGACCCTGCGCTACGCCTTCCCCGCGGCCGGGCTGGGTGAGGGGCCGATGGGCACCCTGCTGATGCTGGTCGTGTCCTCGGCGTCGAGCATGCGCGCGGAGCTGGTCGAGAGCTGAGACCGCCCGGCCGGGGGCGCACCCCCGGCCGTGGCCCGGTCACTTCTTGCGGTTGGTCCCGAGCTCCTCGGCGATCGGGTTGACCGGGTCGGCGTCCGTGCCGGACTCCGACAGGCCCGAGGCGTTGTGTCCGGTGCGTCGCTGCCGGCGCAGCTGCTCGGTCTCCTCGCGGGTCTCCCCGTCGGTGTCGCCCGCGGTCTGCGCGGCCGGGTCGTCGTCGCGCAGGTCGGTGGCGGAGACCACGGCACCGATCGAGGTGTAGTACTCCTCGGCCGGCACCGCCCGCAGGGCCTCGACCGTCGCGGCGTCGGCGCCGTTGCGCTCGGCGGTCCACGCCAGGTCGTCCTTGGAAGCGGGGAACTCCAGACCGTGCAGGGCGCTGCGGACGGCGTCGGCGGTCGTCGTACGGGCTGTCATGGGTCACCTCTCGTCGTGGACGTTCGGTGACCGGGTAGCCGGTGTGCGGCCGTCCATGCACGGACGGCCGCACCCGTCAGCCGTCGGTGTCCGTGGTCTCCCCGGCGGAGTCCCCGGAGTCGCTGAGGTGCACGATCGGCAGCGCCGCCAGCCGGCCCGCGGTCATCGCGTGCGCCACGCCCAGCACGTCGTTCTGGGCCTTGGTCATCCGCGCGTCCACCAGGCCGGACAGGCTGTAGGCGACCCGGCCGAGCAGCCGCACCGTGGTCTCGTCGACCTGGGGGCGCGGGGTGGAGACGACCGCGACACCGCGCGGGTCGCCGTCGTTGGACTGGGCGACGCCGATCTCGTAGGACTCACGCGGGTTGACGTGCCGCGACGCGTAGTGGTCGCGCAGCGTCGACATCATGTCGTGGAACCCGGTGACGTCACCCTCGAGCTCCAGGGAGGACAGGTCGTCCTTCGTGAGGGTCTTGGTGCGGCCGGAGAAGCAGCGCACGTAGCCGATCACCGCGCCGGTCCACAGTGCCTCGACCAGGGCCGGGTCGGCGGCCACCCGGACCGGGCCGGACTCCGGACCGCCGAGCGCGGTCACCAGGTGCTCGCAGCACTGCAGCACGTACTGCAGGTCGTCGAACACCGCCGCCAGCTGGGCAAGCTCGCCGGACTCCGGGACGTCGATCCGCCGTACCGTGCCCGGGGCGGGTTGCGTGTCGGTCATCGTTCAGACGCTATCCGGGGTGGCGACGGTCACGGTGTCTCCTTCTGAGACGGTCTGCTAGCTTCGGCCGCGAAGGTCACGAGTGCCAGCGCGAAGCCCCGGCTCGCTGGACGGCAACCCTCCTCCGCGGTGGGGTGCCCCGGGTGATGACCGGGCCGACGCGACACCCGCAGTCGGCAAGCGCGGATCCGTGCGCCACGCCGGGTCCCCGAGATCGGCCGGAGGCCCGATCATGACCCTCGCCCTGTCGCGTCCCGTCCAGCACGCGCTGCCCCGTGTCGTCGGCGCGGACCTCACCGTCCCGCTCGTCGACGGCAGGTGGGCCCGCTACTGCGACCTCGACTCCGCCGCGTCGGCGCCGGCGCTGGAGAGCGTCGCCGCGCACGTTGCGCAGGTGCTGCCCTACCACGGCAGCGTGCACCGCGGCGCCGGCTGGACCTCGAAGGTCTGCACCGCCCTGGTGGAGAACGCCCGCGCCGACGTCGCCCGGTTCGTCCGGGCCCGCGCCGACGACGTCGTGGTGTTCACCCGCAACACCACCGACGCGCTCGGCCTGCTCGCGCGCGCCGTGCCCGGCCCGGTGGTGACCCTCGACCTGGAGCACCACGCGACGCTGCTGGCCTGGCGGGGCGGTTCCGGTGGCGCCGAGCACCGGGTCGTGCGGGCCGGCCACAGCATCGCCGCGACCCTCGACGCGCTGCGGGCCGAGCTCGCCGCCCGTCCCGACGCCGCGCTGGTCGCGGTCACCGGTGCGTCCAACGTGACCGGCGAGCTCCTCCCGGTCGCCGAGATCGCCCGGATCGCGCACGCCGCGGGCGCCCGGCTGTGCGTCGACGCAGCGCAGCTCGCCCCGCACCGGCGCGTCGACCTGGCCGGGTGGGGCGCGGACTACGTCGCGCTGTCCGGGCACAAGCTCTACGCGCCCTTCGGTGCCGGGGTCCTCGTCGGCCGCCGGGACTGGCTCGACGCCGCAGAGCCGCACGTCGCGGGCGGGGGAGCGGTCCGGTCGGTCGGCGTCACGGCCGACGACGCCGTCGACGGCCCGGGCGGCACCGTCACCGAGTGGCTGCCCGCGCCGCAACGCCACGAGGGCGGCACCCCGAACGTGCTCGGCGCCGCCGCACTGGGCGCGGCCTGCCGCACCCTCGAGGACCTGATCGACGACGTCGTGCCCGCCCACGAGCGCGAGCTCGCCGCCCGGCTGCGCGCGGGCCTGGCGACCGTCCGCGGCCTGCGGATCCTGTCCTGCTTCGACGACGGGCCCGGCGCCGACCGCACCGCGACCGTCTCGTTCACCCTCGGCGAGCTGCCCGCCGGCCTCGTCGCGGCGGCGCTGTCCGCCGAGTACGGCATCGGCGTCCGCGACGGGCGGTTCTGCGCGCACCCGCTACTGGAGCGGCTCACCGCGGCGGCGACGCTGTGCGCGCCTCGCTGGGCCTGCGCACCGGCCCCTCCGACGTCGACCGGCTGGTCGACGCGCTGACCGACCTGGCGCGGCGCGGTCCGGCCTGGACCTACGCCCTCGTCGACGGCCGGTGGGCGCCCACCCCGGACCCGCGGCCGGCCGACCCGTTCGCCCGGGGCCGGGAGCTGCAGGCCGTCCCCGGCTGCGGGGACTGAGCCCCGGGAGTCACCCCGCCGAGCACCGGCCGCAGAGGCCGAAGATCTCCAGGGTGTGCGACACCTCGGTGAAGCCGTGCTTCTGCGCGACCGACTCGGTCCAGGACTCCACCGCGGGGCCCTCGATCTCGACGGCGGCGCCGCACCGGCGGCACACCAGATGATGGTGGTGGTGCTCGGTCTCGCAGCGCCGGTAGACCGCCTCGCCGGACGCGACCCGCAGCACGTCGACCTCGCCGCCGTCGGCGAGGGTCTGCAGCGTCCGGTAGACCGTGGTCAGACCGATGCCCTCACCGGCGCGCCGCAGCTCCTCGTGGATCTCCTGGGCGGACCGGAAGTCCTCCAGACGGTCGAGCAGCGCGGTGACGGCGGCCCGCTGCCGGGTGGCGCGGATGCCGCGCGGCCCGGCGGTGGACCGCTGCGTCATCGTCGCCGTGGTCGTCCGGTCGGTCGTCTCCGTCACGTGTCCTCCTCGACGTGGGCGACGGCGTCCACCACGATGTGCGCCAGGTGGTCGTCCACCAGCGAGTACAGCACCTCACGGCCCTTCCGCTCGCCCTCGACCACCCCGGCGGCCTTGAGGACCCGCAGGTGCTGGCTGATCAGGGGCTGGGTGACCCCGAGCGCGTCCACCAGGTCGTGGACGCACCGGGAGTGTTCCAGCAGCTGCAGGACGATGGCGATCCGGACCGGTGCGGCGAGTGCCCGCAGCAGGTCGCCCGCGGCGGCCAGGGTGCGCGGGTCGCGGGTCGGGCCGGGCTCGGGCGCGGGGTGGTGGTCGTCGTCCGCACCCGGGCCGGCTCCCGGTGCGTGCGTGGTCTGGGCTGCGGCAGACATGTGGTGGACCCGTCCGTTCCCCGGAGGCGGCGGCCACACCCCCCGGCGCTGCTGTGCCGTGCCGGCCGCACCCCACATGGTAGGCGTGTTCGTTATCGTCGCGCCGTGCTGCTGGTCTGCCGCTTCCGCGTGTCCCCCTCCGAGGAGGCCGCGTTCACCGCGCGCGCGGCCCGCGCGCTGGAGCTCCTGGCCGCCCGGCCGGGCTGCCGCGGAGGTGAGGCGGGCCGGGCGATCGAGGATGCCGGGCAGTGGGTCCTGACCGTCCGCTTCGACTCCGTCGACGCCTACCGGCGCGCCCTGGGGCCGTTCGCGGTCCGTGAGCACGTGCACCCGTTGCTGGCCGAGGCCGACACGACCACGGAGGCGACCTACGAGTCCCTGATCACGGTGACCGCCCGCGCCGCTCCCGTCCACCACCCCAGCCTGCTGAGCTAGACACCCGGGAACGCGTCCGGGGCCGGAGAACGCGTGCCCGATCGGACACGCGTTCCACGAACGCACGCGCGTCCGCGGGTTCGTCCTCGGACGGGGTGGTTTGTCCACAGAGGCGGTGGTCGTGGGGTCGTGGGGGCGGTCGACGGGGCAGGGTCGTCCCATGGGGTCACTGCACCGCCGTCGCGACCTGCTCGCGGAGGGCCACACCGACGAGGGCGTCCGGGCGGCGATCCGGGCGGGCCGGCTGACCCGGGTCCGGCCCGGCGTCTACGTCGAGCCCGACGATCCGTCCCGGCCCGATGCCGACGCCCGGCACCGGCGGCTCGTCGAGGCGACCCTCCCGCTGCTCGCTCCGGGCGCGGTACTGAGCCACGCCACCGCGGTGGTGATGCACGGCCTGCCGTCGTGGGGGATCGCGCTACGGCGGATGCACGTCACCCGGGACCTGCCCGCCGGTGGCCGGGCCGGCCGTCACGTCCACCTGCACGCCGCACCGCTCCCCGCGGGAGACGTCGTCACGGTCGGGACGACGCCGGTGACCGCGGTCGCCCGGACCGTGGTCGACGTCGCCCGGAGCTGCTCGTTCGAGTCCGCCGTCACCGTGGCCGACGCAGCCCTGTTCCGGGGGCACGTCACAGTCGACGAGCTCGCGGCCGCGGTCGGGGCCGCGGCCGGGCGACGCGGTGTCGCCCGGGCGCGGGCGGTCCTGGTCGTCGCCGACGGTCGCGCCGACGGCCCGGGGGAGTCGCGCAGCAGGGTCCGGATGCGCCGGGCGGGGCTGCCCGCACCCGAGCTCCAGCACGTCGTCCGCGACGTCCGGGGCCGCCATGTCGGGCGGGTCGACTTCTGGTGGGAGCACGCGGGCGTCATCGG
>JAESFO010000989.1_pt1 | contig 10207 bp, 9 predicted proteins | sample 9269421 | NCBI WGS metagenome assembly JAESFO01 (sample SAMN14502839, study PRJNA617101) | algae metagenome | isolation source: Nostoc desertorum CM1-VF14 and co-occurring heterotrophs from rocky... | place: USA: Clark Mountains, San Bernardino, California | collected 2000-06-05 | reverse complement strand
TGCCGAGGCACTGGTCGTGCTGGCCCGCCGGGTGCACAACGACGCCGTCCGCGACACCCGTGCCCTGCGGTCGCGGCGGCTGGTGCGGCTGCTGCGGCTGCACGGCACCGCACCGGAGCCGGTGTACTTCGAGATCGCCGATCCGGAACCGCCGCGTTCACCTGCGCGACCTCACGTAGAATCGCCACGCAGTCCGACCGTCATGTGAGGAGCTCCGATCACCCGTGTCCGCAGCTGAGAACACCCCCGACACCGCCGGTCCGCAGCACGGCACCGCGCGGGTGAAGCGCGGGATGGCCGAGATGCTGAAGGGCGGCGTGATCATGGACGTCGTCACCCCGGATCAGGCCAAGATCGCCGAGGACGCCGGGGCCGTCGCCGTCATGGCCCTGGAGCGCGTCCCGGCCGACATCCGTGCCAACGGCGGCGTGGCCCGCATGTCGGACCCGGACATGATCACCGGCATCGTCGAGGCCGTGTCCATCCCGGTCATGGCGAAGGCCCGCATCGGCCACTTCGTCGAGGCCCGGGTCCTGCAGTCCCTCGGCGTCGACTACATCGACGAGTCCGAGGTGCTGACCCCGGCCGACGAGGCCCACCACATCGACAAGTGGAGCTTCACCGCCCCGTTCGTCTGCGGTGCCACCAACCTCGGTGAGGCCCTGCGCCGCATCTCCGAGGGTGCGGCGATGATCCGCTCGAAGGGTGAGGCCGGCACCGGCAACGTCGTCGAGGCCACCCGGCACATGCGCTCGATCCGCGCCGAGATCGGCCGGCTCGCCTCGCTCGACGCCGCCGAGCTCTACATCGCGGCCAAGGAGCTGCGCGCCCCGGTCGAGCTGGTCGCGGAGGTGGCCCGCACCGGGAAGCTGCCGGTCGTGCTGTTCACCGCCGGTGGCATCGCGACCCCGGCCGACGCCGCGATGATGATGCAGCTCGGCGCCGAGGGCGTGTTCGTCGGCTCCGGCATCTTCAAGTCCGGCGACCCGGCGCAGCGCGCGTCGGCGATCGTGAAGGCCACGACCTTCCACGACGACCCCGAGATGATCGCCAAGGTCTCCCGCGGTCTCGGCGAGGCCATGGTCGGCATCAACATCGCGGACATCCCCGAGGAGCAGCGCTACGCCGCTCGCGGCTGGTAAGCCCCCCCGGCTCCGCCCCGAGAGCCCCGTCCGGCACCCCGCCGGACGGGGCTCTCGTCGTTCCCGGCCCCGCTGCCGCACAGGTTCCGTACGCGCCGCACGGGTCCGGACCCGTGCGGCGCGTACGGAACCCGTGCGGCGGGGGACGGGACCGGGTACGGGCCACGGTCCGGTGACCCGATCGGTCCCTCGGACGCGTGGGGTGTCCGTTCCGGCCACGTTCTGCGGTCGCTCGGTGGAGGGGTTGCCTACTCGATGTGGTGACACAGGTGCTCGTGGTGACTCTGTGGCATCTAGCGTTCCGTGGGGATCAGGAGACCACTGTTGCGGAGGAGCCTGATGGGACGCTCTGTGAGAGTCGTGGCGATCGCCGCCGCGATGTTGATCAGCTTTCCGGCTGCGGCGTTCGCGGACACGGGGGACGGCCGACCGGGCGCGACGACGACCGCGGACTGCCCCACGACGGGTATCGCCCCGGGTGGGGGAGCCGGTTCGGGTGGTCCGGCCACCGGTGGTGACGGACGCGCCGGGTCGGGGAAGCCCGGCGCCTCCGCCGCCCCCGGGGCGGCCGGGCCCGAGGGGGACGGGCCGGGGGGCGATGACGGCGGCGCGGGCGGCGACGACTCCGGCTCCGGCGGCCACGGGGGATCGTCGGGATCGGGCGGCTCGGGGAACGACGCCGGGTCCGGTTCGGGTGACGACCGTGGCTCCGGCTCCGCCCAGGGCTCGGGTTCCGGTGGGGACTCCGGCGACACGACATCGGGCGCGGGCGACTCCGGCACCGGCGACAAGAAGCAGGACTCCGCCGATGACCGGAAGCCGGGCGGAGACCAGGGTTCCGGCGACGACCACGGCTCGGGCGGGGATCAGGGTTCCGGCGACGACACGGCCCCCGACACGGGCTCGGGCGACGACCCGACTTCGGGCGACGACACGACTTCGGGCGACGACACGACATCGGGCGACGACCCGACATCGGGCGACGACGGCGCCCCGAGCGGCGACCGCGATCCGGCCGGCGACCGGGGCGGCTCGGCCGGCGACCAGGCCGGCGCCCCGGGATCACCCGCTGACACGACCTCGGCGAACGCGACCCCGGGCACCGCGCCCGGTGGCGCCGCGACCACCCCGGCCGACGAACCGGCCCCCGGTGCGACCCCCGCCCCCGTGGACTGCACCGCCGGCGCAGCCCCGGCAGCCCCGGCAGCCCCGGCGGCCCCGTCCTACCCGGGCGCGGCGACCACCGCCGCCGTCGCGCACGGCTGGGGCGAGCCCACCAAGGTCGACGACTTCGACGGTGACGCCCTCACGGGCTGGAGCCCCTACGACGGACCCGGCCACGGCGGGGAGGGGAAGCGATCCCCGTCGGCGATCTCGGTCAAGGACGGTCTGCTCACCATCGACGGCGACGCCGACGGCACCACCGGCGGCATGGCCTGGTCCGACGGCAGCCAGAAGTACGGCCGCTGGGAGGGCCGGGTGCGGGCGCCCGCGTCGGACCCGTCGTACAACGCGTTGCTGCTGCTCTGGCCGACCGCCGAGAACTTCCCGGTCGGCGGTGAGATCGACTTCATGGAGATGACCGACCACACCCGGCAGAAGACCAACCTGTTCCTGCACTACGGCGAGGACAACTCCCAGGTCCAGGGTTCGGTCGACATCGACGCGACCCAGTGGCACAACTGGGCGGTCGAGTGGACGCCGAAGGGTGTGACCGCCTTCGTCGACGGCAAGCAGTGGTGGCACACCGACGACACGTCGGTCCTGCCGCCCGGGCCGATGCACCTGACGATCCAGCTCGACTGGTTCCCCAAGGGCGGCGGCGCCGTGAAGCCCTCGGAGATGCAGGTCGACTGGGTCCGCCAGTACGCCCTGCCCGAGTCCGAGAAGGGCGGCGACGACTCCGGCGACGCGGGGGGCAACGACGAGGGGCTCCTCGACGGACTGCTGCACCGCATCACCGAGGGCGGTCCGGACCGGGAGCCCGGCTCGGCGACCCGCGGGGCGAGCGGTACCTGATCAGCGGTACTCCATGACCATCACCGCGGTCGCGCCCGGGGTGAGCGCGCGGTAGGAGTGCGGGCGGTCGGCCGGGAACGTCAGATGGTCCCCCGGGTCCAGCTCGACCTCCTCGCCCTCCGGCCCGATCACCCACCGGCCCGCCGACACCACCACGTGCTCGACGGTGCCGGGGGAGTGCGCGTCGGCGGCCCGGGGCGGCCCCGGCTCGCAGGTGGCCAGGTGCAGGTCGCGGCGCGCCCCCGGCGGGCACGGGGACAGCAGTGCTCCGGTGTAGGCGGCCTCCTCCGACCGGATCGCGGGACGGTCGGCGAACCGCACCACCCGCACCGGCGACGACGGCGGCTCCACCAGCGCGCTGAACGGGACCCCGGCGACGACCGCGATCGCCCAGAGCGTCTCCACACTCGGGTTGCCGGTCCCCGCCTCCAGCTGCGACAACGTCGACTTCGCGATGCCCGCCCGGCGGGCGAGCTCGGCCGAGGAGATGCCGAGGCGCTCCCGTTCCCGGCGGATGGCCGCCGCGATCGTCGCGAGCGGTGGCTCAGGCGTTCGATTCATCGGTCTCCTCGTTCGACTTGACGAACACAGCCGCTGTTGTTCACTGTATCGGGCATGCGTTCGATACAGCGAACGACCCGCGGGGACGTCCGCGACGCCGTCACCATCTCGGTGGCCGTCGCGGTCGTCGGGGTCTCCTTCGGCGCGCTCGCGCCGGCCGCCGGGTTGTCCCCGGCCATGACGATGGCGATGTCGCTGCTCGTGTTCGCGGGCGGCGCCCAGCTGCTCGTCACCGGAGTGCTGGCCGCCGGGGGCGGTGTGTGGGCCGCCGTCGCCGCGGGGCTGGTGCTCAATCTGCGGCACCTGCCGTTCGGCCTGGCCCTGGCCCGTCACCTGGGCGGCGGCTGGGCACGGCTGCCCGCGGCGCACGTCGTCACCGACGAGTCGACGGCGTTCGTCCTGGCCCGTACCGACGTCCCCGGGCGGGGATGGCGCGCGTTCCGCATCCTCGGCGTCGCGAAGTACCTCTGCTGGCAGCTCGGCACCGCGGCCGGTCTGGTGCTCGGGGCGAGCGTCCCTGACCCGGCCGCGTTCGGGCTCGACGCCGCCTTCCCGGCCGCGCTGCTGGCCATGCTCGTCCCGATGCTGCGCCGGGTCGACGCCCGTCGGGTCGGCGCGGCCGCCGCCACCCTGTCGCTGGCCTGCGCGCCGTTCCTGCCCGCGGGCCTGCCCGTGCTGGCCGGTCTGCTCGGCGTCGGGGCGGCCGGCCGGACCACGGGGGAGCAGCCGTGACCGTCGCCGCGCTGCTCGTCCTCGCCGGCGGGACCTACCTCATGCGGCTGCTGCCGCTGGTCCTGCACGACCGGGTCGCCCTGTCCCCGCGCACCGTGCGCCTGGTCGAGCTGGGCGCGGTCGGGCTGCTCGTCGCGCTCGTCGCGACCGGCACCTGGTTCGAGGGGGCCGGATTCGCCGGCTGGGCCCGCCCGGCCGGGGTCGCCGTGGCCGCCGGTGCGCTGCTGCTCCGGGTGCCGTTCGTGCTGGTCGTCGTCCTCGCCGCGGCGACGACGGCCGGGCTGCGGCTGGCCGGGATCGCCTGAGCCGGTCGTCACCCCGGCGCGCGCCCCGCGCCGGGGACCGCGAGGATCGACCCATGCACGTGCTCGTCCTCGGCGCCACCGGCTACGTCGGCTCCCGGCTCGTCCCGCGCCTGCTCGACGCCGGCCACGACGTCCGGGTCCTCGCCCGCACCCCGGGCAAGCTGGCCGCGCACCCGTGGGGCGACCGGGTCGACGCGGTCCGTGGCGACGCCCGGGACCCGGCCGACGTGCGCCGGGCCTGCGAGGGTGTCGACGCCGTCGTCCACCTGGTGCACGCCATGGACGGCCCCGGCTACGCCGACCGCGACCGCACCGCCGCGCATGCGCTGGCCGACGGCGCCGCCGCGGCCGGTGTACGCCGCATCGTCTACCTGGGCGGACTGCAGCCCGAGGCCGGCACCCGGCGGGTGTCGCAGCACCTGTCCTCGCGCCGCGAGGTCGGGGACATCCTGCTCGCCGGGCCCGTCCCGGCCGCCGTGCTGCGGGCCGGGATCGTCGTCGGCACCGGCTCGGCCAGCTTCGAGATGATCCGGCACCTCACCGAGACCGCGATGGGCGGTCCGCTGGTCCTGCCGCTGCCCGACCGCGCCTGGAACCGGATCCAACCGATCGCCGTCGACGACGTGCTGTACGACCTCGTCGGCTGCCTCGACCTGCCCGCCGGGGTGGACCGGGCGTTCGACGTCGGCGGTCCCGACGTGCACACCTACCGGTCCCTGATGAGCGAGTTCGCCGCCGAGGCAGGGCTGCTGCGGCCGTTCCCGGTGCCCGTCCCGCTGTCCGCGCCGCGGCTCACCGCCCGCGCCGTCGCCGCGCTCACCCCGGTCGGCCGCGGGCTGGCCGAGCCGCTGGTCGAGTCCATGCGGCACGACCTGGTGGCCGACCCCGACGACCTCGCGGCCCTCGACGCGCTCATCGGCACCCCGCCCGGCGGCCGGACCCCGTACCGCACGGCGGTCCGCCGCGCTCTCGACGGCGTCGGCGCGGCCGGGCCGGGGCCGTCCGACCCGCCCGGCACCGGTCCGCTGGAGTGGTCGACGACCGACACCCGCGACGTGGCCGCTCCCGCCCGCTCCGTCTGGTCGGTGATCGAGACGCTCGGCGGCCCGCACGGCTGGTACACCGTCCCGGGCGTCGCGACGCTGACCGGCCACCTCGACGTCCTCGCCGGTGGGCCCGGTGTCGTCCCGCGCCGGCACGGCGACGGCCCGGCCCGCCTCCTCCCCGGTGAGTCCCTGGACCGCTGGACCGTCGAGACCGTCGAACCGGGGCGGCGGCTGGTGCTGCGCGCCGCGGACCGGCTCCCCGGCGACGCCCGGCTCGAGCTGGCCGTCACCCCGACCGACCGGCTGACCAGCCGCTACACCCAGACCCTGCGGTTCACCCCGCGCGGGATGGCCGGGCGGCTGGGATGGCTGGCGGCCTACCCGCCGCAGCGCTTCGTGTTCGCCGTGATGGCGCGGACCCTCGCCGGGGTCGCCGAGACCCGCTACCGGCGCGACGTCCGCGCCCTCTGACCCCTCCGGGGTGCCCCCAGGGGAACTCTCGTAGCGCTCTAAGCCACGAGAGTTCCCCTGGGGGCGACGGGGGCGACGGGGGCGGCGGGTCAGTCCCGGCTGCGGGCCTGGGCCACCTGCTCGGCGCGGTCCTCGGCCGCGAGCCGCGTCAGCTCGGCGCCGGCCTCGGGGTCGCGGGTGAGGTTCTCGCCCGACTCCGGGTCGAACACGTGGATCTTCCGCGCGTTCAGCCAGAACTCGGCGTCGCGGCCCTCCCGGATCCGGCTGGTCGAGTCGATCGACACGATCGCCTGCGTACGCAGTTGATCGGCGTCGAGCTCCCGCGACAGCTCCTTGAGCTTGGTCTCCACCTCGGCCGGGGCCTCGTAGGGGATGTAGGCGTACTGCGAGTCGCCCAGCCACTCGGTCACGTCGACCTTCGCGGTGAAGGTCGACCCGACGTGCTTCTTGGCCTGGTCGACCAGCGACGCGTCCTCGAAGTACTCCGGCCGGATGCCGACCAGCACCAGCTCGCGCCCGGCGACCTTCTCGGCGCGCGCGGCGTCGAGCTCGATCGGGCCGAACGGCGTCTCCAGCTTGTTCCCGGCCACGGTCGCGGGCAGGAAGTTCATCGGCGGCGACCCGATGAACCCGGCGACGAACAGGTTGACCGGCTGCTCGTAGAGCTCGCGCGGCGAGGCGACCTGCTGGATGACGCCCTTGCGCAGGACACAGACCCGATCGCCGAGGGTCATCGCCTCGGTCTGGTCGTGTGTGACGTAGACGGTGGTGATTCCGAGGCGGCGCTGCAGGCGGGCGATCTCGGTGCGCATCTGCCCGCGCAGCTTCGCGTCCAGGTTGGACAGCGGCTCGTCGAACAGGAACGCGTCGGCGTCACGGACGATGGCACGGCCCATCGCGACCCGCTGGCGCTGACCGCCGGACAGGTTCGCGGGCTTGCGCTGCAGGTGCTCCTGCAGCTCCAGGACCTTCGCCGCGGTGTCGACCTTCTGCGTGATCTCGTCCTCGGGCGCCTTGGCCAGACGCAGCGGGAACGCGATGTTCTCGAAGACCGACAGGTGCGGGTAGAGCGCGTAGTTCTGGAACACCATGGACAGGTTGCGGTCCCGCGGGGCCTTGTCGTTGACGCGGCTGCCGGCGATGACCATGTCGCCGGAGGTGATGTCCTCCAGACCGACGATCATCCGCAGCAGCGTCGACTTCCCGCAGCCGGACGGGCCGACGAGGATCATGAACTCGCCGTCGGCGATGTCCATGCTCACGTCGTTCACGGCCGGGAAGCCGTCCCCGTACTTCTTGACGATGTTCTTCATCTCGATCGACGCCATGGCCGGTCGGTTCCTCTCTCTGTGTACGGGGGTGTCAGCCCTTGACGGCGCCGTTGGTCAGACCGGCGACGATGCGCCGCTGGAACAGCAGGACGAGCACGACGACGGGGATGGTCACGATCACCGCGGCGGCGGCGATCGGGCCGTTCGGCGACTCGAACTGCGAGGCCCCGGAGAACAGGCCCAGCGCGGCCGGGACCGGGCGGGACGCGCCGGTCGAGGTCAGCGAGATGCCGTAGGCGAAGTCGTTCCAGGCGATGAAGAACGCCAGGATCGCGGTGGTGAACACCCCGGGCGTCGCCAGCGGGACGATCACCTTGCGGAACGCCTGCCAGGTGGTGGCGCCGTCGACCTGCGCGGCCTGCTCCATCTCCCACGGGATCTCGCGGAAGAACGCCGACATGGTCCAGATCGACAGCGGCAGGGTCAGCGACAGGTAGGGGATGATCAGGCCGGGCCAGGTGTCGTAGAGCCCGATCTGGCGCCACAGGTTGAACAGCGGCGTCACGATCGAGATGACCGGGAAGATCGCCACCGCCAGCGCGGTCGACAGGATCAGCTTCTTGCCCCGGAAGTCGAGCCGGGCGATCGCGTAGGCGGCGAACATCGACAGCACACACGCCAGGAACGTCGCGATGATGCAGATGCCGAAGGAGTTGCGCAGCGCGGGCAGGAACAGCCCGGCCGCGTCACCGACGAGGATCTGGGAGTAGTTGTCCCACGACACCGAGGTCGGCAGGAACTGCGTGTTGGCGATGTCGTCGCTCGACTTCAGCGACAGCGACACGATCCAGCCCACCGGGAACAGGGCGTAGACGACGATCGCGATGCCGGCGACGATCCAGAGGACTCTCTCGCGGGTGGACATCACTTCTCCCCTCGGGCCTGGGACAGGTCGACCTTGAACCCCTTGATGAACCCGATGCAGATGATCACGACGGACAGGAACAGCAGCACCGACACCGCGGAGCCGAGCCCGATCTCGACGCGGGCGATGGTCTGGCGGTAGGCCAGGAACGACACCGTCTCGGTGCTGTTCGCCCCGGCCGTCATCACGAACACCGAGTCGAACACGCGGAACGCGTCCAGGGTCCGGAACAGCAGGGCGACCATGATCGCCGCCTTCATGTTCGGGAGGGTGACCTTCCACATCCGCTGCCACCAGGTCGCGCCGTCGACGCGGGCGGCCTCCTGCAGCACGTCGGGCACCTGGGCCAGACCTGCGAGCAGCAGCAGCGAGATGAACGGGGTGGTCTTCCAGATCTCGGCCAGGCAGATCACGAACAGCGACGAGCCGGTCGAGCCGAACCAGTCGGTGTCGGCCGAGATCCCGGGCAGCCAGCCGAACCAGGAGTTCACGAAGCCCGAGTCGAGGGAGAACGCGTACTGCCAGGCGAACGCCGACACGACCGTGATGACCGCGTAGGGGATCAGGATCGCGGCGCGCAGCACCGGCCGGATCGCCCTGAGCGCGTTCATCATGACCAGCGCCAGCAGAAAGCCCAGCACCAGCTCGACCGCGACGGTGACCACGGTGATGAACACCGTGACGCCGAAGGAGGTCCACCAGATCGAGTCGGTGAGGATGACCGCGTAGTTCTTCAGGCCGACGAAGGAGATGTTGTCCGGGTCGGTCAGCCGGTAGTCGAACAGCGAGTAGTAGACGGCCTGGATGATCGGGTAGGCCGTCACCAGCAGCATCACGGCGAACGCCGGGCCCGCGAGGTACCAGCCGAGCTTCTGCTCGGCCCGGCTGCGGTCACTGGCACCGCGCGGGGCCGGGGAGGCCCCGGTCCCGGTCCCGGGCCGCTCGGTCGTCGTGGTCACAGCAGCTCCTCCTTGGCGAGGACCGCCTTGATCAGCGCGGCGGTCGCGGGGCCGACGGTCGGCGGGTCGATGCCCGCGGTCGGGTGGTAGGTGCGCTGGATGGACTCGGAGACCTCGCTGTAGTACGCCGTCTGCGGGCGCGGCTTGGCCTGCTGCAGCGACTGCGCGATGACCGGGGCCATCGGGAACTTCTTCACCACGTCCGGGTCGGTGAACACCGAGATCCGGGCGGCCGGGTTGCCGTTGGTGAGGAAGTACTGCTTCTGGTTCTCGGTCGAGGTGATGCACTCGGTGGCCTGGTAGGCCAGGTCGGTGTGCTTGCTGAAGGCGCCGACGCCGAGGTTGATGCCGCCGTAGGGCGGGGCCGAGGGCCTGCCGGCCTCGGTCTGCGGGTAGAGCGCCCAGCCGAAGTCGTCCGGCGTGGACTGCGGGACGGTCCCCTCCTCGACGGCGCTGTTGACCTTGCCCCACACGAACGGCCAGTTCACCTGGAACATCGCGTCACCGGACTGGAAGGCGTTGGAGTTCTCGTCCTCGGAGTTGGTCGAGAAGCCGGGACCGCCGACGGCCGAGACCGCCTTCATGATCTCGGCGGCCTTCGTCGCGGCGGGGGAGTCCAGGCCGAGCTGGACGCCGTCGGGGTCCTGCGGCGAGGCGTTGGTGACGATCTGCCCGCCGCCGCCCTCGACCAGCGCGTTCAGCCAGACGGTCAGCGACTCCGCGCGGATGCCCTGCGCGGCGATGATCGAGTTCTTGGCCTGCGCGGTCGCGACGAC
>JAESFO010000988.1_pt1 | contig 10212 bp, 5 predicted proteins | sample 9269421 | NCBI WGS metagenome assembly JAESFO01 (sample SAMN14502839, study PRJNA617101) | algae metagenome | isolation source: Nostoc desertorum CM1-VF14 and co-occurring heterotrophs from rocky... | place: USA: Clark Mountains, San Bernardino, California | collected 2000-06-05 | reverse complement strand
CAACTTTATAAATGGGCTGAAGTTTATTGTGGGTGGAACTTTGATGGAAAATACGCTGACAGAGAACGGTAAAACAGTACAGCAGATGCTTACAGAAAAGTTTACAGGCACCTGGGCAGTTTCTTATAAGATACGTCCTTTGCATCTTGCTATTGATTACACGGGAAATGTATATAGTCCCATGCGCTTGCCTCTGTTGGGGGATTTAGATCCCAGAAATCCCCGGTCTCCCTGGTGGAGCATTCAGAATATTCAATTCACGTATGATGGGTTTAAGAAGCTGGAATTATATGCGGGTGTAAAGAACCTGCTGAATTGGACGCCGGCTAAAAGCATACCCTTTTTAATAGCCAGGTCGAACGACCCTTTTGATAAGAACGTGATGTTTAATGATAAGGGGCAGGTGGTTGCTACGCCCGATAATCCTTACGCTTTAACTTTTGATCCTTCTTATGTGTATGCGCCTAACCAGGGCATCAGGGGCTTTTTAGGAATAAGGTTTAAATTGAATTAAATGAAATGGCTAAAACAAATATTCATTACCCTTTCCGCTTTGCTGCTGTTGTCATACATCGGTGCAGCGCAGCTAAAAACTTACTCATTTGAACAGGCCGATGCGCTTCAAAAAAAACAAAAGCGTAATATTGCAGTGTTCATTTACACGGACTGGTGCCAATACTGCCAGGTAATGAAAAGAGCTACTTTTAGCAATGACCAGGTTGTAAGAAAATTAAATGAACAGTTCTATTTTGTTGCATTGAATGGCGAAGAAAAAAGGGATATCCGATTCAATAGCAACCTGTTTAAATATAAGCCCAATGGAACGAATACAGGTGCTCATGAATTAGCTGAAGTGCTGGGCACTATCGATGGTAAATTAGCCTATCCCGGATTGATAATATTAAACAGCAGGTACGAAATTATTTTCCAGTATAGCGGCTTTTTAAATGCAAGGGCATTGCGCACTATACTGGACAATACGCCGCGATAAGCACGATTATTACAAAATCGACTACTTTACTTCGAACACTCCTCTTAGCCTGATATCTTTCGAAGAGGCGCCGATCATAATCCTGAACAAACCTGGCTCAACAACGGGTTTTAAATCCTTATTGAGCATTGATAGTTGTTCAGGACCCAGCACAAATGATAGCCGCTGACTTTGGCCGGCTTTTAAATGTATCCGCTGAAATCCTTTTAGTTCCATAACCGGTCGGGCCACGGAAGCCAATTCATCACGCAGGTATAGTTGCACCACTTCATCGCCATCGCGCGCACCGGTATTTTTAACAGTGAGTTGGATATGAACACTGTCAGAAGACCTGATCTGTTTTTGATCCAATACAAGATTGCTGTATTCAAATTGAGTATAACTTAGTCCAAACCCAAAAGGGAACAAAGGCTGGCCTGAAAGATTATTGTAATCATCGCCGCGGCCTGTTGGCTTGTGGTTATATACCAACGGTAATTGTGCCTCATGCACGGGGAAGGTAATAGGTAGTCGTCCGGCCGGATTATAATCACCAAAGAGCACATCGGCTACGCCTCTTCCTCCTTCTTCACCGGCATACCAGGTATGGCCAATGGCCTTTACTTTATCTGCCCAGTTTTGCATGGTAATAGCGCTGCCGCCTACCAATAGCACTACAACCGGTTTACCTGTGGCTGCTACCGCCTGTATCAATGCTTCCTGTTTGCCCGGCAAGCTAAGCATCGCCCTGTCCAGGAACTCGCCTTCAGTAATACCTGCTACAATAATGGCTACATCTGCCTTTCGGGCCGCCGCTACCGCATCTTTTATTTTTTGTGCGGTATTATCTGGTTTTCCTTCGTTCCATACCAACCTGATTGTTCCATTGCCATTGGTTTCATAAAACTCCACTTTGATGCGATATTTTTTCCCGGCTTCAAAGCTGTAGTTTTTTAGGGTAGTATGGTAAGACAGTTTTTGCCATTGATCTACTATCAGTTGATCATTGATATAGAGCCTGTAACCATCGTTGCCTTCAATACCTATTTTATAATTGCCTGTTTGGGGAGCTGTTAACGTACCGGTCCATCGGGCAGCGTAAAAGTCACGGTTTAATTGAGCATCAGGTGCATAAAGCGTCCATAAAAAATCAATAGTAGCATCGGTTCTTACCAGGTCTGGTTTTCCCGACATATCTCTCCCCGAAAAATATGCGGCTTCCAGGCCTGGTTTACCATTATTTGACAGGAAACGCCCGGATATAATTTTGTAACTACTGTCCTGTCGGCCCACGCCCTCAGTGTAATACACCTGCGTCTTACTACCCAGTTTTTCTCTAATGGCATCCAGCATATTAATTTTTTGATATCCTTCTCCGGCATAGCCACCCAGCCGGGCTTCAGCTGCATCCGGTCCTATAACAGCCAGCGATTGTATGCTTTTAGATAGCGGCAGTATGTGCTGCTCATTCTTAAGTAATACAAAAGACTTGCGGGCAGCTTCCAGTGCAGTTGCCTTCCCTTGTTTAAGGAGCTGTACATTATTGGATGTTTCCGGTATATAGGGATCTTCAAAAAGTCCCAGTTCAAACTTGGCGCGTAATACCCGTGATACCGCATCATCTATCCTGGCCTGGTTAATCTTGCCATTTAAAAAAGCAGGCATAAATAATTTATGATGCTCATAATCGGTTTGAAAGATCACATCCAGGCCTCCGTTAATAGCATGTGCGCCACTTTCTTCATAGTCTTTAGCCGTATAATGTAGTACTGCTTCACCGCCTACCGCGTTGGCATCTGAAATGACAAATCCTTTAAAGCCCCATTCCTTTTTCAGCTTATCGATCAATAGCCAGTGATTAGAAGAAGCTGCAGTGCCATCAAGGGAGTTGTAGGCTGTCATTATGGAGCGGGCACCCGCCTTTTTTATAGCGTCAATAAAAGGAGGGAAATGAATTTCACTCAGCAAACGCTCATTGAAATGGATAGGATAGCTGTCCCTGCCTCCATCGCCCACATTCGCCACAAAATGTTTGGGAGTGGTAATAATACCTCTCCGCTCAAAAGCGCTCATAAAAGCTACGCCCATCGCGCTGGTGAGAAAGGGGTCTTCACCGTAGGTTTCTTCTGTGCGTCCCCAGCGAACATCGGAGGCTATGTTAATTACAGGAGACAATATTTGCCTGATGCCTCTTTCTTTTACCTGGCTGGCAATATCAGATGCCACACGGTTTATCATTGCTGTATCCCAGGTTGCTGCAAGCCCTATTGCCTGGGGAAAGGCTGTGGACTGGCTTCTTACCAAACCATGCAGCGCTTCATCAAACGCAATGATGGGAATGCCCAGCCGGGTTTGCTCCACGAAATATTTTTGAATACTATTGATTTTCCGGATCACCTTAGTGGCATCTTCCTGTGTATTATAACTAAGCAACTGGCCTGCTGCATCGCCTTTGGCTTTGGCGCTTACCTGGAACCCGAATAAGCCATTTTTGTATTGGTCCGGTCCGGCATCGTCAAGATCTCCGGGAATCATAAACATCTGCCAGAATTTCTCTTCCGGCGTCATGCGTTTCAAAAGGTCGGCCACTCTTTTTTCAACAGGCTGAGAAGCATCCTTGTATAATGGTGGTTGGGCATAAGCAACCACACGTATGATAATAATGGGGAGTAAAAGAAAATGTTTAAACGAAGACATATTGCAATGTATAAACTATCTTTTAAACCGGGTCTTTTGCCGTGATCATTTAAAAAGTTTATAAAAAAAAACCGCCCCTGGGAGGACGGCTTCATCAATAGCTTAAGTATTCTAAAATTTATAGGCTGCAGTAACAACAAAGTTACGTGGAGGAATGGGGTTGATACTGTAGTTTTCGTGAATATAATAATTAAAAGTATTACCAATATTTGCCAGCTTTGCTATTAGCGAAAGCTTTTTGTATGTGTAACCGGCAGAAATGTCAACCGTAGTAAATCCTTTTACCTGAAACAGCCGGTCATTTAAAGTTAGTTTGCTGTTTGAGCCGGAATATTGCGTGTTCCATCCCGCATTACGTTCTCCTACATAATATATGCCAGCGCCCAGTTTCAATCCTTTAACAACACTGTTTTGAAACGTATAAAAGGTGGTAGCATTTGCTGTATGTGCAGGGTTGTTGACCAGGCGTTCATCTTCTACGTAACTGCCAACCTTACCTGATGTTTTTGTGTAGCGCATGTTGTTGTAGCTGTAGCCTGCTAAAATGTCCCAGCCCCTAATTGGCTGGCTTTTTAAATCTATTTCTACACCATCGCTCATAGTTTGGCCTGTCAATTCTCTCAACGTTGTAGTTCCTGTAACCGGAGTGCCATCTTTCAGGGTTTGCACAGGTTGCGTTAGATTGTTGTTTATAATCCTGTAAAATGTAAGATTGGCGCTTAGCAACCCGCCAAAGAAATCATTTTTTACACCAACTTCAAACTGATCAATGATGGAGGGCTTTAAAGTTGCGCTATCAATATCCAGTCCGGAGTTTGGAGAAAATGAATTTGAGTAGCTTACGAACGCCGTGGTGCGACTGGTGGGTTGATAAACCAATCCAACTCTTGGAGAAAATGCTTTGTCTATTTGCAGCGTTTTACCCACTACAACGGCGTTGGTGGCCAAGGTTTTGGTTTTTGAGCGATCTGCCTGCTGGAAAGACCACCGGACACCGGCCAATAACTTGAGCTTATCAGATAGTGAAACTAAATCCTGTATATATGCGCCGAACCGTGTTACAGGGTTTTCAACACTTGAAACCCAGGAAGCCTGGGGTATATCGGTTCTGCGAACAAACATAGTAGGGTCCAATAAATTAATAGAGTCGTAAATACCGCCTTTAAATAAAGTGGTAATATCGGAAGCTAGCGCTGTACTGGTTACTTTCTCATAATCTGCACCAATTAATAATTTATGGCTAACTGACCCCGTCTTTACATCTCCTTTTAAATTTAGCTGTCCTGTAAAATAATCTTCTTCATTATTTGTTTTTCCTAACGGACGTCTGAACTTGCCGTTAATGTCTGCCTGTATACGCTCTGTAGAAAGATAATCTCTTTCATATTTTTGGTAACCGCCCAGGGCATTCAAAGCCCAGCGATCATTAAACTGGTGGTTTGCTTCAAAAGAAGCAGTGGCTTGCCGGGTTTTTGTGTATTGCCAGGGCGCACCAAAAAAAGTGTTTCTAGATACCGGTGTTACCCTTTTACCACCAACAGTGCTGGCTGGTAACGATGTGTCTGTATTCATGGTGCCAATACCAAAGTCCGGTGTAAAATCGTGTTGCAGGTAATCTCCCTGGACAAGGATATTTGTTTTATTGCTTAACTTAAATAACAAAGAAGGGTTTACATAGAAACGTTCTGAGTGTACATTATCGCGAAAACTGTTTGCTTTTTCATAAGTACCATTCACGCGATAAGCGATCGATTTATTGATGGGACCATAAATATCTACCGCCGGTTTGTACAAATCAAAGCTCCCTATACGCATATTCACTTCTCCACCAAAAACAAATTTTGGTTTTTTGGTAACCATATTGATAATCCCACCTGGCGTCACATTACCATACAGTAAGGCTGCTCCACCTTTCAATACTTCCACACTTTCAATAGCGCTCATTTCGGGCATGGCGCCACTATTTACCCTGAAACCATTTTTAAAAGTGTTGGTATTGCCGAGATTGTAGCCCCGGGCATAAAAGGTTTCCTGTGTGCTGGCGCGGGCGCCTCCCAGATATACGCCGTTTACATTTTTAACTACATCACTTAAACGCTGGGCCTGCTGGTTTTCTATGGTGGACTGGCCAATAATGGTAACTGCCTGGGGTAGGTCCATTATGGGAATGCCAGACTTACCGATAGAAGTAGTTCCCTGGTTGATGCTGCCTCCGATACGAACAATAACCTCTTTTAATTCCCTGCCGTTGAGTGCCAGATTATAGCTGGCCGCATCATTTTTTTCAGGGGGTACAGTAACCGGTATTTCCTGGCTTACCTCGTTTTCAAATGAGTATACCAATATGTATTTTCCAAAGGGAATGTCTGTAAAGGCAAACTTTCCTTTTTCGTCGGTTATAACATGTTTTTTGAGCCCTTTTATACTAACATTCACATTGGCTACAGCTTTCCCGTCAGGGGTTGTAATAAAGCCTTCAATTGATCCTGTGCCTGTTGATTGCGCTATTACAGTTAAGGCTGTAAAGAGCGTTGCTAAAATCATCACTATCCGTTTCATGCTTATTCTGGTTTATAAATTCGGCGCGAAGGAACGTAGATATAAGAAAGTTCATTTACGAGATGCGGAAAAAATGTATCGCAATCCGGAATTTTTTACGGGCTGAAACAGAAAATAAAAAAAGCCGGACTGTTAAAAGCCCGGCTTGCTGTAAATGCATTTATAATTTATTTGGTAAGTGCAATAGCCAGCACTTCCTCCATCTTATCTACATAATGAAATTTAAGTCCTTTAATGAAGGATGATTCCACCTCAGCTACATCTTTTTCGTTCTGGGCGCAAAGAATAATTTCTTTGAGTCCGGCACGTTTAGCCGCCAGGATTTTTTCCTTAATACCACCCACCGGCAATACCTGTCCTCGTAAGGTTATCTCTCCGGTCATCGCCAGGAAGGGCTTTACTTTTTTGCCTGTCAGTGCCGATGCAATAGCGGTCATCATTGTAATACCCGCGCTGGGGCCGTCTTTAGGAGTAGCTCCTTCGGGAACATGTATATGTATACTTTTTTTACCGAAAATAGCAGGGTCAATATTGTATTGGGCTGCATGCGACTTCAGGTAACTTAAGGCAGTGGTGGCGCTTTCTTTCATCACATTGCCGAGGTTGCCCGTTAAGCTAAGGTCTCCTTTGCCATCGCTAAGGCTGGCCTCAATAAACAGGATATCACCACCCACATAGGTCCATGCCAGTCCCACGGCTACGCCGGCTGAGTTCACTGCTTTGTACAGGTCGCTGCTATATTTCGGCTTGCCGAGTATTTGCTGCAACTCTTCAACCGACAGGGATGTGCTGAGCACCTCGTCCATAGCTATTTTCCTGGCACGGTTACGCATGATACTTGCAATCACCCTGTCCAATTCACGTACACCACTTTCCCGTGTATAGTCAGCAATCAGGCGTTCTAACACCTTATCGCCAATTTTAAAGCTGCTCTTGGGTATACCATGCATTTCTTTTTGCTTGGGAACCAGGTGACGCTTGGCGATTTCTATTTTTTCTTCGATAGCATAACCGCTCAGGTTGATGATCTCTAACCTGTCTCTTAAAGCCGGCTGTATATTTTGCAGGTTATTAGCAGTGGCAATAAACAGCACTTTGCTTAGATCATATTCCAGTTCCAGGTAATTATCATAAAAAGTATTATTCTGTTCAGGATCTAAAACCTCCAGTAATGCGCTGCTGGGGTCGCCTCTGAAATCGTTACCCACTTTGTCAATTTCATCCAATACGATTACCGGGTTACTGCTTTTTGCCTTACGCAAAGATTGCAGAATACGGCCGGGCATGGCGCCGATATAGGTTTTGCGGTGCCCGCGTATCTCGCTTTCATCATGCAGTCCACCCAGGCTTAAACGGATATATTTACGGCCCAATGCACTGGCGATACTCTTGCCCAACGATGTTTTACCAATACCGGGAGGACCAAAAAAGCAAAGTATGGGACTTTTCATGTCTCCTTTTAATTTTAACACAGCGAGGTATTCCAATATCCGCTCTTTGATCTTAGCCATACCATAATGATCATTGTCCAGCGTCTTCTGGGCATTTTTCAGATCATACTGGTCATCGGTATATTCATTCCAGGGCAGGTCCAGCATCAGGTCTACGTGATTGTACACCACCGAATAGTCTGGTGTGCTGGGATGCATTCTTTCCAGCTTCTCAATGCCTTTTTTAAAAGCTTCTTTTGCAGTGGCAGGCCAATTCTTTACTTCAGCTTTTTTCTGCATCTCCTTTATCTCCTGCGAATTGGAATCACCACCCAATTCTTCCCTGATGCTTTTTAGTTGCTGCTGAAGAAAATATTCGCGCTGTTGCTTATCAAGCTCTGTCCGGGTTTTGTTGGTTACAGCACGCTGCTTGATATCTGTTAATTCCAGTAGCTTTTGCTTCTCCTGAATGGATGTATTGAGGTTGCTGCTTACAAAATGAATGAGGAAAACAGGACTTTCAATATTCTTAAGGATCAGGGTTGCCTCAGATGGTAAATTGGGCGACTGCTGAATAATGTTGGTAGCGATATCTTTTATATTAGATATGTAGGCTTCAAAATCACCATCTGTAGGAACTTCATTTTCTGCCAATCTGCTGGTTCTTGCTTTGAAGTAGGGATCTTCGGTAGTGATCTCGTCGATTGAAAACTTACTGCGGCCCTGGATAATAACGGTAGTACCGCCATCGGGCATCTTGATCAATTTAATAATTTTGGCTATAGAGCCAATCTTTTCCAGGTCATCAATCCCCGGCTCCTCAACATTCGAATCTTTCTGGGCCACCACACCTACCAGCTTATCGCCTTTATAGGCATCATTTACTGCCTGGATGCTTTTGTCGCGCCCTACAGTAATGGGTAACACTACTCCCGGAAATAAAACAGTATTTCTAAGGGGGAGTATGGCTATTTCATCAGGAATAACATCCTGGCTATCGTCAGTTTCATTTTCATTAAGCGGAAGTATCGGCATAAAATCCATATCATCTTCAGGCTTCAAAAACACTTTGCTAAAATCCATAATATTTATTTTTGAGACAAACTGTCATATAACAGCTTTATAACCATACCGGTTAAGCTAATATATGAGAGGGTATATTAAGCGGCAATATTAATGCCATGCCGCTTAATACCGAAAACTTGTCGCAGAAAATAATGTATGGGCAAAATCGTCTCGCCTGCCTTGCCAAAGGATAATAGATTGCGGGGCCTTAAAAAGCTACTCCCACGCTAAGTTGCAGGGCCTGGTTTTTCCATTGATCCTGTTCAACTACCTGGCTTACATCATTCAGGCCAATTACGTAGCGAGCCGTCACTCTAAAAGCACTCACATGAAGACTGGCGCCACCAACCATTGAAAAGTCACCTTTTTTAAAAGCTTCCTTGCCGTTGTCAAGCAGCTTCTTGTCCTTGTTCATTAATATACCGAACTGGGGACCCGCTTCAATGTGCAGGGGGCCAAACAGGCGCATGTTCACCAAAATAGGAATAGACAGATAATTTAGCTTGGCTTTTAACTGGTCGTTTTTAAAGTTAGGAAGTGTGTTCGTAAATGATGTGTCAGTAGTGGCCGTTGTTTGCGAAAATAGCACCTCTGGATTAATACTGAATTTATCGCCCAGGCCAATTTCTGCAAAGCCACCAAGAAGATAACTATAGTTAAACTCTTCTTTAAAGCTTTTACCGGTAATTTTTCCTGCATTAACACCAGCTTTTACACCAATATGAAACTGTGCGTTAACAGATAGGGTAGAAAACAAAGCTATTGCAGCAATGATAAAAATGCGGTTAATCATTCTTTTTAGTTTAGAGGATGAAGGTTTAAAAAACAAATGTAGGTTTTTTAATGCTTGTCTACGCCAGTTCTATCAGGGTAATTTCAGGCAGAATACCCACCCTGCCAGGATATCCTATGAATCCGAATCCGCGGTTTACATAGAGTTTTTGGTGCTGTTGCTCATATAAGCCCGCCCAATGCTTATATACATATTGTACCGGGCTCCACTTGAAACCTGGTATTTCCACGCCAAACTGCATGCCGTGGGTATGACCACTTAAGGTGAGATCGACATCTGTGAATTTTGTACTTACTTCTGTATCCCAATGCGACGGATCGTGGCTCATCAATATTTTGAACGGATAATTGCCGGCTCCCTGCATAGCCTTAGCAAGGCTGCCATAGCTATGAAAGCTACCTCTGCCACTGATATTTTGTACGCCAACCAGGCCAATGGTGGCATTGTCCTTTTCCAGGGGCAGGTGTTCATCCAGCAACAGCCGCCAACCCATATCTGCATGTATCTTTTTCAGGGCGTCCAGGTTTTGGGCTTTCTCAGCCGGTGTTTTCCATTGTACATAGTCGCCGTAATCATGATTACCCAATACCGAGTAAATGCCCATTGGCGCTTTAAGACGACTGAATATTTTTTGGTATTCGCCTACTTCATTGCTTTTGTTATTCACCAGGTCTCCTGTAAAAAGTATGAGATCAGGG
>JAESFO010000987.1_pt1 | contig 10214 bp, 11 predicted proteins | sample 9269421 | NCBI WGS metagenome assembly JAESFO01 (sample SAMN14502839, study PRJNA617101) | algae metagenome | isolation source: Nostoc desertorum CM1-VF14 and co-occurring heterotrophs from rocky... | place: USA: Clark Mountains, San Bernardino, California | collected 2000-06-05 | reverse complement strand
AAAATGCTTCCTGAAATGCCTGAGCCTATTTTATTAACCCAGATTTTTGCCAAGCTTACTTCTCTAGGACGTATTCATACGGTTTCTACAGGCGTTGAACCCTCGTAAATTGGCAGAGGTATTGTTTTTCTAAAGCCTATATAATTTCAGAGGTTCACCTATGCAGTTAATAAGTTAGTTTTAGAAGCCAATCGCATAAATAAATCCCCGCTCTATCCCTAGATTTCCTTCATTAGCATCTCTGCTTCTTTATAGTTAATTAGTTTTTCCTAATCCTACCTTCAGATCAAATTGCTGTAGTCCAAAGAACTGTCTGCAAAAATAAACTTCTCAAACCCAGTGGTCAAGAGAGTAATAGAGTTTCCATTATCCTTAAAAGTGATATTGACAACCTCATTGGGATTACTAAAAGCAACACCAGATACAGTCACACCAGAACGCTTGAAACTGCTCAGATCAAGAGTGTCAAAACCCTTTCCACCATCAACAATTGCTCCGCCGAATCCTTTAAAGTAGTCATCCCCTGCACCTAAGGACAAGTGGATGCCGCCGCCGATACTGACTTTTTGTTCAACTTTATTAATACTACTGGTAGCAGTAACTTTGTCATTACCATTGCCAGTGTTGATGGTTCCTTTTCCATAGATCCCATAAGCAGTACCACCAAGTGTGGTTATTGACTGTCCAGTCAGGATGTCATGGTCATCACCAGTATCAATAATTCCATCGTTGAAGATGCCATATACAGTAGCCTTCAGCCCTAAACTGTCCCCAAAACCCTTAATCGTGTCCTTGCCCAATCCTGTAATAATAGTGGCATTTTTAATGTTCTGGATACCTATGCCAGTACCGCCGTCGCCGCTTTCGCCTCTGAATATGCTGGGAGGGATGGACTGAGTAATGGCAAAGATCATACCTTCGCTACCATTGCCACTAGTACCAATGCCTTTGATAGTGTCATTTCCGTCTCCTGCATCAAAACTGCCACTGTTGCTGATGCCGATTCCAGCACCACCGTCGCCACCTTTAGAATCATCGCCTCCCTGAAAGCCGCCAGGAGCGCCAGTACCACCAGTACCTGTGCCAGTGATAGTGTCATTTCCTTTTCCTGCATCAAAACGGTAGCTGTTACTGATGCCGATTCCAGTAACACCTTGACGGTCGGGAGCAGCACTGCCTCCCCCACCCCCTCTAGTAGCACCACCAGTACCAGTGCCAGTGATAATGTCATTTCCGTTCCCTGCTTTTAGATTACCACTGTTCCTAATACCGATTCCACTTGTACCGTTTCTACTACTACGGATGTCACCAGTACTGCTATCAGCAGCGTTCGTGTTACTTTTAGTCCCTGCATTGAGACTACTACTGTCGTTGTTCCCAGTGCCATCTTCGCCTGTAATTTTAATGCCAGAGCCGCCAGTACCGATGCCAACAATCATGTCACTCCCATCCCCGGCATTGAGAGTACCACTAATATTAATGCCAATGCCAGTACTAGGTTTGATAAGCTTATAGGGACTTCCAACAGTACCAGTACCAGTAATACTGTCGTTTCCTGATAATGTATTAATCACACCTGGACTTAAGACGTCAATACCAATTGCCAAAGGGTTGAAATCTTCTGCGACTAGAGTATCAATACCGGAAGTCCCGATCAAATTAGGTGGAACCGTAAGCCTAGGCATGAGCAAAATCCTTTTAATATCGGTTAGTAGGTCAGTTTGCTCATTTACATGAGCAGTCTTTAAGCCACTTACAACTAAATAAAATCCTCTGAAGTCGGTGAAATTTTAGGCTTTTATCGTAGCTAAATAGGCAGTGTTTATAAAAAAACTCCGATTTGCCTAAGAGCGTTTAAATAATGAGATTGCAATCTGAGGCTTTAGCTTCTTAGAGAATGTTTGAAAAGTATTTGGCTGTATCTAAGACTTATTGATCCCCCTTGTTACCGCGCCCACTCCCCGATAAATTGGGGAAGAACCGGAATCTAAGTCCCCCAATTTATCGAGGAATTTATGAGGTTCTAGAACTTTTTGATACCTACAATTGCATACTGTTCTGTGGAGGAACGCCAAAAAAGGCAATTTCCTCAACATTCAATACATTCAACGTGAACTGATCGCGCTTAATAGTGTAATTGTTCGAGCTGCCTATAATGCTGTAATCACTTTTGAAATTAGGCAAAATTAGCTTGTCAGATCCCGAACCACCATTAATCGTGGCATTACCGTAACCAACATCAAATGTGTCGGCTCCATATCCACCCTTAATAACGACATCGGCAACAGTGCCCCCTTGGTTTGAAACGGGATTACCGCTATCATCAATTCGACGGGCCTTGAAGGAATCGTTACCGTTTCCGCCATCAATTGTGCCGCCTTGAATGCCAATGCTGGTGCCATAGCCAGTAAGGGTATCAGCTCCTGCCCCAGAAGAAATAATGCCATTGGTATTAAGAATACCTGTGCCTAGACTCATGCCAGTACCGATGATGGTATCGTTGCCATCGCCTAAACTGATGGTGCCACTGTTAATAATGCCTATACCGACACCGGGGCCAAGCTCCCCAAAAGGTGTTTCACCAGTCCCTTTACCGCCGTTGCCTGTACCAGAGATGAAGTCGTTTCCCTGGTCTGCATTGATCACGCTACCCTCACTGTTGGAGATGCCTATACCTCTACCTGGCTGGTATTGTCTAATAGGTTCTAAACCTGCATCACTACCGTTGCCAATACCAGTAATCGAATCGTTTCCAAGACCTCCACTAATCACGCTAGCACCACTGTTAAAGATGCCTGTACCATCTCCAACACCACCAGATCCAGTTCCAGAGATGGAATCGTTCCCTTCTCCTCCATTAATATCGCTCCTCCCAGTGTTAAAGATTCCTGTAGCACTCTCCTGAGATCCAAGTACAGTTCCTGTGATCAAATCGTCCCCTTTTGCTCCATCAATGCGGCTATCCTGAGTATTATTGATGCCGCTCTTTCCGATCCCGGAGATCGAATCTTTTCCATCTCCTCCATTAATGTAGCCGCCCTGAGTGTTAGAGATACCTATACTAAATGCAGTCTCACGTCGAAAACCTTCACCGCCAGTGCCACTACCCTCGATAGTGTCGTCCCCCCTTCCTGCATTGATGATGCCACTGTTATCAATGCCTATGCCTAAGCCGCCAGCTCCGCCAAAATTATTTCCGCCAGTGCCAGTACCGTTGATAGTATCGCCTCCTCCCCCTGCATTGATGGTGCCACTGTTAGCAATGCCTGTGCCAGTGCCGCCAGTATCGATGCTGTCATCTCTGACGCCAGTGGCACTACCCTCGATAGTGTCGTTACTTGCTTGGGTATCAATGACTCCGTTTTTTAGAACCTCAATTCCAATTGCTGGGAATGCATTATCCTCTTGTCCCACCACTAGATCAGAACCAGAAGTGCCTTCTAATGGGGGCAAAGAAACAATTAGTCTGGACATAATATAATTTTCCGCTTCCGGTGTGTGATGTGTGTAACTTTCGGCAAGCCGTAACTTTGGGCACGCGCTTAAGCGCTGCACACTGTTTGTTTAATTTGCCATTTTTTCTGTACGTGCAGTAACACCTTTACAACAGCTCTTTCCTTATTTCATGGGAATGAAGTATTTTTATGCAAATCTCCCAATCTTTTTACAGGATAGCGATCGCAATACGATCTGATCAGCAGCAATCAGCTAGTGCAGTAGGGCAAACGCATCTAAATTAATTATTCTTGATCACAACGAAGGTTAAGAACCAACGAAAAAATTAGGATTTCGCGTTTGATTATTTTTTATGCCTCAAAGCGATGCCTGCGGCGGGCGTAGCCATCGCTAATCAAACTCAGGGGCAAGTACAAGCAGGTAATCCCGCTTCGTTGTTAGTTGAAAACTCAGTTTCGGGTGTAGAAGTCAAAGCAATGAATGAGGGTAAAAGTTCCGCCGCACCTGTTGAAAATCCCGAAAAGTGGTCGCATGAGGCTATTGTCGCAAGGGCAAATCTGCGACCGGAGCGTATGCAAAAACTGAAAATTGCGGGGAATTCGGGGCAAAATCCGGGGTTTGACTTTTTGCAAGAGTATTGGAATGATGATCCGGCTTTGCAGATTGTGATCAAAAGACTATTGGTGAAGTTTCCCCAGTGGAGGATTGCGATTGTGGATGGGGTGCTGGTGAAGTGGGAAGGTTAGGGCGATCACCATTTTAATTACTGGCATATTCCAGCACTCGTCGCTACTCCCAACGCCATGCCGTCTCTACCAATATTTATTTGCTATTGATGAATTGGATAAATTCTTGCCCATTATCATAAAACACATCAGCAACCAGCCAATTTTGATCGCCATGTCTGAATAGTCCGTGTATACACTGCAAGCAGAGGCTATCGAGTTGCAGAAATGAGTAGGCGGTATTCACTACAGGAGTGACACTACAAATAATATTGTGTATTATGGGGAAAGATGCAAATTTCAAATGAAAGTCCTCACGGGGGTATAGTAAATTCTCCACTCTATCAACACCGCTTGGAAACACGAGTAATAATAGGGTAAAGTACCTAATTACCAGCGCACTTCCCTATATTAATGGCATCAAGCACTTAGGAAACCTAGTAGGTTCCATGCTTCCAGCAGATGTGTATGCCCGATTCTTGAGACAAGAAGGGGAGACAGTTCTGTTCATCTGTGCTAGTGACGAACATGGTACACCGACTGAAATAGCAGCAACAGAAGCAGGGTTAGATGCAGAAACTTTCTACCAAAAGCTGCATGAACTCCAAGCTGAAATCTACATTAGTCTTGGTTTGTCGTTTGACTACTTTGGTCGAAACTCATCAGTTTATAACCACGAGCTAACGCAGTATTTTTATCAGCAACTTGACAAAAACGGTTTTATTGAAGAACGGGAAATGAATCTCGTTTACTCTGTTGAGGATGAACGCTTTTTACCGGATAGATACATTGTTGGAACTTGTCCCCATTGTGGATATGAATCAGCCAGGGGAGATCAGTGTGAAAATTGCACAACGTTGCTAGCTAGACCCAACTGATTTGATAGAACCACGTTCAACAATTTCAGGAAGCAAGGATTTAGAAGTCAGAAAAACTAAACACCTATTTCTCAAGCTAAAAGCGCTTTCAGATGAAGTAAGAGTATGGGTTGACCAACATCCCAATTGGTCTAACCTGACTAAATCAATTGCGATGAAGTGGTTGAATGAGGGGCTTGAGGACAGATGTATTACGCGTGACATAAATTGGGGGGTATCTGTTCCTCGACCAGGGTTTGAAGGGAAAGTTTTCTATGTTTGGTTTGATGCACCGATTGGATATATTTCTGCAACGAAAGAATGGGGGATAGAAAATTCCCAAGATTGGGAGACTTGGTGGCTTGACACAGAAAATACCAAGTACGTTCAGTTTATGGCTAAGGATAATTTACCATTCCATACCATTATGTTTCCAGCAATGATTCTGGGAACGCGAGAAAACTGGAAACTGGCTGATGAGATTAAAGGATTTAATTGGCTGACATATTATAGTGGAAAGTTTTCCACAAGTGCGAAACGGGGGGTTTTCTTAGACCAAGCACTTTCGCTGTTGCCTGCGGATTATTGGCGATATAGCCTTTTGTCAATGATTCCCGAAACTGCTGATTCAGCTTTCACCTGGGAGTTACTTCAAGTAAAGGTGAATAAAGAATTAGCTGATACATTTGGTAACTTTGTGAATCGCACTTTAAAGTTTGCTACTAATAATTTTGGTGAAACTGTTCCAGAAGGAGGTAGTTTTGGTGAAAGAGAGCAAGAATTAGAAAATAACTGCAAACACCTTGTGAATAAGTACTGTGATTCCTTAAGAAATACAGAGTTTCGTAAGGCAATAGAAGCGCTCTATTCTTTATGGGCTGTAGGAAATCAATATATTGATGAGAGAGCGCCTTGGAAGTTAATCAAAGGGAAGCGTGAAGAAGCCGCTCAAGTAACGCGAACTTGTATTAACTTAATTAGAATTTATGCACTTGTTTGTTATCCAATTATTCCATTTAGTTCTGTAAAAGTTTTTGAAGCGTTACACCTATCTAATACAGACAGAATGACCAAGATTAGTGAAAGTGTAAATTTTGATGTTTTACATCCAGGTCATCCCATTAAATTAATTCCACCGCTTTTCAAAAAATTGGAGGAAAAAGAAATTCTTGAATTTTCGGTAAAATTTGTCAGGAATTAACGGCTGAAAATTCAGTTTCGGGTGAAGGAGTCAAAGCGGATCATGGAGGCGTTCGTGTAGCGTCTCGTAGAGAAGGTTCCGCCGTACCCGTCACTGAAAAATGGTCGCATGAAGCGATTGTTGCTTTTGTCAAATGCGCGACCGGAGCGTATGCAGAAACTCAAGGTTGCGGCGAATTCAGGGCAGAATCCGGGATTTGATTTCTTGCTCTCGTGTTGGAGTGATAATCCAGCTTTGCAGATTGTGATTAAAAAATTATTGGCGAAGTTTCCCCAGTGGGGGATTGCGATTGTGGATGGGGTGCTGGTGGATTGGGAAGGGTAGCCGCTAACTTTGAAGGAAGCACTCCAAACGAGGATTGATATTAATTCACCAAAATCCGTGTTTGTTGTTTGTAAGGAAGAGAGAAAAACGGAGTCCACACAGGCCAAATCTGCTGTGAAGGATTGGTTTGAGTGGGCGAGACGGCAGAGAATTGTGATTGCAATGTCCGGTGAAACTGTGTATACGTCGGATGGTGAGGCTGTGGTGTTAGCCGAGATGATGCGGCGGTATTCGATGTCGCAGTAGGGTTGTGCATCTGCTCAAAATCCTGAAGCATTATTTGTTCAAGCTTCATGGTGGAATGGCACTAAGAAAAGCTATAAGCTATGCAGGATAAGAACTACAGCTTTAATGCTCACTCCCCCAGTAATGGCATAAGTCAGGCGATCGCGGATAGAAGGATGATGTCCAATCTAAAAATTTTTTGGAGGTAGAAAAAGCTTACTCGTTCATCAATACCTTTGCCAAAATAAGAGCCTAGATAAATTTTGCTCTCAACTGTTAGTATATTCAAGCACTCTCCCAAAATCTCAACGCCAAGCAGATTCTACTTTTATTTCCTTATTGTTGATGAATTTGATGAACTTTGTAACATGTAAAAGGGTGGCGGATCTGAATCCCTCACAAATTGATTCTGACTTCTAGATTCTGACGAATGTATTCTTCAACCCAAACTGTTGCTATTTATGACATATAAACAGGAAATAATAAATTTTTACAACGCTAGGACAAATTATGATAATGAAGCCACTCTCAATCGTGCAATTGTACTTTTTGACTACGCAACTCCATGTCCTGGGCAATCAGTTTTAGATGTTGCAACAGGAACGGGAAATATTGCGCTCAAAGCCGCTCAGAAAGTTGGCACAAGTGGTTCCGTGATTGGAATTGATGTCGCAACAGAACTACTCAAGATTGCTCAACAGAAAATTCAAGCCGAAAACTTATCCAATGTTAGGTTAATTGAAGTTGATGCAGAAGCATATCAGCCTGAACCAGACAAATTTGATGCGATCTATTGTTCTTACGCCATCGTGCTTTTTCCCTGCATTCCTAAAATTCTCGAAACTTGGTATCGTTGTCTCAAGTTTGGTGGATTCATCGCATTTACCTGCTCGTCTGAAAACTCATATTTAGCATTGTCGATTGTAGAAGCTTGTGCAAAAAATGGAATCAGACTGCCAAATCTGCACGAACCATTGGGAACACCAGAGCGAATTCAACACCTACTAACTCAAGCTAAATTTAGCCAAATTGAAATTCATCCTCGACAGATGGGGACTTACCTAAGCTTAGAAAAAGCACAAAGCAGATGGAACGGGCAATTCTGGCTACATATTGATAATCCGTTACGGCAATTAAACTCCCAAAAAATTCGTCAGATTAAAGCCAGCTATGATAAACAGATCACTGCACTAGAAACTGAGCAAGGTGTATGGCATGAGGAGTTAATTTACTACGTTGTTGCTCGTAAAGCATAGCAGTTTCGGCTCAATTGAAAGATTGGGCGCACAGTCAAGCGGTGGTGTTAGGTGAATGTACCAAGTGCGTAGACGCTTTATTTGTTTACGATTAAATTTTAGCAAAGCATTTGGCAAGCATTAAAATAACGAAATTATTAACAAAAATAGTTTCTGTAACAGTTTTATTTATACCAGACTTGTTGATTACAGAGCTAAGATAGTGGCTCGTAATTAAGTAGGAACTTTTTTATAATGCTTCAATTAGCTCAGATTAATTTTGGAACAAATACAGCTACACTGCTTGGAAATTTTTATATACTTTTAGCAATTACTTATCTATTTATAATAATAAGCTGGCTAGTTTTGAGGAGAAATACACTTACAACCCCTGCTTTGCTTATTTATATTCTTCAAGGAGTATTAGCACCAATTGTAATGCTCATCTCTGGAATCATCTTAATGATACAAGGTTGGCGTTTAGATCCACTTCTCCAATTCCAGCAATTATTACTATTTTCATTGATTATTTATTTAAGTTTTAAAGATACTATAATTAACTTTATTCTCAGAATCAGATAGGCAAGAATTTGCAATTGATTCGACCAGCTAGGCTGATATTAAAGAAGTATTGCTAATATTGAGTGCAAAAATATACTTGCTTACTTGCTTACTTTATAAATAGCTATTCCAGTAGGGTGATCTCTACAAGGTTAAAGTTCCGTCCTTTAAGGATGGAAAAGCTGAAGATGGCAGGGATTTTAAGAGAAAATCCCAGCTTTGAGTACTTGCAAGAATACTGGCAGAATGATCCGGCTTTCCAAATTGTGATCAAGAAACTCGCTTGAGTGAATCTGCTTCTAGTAGTCTGCCAAGCAAACTTTGCTAAGTAATACCTGTAATTGCTAAAATAGCCAAAAACAGGGAATAATATGGCAAAAAAGTACATCGTTGACTTGAGTGAAGATGAAGTTGCTCAACTGCAATCAATAATAAAGAAAGGTAGGCACAAGGCAAGAACTATAACCCGTGCAAATATTCTTTTGATGGCTGCTGAAGATGAAACAGACTCAGCGATCGCTGATAGAGTTAGAGTTCATGTTGCAACAGTACTGCGAACACGAGAAAAATTTGTCATTGGTGGATTAGATTTTGCGTTAAAGGATGAACCGCATCCACCAAAACCTCAAAAATTAGATGAAAAGCAAGAAGCATTTTTGATTGCAACAGCTTGTTCTAATCCGCCAGAAGGGAGAGTTCGGTGGACAATGCAATTATTAGCAGATCATTTAGTGAACGTTGGTATCATAGATTCAATCTCAGATGAAACAGTACGTCAGACTTTAAAAAAAATGAAATTAAACCCTGGTTGAAAGAACAGTGGTGTATTCCAGAAGTTAATGCAGAATATGTTTTCCGAATGGAAGATGTGTTGGATTTATACAATGAGCCTTACGATCCTAAACGCCCTGTAGTCTGCTTTGATGAACGTCCCTACCAGTTAGTAGAAGAAGTAAGACTCCCTTTGCCACCAGAGCCGGAGCAGCCTGAACGTTATGATTTTGAGTATAAACGTAACGGGACAGTAAATTTATTTGCATGTTTTCAACCCTTGGCAGGCTGGCGGCATATCGAAGTTACAGAACGTCGAACTAAAGCGGATTTTGCTAAACAGATGAAAAATTTAGTAGATGTTTGCTACCGAGATGCCGATGTTATTCGTTTAGTAGTTGATAACTTGAATATTCATACCCCCAGTGCATTATATGAAGTTTTTCCACCAGAAGAAGCACGTCGAATTATTCAAAAATTAGAGTTTCACTATACTCCTAAACACGCTTCTTGGCTGAATCAAGTAGAAATTGAATTATCTGTTTTATCTCGCCAATGTTTAGAACGGCGTATTCCTAATGCAGAAACATTGACTTCTGAGATTGCCGCTTGGGAGAAACAACGTAATCAGCAAAAAGCCAGTGTCTATTGGGGTTTTCAAACCAAAGATGCTCGCCGAAAAATGCAGCGTTTATATCCGAATTTAACCTAGCAAAGTTGGCTTGGCAGACTACTAGTGGGTCATTTGGCACGCTTATAGCCATTTTTGTAAAATAATTTTAGGGATTCTAATGTGTTGAGTGGTACAAGCACCGGAGCCTCCTAATCGATGTTGGTGCGATCGCCAACGAGTACGTTG
>JAESFO010000985.1_pt1 | contig 10252 bp, 3 predicted proteins | sample 9269421 | NCBI WGS metagenome assembly JAESFO01 (sample SAMN14502839, study PRJNA617101) | algae metagenome | isolation source: Nostoc desertorum CM1-VF14 and co-occurring heterotrophs from rocky... | place: USA: Clark Mountains, San Bernardino, California | collected 2000-06-05 | reverse complement strand
CGGCGACGTCGCGGACCAGCGGGTGGGTGAACCCGGTGTGGTCGTCGGTGAGCAGACCCTGTTCGGTCAGCTGCCCCTGCACCGCACGCAGGCCGTGCGGGTCCAGCTCCGCCAGCCGCGCCACGACCGCCGGGTCGGCGGCGGGCCCGAGCACGGCCAGGGCGCCCAGGTACCGGCGCGCCGCGTCGTCCTGTGCCCGCAGGCACCGGGCGAAGCGCTCCCGCAGGCCGGCCGGCCGGGCCGAGCGCACGGCGGGGATCCACGCCGCGACCGGGCCACCGCCGGCCGCGACGACCTCGTCGAGCACGGCGCGCAGCACCGACGGCACACCTCCCGAGACCTCCTCGCACACCTGCAGGAACTCCGGGTCGCCCGCGCGACCGAAGCGCCCGGCGACCATCCCGCGGACCGCGGCGGGTCCCAGCGGCCGGGACCGCAGCGGTACGGCGGCCCCGGCCAGACCGCGTACCGGCGGCCGCCCGGCGCCCGGGTCGCCGTGCAGGGTGGTGCCGACGAAGGACACCGGCAGGTCCGGGATCCGCGCGACGAGCCGGTTCAGCCACCGCAGCGACGCCGTGTCCGCCCACTGGAGGTCGTCGACCAGCACCAGGACCGGCCGTTCGGCGCCCACGGTCGCCAGCAGCGCCTGCAGCTCGCGCACCCGGTCCTGCTCCTCGTGGGTCTCCGCCGGGTCGAGCGGTTCCGCCGCGAGCGCCGCGGGCAGCCTCCCGCCGGACGCCGCCAGCCACCGGGTGCGGGCGTCCGCGCCCGCGGCGGCGAGGAGCGGGTCGAACAGCTGCCGGGCGACGCCGAACTCGAAGTCGCGCTCGACGAGCGCCGACGCGGCCCGCAGCACCGTCAGCCCGGCCCTGCCCGCCGCGACCCCCACCGCGTCGAGCAGGGCGGTCCGGCCGCTGCCGACACCGCCGCCGACGACGACGGCCGCGCCGCTCCCGTCGGCGGCCCGGGTGACGGCGTCGCGCAGGGTGCCCAGCTCCCGGTCACGGCCGTGCAGCACGCGCCACCCCGTCCCCGAGCGGCTCCCCGACGGCGGTGGGATCGGCGTCCAGCCCGGCCAGGACCGCCTCGGCCGCCGCGACCGGGGCCGGCGCGCCCCACCGGAGCGCCAGCCGGAGCTCGTCGGCGGCCAACCGGCGGGCGGCCGCGGGCGACCCACAGGCCAGCAGCGAGGTCGCCGCCGCGGACCGCCACGGCGCCAGGACCGGATTGACCCGGCCCCGGTCCAGCAGCAGCCGACCGCACCCCATGTAGTGCTCCACCGCGTCGCGGTGGCGGCCCTGCACCGACCGCACGCGCCCCCGCGCGTACTCCAGCAGGGCCGCACCGGGCCGTACTCCCCCGGCGGCGAGGTCGGCGAAGGCCGCGGCGTCGGCAGCCTCCACGTCGGGCTCCGCCAGGTGCACCAGCACCCGGGCGGCCCCGGCGAGCGGGTCGGGCCCGTCGGAGGAGACCGGGGCGACGGCGGCGGCCCGCAGGTCCCGTCGTGCGCCGTCGAGGTCCCCCGTCCGCAGCTCGACCAGTGCCGACACCGCGAGTACGGCGGGCGGGACCGGGCGCTCCCGGGTGATCTCGAGCAGGAGGTGGTGCATCGCCTCGCCCGCCTCGTCGGCACAGCCCACGGCGTCGAGGGTGAGCGCCGCGACCACCTGCGGTATCGCCGGGAGGACGCCGCTCGGGCCGGTCAGCGTGGCGCGGGCCAGCCGGGTGGCACGGTCCCGGTCGCGGCCGCGCAGGACCAGCGACCACGCGGTGGTCCCGCGGGCGACCGGACCGTCGTCGTCGGAGCCGGCTGCCGCCGTGGCGACCGGACCGTGCAGCACGGTCCGCCGGTCGAAGCCGAGCTCGTCGGTCAGCCGGGACAACGACAGCAGGTCCGCCCGCGCCGGCGCGTCCTCCGGACATCGACGGACCGCGATGTCCAGCGCCTGCCGGGCCGCACCGACCTCCCCGGCGGACAGCAGCAGGTCGACCGCTCGGGCCCCGTACCGGCTCGCCGCCGGGTCGGTGTCCAGGGTGATCCGGGAGAGCACCCGCGCGGCCGTACCGGGCGCGGTGTGCGAGCGCGACAGCGCCAGCTCCACCAGCAGCGCCCCGCGGAGCGGGTCCGGCAGGGGCTCCTGCAGCGCGCGCTCGGCAGCCGCGGCGGCGTCGGCGGGCCGGTCCTCGGCCCGGTGCCGGACCGCGACCCGGTGCAGGAGCTCGGCCGCCCAGGGCTCGCCGAGCGCGGGAGCGTCGAGCAGGGCGCGGGCGATGCGCTCCTCGGGCAGCCCGGCCCGCGCCGCGAGGCCTGCGGCGGAGCCGAACAGCGCCCTCCGGTGCCCCGGCTCGATGCCGGCCAGGACGACGTCGGTGACGCTGCGGTCGGCGGGCAGCGCGTGGTCGGTGCCGCGGACCAGGCCGGTGGCGGCCAGCGCTGCCCGGGCCCCGGCACCGGTGGACGCCACGGGGCCGCCGACCCGGTGTCGCACCGGCTGCAGCTCGGATCCGCACACCGCCGCCGCGCGCAACGCCTCGACCAGGGCGGGGGGCAGCCCGTCGAGGACCCGGGCGACGTGGTCGCGCCGGGCGGTGGCCGCGCGACGCACCAGCTCCGGCACGGCGGCCGCGGTCGGGGGCACCGCGCGGTCGAGCCCGGCCAGGGTCGCCCGCAGCACCGCCGGGTTGCCGCCGGTGCAGCGACGGGCGAGGACCGTGAAAGCGCGGTCGGGAGGCGTCGGGTACTCGGCGGTGACCACCTCCCGCACCGCGCCGAGGGAGAGCGGCCCCGTCCGCAGCACGACGTCCGACGGGCCGGTCGGCGAGACGGCCCAGCCGAGACCGTCGTGCGTGCCGTTCAGGGCGACCAGAAGGCCGACCGGCGCCTCGCGCCGTCGCCGGAGCAGCATCTGCAGCCACTGGCCCGTGTCCTCGTCGGCCCAGTGCAGGTCGTCGACGACCAGGAGCACCGGGCCGGTGCGGGCGAGGTCGAGCACAGCACGGCACCACTCGTGCAGGACGTCGGCGCCCACCGGCCCCGACCGGGGCGGCGCGGGTACCGGGCCGAGCCGCTCGACCAGACCGTGGCCCGTCGCGAGCGGGCACCCGGTCTCGGTGGGGACGGCCCGCGCGGACAGCACCCGTACCGCGCGGTCGGCGGCACGCCCCGACGCACGGCGGAGCAGGGCCGAGCGCCCCGTACCGGGCTCGCCGGTGACCGCGACGAACGGCGATCCCCCCGCCACCAGCGCGTCGAGGGCGCGGTCGAGCTCGGCGCAGGCGGCGTCCCGTTCGCGCAACACGCCGTCGATCATGCGCTGCGGACCCGGGCGGCATCGACGATCCCGGCCAGGGCGGCCCGGTCGGTGACGCCGAGCTTGCGGAACGCGCTGGTGAGATGGACCTCCACGGTGCGCAGCGTGACGAACAGCGCCTCCGCGATCTCGCGGTTGCGGGCGCCCTCGGCGGCGAGGGCGACCACCCGGCGTTCGGCACCGGTCAGCGGGTCCAGCGGGGAGCCGGTGGGCGGGCGCATCCGGCCACCGGCCTGCACGAGCAGTTCCCGGGCGACCCGGGCCGCCCGCAGCGCCCCGCACCGTGCGGCCAGGGTCGCCGCCCGGCGCAGCTGCTCGCGGGCGTCCTCGGCGTGGTCGGACACCAGCATCGCCCGGCCCAGCAGGTGGTGGGCGAGGATCAGCTCGGTCCGGGCGGGCGAGCCCTCGAGCACCTCCACCGCCTCCCGGAGCATGTCCTCGCCGCGCGGACCGGCGGTGACCACACCGCGGGCCAGCAGCGCGAGCCCCCGCCCGCGGCCGGTCCCCCAGCGCGCCGCCCGTTCGGCGCCTCCCTCGACGATCCCGTGTGCCTCGTGCGCCCGGCCGGTGTCGGCGAGCAGGACGGCGGCGTGCACCCACCACGGCGCCAGGACGGGGTTCGCGATACCGGCCGCGTCGAGGCTGTCCCCGCAGCGGCGGTAGGTCGACAGGGCCCGGTCGACGTCGCCGACGTCGGCGGTCGCCCCCGCCCGCGCCATCAGGTAGTCGTGGTACTCCCAGGCGAAGTCCTCGAGCCGGGGCCGGACGATCCCGTCGAGCAGCTCGAGCGCCGCCTCCGGGTCGCCCTGCTGCTGGCGCACGTTCGCCAGTGCGATCGTCGGCACCACGGTGTTCCCCCGCCACGCCTCCTGCTCGGCGATGTCGAGCGCCGTGCGGGCGTCGGCCTCGCCCTCGGCCAGGCCCCCGACGACGACGTGGTTGGTCGCGCGGGTCCCCACGGCGAGGCTGTAGGTCCACGCCGAGGCCTGCTCGCGGCTCTGCACGACGAGCCGGTCGAGCACCGCTGTCGACTCCTCGACCTCGTCGGCCAGCCGTAGCACCAGCGACGAGGCCAGCACCGCCCAGCCGCCGAGGGTGGCCTCGTCGACCAGGAGCACCCGGCGCGCGAGGTCCACGGCCGCGGCCGCGTCGTCACCGTCCATCGCCAGGGTCACCGTCATCATCGCGAGCTTCTGGCGCTCGGCGGGAGTGCGGCCGGCGGGCCGGGCCATCCGTCCCATCCGGTCGATCGTCGCGGCCACGGTCTTCTTCTCGTCGAGCCCGACGACCAGCAGCGCGGCCTCCACGTGCGTGCGCAGCTCGGTCGCCTCGGGACCGGGGTCGGCCGGGAACTCGCGGTCCATCGTGTCCAGGACGTCCTGCAGCACCCGCACCGCACGGGGGGCCTGCTGCACCGCCAGCGAGGTCATGGCCAGCTGCACGGCGGCCTGGGCACGCGAGGGCAGGTCCACGGCCCGGTCGAGCGCGTCGCGCAGCTGCGCGACGGCGCGCTCCGGCTCGTGCTGGGCCAGCGCCGCGGCCAGCCGGGTCCGCGCGCCCACGTCGTCGGGTCGGGCCGCGACCACCGGTTCCAGGTAGCGGGCGACGGCGGGCCGGGCACCGCGGTGCGCCGCGGCGGCCGCGGCCTCCAGCAGCACGTCGACCATCCAGGGCTCGCCGGCGCCGGGCAGGACGAGCAGGACCGCCGCCACCACCTCGGCCGGACGCCCCGCGTCGCTCAGCACCCGGGCGCCGCGCCGGCGCAGGTCGTCGAGCTCGTCCCCGGGGAGTCCGCGCAGCACCGCGGTGCGCAGCAGGTCGTGCCGGAAGTCCGACCGGTCGGGGGCGAAGACCTCGGTCCGGACGAGCGTCGCGACCGCGTCGGCCACCGACCCGGCGGGCACCCCGGACAGGGTCGCGAGAACCGTGGTCTGCTCGGCACCCACGACCGCGACGGCGGCGGCCACGGCGCGGACGTGCGGCGGGGCGTCGAACACGTGCCGTTCCACGAGGCCGTCGACCACCTCGCGCCCGAGCCGGTGGATCCGGTCGGTCGCGCCGTCGCCGGTCACCGGGCCCAGCTCGGCGACCAGCTGCTCGACCAGCAGCGGGTTCCCGCCGGAGGCCTCGGTGAGCGCGTCGAGCAACGGCGCCTGCGGCGGCTCGGCTCCCGTACCGGCACCGCGGGCCACGGCGAGCCGGGCGACGCCGGACCGGTCCAGCGGGCCCACCTCGGTCACCGCAGCACCGGCCTGGGTGCGGATCTCGGCGAGCCGGTCGGGCAGTGCGCCCGCTCCGTCGGTCCGCGAGGCGAGCACCACCCCGAGCGGGAGACCCTCCGACCGGCGCAGCAGGAACCCGAGGAAGGCCAGCGAGGCGTCGTCGCACCACTGCAGGTCGTCGACGACGAGGACCAGCGGGCCGCGAGCGGTGTGGTTCACGGTGAGCCAGTAGAGGCCGTGCAGCACCGGGTAGAGGTTGTCCGGTCCGGCACCGCCCGTCGCCTCGTCCAGCGCCGGTGCACTCCACCGGGCACCGCCCTCGAGCAGCGCCGGGTCGACCGGGCCCGCGCCGGCCAGGGCCCCGAACAGCTCCCGGACCACGGCGAACGAGATGTCCGAGGTCCGTTCCCGCCCATGGGCACGGGCGGCCCGCACGCCCGCCGGGACCTCGGTGCAGAAGCCGTCGAGCAGCACCGACTTGCCGATCCCGGGCGGTCCGACGAGCAGCCGCACGACGTGTGATCCGGCGGCGGCGCCGGCACCGGCCGAGGCCAGCCACGCCGACTCGGACCCCCGACCCACCAGGCGCACGCCGCGATCGGTGGCATCGGACATCCTGGGCTACCTCCACGAGCGACCGGTCCCGGCCGGGCGGACCCGGCTCGACGATCTTGAGCCTAGGAGATCCCACCCGTGCCGGATACCGGCCGCCGCGTGTCGGTACGGTGACCGCGCTCGCTCCTGCGGGATCAGGACGACGCGGTGAGGACCGTGCGCAGCATGGCGATGATCGCCGGGGCGTCGGAGCCGAGGAAGAAGTGCCCGCCCGGACGGACGTGCAGATCGAACGGTCCGGAGGTGTGGTCGCGCCAGGACTCCGCCTCGTCCCGTGAGGTCTTCGGGTCGCTGTCCCCGGTCAGGACGGTGATCGGCGCGGCCACGGTGGCCCCGGGGGTGCAGCGGTAGGTCTCGATCGCCTCGTAATCGCTGCGGATGGCGGGCAGGATCATCCGGAGGATCTCGTCGTCGCCGAGCAGCGCGGTGTCGGTACCCGCCAGCAGCTTCAGCTCCTCGACGACCTGCTCGTCGCTCAGCCGGTGCACGTGCTCGTCACGGACACGCGAGGGTGCGCGCCGGCCGGAGGCGAACAGGTGGGCGATCCGCCCGCCCTGGGCCTCGTGCCGCCGCGCGACCTCGAACGCCAGGGTCGCGCCCATGCTGTGGCCGAAGAAGACCGTGGGGCGGTGGCCCCGCAGCGAGTCCCGCAGCGCGCCGTGGACCCGGTCGGCGAGGGTGTGGAGGTCACCGGGGCTGGTCTCGCGGCGCCGGTCCTGCCGGCCCGGGTACTGCACGGCGAACACCTCCGCGGTGGTCTGCAGCTGCGCCGAGACCGGGAAGTAGAACGAGGCCGAACCGCCCGCGTGCGGGAAGCAGACGAGCTGCACGGGCCGCTCCGGTGCCGGGTGGAAGCACCGGACCCACAGGCTCTCCTCGGTGGCGGTCGTCGTCATGGGGTTCCTTCCTCGCGGACGCACCCGGCGTGCTGCCGGACGACGTAGCCAGTGAACCGGCACCGCGGCCGGTGAATCCCTAGTCCTGGCCTCGGGGGCGGGACGACCGCGCCGGCCGGCCCGCCCCCCGGGAGGCACCTCAGCCGAGCCCGAGCTCGTCGTTGAGCAGGGCGAACATGTCGTCGTCGGAGGCGTCGTCGAGGGTGTCGTCCCCGGCGCCGTCGCCGTCGGGGTCCGACGGCCGGTCCTCGGTGTGCAGCCCGGCCCACTTGGTCCGCAGCACCTCGATCCGGCCCGCGACCCGGCGGTGCTCCCCCTCGTCGTCGACGTGCAGGCCCGCGATGGCCCGCTCCAGGCCGTCGAGCGCGGCGAGGACGGCGTCGGCGCCCGCGGGATCGGCGACGACGAGCCTGCTCCGCAGATGCCGCACGACCTCGGCCGGGGTCGGGAAGTCGAACAGCAGGGTTGCGGGCAGCCGCAGCCCGGTGGCTGCGTTGAGCCGGTTCCGGTACTCGACCGCGGTGAGCGAGTCGAACCCCAGTTCCTGGAACTGCTGACGGACCCCCACCGCGGTGGCGTCGGTGTGCCCGAGCACCTCGGCGGCCCCGCCCCGCACGAGCGCGAGCAGGATCTCGTCCTGCTCGGCCGCACCGAGCCCGGCGAGCCGGCGGACGAGCGCGTCGGCGTCCGGTGCGGTGCCCGCGGCGGCGGTCCGCCGCGGCGTGGTCCGGACCAGGCCCCGCAGCAGCGCCGGGACCTCGTCGAGCGCGCGCAGCGCGGCCAGGTCGAGGCGGACCGGCAGGACCAGCGCCCGGCCGGTGGAGCCGGCCGCGAGCAGCGTGTCGAACAGCTCGAGGCCCTGCTCGGCGGGCAACGGCGGCATCCCGGAGCGGGCCAGGCGCTGTGCCTCGGCCTCGCCCAGGGTTCCGGTCATGCCGCTGCCCTGCTCCCACGGCCCCCAGGCCATGGACAGCCCCGCGAGCCCGTCGGCGCGGCGGCTCGCCGCCAGCGCGTCGAGGTAGGCGTTGCCGGCCGCGTAGTTGGCCTGCCCGGCGCCGCCGAGCACGCCCGCGACCGAGGAGAACAGCACGAACGCGTCGAGGTCCAGGTCCCGGGTCGCCTCGTGCAGGTGCCACGCGGCGTCGGCCTTGGGCCGCAGCACGGTGTCGAGCCGGGCCGCGTCGAGGGAGCCGAGCACGCCGTCGTCGAGCACACCGGCGGTGTGCACGACGCCCCGCAGCGGACGCTCCCGCCCGGCCTCGGCGACCAGCGCCGCCACGGCGTCGCGGTCGGCGACGTCGCAGGCCACCACCCGGACCCGGGCGCCGAGCGCCTCGAGGTCGGCGACGAGCTCCGCCGCGCCCGGTGCGGACGGTCCGCGGCGGCCGGCGAGGACCAGGTCGCGCACACCGCGTCCGGTGACGAGGTGCCGGGCGACCAGGCTGCCGAGCCCGCCGGTCCCGCCGGTGACGAGCACGGTGCCGTCGGTCCGCAGGGCCGGGCGCGCGTCGGTGCCGTCGCCGCCGCCGGCGGCGCCGTCGGGCTGCTCGGGCGTCGCGGCGATCCGGGCCAGGCGCGGGGCGCGCAGCGCGCCGTCGCGCACCGCCAGCTCGGGCTCGGTGGCGAGCGCGGTCAGCGCCGCGGCCAACCCGGACAAATCCGTGCCGGCTGCGTCCGGGTCGAGGTCGAGCAGCCCGAAGGTGCCCGGGTTCTCGTGGGACGCCGACCGGACCAGACCCCGGACCGCGGCGGCCGGCAGGTCGCCGACACCGCCGTCGTCCACCGCGACGGCGCCACGGGTGACGACCACCAGCCGGGCCGTCGCGAGCTCCTCGGTGGCGAGCCACCGCTGGAGCTGCTCCAGGACCCGGACGGTGCAGGCGCGCACCTCCTCGGGCCGCCCGGCGACGCCCGGCTCGGCCGCGACCGGGAACAGCACCACGTCCGGCACCGGGCCCGTGGCCGACACGAGTGTGGCCAGGTCGTCGACCTGCACGGCGTCCGGCACCGCCCCGGCCAGCCCGAACGGGTCGGCCCCGAGGACGGCGACCACGGGAGCGGCCTCCTCCGCGGCGTCGACGACCGTCCAGTCCAGCCCGAACAGCGCGTCACGGTCGGTCCGGGCGGCACGCAGCTGTTCGGCGCCGACCTGCCGGGTGTGCAGGGCCTCGACGGTCACGACCGGCGCACCGGCCCCGTCGACGGCCCGCACCGACAGGACACCGTCCGCGCTCGGCGCGATCCGCACCCGCAGGGCTGCGGCTCCGCCGGCCATCAGCGACACCCCGGACCAGGAGAAGGGCAACGCCCCGCCGCCGGTGCCGCCGGTGCCGTCGGAAGCGAGTGCCGCCAGCAGCGACACGTGCAGTGCCGCGTCGAGCAGGGCCGGATGCAGGCCGAACCCGTCGGTGCCACCGGCGCCGTCGGGGAGCTCGACCTCGGCGAAGAGCTCCTCGCCACGGCGCCAGGCTGCGCGCAGGCCGCGGAACACCGGGCCGTAGACGAAGCCGGCGTCGGCGAAGGTGTCGTAGCAGCCCTCCGTGTCGATCTCGACGGCGTCCGGCGGCGGCCACACCGCCGCGTCCGCCCCGAGGGGGGCGGCGGGACCGGCCGGCGCCAGCGCACCGGCCGCGTGCCGGGTCCAGGCGTCCTCGCCCGCGCCCTCCGGCCGGGAGTGGATGCCGATGGCCCGGTTCCCGTCGGGGTCCGGCGCGTCGACGGTCACCTGCAGCTGCAGGGCCCCCTGCTCGGGCAGGGCCAGCGGGGCGGCCAGGGTCAGCTCCTCGACCCGGTCGCATCCGACCTGGTCACCGGCCCGGATCGCCATGTCGAGCAGCGCCGTGCCGGGGACCAGTACGTGCCCCAGCACCGTGTGGTCGACCAGCCACGGGTGCGAGCCGCGGGACAGCCGTCCGGTGAACACCACTCCCCCGCCGGACGCGAGCTCCACGGCGGCGCCGAGCAGCGGGTGCTCGGGCGCGCCGAGCCCGGCCGCGCGGACGTCGCCGTCCGCGGTCCGGGCCGCCGGCCAGAACCACTGGTGCTGGAACGCGTACGTCGGGAGGTCGACACGGGCCGGCCGGGTCCCGGTGAACAGGTCGTGCCAGCCGCCGGTGCGCCCGGCAGCGTGCAGCTGCGCCCGCGCGGTGAGCGCGGTCGTCTCCTCGTCGCGGTCGCGGCGCAGCAGGGGCACCGTGACGGCGCCCTC
>JAESFO010000984.1_pt1 | contig 10259 bp, 12 predicted proteins | sample 9269421 | NCBI WGS metagenome assembly JAESFO01 (sample SAMN14502839, study PRJNA617101) | algae metagenome | isolation source: Nostoc desertorum CM1-VF14 and co-occurring heterotrophs from rocky... | place: USA: Clark Mountains, San Bernardino, California | collected 2000-06-05 | reverse complement strand
CCACCGGTCCGGCCGACGGCCCGGCCCCGCGCCTCGGCCTCGTCCGCCAGCTGGGCAGCTTCGTCGCGATCGGTGTGCTCTCCGCGATCGTCGACTTCGGCGTCTACCACCTGCTCCTGAACGCGGGCCTGTGGGTGCCGTTCGCGAAGGGCATCAGCTTCATCCTCGGTACGACGACGGCGTACCTGCTCAACAAGCGGTTCACCTTCACCGGCGCGAACACCGGCGGCCGCGCGAGGTTCGCCGGCTTCGTGGCCCTCTACGGCACGACCTTCGCCGTGAACGTCGGGGTGAACTCCTTGGTCCTGCACCTGCTGCCGCCGCTGACCTACGACACCAGCCTCGCCTGGCTGGTCGCGCAGGGCACCGCCACCGCGATCAACTTCGTCATGCTGCGCTGGGTCATCTTCAAGAACTGACCCTCGTAGGCGTGGCGACCGGTCACGTCGCCCGGCGACCGTCGCACGGGGCGCCACGCGAGGCGACGGGGCGCCGTGCGGTTCCGAGACGGTGGGCGAGGCGGGCGACCATGCTGCCGTCGGCGAGGTCGGACCAGACCCATCGCACGACGGTCAGGCCCGTGGAACGGATGAGGTCCTCCCGCCGCTTCTCCTCCCAGAGCACCTCGCCGAGATCCTGACCGGGCCGCAGTGGGCGGCCGTACTTGATCCGGCCGTCGAACTCCCCGACCACTCCGTGCTCCGGCCAGGCGAAGTCGGCGCGGAACGGCAGACCTGGAACCTCCCACTGGGTGGCCGGGTCCGGGAGGCTCGCGAGGTACATCCGGAACCGGCTACGCGACTCACCGGGGCTCTCGGAGCGGGCGTCTGCCAGCGCGACGACACGCCGTGCCGCGGGGGTACCGACGCGTCCGCCGAACCGGGAGAGCACCTCGGTCAGCTCGTCGACCGTGGTCGCGCCGGGCGGCGGGCGCTCGGACCGTGGCCGCGGCCGGACGTGCTGGTGCAGGGCCGCATCGACCGTCACCAGCGCCTGCTCGGCGGGCACCGTCCGAGCCAGGTCGACGAGTGTCCGGGCCGGCGAGGTGACCAGCAGACCGTCGAGCTCGCGGACGTCGTCGTCCGGTAGCGGAGCCCGGTGCACGGAGGTGCCGTGGCGGTTCCGGCCGCCACCGGTACTGCGTTCCCGTACGGCGTGCACCCGGTCGAGAGGCAGGTTCCAGACCGGGAGCCCGAGGACGAGGGCCGCGGTGACATGGCCGAGGACCGAGCCGGGAGCGAGGTGCGGCGCCGTGGCCCGGGCTCGGAGCAGGTGGGCATGCACCGGCGAGCGCGGTTCGTCGTCACCGAGCCGGTAGGAGCCCCGCCGGACCGGGACGAGCACGCGGGCGCGGACGAGGCGGTCGATCTCGTCGACGGCGAGGCCTGCGCCCAGCAACGCCGACCGGTGCAGGAGCCCGGCCGGATCCGGAGGCACGTGGTCGAGGCGATCCATGCGTCCGAGACTGCCGCCGTACGCCGCCCGCCACCGACATCCCCACCGCCCTGTGGACGAACCTGCCGGTTGTGGACAGGTTCGTGGCGACCCGTCACGTCCCGCGGCGCTCGCCGCGGCGGTCGCCGCACGACGTCACAGGTCGCCACGCCCTGATCGGGACTAGTGGGCGATCGGTCAGGGGGCGCGGTGGAACTGCTCGCGGCGGCCCTGGCGGAGCAGGGTCAGCCAGTCGCGGAAGGCGCGCGGGTCGCGTTTCGTCACCAGGAAGTACCAGGCGAACCGCGGCAGCTCGAGGAGGCCGATCCTCCGCATCCCGGGCTGGGACATCAGGTAGCCGCGGTTGCGGTAGGTGTAGTAGCGCTTGACCTCGTCGCCCGGGTCCTGGGCGTGCAGCCGCCCGCCCAGCATCGGCTTGAACTCGTCGGAGCCGTAGGGGTGCAGGTAGGTGGCCTGCAGCGCGGTGCCGAAGGGCAGCCCGGACCGGACCATCCGGCGGTGCATCTCCACCTCGTCGCCGCGGACGAACAGGCGCAGGTCCGGCACCCCGATGACCTCCAGGGTGGAGGCCCGGAAGAGGGCGCCGTTGAAGAACGAGGCGATCCCGGGGAGCAGGTCGTCGGGGCCCAGTGCCGAGCGGGACCGGTGCCAGGTGACGCCGCGGCGCAGCGGGAAGGCGAGGCGGTCCGGGTCGGCCTTGTCGGCGACCACCGGTGACACCGCGGCGAGTCCGTGCCGCGACGCGACGTCGAGCAGCGTGGCGAGGGTGGACTCGTCGGCGGCGTGGCCGTCGTCGTCGGCCAGGAAGATCCACTCCGCACCCATGGCGAGTGCGTGCAGCATCCCCAGGGCGAAGCCGCCCGCGCCGCCGAGGTTGGACCACGAGGGGAGCCACGTCGTCGGCAGCGGGCAGGCCTCGACCGCGTCACGCGCGGGCCGGTCCGGCCCGTTGTCGACGACGATCAGGTGCGCCAGCGGGTGGGTCTGCTTCGCCATCGCCGCGAGCGAGTCGACGAGCAGCTCGGCCCGGTGCCGCGTGACGATGACGCCGACGACCGAGCCGGGCGGGAGCGGTCCGGTCACGACGGGGTTCGCCCCTTGTAGTGGTCGAGGACCTCGTGCAGGGGGCCGTACTCCTTGATCGTCCCGTGCTCCATCCACAGCGCGGTGTCGCACAGGTCGGCGAGGAACTCGTCGGAGTGCGAGGCGAAGACCAGGATCCCGGAGCGGTCGACGAGCTCGTGGAGCCGGTTGCGGGCCTTGTTCAGGAACTCCGCGTCGACGGCGCCGATGCCCTCGTCGAGCAGCAGGATCTCGGGGTCGATCGAGGTGACGACGCCGAGAGCGAGCCGCACCCGCATACCCGTCGAGTACGCCCGCAGCGGCATCTCCAGGTAGTCGCCCAGCTCGGTGAAGGCGGCGATGTCGTCGATCCGCGCCTCCATCTGCTTGCGCGTCATGCCCAGGAACAGCCCGCGGATCAGGATGTTCTCGTAACCGGAGATCTCCGGGTCCATGCCGACGGCGAGGTCGAACACGGGCGCGACCTTGCCGCGGACCAGCGAGCGACCGCGGGTGGGCTCGTAGATGCCGGCCATCAGCCGCAGGAGCGTGGACTTGCCGGCGCCGTTGTGCCCGACGAGCGCGACGCGGGCGCCCTTGTCCAGGCTGACCGTGATGTCGCGCAGCGCCTCGATGATCGGCACCTTGGCGTCGGTGCCGATCCGGCCGCCCGCCTTGCCGAGGACGGCCTTCTTCAGCGATCGCGTCTTGGCGTCGAAGATCGGGAAGTCGACGGCGGCGCGGTCGATCCGGATACGGGGTTCAGTCACAGAGGTTCACACCCAGTACGCGACGCGGGAGCGGTAGTTGCGCAGGCAGATCAGGGCCGCGGCCCAGCCGACGATCGTGATCACGCCCGTGACCAGCCAGTACCGGCCGACGATCTCCTGGCCGAGCAGCGGCTGGCGCACGATCTCGACGAAGTGGAAGACCGGGTTCAGCTCGACCAGCTGGGCGCGCTCGCGCGCGGCCGGGTTGTCGCTCAGGATGTCCACCGACCAGACGATCGGGGTCAGGTAGAACACCAGCTGGGTGACGCTGGCGATGATCGGGGGGATGTCGCGGAACCGGGTCGCGAGGATCCCGGCGAGGATCGCGACCCAGGCGCCGTTGATCGCCAGCAGCGCGAACGCCGGGATCGCCAGCAGCGTCGACAGCCCCAGCGGATGCGGGAACACGATCATCAGCACGACCCAGACGACCAGGTTGTGCAGGAAGAACAGCGTCTGCCGCCACACGAGCCGGTAGATGTGCAGGCTGAGCGGGGCGGGCAGGAACTTGATCAGGCCCTCGTTGGCGATGAAGACCTCGCTGCCCTCGAGGATGCAGCCGGACACGAAGTTCCAGATCAGCAGCCCGACGGCGACGTGCGGCAGGAACGTCGCCAGCGAGATCTGGAACAGCGCCGAGTAGAGGATCCCCAGGCCGAGGGCGATGACGCCCATGCTGATCGAGATCCACAGCGGCCCCAGGACGGAGCGGCGGTAGCGCTGCTTGATGTCCTGCCAGCCGAGGTAGCCCCACAGCGGCCGTTGCCGCCAGCCCTGGGCGAGGTCCGCGAAGGCCCGCCGCCAGCTGCGCGGGCTCGACACCTCGGACGGGTCGACGACGTCACCCGGCTCGTCGGTCACGGTCACGGCCACCCGGTGAGGGTACTCAGACGCGGTCCGCGGGCCCGGCAGGGGAGGCCCCGGCCGGGACACCGCGAAACCGCAGGTCGTCGTCGTGCGTCAGAGGTACTGCCCGGTTCCCCGGCCCATGCCCTCGGGGACGCCGCCCTGCTCCGGCCCGCCGACGCCCGGGGGCAGCCCGCGACGCATCTGCTCCAGCTGTGCCCGCGCGGCCATCTGCTGGGCGAACAACGCGGTCTGGATGCCGTGGAACAGACCCTCCAGCCAGCCGACCAGCTGGGCCTGGGCGATCCGCAGCTCACCCTCCGACGGGATCGTGTCCGCCGTGAACGGCAGGCTGAGCCGCTGCAGCTCCTCGCGCAGCTCCGGCGCCAGGCCCTCCTCGAGCTCCTTGACGGAGTTCTCGTGGATCTCCTTGAGCCGCTCGCGGGACGCCTCGTCCAGCGGTGCGGCCTTCACCTCCTCGAGCAGCTGCTTGATCATGGTGCCGATCCGCATGACCTTCGCGGGCTGCTCCACCATCGACGCGGGGCTCTGACCCTCGTCGTCCTGCGGAACCGAGGCCATGCCCACCGGGCGCCCGTCGGCGCCGACCACCACGACCCGGTCCCCGGGGGTCTCCTGCTCGTCGCTCATGCCCGCCATTCTGGACCCGCCCGCTCAGGAGTTCACGAGGAGGAGCTTGCCGGTCACCCCACCGGCGTCCAGCCTGCGGTGCGCGTCGGCGGCGTCGGACATCGCGAACCGCTCGAAGACCACCGGCTTCACCCGGCCGTCGGCGAACAGCGGCCACACGTTCTCGCGGACCCCGTCGACGATCTCGGCCTTCGAGTGCGGACCGTCGACCGGGCGGCCGCGCAGGCCCATCGCCGAGACGTGGCCGCGCTTGGCCAGCAGCGCGCCGATGTTGAGCTCGGCCTTCACCCCGCCCTGCATCCCGATGATCATCAGGCGGCCGTCGCGGGCCAGCGCGGACAGGTTGTTCGCCAGGCCCTTGGCGCCCATGTTGTCGAGGATGACGTCGGCGCCGTGGCCGTCGGTGGCCTTCTTCAGCTCCTCGGCGATGTCGTCGTGGTAGTCGATGACGATGTCGGCGCCCAGGTCGCGGCAGAACTGCAGCCGGTCGGCGTGGCCCGCGGTGGCGGCGACGCGCGCGCCGAGCGCCTTCGCGACCTGGATCGCGTGCGTTCCGATGCCCGACGAGCCGCCCTGGACCAGGAACGTCTCGCCCTCGGCGAGCCGGCCTTCCAGGAACACGTTCGACCAGACGGTGCAGGCGACCTCGGGGAGGCCGCCCGCCTCCTCCAGAGAGACGCCCGCGGGGACGGGCAGCAGCTGCGGGGCCGGGACGGCCACCTTCGTCGCGTAGCCGCCGCCGGCGAGCAGGGCGCACACCTCGTCGCCGACCGACCAGCCGGTCACGCCCGCACCGAGCGCGGCGATCCGGCCCGCGCACTCCAGACCCAGGATCTCCGACGCGCCGGGCGGGACCGGGTAGTTCCCCTGGACCTGCAGGAGGTCGGCCCGGTTGACGGCCGAGGAGACGATGTCGAGCACGACCTCGCCCGGGCCGGGCTCGGGATCGGGCACCTCCGCCCACGCCATCTGCTCGGGTCCGCCGTACTCGGTCAGGGTGATCGCCCACATGGGAGCCGACGGTATTCCGTGGCGCGCCCGTCGGCGATCCGGCACGGTCGACCGATGGACGTGCTCCCCGCGCCGATCGACCCGGTGCCCGACCCGTGGCCGATGTCCGGGCTGACCCTGCGGACCCCGCGCCTGGAGCTGCGCGTTGAGGACGACGCGTCGGTCCGGGAGCTGATCGCGGCCGTGCACGAGAGCGGGATCCACCCGTCGTCGGAGATGCCGTTCCGCGTCCCGTGGACCCGGGCCGACCCGCGGCACCTGGGGCGCGGCATCGCGCAGTACGTCTGGTCGAACCGCGCGAAGGCGTCGCCGGACTGGTGGACGCTGCAGTTCGTCGTGCGCGCCGAGGGCCGGGTGGTCGGCCTGCAGGACGTCGTGGGCGACCGGTTCGGTGTGCGTCGTGAGGTCGCGACCGGCTCGTACCTGGTGCGACGGGCGCAGGGTCGCGGCTACGGCACCGAGATGCGGGCCGCGGTGCTGGCCTTCGCCTTCGACCACCTCGGCGCGCTGGCGGCGCGCTCGGAGTACGTCGAGGGCAACCCGAGGTCGGCGGCCGTGTCGGCCCGGCTCGGGTACCGCGACGACGGCACCGCCACGATCGACCACGGCGACACCCGGGTCACCGAGTACCGGGTGCTCCTCACGCGGGAGGCGTTCGTGCGGCCCGGGTGGGAGCTGCGCGTCGCGGGCTACACCGACGATCTCGCGGGGTTCCTGGCCGCCGATCCGCCGGCCGGGCAGCCCTAGCCGAGACTGCGCGCGGCGAAGGTGTCGCAGGAGTCGGGGTCGCCGCTCTGCAGGCCGGTGGTGAACCACTTCTCGCGCTGCGCGGAGCTGCCGTGCGAGAACTGCGACTCGTCGACCCGGCCGCCACCCAGGTTGGACTGGATGTAGTCGTCGCCGATCCGGGACGCGGTGTCGAGGGCGGCGTCGATGTCGGACTGGTTCAGCTCGCTGATCAGCGGCCGCCCCGACGGGCCGGGCGTCGTCGTCGCGTGGTTCGCCCAGACGCCCGCGTAGCAGTCGGCCTGCAGCTCCAGGCGCACCGAGCCGGAGGTGGGGCCGGTGTCGTTGCCGGCCTTGCGGTTGGTGCCGAGCAGGTTCTGGATGTGGTGGCCGTACTCGTGGGCCATCACGTAGGCCTGCGAGAACGGTCCGCCCTGTGCACCGAAGCGGGTCTGCAGCTCCTGGAAGAAGGTGAGGTCGATGTAGATCTCGGAGTCGGCCGGGCAGTAGAACGGCCCGCTGTCCGACGAGGCCGAGCCGCAGCCGTCGGTGCTCACCCCACCGGAGAAGAAGTTCGTCCGCGGCTCCGTGAAGCCGGAGGAGAACTGGGTGGCCCAGAAGTCGTCGAGGGAGTTGACGACGGCGACGACGCGGCAGTCCGTCGAGGTGTTCGCCGAGGCGCCGGTGGCGCAGTTCTCCTGCAGTGACGAGTTGTCCGCGGTCTGGCCGGAGCCGACCTGGTCGAGCCCCGGGTAGCCGCCGCCCGCGCCCATGCCGGACATGTCGACGCCCGCGAAGTTCGACAGCAGGAGGTACAGGATGACGCCGACGAGGCCCAGGCCGCCGCCCGCGCCCGCCACCCGGCCGCCGACCCCGCCGCCCCGGCCACCGCCGGATCCGCGCAGGTCGTCCACGCCGGACGTGTCGAGCCGGGCGTTCTCGTCGAACCGCACGTCGTCCTCCCGAGATGAGACCGGGAGAATCCCACCACACCGCGCCGGACCGCACCGGCGCGGACGTCCCCCGCCACCCGTCAGGGGGTTCCGGAGCCGGCCCGCCAGGTCGCGGCGCCGACGCCGTGCGCGGCCCGGAAGCGGCGGGCGAAGTAGCCGGGGTCGGGGTAGCCGACCCGGGCGCCCACCTCGGCGACCGGGAGGTCGGTGGAGACGAGCAGCCGCCGCGCCTCCCGCATCCGGCGCTCGGTGATCCACTGCTGGACGGTCCGCCCGGTCCCGCGCCGGACGACGGTCGTCAGGTGCCCGGGGGTGAGTCCGACGGCCGCGGCGACGTCGCGCAGCGACAGCCGGCCGGCGAACCGCTCCTCGACGAGGGCGAACACCGCCGCGAGCAGCGGGTCGCCCGACTCGGCGGGGACGTCGTCGACGAGCCGGCCGAGTGCCACCAGCAGCAGGGTGAGGTGGGCGCGGGCGGCCTCGGCGTGACCGTCGCGGCGGCGGGTCAGCTCGTCGTCGAGGTCGACGAGACGGGCCCGCCAGGTCGCCCGGTCCGCCGGTGGGACGCCGATCCGCTGCCCGCCCCCGCGGTGGCGCCCGACGAACGGCGCGAGCAGCGGATGGTCCTGCCAGGACGCGGGCGCGACCGCCTCCGCGGGGAACACGACCGACCACAGCTCGCCGGGCGGCGTCGAGGTCTCCGCGGCGTGGTCGACCACGGCTCCGGGTGCGATGACGAACGCATCGCCCTCGGCGAGCCGCCAGACCTGCCCGTCGACCTGGTAGGTACAGGTGCCGCGCACGACGTGCACGAGGGTGAGGAAGTCGTGCGCGTGCGGCCCCTGCACCCGCGGAAGCTGCACCGGCCCGTCGACGCGGTACGCCGCGATCGGTACCGGCGTGTGTGCGAAGCCGATCAGCGGAATGTCCGAACTTCGTCCCATCACGGCCACGGATAGTGCCTTGTGACCTGTTCGGGGGCCAGGGAGGGTAGCTGGAGAACACGAAGTTCGTCCGAGAGGATGCGATGACCACGCACGCCTACACACCCGCGCTCGTCAGCTCGCGGCTGCTGCCCGGCTACGACACCGTGGCCCGGCTCGGTGGCGCCGTCCCGATGTACTGGCGGCTGCTGGCCCAGGCCGGCATCGGCCCGCGGGACCGCGTGCTCGAGATCGGCTGCGGGACCGGGAACGTCCTGCTGCGCGCCAAGGAGGCCGTTCCGACGGCCACCGTGTCCGGCGTCGACCCCGACCCCGAGGCGGTGGCCATGGCCCGCCGCAAGGCCGCCGAGGCCGGCGTCGAGCTGGAGCTCCAGGTCGGTGTGGCCGAGGACCTGCCCCTCGACGACGGCAGCGTCGACCGGGTCCTCTCCTCGCTGATGCTGCACCACATCGCCGCCGACGCCCAGGTCGCAGCGCTGCGGGAGGCGCACCGCGTCCTGGCGCCGGGCGGGAGCCTGCACCTGGTCGACCTCGACCACGACCCGCGCAGCGGCGGACGGATGCGCACCGTGAACAGGGTGCTGTCGCTGCTGGCCCGCCTCGACCCGGCCCACCGCCGCTCCCGGCGTGGCGCCCACGGAGACCATGGCGGCCACGGCCACGGCCACGGCCACGGCCACGGGGCGCAGCCGGTGCCGGAGCTGCTCGCGGCCGCGGGGTTCACCGACGCGACGGTGGTCGGGCACGGGACGACCAGGATGGGGCCGGTCACCTACTACCGCGCGGAGTGCTGAGCGGTCCCGTTACCCTCCCGTGCGGAAGCGTGGCAGAGCGGCCGAATGCACCCGCCTTGAAAGCGGGCGTCCGAAAGGACCGGGGGTTCGAATCCCCCCGCTTCCGCCACAGGTCGGGGGCGTGATCGACGATCCGACCGGTCCTCCTGCCCCTCGCTGACAGCAACCGGTGACAACAACCCGTCGGTGACCGCGGTGCTGAGCTGGGACAGGGCGGCGGCCTTCTCGTCGAGGTTGCCGTGGGCGTAGACGGTCATGGTGACCTTGACGTCGCTGTGCCCGACGATCTCCCGGACTACGTGCGGCGGGACGCCGAGCGCGAGCAGCAGCGACACCGCGGTGTGCCGCAGGTCGTGGAACCGCATTCGCCCGAGGCACGCGATCGGGCAGAACGACACGGGCGCGACGGCCAGATCTCCTCCAGCAACCAGACGGGGGAGGAGATCAAGGATCGACTGGTGGAAGTCGTCGACGTAGCACCCGCCCTGTACGAGAACGACACTTCGCCCGTCGACCTGTACAGCCGCCACTTCCGAGACCTGACCTCCTACCGCACGTTCGAACCCCTCCTCGACGGCGAATCGCTCGGAAGGGCCGGCCCCGCTCGGCCCAGCCCTGAGGGGCCGGCGCCCGTCACTCCACCGAGACCCGGGAGATCCCTGAAGACCGCCTCGATCCGCGCTGCCAGCATCCGGGACATGGAGAAGAGCGCGTCGCGACCGAGCACCGACCCCAAGGCCTTCTTCGAACTCAAGGTCGGCGTCTACTGCACGGAGGCGCAAGCAAGGAGGCTGGTCGACGAGATCCAACTTCTGCTGTGTCCTGACCCGGAGCACAACGGCCCTTGCCCGATCCCCTGGACGACAGCGCATTGGGACCTCGACAGGCCAGAGGCCGCCGCGACCTACCCCGCGCTGGTGGAGCAAGTCCGGATCGAGCGGGGCGGAGATCAGAGCTAGCGCGCTGAGGAACGGGCAGCCCACCCCCGATGCCGGAAACGGTCGTACATGGTCCGCGCGGCATCCAGGGCGAACCTGGGCGGGGCCC
>JAESFO010000981.1_pt1 | contig 10281 bp, 7 predicted proteins | sample 9269421 | NCBI WGS metagenome assembly JAESFO01 (sample SAMN14502839, study PRJNA617101) | algae metagenome | isolation source: Nostoc desertorum CM1-VF14 and co-occurring heterotrophs from rocky... | place: USA: Clark Mountains, San Bernardino, California | collected 2000-06-05 | reverse complement strand
ATCGGCAACTCGATGTTCTTCCCGCTCTCGGTCGGCGCCTGCACCGTCCTGGAACCGTCCCGGCCGAACCCCGAGCACTACTCCCGCCTCGCCGAGCAGCACGGCGCGACGCTGTTCTTCGCCGTCCCCAGCTTCTGGGGCCCGATGATCGCCGCCGAGCTGCCGCGCGAGCGGTTCGCCACCGTGCGCCGCGGCGCGTCGGCGGGCGAGGCGCTGCCCGCGCGGATGTTCCACGGCGTCCTCGGCCGCTACGGCTTCGAGGTCCTGGACGGGATCGGCTCCACCGAGGCACTGCACATCTTCATCTCCAACCGGCCGGGCGAGGTCGTGCCGGGGAGCTCCGGCTTCCCGGTCCCCGGCTACGAGGTGGAGCTGCGACGGCCGGACGGCAGCGTCATCGACGGCCCCGGCGAGCAGGGCATGCTCTACGTCGCGGGCGACTCGGTGTGCACCGGCTACTGGTGCCGTACGGAGGTCAACCGCGCGGTGTTCCAGGGCCGCTGGATGCGCACCGGAGACCAGTACGTCCGCGGCGGGGACGGGTCGTGGACCTGCCTGGGCCGGGCCGACGACGTCCTCAAGGTCGGGGGTATCTGGGTCTCCCCCGGCGAGGTCGAGACCCGCCTGCTGGAGCATCCGGGGCTCGCGGAGGCGGTCGTCGTCGGGATCCCGGACGACGACGGGCTGGACAAGCCGGTCGCGTTCGTCGTGCCCCGCGACCCGGCGGCGGCGCCGTCGGAGGCCGAGCTGGTCGCGTTCTGCCGCGAGGGGCTGGCCTCGTTCAAGCGGCCGCGCGCCGTGGTCACCGTCGACGAGCTGCCCAAGACCCCCACCGGGAAGATCCAGCGCTACCGGCTGCGCGCGCACGCCGCCGCGCTGCCGGGGGCCACGGGGCACCCCGGCGATCCGGAGACGGTGGTCTGAGGACCGTCCGGGGTGTCTCGATGTTGGACGTTCGCTCGACCCGGGCCGCTCCGCCGGGGTTCACTCGGCGGACACACCGACGGAGAGGAGGCCGGCGTGGACACGTGGGACTGGATCCCGGAGACCCCCGCGACCTGGGACGACCGGAAGGGCCGGGTGCTCGAGGGTCTCGACCCCGCGCTGTTCGGCCTCGGCCGTCCCGGCGACGGCGACCCGCTCGGCGACGAGTGGTGGCGCGTCGAGGACACCGACGGCACGGCCGTCGCCTACGGCCGGCTCGACGGCAGCTGGGGTGACGCCGAGATCCTGGTCCTCGTCGCCCCCACGGCCCGGCACTCCGGCGTCGGCTCGTTCGTGCTGGAGCGGTTGGAGGCCGAGGCGGGCCGGCGGCGGCTGAACTACCTCTACAACGTCGTGCCGCACGGCCACCCCGACCCCGAGCCGGTGACCGCCTGGCTCACCGCACGCGGCTTCGCCCGCAACGACGTCGGCGAGCTGCGCAAGCAGGTCCCGGCCGCGCTGGTGCAGAACCAGGGCTGAGCCGGCCGGGCCACACCCCGACACTCCACACTCTTCCGTCGCCACGTCATCTGGTTGTAGTCTTTGATGGCCGCAACGACGCGTGGAGGAGCGGAGTCCATGAGCAGTGCAGACCCGTCCGTCGACCCGGACGACGGAGACGTCCCGCCGGTGGACTTCGACCGCGACCCGTCGGGCTACCGGCACTGGCAGCTCGCGCTCGACCCGCACGACCCCACGGTCGCGTACGTGAAGCTCGACGTCGACGAGGCGGGCGGCCTCGTCCCCGGCTACGAGCTGAAGATGAACTCCTACGACCTCGGCGTCGACATCGAGCTCTACGACATCACCCAGCGGCTGCGGTTCACCCATCCCCGGGTCAGGGCCGTCGTGTTGACCAGCGCCAAGGACCGCAACTTCTGCGCGGGCGCGAACATCCGGATGCTCGCCGGGTCCTCGCACCCGTGGAAGGTGAACTTCTGCAAGTTCACCAACGAGACCCGCAACGGCATCGAGGACGCGACCGCGTACTCCGGCCAGACCTGGATCGCCGCCGTCAACGGCACGGCCGCCGGCGGCGGCTACGAGATGGCGCTGGCCTGCGAGCGGATCCTGCTGATCGACGACAACTCCTCCACCGTCGCACTGCCCGAGGTCCCGCTGCTCGGCGTGCTGCCCGGCACCGGCGGCCTCACCCGCGTCACCGACAAGCGCCGCGTCCGCAAGGACCGCGCCGACGTGTTCGCCACGAGGTCCGAGGGCTTCGGCGGGAAGCAGGCCGTCGAGTGGAAGCTCGTCGACGAGGTGATCCCCAAGCGCCGCTGGGACGAGACCGTGGCCGAGCGGGCCGTCGAGGCCGCGGCGGCGTCGACGCGGCTGCCCGCGGACGACGGGATCGAGCTGCCCCCACTGGAGCGCACCGAGACCGCCGACGGCATCACCTACCCGCACGTGCGCGCGGAGTTCGACCGTGACCGGGGCCTGGTGGAGATCACCGTCGACGGGCCGGGGGGCGGTGTCCCGGAGAGCATCGAGCGCGTGCACGCCCTCGGCGCGGACTTCTGGCCGCTGGCCATGACCCGCCAGCTCGACGACCTGATCCTGCGGCTGCGCAGCAACGAACCCGAGCTGGGCACCTGGGTGATCCGCACCCGGGGCGACGTCGAGGACGCGCTGGCCTTCGAGCGCGTCATCGAGCAGCACTCGGGCGACGACTGGCTGGTCAACGAGATCCGGCACTATTTCAAGCGCACGCTCAAGCGCCTGGACGTCACCAGCCGCAGCCTGATCGCGCTGGTCGAGCCGGGCTCCTGCTTCGCCGGTGCGCTGCTGGAGCTGGCCCTGGCGTGTGACCGCCAGTACATGCTCGACGGCACGATCGAGGGCGACGAGCAGGGCGACGAGGCCCAGATCATGCTCACGGCGTCGAACTTCGGCACCTTCCCGATGCCCAACGGGCCGTCCCGGCTCGCGAGCCGCTTCCACGGCGACGACGACCACGTCGCCACGCTCCGCAAGGAGATGGGGCGCCGCCTCACCGCGGGCGAGGCGCTGGAGCTGGGCCTGGTCACCGACGCCCCGGACGACATCGACTGGGACGACGAGGTCCGCATCATGCTCGAGGAGCGGGCCTCGCTCTCGCCGGACGCGCTGACCGGGATGGAGGCCAACCACCGGTTCGTCGGGCCGGAGACGATGGAGAGCCGCATCTTCGGCCGGCTCACCGCCTGGCAGAACTGGATCTTCGTGCGCCCGAACGCCTCCGGGCCGGAGGGCGCACTGCGCAAGTACGGGACGGGCCGCAGGGCCGACTTCGACCGCAAGCGGGTGTGAGCCATGAGCATCGACTACTCCGAGAAGATCCCCAACAACGTCGACCTCGCCGGGGACCGCAAGCTGCAGCGCGCCCTGGAGTCCTGGCAGCCCAACTTCCTCACCTGGTGGAAGACGATGGGCCCGGCCGTGCCGACCCAGGACGTCTACCTCCGCACCGCCGTCGACGTCGGCAAGGAGGGCTGGGCGCAGTTCGGCCACGTCGCGATGGAGGAGTACCGCTGGGGCGTGTTCCTGGCCGAGCGCTCCGACGACCGCCGGATCGCCTTCGGCGAGAACCGCGGCGAGCCGGTCTGGCAGCAGGTGCCCGGCGAGTACCGCGCCGACCTGCAGCGCCTGATCGTCATCCAGGGCGACACCGAGCCGGCCTCGGTCGAGCAGCAGCGCCGCCTCGGCGAGACCGCCCCCAGCCTCTACGACCTGCGCAACCTCTTCCAGGTCAACGTCGAGGAGGGCCGCCACCTCTGGGCGATGGTGTACCTGCTGCACGCCTACTTCGGCCGCAACGGCCGCGAGGAGGCCGAGGCGCTGCTGCAGCGCAACTCCGGCGACCTCGACAGCCCTCGCATCCTCGGTGCGTTCAACGAGGAGACCCCGGACTGGCTGTCGTTCTTCATGTTCACCTACTTCACCGACCGGGACGGCAAGTACCAGCTCGGCACGTTGAAGGAGTCCGCCTTCGACCCGCTCTCGCGCACCTGCGAGTTCATGTTGAAGGAGGAGGCCCACCACATGTTCGTGGGCACCACCGGTATCGACCGGGTGATCCAGCGGACCTGCGAGCTGATGCGCGAGCACGACACCGCCGACATCGCCCCGCACGGCGGCATCCCGCTGGACGTGATCCAGAAGTACATCAACTTCCACTACTCGGTCAGCCTCGACCTGTTCGGCTCCGAGCAGTCGACGAACGCGGCGAACTACTTCACCGCCGGGCTCAAGGGCCGCTGGCAGGAGGAGCGGCGTCGCGACGACCACGTGCTGACCGAGGACGGCTACGGCATGGAGCAGGTCCGCGACGGCGGCGTCGTCACCGACGAGGTCCCGGCCCTGCTGGCGCTGAACCTGGACCTGCGCAACGAGTACGTGAAGGACTGCCAGTCCGGGCTGAAGCGCTGGAACCGCATCCTGGAGAAGAACGGGTTCGACGACCGCGTCTACCTCCCGCACGTCGGGTTCAACCGGCAGGTCGGGCTGTTCTCCTCCCACGAGCTCACCCCGAAGGGCGACCTGATCTCCGCCGACGTGTGGGCGTCCCGGCAGGACGACTGGCTGCCGTCGGAGGCGGACCGGACGTTCGTGCAGAACCTGATGCGCCCGGTCTACGAGCCCGGGAAGATCGCGGGCTGGATCGCGCCGCCGTCGAACGGGATCAACGGCAAGCCCTTCGAGTACGAGTACGTCCACCTCGCCTGATCGTCCACAGCGGACCGTTCACCGAGAGTGGTCACCGTTCGCCGAACGGGTGACCGTTCGCCGCCCGTCGCGCTCGCGCGCCCCCGGATCGGGCCCGTTGACTGACCCCGTGATCACAGGACGGGGTGCGGCGGGCACACAACGCGACGACGCCGGCGACACCGCCGACCGGGTCGACGACCGGGTCGGCGGCGCGGGTGTGGCCGCCCGGTTCGGCCGCGACGCCGCCGACGACGCGTCGCCCCCGGTGTTCGGCACCGCCCCGTGGGGCTACCGGCGGGCCGAGGTCGACGCCTGGGCGAGCTGGGTCGCCCGCCTCGTGGAACAGGGCCGCCGGGAGACCGTCCGGGCGGACAGCGCGGAGGCCACCCTGCAGGCGACCCTGCAACGCCTCGACGAGCTGGAACGACGGCACGACCCGGCCCCTGCGTCCCCGGTCCCTCCGTCCCCGGCCGCCGCGTCCCCGGAGGCCGCGTTCCCGGAGGCCGCGTTCCCCGAGGTCGCGGGTACGCGTTCACCGGACACGGGATCGAACGCTCCGGGCACCTCGGGCACCGGCGCCCCGGCCGCGCTGCCCCGGCGTCGTCCCGGTGCGGCGGGCGCCCCCGCGGCGCCCGGCGGCGAGGAGGGGCAGCGCCTGCGGGTGGTCGAGACGACCCTCGGCGAGGTCATGGCCCTGCTGCAGCGCCTGGCGCCCTGACCCGTCCGCCCCGCCCGACCGGACGCAGACCGCGCGCCCTGCGGGCCTCCCGACCCGGGCTCCCGACGCGTCGTCAGCCGAAGTTCTCGACGTGCACGCGCCGCTCCGGCACCCCGGCGTCGAGCACGGTGCGCCGGACCATCGCGGTCCACCGGCCGGGCCCGCACACGTACACCTCGCGCACCGCGATGTCCGGGATCCGGGCCCGCAGCGCGGCGAGGTCGTCGGCCCGGCCCGCGTCGGCGCCCCACCACGACCCCGCCCCCCGGCGACGCCCGGGCGAGGCCAGCACGTGCAGGTTCCGCTCCCGGGCGAGGCGGGTGAACTCCCGTGCGAACAGCGGCTCGCGGGTGAAGCGGTGCACCACCACGACGTCGGCGGACTCGTTGAGGAACTTCTCCGCCAGCGCCCGCAACGGGGTCATCCCGACCCCCGCGCCGATCAGCGCGACCCGCGGGCTGGTCCGGGTGCGCGGGGTGAGCCTGCCGTAGGGGCCCTCGATGTAGACCCGGGTGCCCTGCCGCAGGTTCGGGACGGCGGCGCTGCCGTCGCCGAGCTGCTTGACGGTGATCCGCAGCGAGCGGGCCGTCGGCGGTGCCGACAGCGAGTACGGGTTGCCCGCGGGCCAGCCACGCCCGGACCGGAACCGCCAGACGAAGAACTGCCCGGCCGAGGCGCCGAGCTCGCGCAGCCGGTCGCCGGTCATGTGCACCGACACGCTGCCGTCGCCCTCGGGCAGCACCGCGGCGACGGTGATCCGGTGGCGGCGCGACCGGAGCACCGGGACCGCGACCCGCCAGATCACGACGGCGAGCACCGCGGCGGACCACAGCCCCCACCAGAACACCGTCCGCGACGGCGAGGTGGTGAACTCCCGCCCCGCCCACAGCTGGTGCGGCAGCGCGAGGAACACCCCGGCGTAGCCCCACAGGTGCAGCAGGTGCCACCACTCGTAGCGCAGCCGGGTGCGGATCCACCGCGCGCTGGTCACGACGACGAGCACCACCAGGACGGTGCCGAGCGAGGCCGCGACCATCCCGGGCCGGGTCCACGTCAGCTGCCAGAACCCGGCGGGGACGCGGCCCGCGCCGGCGGGGCCGTGCGCCCAGCTCGCGCAGCCGACGTGCGCCAGCATCCCGGCGAACGAGGCGATCCCGGTACCGCGGTGCAGTGCGATGAGATGCCGCTGGCCGAACGCGTGCTCCAGCAGTGGGATCCGGGCGGCGAGCAGCACCTGCCCGAGCAGCAGCAGCGACGCCAGCAGCCCGCAGAGCCGTCCGGTCTCGGCGACCGCGCGGGTGCCGCCCTCCAGCAGCCCGGCGGGGCCGCCGCCGTCGACCCACCAGGCGAGGACGAGCAGCACCGCCAGGGCGGCGAGCACCCCCGTCGCGCGGCGGACCCGGCGGTCGGCGCGGGCGACGTCGCGCGCGGGGACCGGTGGGTCCGGCTTGAATCGGCCACCGGGCACGCGCACGGTGGGGGCGAAGAGGGACGACACAGTGCCGTCATCCTCCCCGACCGCCGGGCGTCGCCGTAGCCGGACCCGGTCCGGCGCACCGGGCCGACCGCCGGCCGCCACGACCGGGTGGCCGCCCGGGCCGCCCGGGGCCGGTCCGTGGGGCGGGGAGAAGGATCGTCGTCGATGTCCGACTCGTTCCTCACCCTGCTCGTGACCGTCCTCGCGGTCGTGCTGCCCGTCGTGCTCGCGGTCGTCGTCACCGTGTTCACCGTGCGGCGGATCCGGCGCGACCCCCGACGGCTGGGCAACGCCTACTGGCTGCTCGCCGCGGCGGTGAGCCTCGGGTGGGTGCTCGCGCTCGCCGGGTCGGGCGGCAACCCCGTGTTCGGTGCGCTCGTGCTCGCCGTGGTGCTGTCGCCGCTGATCACGGTCGTGTTCGCGGTGTTCTGCGTCCTCAACGGCGCGGTCATGCTGCGTCGGGAGCGCTTCTCACTCGGCAACTCGCTGTCGCTGCTCACCGGCCTGGCGATCATCGGGCTGCTCGTCGCGGTCTGGCCGGTGCTGGCGCTGGACTCGCTCGTGCTGCGCGCGCTGTGGCTGGGCTGCCTGGCGGCGGCGGCGTTCCTGGCGTTCCAGTTCGCCGCGTTCCTCGGCTACGCGCGGCTCTACCGGTGGCTGGTGCGCGACCGGCCCGCGGACTGGGTGGTCGTGCTCGGCTCCGGGCTGCACGGCAGCGAGGTGCCGCCGCTGCTGGCGTCGCGGATCGCGACCGGGATGGACGAGCTGACCCGGCGTGGGGCCGGACGGCTGGTGCTGTCCGGCGGGAAGGGCGACGACGAGCGGCTCGCCGAGGGCGAGGCGATGGCGCGCTGGGCCGCGGCGCACGGCGCCGACCCGGCGGTGCTGACCGCGGAGACCGACTCGCGGACCACCGAGGAGAACCTGCGGTTCAGCTCGGCGCTGGTCGGCGACGGCCCCGGGGTCATCGTGACCAGCAACTACCACGCGTTCCGGGCCGCGCTGCTGGCCCGGCGGCTCGGCGTCGACGCCCAGGCCGTGGGGGCGCCGACCGCCGGCTACTACTGGCCCAGCGCGGTGCTGCGCGAGTTCGTCGCGGTGCTGCGGGAGTACCGGACGACGAACGCGGTGCTGCTGGCCCTCGTCGCCGTCCCGGTGCCGCTGGTGCTCGTGCTCGTCGGCAGCTGAGCCGGCTGAGCCCGGCTCACCCGCCCGCGGCCGCCGGGGACGGCGGCGGCAGCGGCGGGCACTGCTTGTCCGACCGGTCCCCGCCGGTGCGCTTCGGCAGCGCGCCGGTGAGCAGGTAGTCGGCGACCGTGTCGTCGGTGCACGCGATCCCCGACAGCGACGACGAGTGGGTGTGCCCGCCGACGCCCTCGACCAGCGACGAGCCGGGGAAGGTCCGCCGGGCCTGGAGTGCGCCCTCGTAGGGGGTGGCGCCGTCGTAGGTCTCGGAGATCAGCAGCGGACCGGTCCGCAGCGTCCCGGCGACCGTCGGTGCGGGCCCGGGCTTCACCGGCCAGTCCCGGCACGGCGCGTTGTACCAGGCGTTGCCCCAGGTCTCGAACGGCGCCTTCCGGTCGGTGGCCGTGTTGTCGCGCTTCCAGGTGGCCCAGTCGCGCGGGAACGGGGCGTCGGTGCACTGGGTGGCGAGGTAGACGGCGTAGTTGTTGTCGTCGGTGGGCGAGCCCGCCTGGTCGTAGGCGGCCTTGAGCGCGGCCGCGTCCTTCGTCGTGCCGGCGACGAACGCGTCGGCGACGGAGGTGTACTCCCCCACGTTGTAGCCGGCGCGCAGGAAGATGTCGGTCCACTCCGAGGACCCGATCTTCCCGCCGAGCGGGGCCTTCCGGAACTCCGCGGCGAGGTCGTAGAAGCGCTTCTCGACGTCGTCGCCGGTGGTGCCGAGGTGGTAGGTGGCGTCGTTCTTGGCGACCCAGTCGAAGAAGGTCTCGATGTTGCGCTGGAACGCGACGTCCTGGTTCAGGTTGGCCCGGTACCACCAGTCACGGGGGTCGACGACGCCGTCGAGGACCATCCGGCGGACCTTGTCCGGGAACATCGTGGCGTAGACCTGGCCGAGCATCGTGCCGTAGGAGAAGCCGTAGTAGTTGATCTGCTCCGCGCCCAGGGCCCGGCGGATCAGGTCCATGTCGCGGACGGTGTCCTCGGTGCGCAGGTGCGCGAGCAGGTCGCCGCCGGCCTTGCCGCACGCCCGGGCGTAGGCCTCGGCCTTCGGCAGCCACGCCTTCTCGGCGCCGTTCTCCGGCCGGTAGTCGGGGCGGGCGTAGCCGCCGTAGTCGGCGTCGCAGGTCAGGGCGGGACGGCTGGTGCCCACCCCGCGCGGGTCGAAGCCGATCCAGTCGTAGGCGGCGCCGGCGTTCTTCGGGACGGCGCCGCCGAGCCGGGACAGGCCCAGCCCGGGGCCGCCCGGGCCACCGGGGTTCACCAGCACGACGCCCTGGTACCGCGCCTGCGGCACGGTGTGCCGGATCCGCGACACCGCGATCTCGATCTTCTTGCCGGCGGGCTGCGCGTGGTCCAGCGGGACCGTCAGGAAACCGCACTCGGCCGCGGCCTGCTGCAGCGACGGGCTCGTGCACGGACCCCACGTGATGCCCGGTCCCGGCGGCGGTGCGGGCGGGGCGGGCGCGGCCAGGGCCGGCCCGGCCGTCCCGAGCGTCACCCCGACGGCGACGAGCAACGTGATGATCGTCCTGCGCACCGGCTCCACCTCTCCGGGCGCACGCGCCCGCCCCCCGACCGAGAGGCAGACGTTGCCATTGGCAACGCTGTGTCCACAATCGCCACGCCCAACGGTGCCCCGAACGGACCAGCGCGGGTCGGGACGGGCTCAGCGGCGTCCCCCGCAGCCACCGACGAGGGCGCACGCCGCACACAGCGCGGACGGCGCCAGACCCTCGACGACGTCCGCGGCGGCCGCGGCCCCGCCGGCCGCGCGGGCGGTCGCCTTCTCCTCGGTGCAGCGGCGCGCGACCTCCTCCGACGAGGACACCCGCAGCACCGCCTCGCGCAGCGTCTCCGGGGTGACCGCGTCGGCGGGCAGGTGCTCGCCCACGCCGAGCGCGGCGATCCGGTCGGCGTTGCCGAACTGGTCCACCGCCTGCGGGACCGCGACCATCGGGACGCCGTGCCACAGCCCCTCGGTGCAGCCGCCCATCCCGGCGTGGGTGACGAACGCCGACGCGTGCGCCAGCACCGCCAGCTGCGGCACCCACTCCCGGACGGTGACGTCGTCGGGGACCGCGCCGAGGTCGGCCGGGGCGACGTGCGGGCCGGTGGCGAGCACGGTCTGCCAGCCGGTGCCGGTCATCGCCTCGACGGCGGCCCGCCAGAACTGCGGCCGGTCGGTGTAGGCCGAGCCGAGCGACACCAGCAACAGCGGGGCCTTCGG
>JAESFO010000979.1_pt1 | contig 10320 bp, 12 predicted proteins | sample 9269421 | NCBI WGS metagenome assembly JAESFO01 (sample SAMN14502839, study PRJNA617101) | algae metagenome | isolation source: Nostoc desertorum CM1-VF14 and co-occurring heterotrophs from rocky... | place: USA: Clark Mountains, San Bernardino, California | collected 2000-06-05 | reverse complement strand
GGGGCGAGCAAGGGCGCGATGAGTGCGCGCGTGGCGAGGCGGTTGACGGCCGTCGGCAGGTGCATACCGGACCGTAACCGTCCCTCCGTCGCCACCGTCCACAGGGTGATCCACACCGTGATCGACACGGCGGGATCGTGCTGTGGCGCAGTCATCGCCCACACCGATCCGACCGCGACGAGCGGCCGTCGATCTGCGACGAGCGGGTGAGTCCGCTTGCCAGTGACGGCGTCGTACGGCATCGTCGGGTCATCACAGGTCTCCTCCGGGGCGTCGTCCCGGGGGATCCGAGGACCATCGAAGCCCCCGATGGTCCCGAAGGCAGGTCCGAGGCGAACGCCCGGAACGGACCCGCTTTGACCGTGTCGAAGAGGGCCGGGTATTCTCATGTCCTGTGCTCGGCTCCGGTCGGGCAGGTCCGCGTGTCCCGTGGTGTGCACCGATCCGTTGGTTCCGACCCTCAGATCTGTGGTTGCGCCCCGGAGCAGGGCACGCCGGACGTCCCGACAGCCTCCGCGGGGCCCTTCCGGCCCCGAGCGTGCCCGGGACGACACGCCCGACCTCGGGGTCCGGCGCGACGGTGGCGGAGTCCGGCGAGAGCCGGCAGCCACGCCGGCGCCCGGAGCCCGGGACACCGAACGAAGATCACCAGTGTCACGGCGAGCGAGACAGTCGAGCCACGTCGACGGGAAGAAGTAGACGGTTCATGCCCACGATCCAGCAGCTGGTCCGCAAGGGCCGCGAGGACAAGGTCTCCAAGACCAAGACCGCCGCGCTGAAGGGAAGCCCCCAGCGCCGCGGGGTCTGCACCCGCGTGTACACCACCACGCCCAAGAAGCCGAACTCGGCGCTGCGCAAGGTCGCCCGTGTGCGCCTGTCCAGCGGCATCGAGGTCACCGCGTACATCCCCGGTGAGGGCCACAACCTGCAGGAGCACAGCATCGTGCTCGTGCGCGGTGGTCGTGTGAAGGACCTCCCCGGCGTGCGCTACAAGGTCATCCGTGGGTCGCTGGACACCCAGGGCGTGAAGAACCGCAAGCAGTCCCGCAGCCGCTACGGCGCGAAGAAGGAGAAGAGCTGATGCCCCGCAAGGGCCCCGCCCCGAAGCGTCCGCTGGTCTCGGACCCGGTCTACGGCTCGCCGCTGGTCACCCAGCTGGTGAACAAGGTCCTCAAGGACGGGAAGCGGTCGCTCGCCGAGCGCATCGTCTACGCCGCCCTCGAGGGCACCCGTGACAAGACCGGCACCGACCCGGTCGTCACGCTGAAGCGCGCTCTCGACAACGTGAAGCCGGCCCTCGAGGTCCGCAGCCGCCGCGTCGGTGGCGCGACCTACCAGGTCCCCGTCGAGGTCCGTGCCGTCCGGCAGACCACCCTGGGGCTGCGTTGGCTGGTCACCTACTCCGGCCAGCGCCGTGAGAAGACCATGGTCGAGCGCCTCATGAACGAGCTGCTCGACGCCAGCAACGGCCTCGGCGCCAGCGTCAAGCGGCGCGAGGACATGCACAAGATGGCGGAGTCGAACCGCGCCTTCGCCCACTACCGCTGGTGACCGGCCGACCGTCGGGCGCCAACTCGCGATCCAGGGAGAGCTGAGCAGTGGCAGCACAGGACGTGCTGACGGACCTCACCAAGGTCCGCAACATCGGCATCATGGCCCACATCGACGCCGGTAAGACGACCACGACCGAGCGGATCCTGTACTACACGGGGATCAACTACAAGCTCGGCGAGGTGCACGACGGCGCCGCCACCATGGACTGGATGGAGGAGGAGCAGAAGCGCGGCATCACGATCACTTCGGCCGCGACGACCTGCTTCTGGAAGAACCACCAGATCAACATCATCGACACCCCCGGGCACGTCGACTTCACCGTCGAGGTGGAGCGTTCGCTGCGGGTGCTCGACGGCGCGGTCGCGGTCTTCGACGGCAAGGAGGGGGTCGAGCCGCAGTCCGAGCAGGTCTGGCGGCAGGCCACCAAGTACGACGTCCCCCGCATCTGCTTCGTCAACAAGATGGACAAGCTGGGCGCGGACTTCTACTTCACCGTTCAGACGATCAAGGACCGCCTGAACGCGACCCCGCTGCCGCTGCAGATCCCGATCGGCTCCGAGAACGACTTCATCGGTGTCATCGACCTGGTCGAGATGCGCGCGCTCACGTGGCGTGGCGAGGTCGCCAAGGGCGAGGACTACACCGTCGAGGAGATCCCGGCGGACCTCCAGGCCAAGGCCGAGGAGTACCGCACGGCGCTCGTCGAGGCCGTCGCCGAGACCGACGACGAGCTCATGGAGCTCTACCTCGGTGGCGAGGACCTGACGACCGAGCAGATCAAGACCGGTGTCCGCGCGCTGGTGACCAACCGCGCCGCCTACCCGGTCCTCTGTGGCTCGGCCTTCAAGAACAAGGGCGTGCAGCCGATGCTGGACGCGGTGATCGACTACCTGCCGTCGCCGTACGACGTGCCGCCGGTCGAGGGTTTCCTCACCGACGGCGAGACGCCGGCGAGCCGCAAGCCTGCGAAGGACGAGCCGTTCTCGGCCCTCGCCTTCAAGATCGCCGCGCACCCGTTCTTCGGCAAGCTGACCTACATCCGGGTGTACTCGGGTCAGGTCGCCGCCGGCGCCCAGGTCATCAACTCGACCAAGGACCGGAAGGAGCGCATCGGGAAGCTCTTCCAGATGCACTCCAACAAGGAGAACCCGGTCGACGAGGCCGTGGCCGGCCACATCTACGCGGTCATCGGTCTGAAGGACACGACCACCGGCGACACGCTCTGCGACCCGCAGAACCCGATCGTCCTCGAGTCGATGACCTTCCCGGACCCGGTCATCCAGGTCGCCGTCGAGCCCAAGTCGAAGGCGGACCAGGAGAAGCTCTCGCTGGCGATCCAGAAGCTGGCGGAGGAGGACCCGACGTTCCAGGTCTCCCTGGACGACGAGACCGGCCAGACCATCATCGCCGGCATGGGCGAGCTGCACCTCGAGGTGCTGGTCAACCGGATGAAGTCCGACTACAAGGTCGAGGCCAACATCGGTAAGCCGCAGGTGGCCTACCGGGAGACCATCAAGAAGGCCGTCGAGAAGTTCGAGTACACGCACAAGAAGCAGACCGGTGGTTCGGGCCAGTTCGCCCGCGTCATCATCAAGCTCGAGCCGCTCACCAGCGGTGACGGTGCGCTGTACGAGTTCGAGAACAAGGTCACCGGTGGCCGTGTCCCGCGGGAGTACATCCCGTCGGTCGACGCCGGTGCCCAGGACGCCATGCAGTACGGCATCCAGGCCGGTTACCCCGTCGTCGGTGTGAAGCTCACGCTGCTGGACGGTCAGTACCACGAGGTCGACTCCTCGGAGATGGCCTTCAAGGTCGCCGGTTCGATGGCGTTCAAGGAGGCGGCCCGCAAGGCGAGCCCCGCCATCCTCGAGCCGATGATGGCCGTCGAGGTGATGACGCCCGAGGACTACATGGGTGACGTCATCGGCGACCTGAACTCCCGCCGCGGCCAGATCCAGGCCATGGAGGAGCGGGCCGGTGCCCGTGTCGTGAAGGCGACCGTGCCGCTGTCCGAGATGTTCGGCTACGTCGGCGACCTGCGGTCGCGGACCCAGGGCCGGGCGAACTACACGATGGTCTTCGACTCCTACGCCGAGGTTCCGGCGAACGTGGCGAAGGAGATCATCGCGAAGGCCACGGGCGAGTAAGAGCTCCCCGGGGCGGGCCCCAGTGCCCGACCTGCTCGGAGGGTGCGGTCCGCGGATCGGTAAGGTCCGCGGCCCGCACCACCCGACACCCACAGACCTGCCGTCAGCACGGCGGAGTACAGACACGAGTCCAGGAGGACCCAGCAGTGGCGAAGGCGAAGTTCGAGCGGACCAAGCCGCACGTCAACATCGGCACCATCGGTCACATCGACCACGGCAAGACCACGCTGACGGCGGCCATCACCAAGGTTCTGCACGACAAGTACCCGAACCTCAACGAGGCTTCGGCGTTCGACATGATCGACAAGGCGCCGGAAGAGCGCCAGCGCGGTATCACGATCTCCATCGCGCACGTCGAGTACCAGACCGAGAAGCGGCACTACGCGCACGTCGACTGCCCCGGGCACGCCGACTACGTGAAGAACATGATCACCGGTGCCGCCCAGATGGACGGCGCGATCCTGGTGGTCGCCGCGACCGACGGCCCGATGCCCCAGACCCGTGAGCACGTGCTGCTCGCGCGTCAGGTCGGCGTGCCGTACATCGTCGTCGCCCTGAACAAGGCGGACATGGTCGACGACGAGGAGATCATGGAGCTCGTCGAGATGGAGGTCCGCGAGCTCCTGTCGGATCAGGACTACCCGGGCGACGACCTCCCGATCGTGCGCGTCTCGGCGCTGAAGGCGCTCGAGGGCGACGACAAGTGGGCCGAGGCCATCGTCGAGCTCATGGACGCGGTCGACGAGGCCATCCCGGAGCCCGAGCGCGACATCGAGAAGCCGTTCCTCATGCCCGTCGAGGACGTCTTCACGATCACCGGTCGCGGCACGGTCGTCACCGGCCGTATCGAGCGCGGCATCGTCAAGGTCAACGAGACCGTCGACATCGTCGGCATCCGGCCGAACAAGACCTCGACCACCGTCACCGGTGTCGAGATGTTCCGCAAGATCCTCGACGAGGGTCGCGCCGGCGAGAACGTGGGTCTGCTCCTGCGCGGTATCAAGCGTGAGGACGTGGAGCGCGGCCAGGTCGTCGTGAAGCCGGGCTCGATCACGCCGCACACCGAGTTCGAGGGCCAGGTGTACATCCTGGGCAAGGACGAGGGCGGCCGTCACACCCCGTTCTTCAACAACTACCGTCCGCAGTTCTACTTCCGGACGACCGACGTGACCGGCGTCGTGACCCTCCCGCAGGGCACCGAGATGGTCATGCCGGGTGACAACACCACCATGAGCGTTCAGCTGATCCAGCCGATCGCCATGGAGGAGGGCCTGCAGTTCGCCATCCGTGAGGGTGGCCGCACCGTGGGCGCCGGCCAGGTCACCAAGATCAACGCGTGATGTGACGGGGCCGTCCCCCGGGGCGGCCCCGTTACCCACCCCCCGGTCGAGGGTGCCGCACAGCGGTGTGTCATCCTTGACGGGTTGCACGATGAGCATGGCGCGTGGAAGCGCCGCCTCTGTTCCCGGTCTCCGGTAGTCCAGGGGTCGCGCACCACGCGCCATGTTCGTTGTCAGCCCCGGTTCTGCGGTCCGCCGCGTTACCGGGGAGATTCCGAGCGACATGCCCGCCCCAGATGGGGGTGGGACGCGGTGACCCGGGCACATCCATGCGGGCAGGGCGCGACACGCCCGACCTCGTGGACCGGAGAGCCCCGGCAGGACGAGTGCTCCAGGGAACTGGACGCGCGACTCCGGGCCGACAGAGACCTGAACAGAGCACGGGCCGCAGCCGGCCCGCCGGACATCCGGTGGCAGCACGGCGCGAGTTCTTACGGGGCCGAACCGCGACACCCCCGCGGCAGGAAGAAGAGGACGACCGACGACCATGGCGGGACAGAAGATCCGCATCAGGCTCAAGGCCTATGACCACGAGGCAATCGACGCGTCTGCTCGCAAGATCGTGGAGACCGTGACGCGTACCGGTGCCCGGGTCGTCGGCCCCGTGCCGCTGCCTACCGAGAAGAACGTGTACTGCGTCATCCGCTCGCCGCACAAGTACAAGGACTCGCGCGAGCACTTCGAGATGCGCACGCACAAGCGACTCATCGACATCCTCGACCCGACGCCCAAGACGGTCGACGCGCTCATGCGCATCGACCTGCCGGCGAGCGTCGACGTCAACATTCAGTGACGGCGGGGTGGAGACGATGACTGCTGCATTCAAGAAGACGACTGCCACCAAGCAGACGAAGAAGGTCACCGGCCTCCTGGGCACCAAGCTCGGGATGACCCAGTTGTTCGACGAGAACAACCGCATCGTGCCGGTCACCGTGGTCCAGCTCGGACCGAACGTCGTGACGCAGGTGCGCTCGCAGGAGACCGACGGCTACACCGCCGTCCAGCTGGCCTACGGGGCCATCGACCCGCGCAAGGTGAACAAGCCGGAGTCCGGCCACTTCGCCAAGTCCGGCGTCACCCCCCGTCGCCACGTCCTGGAGCTCCGCACCTCCGACGCCGCCGAGTACGCCACCGGCCAGGAGGTCACCGTCGAGGCGTTCGCCGAGGTGGCCGAGGTCGACGTGGTGGGCGTGACCAAGGGCAAGGGCTTCGCCGGTGTCATGAAGCGCCACGGGTTCAAGGGCCTGGGCGCCTCGCACGGCACGCAGCGCAAGCACCGTTCGCCGGGCTCCATCGGCGGCTGCGCCACCCCGGGCCGCGTGTTCAAGGGTGTGCGGATGGCCGGCCGGATGGGTTCCGACCGCCAGACCACGCAGAACCTGAAGGTCCACCGGGTGGACGCCGAGCGCGGGCTGCTGCTCGTCAAGGGCGCCGTCCCCGGTCCGCGCGGTGGCCTCGTCGTGGTGAAGACCCCCGCGAAGGGTGATGGCAAGTGAGCACCGTGCAGATCAAGACTCCCGAGGGTTCCGCCTCCGGCAGCGTCGAGCTGCCGGACCACGTCTTCGACGTGACGGCGAACATCGCCCTCATGCACCAGGTGGTGACCGCGCAGCTCAATGCCGCGCGTCAGGGCACGCACGACGTGAAGGGTCGCGGCGAGGTCCGCGGCGGTGGCAAGAAGCCGTACCGGCAGAAGGGCACCGGTCGCGCCCGTCAGGGCTCGATCCGTGCGCCGCAGTTCGCCGGTGGTGGCATCGTCCACGGCCCGACGCCCCGCGACTACTCGCAGCGGACCCCGAAGAAGATGAAGGCCGCCGCCCTGCGTGGCGCCCTCTCCGACCGGGCCCGCGCCGGCGCCGTGCACGTCGTGTCCGCCTTCTCCGAGGGCGACGCACCGTCGACCAAGGCCGCCCGCAAGGCGATCGAGGCCGTCGTGCCCGACGCGCGGCGGGTGCTCGCTGTCGTCGAGCGCTCCGCGGAGAACGCCCTGCTGAGCCTGCGCAACCTGCCGCAGGTCCACCTGATCGCGCCCGACCAGCTGAACACCCACGACGTGCTCGTCAACGACGTCGTGCTGTTCACGCAGGCGGCGCTGGACGAGTTCCTGGCCGGCCCGGTCGCGAAGCCGAAGGCTGCCGGCCGCCGTGCTGAGGAGGCCGACAAGTGATCACGGACCCGCGGGACGTGCTGCTCGCGCCGGTCGTCTCGGAGAAGAGCTACGGGCTGCTCGACGAGCGCCAGTACACCTTCGTCGTGGCACCGGACGCGAACAAGACCCAGATCAAGATCGCCGTGGAGAAGGTGTTCGGGGTCAAGGTGACCAGCGTGAACACGCTGAACCGCCCGGGCAAGCGCAAGCGCTCCCGCACCGGCTACGGCAAGCGCAAGGACACCAAGCGCGCGATCGTCACGCTCTCCGAGGAGAGCAAGGCGATCGACGTGTTCGGTGGCCCGGCGAGCTGAGGGAGCGAGCTGACCCATGGCCATTCGTAAGTACAAGCCGACCACCCCGGGCCGTCGTGGCTCGAGCGTGTCGGACTTCGCCGAGATCACCCGGGACACCCCCGAGAAGTCGCTGCTGCGCCCGCTGCACAACAAGGGCGGCCGCAACGCGCACGGGCGGATCACCACCCGTCACCAGGGTGGCGGACACAAGCGCGCCTACCGTCTGATCGACTTCCGTCGTAACGACAAGGACGGCGTGCCGGCGAAGGTCGCGCACATCGAGTACGACCCGAACCGCACCTCGCGGATCGCACTGCTGCACTACGCCGACGGCGAGAAGCGCTACATCATCGCGCCGGCGAAGCTCAAGCAGGGCGACAAGATCGAGAACGGTCCCCGGGCCGACATCAAGGTGGGTAACAACCTGCCGCTGCGCAACATCCCGACGGGCACCGTGGTGCACGCGATCGAGCTCCGCCCCGGTGGCGGCGCCAAGATCGCGCGCTCGGCCGGTGTCGGCGTCCAGCTGGTCGCCAAGGACGGGCCCTACGCGCAGCTGCGGATGCCCTCCGGCGAGATCCGCTACGTCGACGTGCGCTGCCGCGCCACCGTCGGCGAGGTGGGCAACTCGGAGCACGCCAACATCAACTGGGGTAAGGCCGGCCGTATGCGGTGGAAGGGCAAGCGCCCGACCGTCCGTGGTGTCGTCATGAACCCGGTGGACCACCCGCACGGTGGTGGTGAGGGCAAGACCTCCGGTGGACGCCACCCGGTGAACCCCGCCGGTACGCCCGAGGGCCGTACCCGCAAGAACAAGCCGTCCGACAAGTTGATCGTCCGCCGGCGTCGTACCGGCAAGAAGCGCTGAGCAGGGAGGTAAGACATGCCGCGCAGCCTGAAGAAGGGCCCCTTCGTGGACGACCACCTGCTCAAGAAGGTGGACGTCCTCAACGAGTCCGGCAAGAAGACCGTCATCCGCACGTGGTCCCGTCGGTCCACGATCATTCCGGACATGATCGGTCACACCATCGCCGTGCACGACGGCCGCAAGCACGTCCCGGTGTTCGTGTCCGACTCGATGGTCGGTCACAAGCTGGGCGAGTTCGCCCCCACCCGGACCTTCCGGGGTCACATCAAGGACGACCGCAAGGCGCGTCGGCGCTAGTAGCCGGCCCGAGTAGCGACTAGGAGAGGTGGAGAAAATGGCAGAGACCACTGCCGAGACCACCGGCGCTGCGCTCGAGCCGACTCGTGCGCGCGCCGTGGCGCGGTTCGTCCGCAGCTCGCCGATGAAGACCCGTCGTGTCGTGGACCTGGTCCGCGGCCTGCCGGTCGACGAGGCGCTGGCGATCCTGCGGTTCTCGCCGCAGGCCGCGGCGGAGCCCGTCGCGAAGGTCGTGGCGAGCGCCGCGGCCAACGCCGAGAACAACCTGGACCTGGACCCGGAGACCCTCGTGGTCGCCGTGGCGATGGTCGACGAGGGCCCGACGTTGAAGCGGATCCGGCCGCGCGCCCAGGGGCGTGCGTACCGCATCCGCAAGCGGACGAGCCACATCACCATCGAGGTCGAGTCGGTTCCGCAGAAGGCCGGCCGTCGTGGTGCGAAGGGGAGGGCCCGCTGATGGGGCAGAAGATCAACCCGCACGGCTTCCGCCTGGGCATCACCACGGACTGGAAGTCGCGCTGGTACGCCGACAAGCAGTACTCCGAGTACGTCAAGGAGGACGTCGAGATCCGCCGCATGCTCTCCAAGGGCATGGAGCGGGCCGGCATCTCCAAGGTCGAGATCGAGCGCACCCGGGACCGCGTGCGGGTGGACATCCACACCGCGCGTCCCGGCATCGTGATCGGCCGTCGTGGCGCGGAGGCCGACCGGATCCGGGGCAACCTCGAGAAGCTGACCAAGAAGCAGGTCCAGCTGAACATCCTCGAGGTCAAGAACTCCGAGTCCGACGCGCAGCTCGTCGCCCAGGGCGTCGCCGAGCAGCTGTCGAACCGGGTCGCCTTCCGGCGTGCGATGCGCAAGGCCATCCAGTCGGCCATGCGCAGCCCGCAGGTCAAGGGCATCCGGGTCCAGTGCTCGGGCCGCCTCGGCGGTGCCGAGATGTCGCGGTCGGAGTTCTACCGCGAGGGTCGGGTCCCGCTGCACACGCTGCGTGCGGACATCGACTACGGCCTGTTCGAGGCCCGGACCTCCTTCGGCCGCATCGGCGTGAAGGTCTGGATCTACAAGGGCGACGTCGTCGGTGGCCGCCGCGAGGGCGTCCCGGCCGCCTCCGAGGCCCCGGGCCGTGGCCCGCGCCGTGAGCGTCCGGCCCGGCGCCGTTCCGGTGCCTCGGGCACCACTGCGACCAGCACCGAGGCCGGGCGTGCCGCGCAGAGCGCGGGCCAGGCCGGCGGCGCCGCGACGGCGACCGCCGAGGCCCCGGCCTCCGGTGAGAACCAGAGCAACGGTGGGGAGAGCTGACCGATGCTGATCCCACGCAAGGTCAAGCACCGCAAGCAGCACCGTCCCAAGCGCAAGGGCATGGCCAGCGGTGGTACCGCGGTCACCTTCGGCGACTGGGGCATCCAGGCGCTGGAGCCGGCCTACGTGTCGAACCGGCAGATCGAGTCGGCGCGTATCGCGATCAACCGGCACATCCGTCGTGGCGGGAAGATCTGGATCAACGTCTTCCCGGACATCCCGATGACCAAGAAGCCGGCCGAGGTCCGCATGGGTTCCGGTAAGGGTTCGCCCGAGAAGTGGGTCACGAACGTCAAGCCGGGCCGGGTGCTCTTCGAGATGAGCTTCCCGAACCGCGAGGTGGCGCACGAGGCCCTGACCCGTGCGA
>JAESFO010000978.1_pt1 | contig 10330 bp, 9 predicted proteins | sample 9269421 | NCBI WGS metagenome assembly JAESFO01 (sample SAMN14502839, study PRJNA617101) | algae metagenome | isolation source: Nostoc desertorum CM1-VF14 and co-occurring heterotrophs from rocky... | place: USA: Clark Mountains, San Bernardino, California | collected 2000-06-05 | reverse complement strand
TCCAAAAGATTCTTCTGACCGTATAAGATCTGATCTGTAAGATCAAAACCAAATTCGTAAAAGCCTCCCTGATGCCTGCCTACCGGTTGATTGTTCAACATTATCTCACAATCTGTAAAAACTCCTTCGAAAATAATTTGAATATCCCTGCCCTTCCATACCCGGGGCACTATAAACTCATGTTTATAATGTCCCTGCTCGTTTAATCTTTTATCAAGCGGAACGTGTCCGTAATTGTACTCACCAAAGCCCTGTTGCTCCCAGCATGAGGGCACATTGATCTTGCTCCACTTCTTACTGTTCATTCCATCAGTACAATAAAAATCCCAGGGCACTGTATGATCTGCACCTGTACCCGACAGGTATTTTATTTCAGTTTGCGCGAAAGTGTAATAACTAACGGCGAGCAGCGCAGTGGTGGCCAGGGCTTTAAAAAGAATCATCATGGCTGTATTTAAGATAGGGATAAAGATAAGCAAGCTACAAGAGAATTTACAGACCACCTTTTAATCGCTCTTTGTTTGCAGCCACAAGGCTCCTATTAAATACATCATCCACTTTAAAGAGCTAATGAAAAAAGTTTTACTTACGCTCTGAAGATAGACGCTCCATGGTTACGGCAGGGAAAGTCCTGATGACACAGCTCACCAAAAATCTGCGTCCGCTCCAGGCATATCCTGATCGGGTTTGTCTTCTCAACTGCAAGTACAAGATTTGTACTAGCTTTACAGCATTCGAATTGTTTTATAAATACGGCTACTTAAAACAAAAGCTATCGACAGCTTTTGCATAATACACCTGCATTGCCGCAGGTGTACCGGAGATTATTATTCCTATTTATAAAACAAGAATTCATGATATTTATACCTAAGATCGCCGTAATCGGCGGCACCGGTAAATCAGGCCAACACCTGAGCCGGGAACTCATCAGGCAGGAGATTCCTTTTCGCATCCTGTTACGCAATCCCCAAGGTTTTGAAATCAACAGCCCGCTGGCAACTGTAGTGCAAGGCGATGCAAGAGAGCTCGACGCGATACGGCGCCTGTTACAAGGCTGCGATGCCGTAATCAGCATGCTGGGCCAACCCGCGGGCGAGCCGCCCATCTTCAGCCAGGCTACCCGCAATATACTGGCTGCGATACAGCTATGTAGCAACAGGCGATATATCGTAACCACAGGATTAAATGTCGATGCCACGGCCGACCATAAAAGCGACCGTGTGAAGGCTGCTACAGGATGGATGAAAACCCATTATCCCCAGACCACCGCAGATAAACAGGTGGAGTATGAAGTCTTAAGTAAAAGTGGCATAGACTGGACGATGATACGATTACCCATGATTCAACAAAGCGACGATGAAGGACCTCTTGCGGTAAACCTTACTGACTGTCCGGGCGAACAGATCAGCGCCGGCCGGTTGGCACGGTTTGTTATTAACCTGTTGCACAACGGACAATATATGCAACAGGCACCTTTTATTGCCAATGCAGAACAGCATCGGTTTGCAGGCACATCTTGAAAAGCCGGGTTTGAAGCGGGGAATTTCGCCGGTTCAAAAAGTTGCAACCAGGGCCCCTGCTTCATCCCGTACATAGTTATGCTTCTGATAGTTTTTTCAGCGGACATTGCCAAATGACTTTTATTTGGCTATAGGTTTTTGGAGCCGCCTTTTTGGGCGGCTTCTTTTATTTACATCATGCCGCACCTGGTTAGCGGCTATAAAAATCGCGAAAAAAGTTCTTGCGTTTGCAGCTCAGCCCCCGCTTCAGCATGTAATGAGCTACTTCAATTAAAAGGGGCTTGCCAGCTAAGACATGATCCGGTTCTTCCGGTACCATTGCCCCCGATTAAGGATCAAGTGAATTTTTTGGGGGAATGGTCAAAAATATTTGTATTTGCATTAAACTAAAGCGAGTATAAATTGGAAGCGTTAAAGGATTTGATGGGTTATTTGTTGCCGGCCGGTACATTAGAGTATTTTGAGCTGATTAATGTACTAAAGGACAGAGAAGGGCTTGTATTATTTTTAGAAGAAAAGAACCAGTTGCCCCAGGAATATAAAGATCAAAAATTTCATTCCAAAGGGTTCTATCCTGAAGTAAGGGTTCAGGATTTTCCGATCAGGGAACATAGAGTAATGCTTAGTATTAAACGCCGTCGTTGGGAAGACCCTCAAACAGGCACCATTGTCTCACGTGATTGGGACCTGGTAATGAACGGTACACGGCTAACTAAAGAGTTTGCCGCTTTTTTAAAAGAAGTACTTAGATAATCAACCAATAAGTTGTCATCAGTTAGGCCGTCATTATCAACTGGATGGTAAACAACTTCAGCAACAATATAAAAACCATATCAGCGATTATAAAGATTGGGAACAACAAACACATGCTTCAGAATGGATGTTGTTTGAGAACAATATAGGCACTCATTTAAGTATTGATGAGACCGCACTGTCTAACGATGAGTTATATACCGTTGTTACCAATAAAGCCGCAAAAGGACAAAAGGGAGCTTTGGTAGCAATGATCAAAAGTACACAGGCCGATAAGGTAATTGAAGTACTGCTAAAGATCAGTGAGAAAAACAGGAAACAGGTACAGGAAGTTACTTTAGATATGGCCGCCAGCATGAACCTGATTGTCAAACGCTGTTTTCCCCAGGCAGACCGGGTTATAGACCGGTTCCATGTTCAACAACTGGCCACAGAAGCAGTACAGGAACTCAGGATCAAGTACCGGTGGCAGGAACTGGACCTGGAAAATGAACAGATAGCGACAGCCAAAAAATTAAACCAATCTTTTGTTGCTCAAATTCTATCCAACGGAGACTCTCCTAAACAACTACTGGCCAGAAGCGGCTATTTATTATTCAAACACAAGGATACCTGGACCAGTTCGCAAAAACAAAGAGCTCAATTGATATTTGAACGTTACCCTCTGATCAGGCGCGCCTATGATCTGTCTCAGAAACTGGGTGGCATTTACAGATATTGTACCTGTAAAGAACAGGCGTTTAAAAAACTGGCTTTGTGGTATAATGATGTTGAAGCATCTGCAATTGAGTCTTTCAGAACGGTAGCAAGAACCATTGAAACACACTACCTGGGCATCCTGAACTTTTTTAATAACAGAAGCACTAATGCTTCTGCGGAATCTTTTAATGCTAAAATCAAAGCTTTCAGGGCCTCTGCAAGAGGGGTAAGAGATATCAATTTCTTTCTATTCCGGTTAGCTCAAATCTATGCTTGAACACGACAATCCCCCAAATTCTCAACCTGATCCCCGATTAAGGCACCAATCCGGTAAAACTGCCCACAAAAAAAGCCCACAAAATGTGAGCTTTCTTATTTTGGTCGGGAAGACAGGATTCGAACCCCTTCCCTATTAATCTTATTTTCAAATACTTGTAAAATCTAAATATCAATACTCACCGAAATACTCACACCAACAATGTAGAAAAGAACTGTTGCTAAGTTAAGGAAATCAACCAAACATTTTCAAAACTGGAATCTCAAATTCGGCCTATGAATCCGCTAAAAACCCTGGGAGTATAAATTATAAACTGCTCAAAAGTAATTATTGATTTCCACGCTGTTCGGCAAGCAATGCAAGTAAGTATTTTGCCTGCTGTGCATCTTTACGTCCTATAAAGTAATAGGTTATATCTTACATCGCAAGAAATAAAAATCCTGGGATATCGACAGCTTCTTCTGGGGTTGCTTTTCGTATATACATCGTATACGTTCTGTGATCAAAGATAAAAACTATGTGGTTTAGGAAACTCTCAAAGACACACTCAACTCTATAACTTTTTTACATTAAATTGACTATGTTTAACATCAGCGCTCATACCTTCTTGTTTCTTTTGACCGGTTTATTTTGGCATGATGGTTCCTGGGAGAAAAGGCAGTATTTCTAAACCATTCCTTTTAGTATAGTTTATTTATAAACTTTCATTCGTATTTTTGTTTTCCTCTAAACTACCAAACCTCAGGCCCAATGAAAAAGTTGCTCATTCGCATCAAGACATTATTGCTGTTATTTCAACTGACATCCGCTCTAACAGCAGAAGCCCAGATTAACATCCAACTTGGCTCAGGGACGTTATGGAATAATGCTATACCGCTCAATTCTGACGCCTTCTATTCCTACACCCAGGCCATTTATACCCGCGCTGAAATGATCGCGGCAGGAGCCACTACTGCTGGAATGATCTCAAAAATCCGATACAAGACAGTTAATGTTACTCCTTGCGGCACATGGGATTATTGGACCGTATACATGGGGAATACGACGGTTGATAGTTTCGTCTTGCAAACTGATTGGAGACCTGTAAATACAATGAACAAAGTATTTCAGATGTCACTGCCGTTAATTGACGTCAGCCAGGCAAATTCCTGGGTAGAGCTGACGTTGGACACGCCATTTCATTGGAACGGCACAGGCAATATTGTGATTGCAGTCGATGAAAATAGGCCTATGGGAAACGTTCAGTGGCAATACTGGCAAGGCTACACGGCAACCACCGCTCCTGGCTATGGCCGCGGCTTACACTATAGCACGGATTTTTTCAATCCCGATCCGGTAGCCCCTCCAGCTGGTCAGGTGATTTCGAACATTCCCCAAATTCAATTTGAATTTACACCCGACGGAACACTACCGGTTACATTTGGACCACTCTCAGCCAAAACAACAAGCGCCGGCTTGCAAGTAAACTGGCAGACTTTTTCAGAAAAGAATGTCGATCATTTTGGGGTTCTTGTATCGTCAGATGGAAAACACTTCAAACAAATTGGCGAATTAGCTTCTAAGGGAGTAAATGGTAACTCGTCCGCTAAGCTCGATTATGGCTTCTTCTTATCAGTAGCAGATTTGAACAGCAGAATGAGCTTTGCTTATATACCTGCCGTGTTTGCTATTAGCTTATTATTGATTTTTGTTAACCGCGGTAACAAACGTTGGGTATTAGGACCCTTAATCTTCGTATTAGTCATTTCCAGCTTTTCCTGCCGCAAAGATCAGCAAAGTGAAGCCCTGACTGGATTGCGACAATTGTTTGTAAAAATTGAACAGGTAGATAAAGATGGGACAAGATCCTCCTCAGCTATCGTAAAAGCACAAACTGATTGATTAAACGATAGCAATCCACATTAGCTAACCATGTTGGCTTCTGTAATTATGGGGACAACTTTCCTGGAATATTTACATATATACGAAATAATCAATTGAATGATGTAGCGGTTACTTTTATATGAAATGAGGCCGCTCTCTATATCGTCTAGCGAATAGATGTCTGCGTCGTTATCGATATAGCCCATTCCATAAAAGCAACCATTTTCAACCCATATACAGCTTTTCTCATTGCTGTTCCTTCCCTTATCTATAATGTAAAAAGTTCCTGAATCTTCCTTTGAATAGGACAGAGCCTACGCCACCCTGTCGTTATATAATTCGGGTGAACGGTAAGCCGAGCATAGCAGGTTGTTTTCCTTATCTATCAGGTTACATCATTCGCAATGACTTAAACGGCATAAAGCAGCACACAAGTCAAATCTCTTTATCAGGTCCCGCAGTTTACTGTTTCCTGGACTAGTACGGCTTCCCCATTAGTAACAGGCATGCATGGCACGAAAAAATTGTCGATAATGGCGATGTAGTTTTTGCATGAACTTCTGCGCAACTACAGTCTAATGTATGGTTTGGTGTGACGTTAAACATTACGTTCAGTAGTTGCCCACCTACAGCAAGATTACCCGACAACACCACAATTGAAAGAAGGCAATGTGTATAGTAACACAACCTATCGGCTGAAGTGCCAAGTGAAGAAAACAGTCCAGCATCAAATACAAGCTTTCTTAAAAAGCAACCAACCGGTTATCTTTGTCACATGCATGAACCATTGTTAAAGCTCGTTGCAACAAACATAACTTTGTCCCCTGCCGACAAGGACCTATGCATTCGCTACTTTGAGCCTGTGCATTTCGCTAAAGGCAGAACGATTGAAGAAGAGGGAAAGATCCCCCGATACCTGTACTTTATTGTATCGGGCTATGTACGCTTGTTTCACTACAATGACAAAGGTGACGAGGTTACTACGCATATCAACTGCCCGCCTATGTTTATTACGTCTTACTCTCATTTTATTAACCAAACAAGGTCGGGCGAAAGCCTAGAGTGTATCACCGCATGTGAACTGCTGCGCATCTCCAAGCCGCACTTAGACCTGGTCGTCGATCAGAGCGCAGCATTCAAGAACTTCAGCATATCTGTCTACCAGCAATCGATCACTTACAATGAAAACCGCTCGAAAGAACTGGCTTCGCTTATCGCCGAACAACGTTATGAGCAACTGGTCGAAAACTATCCCCAGATATTGCAGCGTGTCCCTCTCCAATATATCGCTTCCTTCCTGGGGATGAATCCCAAAAGCCTAAGCCGGATAAGAAAACAAATAATGAAGTAATAAGCCACTACAATTTTTGCCCCACGAACCGGACCACCGAGCCGGTACCGTTATGGTAAAGGCCCTCTTTTAATTCAGCTTCTGTTTCTTCGAGCAGTTGAATATCAAAATCAGGGAAAGCCGATCTGATCTCTTTGAGGGAGAACAGCATCTTTTCATCCATCGCACCACCTACTTTAGGGTTGGCCTGTACCCAAGGTACATGTCCTTTGCCAAATGCTTCAAAGATGATGGCGCCCCCCTTTTTAACGTATGTGCCCAGCTTTTTAAGCGCCGAATTTTTGGTATCCGCTAAAAAATGAGCGTAGATCAGTGCGACGACATCGAAGCTTTCCTCTTTGAAATTAAGCTCCGTTACATCGCCAATCAAGTAGTTAATAGAGACATTGTATTCACCGGCTAACTGCATGGCCTTTTCTTTACCACTTACGCTGAGGTCAAAAGCGGTAACGTCCCAGCCTCGGTTAGCGGCATAAACCGCATTTCTCCCCTCGCCCTCGGCTGGAAAGAGGATATTGCCGGATGGTAGCGTGTCCAGCTGTTGTTTTAAGAATAGGTTGGGCGATTTGCCGTAGGCATATTCCGGATTCGCGTACCGGTGATCCCATAGTTTCCTGTAGGCTTCTTGATCTAAATTCATAAGGAGATATACTATTTATGTTTGCGTAATTTTTTTTTCTTTCAATAGCCTGATGGCTTGCGCTTTCTTGTCATATCCAGGTAGTGTGACAGGGAGAAGATAAAGGTGTGATTATTCTCTGCCCGGCCTTTTGTTAGATAAATATAGTGGTCCATATATCCCAGGCCTAGTGAGACCTATGTGGATAGATAGATATCGATCCCGCCGTACAACCTGTTTTGTGCCAGGTATTGGTTGAGCGGCAGTTTGTCGGTATTTAATATGACCTGATCATACAACGAGATACCCAGCCGCTCGCGGTTATCTTTACGCCACACCGGAAGTTTAACACGCGCTTGCAAACGAATGCGATGCAGCCATTTGGAACTCACGAGACGGTGCTCTGCTCTTACACCGTTGCTTATCCGAAGCTTACCGGCTACAACATCATATCTCAGCTCCTCATAAACCAGGTGCTCCGTTCGTGTTGCGGAAATCGGATACTCGCCATATGGATAGAGTATTACCCATTCGTACCCCGCTGCCAGTTTCCAATGCCTGTTCAATTCAAACCCGGCGCCGATCTTTAGCTTTGACTGTTGCCAATGCTTTATAAAATCGCTTCTGTTCCACGAATACATGGCCTGAATGGTTGTACGGGGCAGCATCTTATAAGTTCCGGCGTAATACCACCAGGAATTGAACTGGTTGGCCGTTTGTGCATACGTGCAGGCTGTAAAGGGAAAAGATGATGATACGGATAAAAGCAGCATCAAAACAAAGCGTAGTTGTGCAGAAACCGAAATCATGATGTGACGTTAGCTTTTGTTGAAGATTGATGTTTGCTTATGAAGGCTTTCAGCAATAGTACCAGGAGAAGCAGGAAAGCGAATAGGAACGTTATTTTCAGACCAAAAAACATCGCTCCTGGATTCCCGGATGGTACCGGAGCGGTCCTGGCCGAAATGGAAAATAGGGCGCCCATCAGCGAGGCTCCGGTAACCAGACCCGTATTGCGCGCTAGATTCAGGATTCCCAAAATTGTGCCCTCTTGCTTTTGAGCAGCAGCCGACATCACCGCTGTGTTGTTGGCCGCCTGGAATAGCTGGTACCCTGGCGTCAGCACCACAATCCCCGCAACATAACCTGGCCATCCCCAGATCGCCGGTAACAAGGCTAAGCACAAGGTGCCTGCAAGTAGCAGTACCAGGCTGATTATCCGGGTAAGCTCTGTTCCAAGTTTGTCGACTAACCTTCCGGAAGGGACACCGGTTATGATAGAAACAACCGGTCCGGCGGACATGATCAAACCCACCATTTTTCCGCTCAGCAGCAAGCCCAAAGACAAGAAAAAAGGCCCTACGATCAGGGTCGCCATCATTACGCTGGACACCAGGAAGTTTCCTGACAGAGCATCTATCAATACCTTGTTTTTCATGATCCCCGTATCGATTAAAGGGCATTTGCTGCGCTTTTGCCGCAAAAAAAACTTCCAGCTAAGGATACCGGAAACCAGAAGCGATATAAGGCTGTATACATTCAGCCGGTCTCTGCTGAAGGTCATCGCAATGGCATAACTGCTTACTGCCAGCGCAAATAGTAACACGTCGGCTACATACATTTCCTGTTTAACCCCATTACCATGTTTCTCTCTCGGAACGACCTTTAATCCCAAAAGAAAAGTGCTTGTTCCCAGAATGGCGAGTAGCCCAAAAACAGAACGCCATCCGAAACCCGACAACAATAACCCTCCTATAGATGGACCCATCGCAGTACCCATGGCAGACAGGGTACCTATCAGGCCCATGGCCCTGCCTGTCCGTTCCCGCTCGGTGTTATTTTTTACCAGCACTAAGCTGACCGTCGATAAGACAGCCGCTCCAACACCCTGAATTGCCCTTATTAGTATCAGCAGCCATATATTGGTAGCGAAGACGGACGCCAACGATGAAATGGTGAACACCGCTAATCCGTAAAATAAAGTTCTGCGATAGCTATATCGGTCTGCCAGCTTGCCGGAAAGCATCACGAACACGGTAATGCTAAGCAAATACGCAATTACGACCCATTGCACTGTTTGCAAATCAGTCGAAAAATTAGTGGCAAGAGCAGGCAGAACAATATTGACAATGCTGGTGCCCAATGAAGCCAACAGTACAGACAAGGATACAACCACCATTAATCCCCGATTGCTATGCGTCATGGCCGGAATATTTTAGGGGAAGCAAAATCCGGCCAAGGTTTCTTGTCATCTTTGCCGCGGCCCATAAACCAATGCTGTATACGAGATGGAACAATCCTACCTTCAGGAGAATGACCGGCTGGCTGGTATACCGTGAGAAAGCTATACCGAAGTTTAATATTGGCTGGATAATAAAAACGCTGATGAGAAAACTTATTAAGCCTGTCATCAGCGCCATCAGCAATGTGGGCTTTTGCAGCCACTTTTTTCCATACACGAGGTTAGGCAGGACGGCAAATAAAATTCCCAGGCAATAGTGTGCAGTCCAGCCAACAAACAAAGCCTTGTCCATAAGCCGACTTTGTAAGGCCGGATTTAGATGGGAAACGATCCATTGCCCCACCAGCAAAAGACCGTGAGAATGTACCCCGAACATTTTCAGAACAAGCGTCCAAACATCTGTCGCCAGTGTACCCGCAATACCTGTAAGTATGGTTTTTTGTATAAGTTTCATACTCGTTGCCTATTGAAAAGGCAAAAGTATAAACGGCTGCTGCAGGCCTGATAGGACAGAAGCGAGCTTATGTAGGATTATGTAAAATGCTTTCTGAAAGCTTCCGGCGAATAGCCGGTGTGCTTTTTAAAGAAGCGGATAAAATAGGAAACATCCTCGTAGCCCAGGTGCCAGGATATCTGGTTCACCTGGTTGGTGGTTGCCAAAAGATAGCGCTTCGCTTCCAGCAAAATGTAATCATTGATTAGCGATGAACTCGGTTTCCCTAATACTGTTTTTGTAATCGTGTTCAGCTGGTAGGTGGTCAGGCGCATTCTTTCCGCATACCAATGTACCTGCTTCTGGCTGGAAATATGTTCAGCGATCAATTCCCTGTACTCCTCCAGCCGCTCCAACTGATAAGATATTTTTTCATCGGGCGTGCCTGCCAGCTCCTGTGCCTGACGCAGTAGTTCCACCAGTAAAAGCTGAAGATTCACCTGAATGACGAGCTCATACCGATCCTCCATTTCCCGGCTTTCCTGATAGATTGTTCCCATCAATTCCAGTAAT
>JAESFO010000977.1_pt1 | contig 10343 bp, 7 predicted proteins | sample 9269421 | NCBI WGS metagenome assembly JAESFO01 (sample SAMN14502839, study PRJNA617101) | algae metagenome | isolation source: Nostoc desertorum CM1-VF14 and co-occurring heterotrophs from rocky... | place: USA: Clark Mountains, San Bernardino, California | collected 2000-06-05 | reverse complement strand
ATTTTTTATGGATATCAATAACAGTGCTGGAGGCAAGAGAATTAACGGCGGCAGCTATACTACCCCAACTGGCCAGGAAAATGACTGCAATAATTAGCCCTACCAATCCCTGCGGCAGGTAGTCGATCACAAATTTTAAAAAGATATAATTGGTGTCGTTATCGCTACCACCATTTTTTTTCACCAATTCTTTAATACTATTTCTCACGGTCATCATGCTATCCTGCAGGTGAGACATTTCGTCGAAGTAGGCATCATTACTGCTATTCTGCCGGTACTGGCCCAGCAATGCCGCTTTCTTTTCGTCGATATGATGAAGAGTTTCCTGCAGCTCAGCAAGCCTGTTTTTGTGAACAGAGTTTTCGAGACGCGTTAACTCGTAGTCGTTAAAGAAAGCAGGCGCTTTATGGAACTGGTAAAAAGCAAATACCAAAACGCCCAACAATAAAATGCCAAACTGCATGGGTACTTTAACGATACCGTTCATTAGCAGCCCTATCTTACTTTCGTTTAAGTTTTTAGCTGTGAGGTAGCGTCCTACCTGGGACTGATCGGTACCAAAGTAAGACAGTGCTAAAAAGAAACCACCGATGATACCACTAAAAATATTGTACCTGTCGCCCCAATCGAAACTCCCGTTTTCAAAACCCGTGGTAATAATATTAAACTTGCCCAACTTGCCGCCAATTGTAATCGCATCCGTAAAGCCCATCCCCTCGGGAAGCTTGTGTACCATGTAGTAGCCCGCAAGAAAAAGCGCGATCATAATAATAAAGAACTGCAATTGCTGGGTGTATGCTACAGCTTTAGCGCCGCCGGTAACGGTATAAACAATAAGTAGTCCACCCATTACCAAATTGGTAAGGTAAATATTCCAGCCAAAAATTACTGATAAAATAAGGGATGGAGCAAAGATGCCAATGCCAGTTGACAATCCTCTTTGTAACAAAAAAAGCAGGGAGGTAAAGGTTCTTGTTTTAGCATCAAACCGGTTTTCCAGGTACTCGTAGGCCGTATATACTTTTAGCCGGCTAAAAACCGGCGCGAAGGAGATACAGATTACTATAGCAGCAAGAGGCAGACCAAAATAATATTGAACAAAGCGCATCCCGTCGGTGTAGGCCTGGCCGGGAGCTGCCAAAAAAGTTACTGCACTGGCCTGTGTGCCCATAATGCTTAAGAGAATGACATACCAGGGCATACTCCTGTTAGAAAGGAAGTACCCTTCCAGGTCTTTACTACCACGGTTTCTGAATACACCATACAGGATAATCAGCAACAATGTACAGGCAAGTACGATCCAGTCCAGTGTTGTCATGAGTACTTTTTAGTTAAATAGTAGAAAAATACAATCAATAAAAAAAGTATCACAACAACTAAAATATACCAGGTGGACCAGAACTTAAATAAAGGTGGTTTTTTATCAAGTTCTTCCATAGCTATTATCGTTTCGTTCGCAGCGAGTTCATAAAAACAATCCCAAGGCCTATTACAAGGCCAAGCATTAATCCAAACCTCACCTTTTTGATCAGCGTTCCAATTACCAATCCAATCACAATGGCTATGATAAAAGCCATTTCACCACGCCTGATATCTATAAAAGGTTTCTTCTTTTCCATTTTTTCCTATTTTGCCCCCGACATTATGTAATTATACCCCAGGAAAATGTCACCGCTTCGCGGTTGCTATATGCACCCGTCTATAATCATTTCGTCTATAATTATTTCGCCGGTACGCGGTTACTGTATCTCACCAAAACATATAATCACGGGTAGAGCCAACACCCTATCAACTTATCAACCATTCAACTTATCAACCATTCAACTTATCAACCATTCAACCTATCCACCAGTCAACTATCCCCTACTTCCCCAAAGCAATTAGATTAGCCAGCAATCGCATAGCGCCGGGCACAGCAGCCGGAAGTTCTCTAAAAAAAACTAATCCGGTGTATGTAAAAGTACCTTTGCCATAGGTAGCCGTAATGAGGCTTCCCTCATCTGCTACTTCACCCGGATCGGCCATGGATAGCAATGGCTTAAAATGATTATCCCAGCCACCTGCATGATAAATGCTACGCTCCTGCACCCAATGCTCAAAATCCTTCCCGGTTATTTTGTTGGGATAATTGAACACCTTATGAGCCGGATCGATCATACTCACTTTTGCCCGTTCGTCGGTGATCCGGTTACGCGTAATATTAAAGTCGTAAGGCCCTATCTTCGATTTTACCGTGCCCAGATTATTACTGGTATTGTATTGTACGATCAGGTTTCCTCCTTCTTTTACATAATTCATCAGTTCATCGTAAAACTCGTTCATCCACTCATTAGTATTATAAGCACGAACTCCTGTTAAGATTGCATCAAAGCTACTAAGGTTGCTTACAGGTAGCGTTGTTTTGTCTAATATGGTTACATCATAACCCATGCGCTCCAATATCACTGCCACTTTATCGCCCGCACCAGGTATGTAACCAATCTTTTTGCCTACCGTTTTTAAATTGATATTTAAGGCAGTAATAAAGTCTGGATAAAAGTACCGCACTGCAGGAATATGATCATAATCGATACTTCTCAATGCCAGATGATAACCAACAGTATCTTTATCCGTTTTCTTATTGGCATACGGTGTTAGTGTATAAATTTCTTCAGGCTCATGTTTCTCGGTTACATCAAAATTGTAAAAAGCAGTCTTGCCTTTGTCTAAAGACTGGGTACCATTCTGAACGCCTGAATAATCAATTCCAGTTAACCCTGCTGTAATATTGCCTTTAATATTGGAAAAAGCATGCAACTGTGTTTGTACGCGCTGTTGTTTATGGTCGGCCCTGAATACTACCAGGTTGGGTGACGCCGTAATGGTAGCCGGGGGAATTACTATCAAAGGCTGGTATACCTCGCCTTTTACAGGATCAGTATATTTATATCGAACGGGTTGTTCAAATACAAAATCCTCTCCACCTATATTTATGGTAAATGATGCCAGATAGGCTGGTGCTACATCGGGCACTCCGATCATTTGCTGGTCTGCGACATAAAAAAGACCTTCTTCTTTTTTATCATTCAGCCAGTAGGGTTGCGTTATTTCCTTTTGCAGGGATACCTCCACTTTGGTATCGAAGCTTACATTTTTATTTTTTTCCAGTGGTTTATTGATATTGTTTGCAGCGCCTGCAACAGTAATGCTTTTAACAGTAGCATCGGCGCCAAGCCTGTTATTTAAAACAGTATTAATAGTAACCGATTCAGTTTGAACCGCAAATGCCTGGTTACTATACGCATCTATAAACAAACCACTGCATAGCGCTATCAGTTGCTGCACCTCCGCCTTTTTCTTTTCAATCCAGTAACCGTTACCCGACTTTCCCAGCAACTTATATAATGCTACCAGATCTGCAACTGATTTTTCAGGAGCAGTTATATCGAATTTTGATTCGATAGCTGCAATCATTTTTTCGATAGCCTGCCCGTTTTTTCCCACCCGGTTCCAGCTAATGTCTACTCCGTCAAAAAGATCTTTTTTAGGAGCCTCACCCCCGGTAGTTCTAAAATATTCGTAGCTATCGCCTCTTGTAGCTGCAGATCCAAACCCCTGTGATTTGTGCTGGCTGCGGCTTTCAGCCGCTATTTCTCCATAACTTTTGCCCAACAGGCTATTGTAGCCGCCTACATTAATATTGAATTGCGAAGGATCGGTTGTATTGGTACCACCGAAATTGAAGGTATTCCACAAAATTCTTTTTGCCTGCCAGGGTTTTACATATTGTAGCTGTTCTTTAAATTGATTAGGATCGGCCGCTGCCTTAAAAGCCTCGTTAGCCAATATAGCACTGGCCGTATGATGTCCATGTCCACCCTCTCCTGTTACAGGGAACCGGGTAATGATCACATCTGGTTGAAACTTACGTATCATCCAAACCACATCACTCAACACTTTCTCCCGATTCCATTTCTGGAAAGTTTCTTCCGGATTTTTGGAAAAACCAAAATCATAGGCTCTTGAAAAAAATTGCTCTCCGCCATCAATCCTGCGGGCCGCCAGCAACTCCTGGGTGCGGATCAATCCCAGTTCGATGCCCTGTTCGTCCCCGATCAGGTTTTGGCCGCCATCACCTCTTGTCAGGGACAGATAACCGGTTCTATATAAGCGATCGTTTGCCAGGTAAGTGATCAGGCGTGTATTCTCGTCATCGGGATGAGCGGCCACGTACAAAACCGAACCTAATACTTTTAATTTTTCAATACGCTGTACAATCTGCGAAGCAGTACCATACTGGGCCATGGCGCCCATGCTAAAAAACAAGAGAATACAACTGACAATCCGATTCTTCATCCTACGAAAATAGCGGAAAAGGCCGAATGGGAAAAGCCTGTATTATATTGTATTAGCCAAATTCTGGCTGTAGTACTAATTCTGTAACACTTGGTACTACTGTTATACGGTGCATCGGATTCTCATACAAAAAACCACTGTGCAACATGGTTTCTATATGAGCCAACAGGTGGTCGTAAAACCCGTTGAGATTGATAATGTAAATATTCTTGTCGTGAATGGAAAGATTGTTCCAGGTTATCATTTCAAACAATTCGTCTAAGGTACCATAACCCCCAGGCAAAATAACAGCGGCATCGCACAGTTCATACATCTTTCTTTTGCGAACATGCATATCTCCCACCACCAGCAGTTCAGTAATGGTTTTATGTGAACGCTCTCTCGCATCCAGTATTTCCGGTATCACACCTACTACCGATCCGCCATTGTCCATTACAGCGTTGGCTACAGCCCCCATTAATCCTACATTACCTCCTCCATACACCAGTCTTATGCTCCTGGAAGCCATCCAGGTGCCCAGGCTTCGGGCTTCTGTAGTAAAAAGTTCATCTCTTCCATCTTTGGAGCCGCAAAAAACGGCCAGCGATCTGATCAGCATATAATAAAGTTTTCGTTTATAAAGATCATGATTTAATTAAGCGCCGCTTTTACCCGGCAACTATAATACAAATCACAAAAGAAATTTCCATATCTTCAAAAATTAAATTGCCAAAGCAAAATCATTCATAAAAAAATAATATGTCTGCAGGTTTTTTATTCTCCATTGTAATTGCTTATTTCCTGTTACTACTTTTAGTTGCCTGGAAAACCAGTAAGAATAGCAACAATGAATCTTTTTTTATCGGTAACAGAAGCAGCAACTGGATGCTGGTGGCATTTGGAATGATTGGCACATCTTTAAGTGGGGTAACCTTTGTAAGTGTGCCGGGCGCAGTGGGCGCCAGCCAGTTTGGCTATATGCAGATCGTTATTGGTTACATGATCGGCTATTTATCTATCGCCTTTATACTGCTTCCGCTCTATTACCGGTTAAAGCTTACATCTATCTATGGTTACCTGAAAACCCGGATGGGTATGCTTTCCTACAAAACCGGCGCCTGGTTTTTTATTATCAGTCGTTTGGTGGGTGCTACGGCCAGGTTATACCTGGTAGTGAATATTTTACAGGCTACTATATTAGATAGTTTCGGTATTCCGTTTTGGGTATCTACCCTCATCATCCTTTTTATGATCATTTTATATACTTTCGAAGGAGGTGTAAAAACGATCGTTTGGACAGACACCCTGCAAACAACGGGTATGTTAGCTGGTTTGATCATTTGTACGATCTACCTATTGCAGCATATGAACCTGAACATTACAGAAAGCCTAGATGCGATGCGCAGCGCCAGCCTTTCCAAAATTTTTAATACAGATGTTGATTCCAAGTCGTACTTTATTAAACAAATATTGGCCGGCGCCTTTATTACGCTCAGCATGACAGGTATTGACCAGGAAATGATGCAAAAAAGTATTTCAGTAAACAAGCTTAAAGATTCTCAAAAAAACATGGTTTCACTGGCTTTCATAATGGTGGTGGTAATAGGGCTTTTCCTGTATTTAGGTGGTTTACTTCATTTATTTGCTGCACAGGAAAATATTACTGCTTCAGGAGATGCGCTGTTTCCAACCGTAGCGGTACAACACATGCCGCCTGCTATTTCTATTATTTTTATTGTAGCGCTGATATCTGCTCTTTTCCCAAGTGCAGATGGTGCCATGACCGCGCTCACTTCTTCCTTCTGTATTGACATTGCCGGCCTCAACAGGCGCTCAGATATGGATGATAAGGCCAAAAAACGTTTCAGGCAAACCGTTCACCTCATAGTAGCTGCAGCTTTTTTACTGTTGGTATTGATCTTTAAATGGATCGACAGTAAAAGTATGATCGATATTATCCTGCGACTGGCTGGCTATACATACGGTCCCCTGCTGGGCTTATTTGCATTTGGTATTTTTGTGAAGCGCAGACCTAACGACAAACTGGTGCCCTTTGTATGTTTTATAGCTCCCATCCTGTGCTTTCTCATCGATGAAAACCAGGAGGCCATTTTTGGCAATTTCAAGATAGGTTTGGAGCTGATCATACTGAATGCATTCTTCACTTTTATCGGGTTATTTATCATTTCTAAAAAAGTGAGTGCAGCCGAACTGGAGCAGGATAGCGTGCATTAATAGCTGTGAAATAACAGATAACACATGGTTATTGCATCACATTATCCGAAAACAATAGAATACTATGGACTTTGAACAGCTAAATCAGTTTGCAGATGCGCACAGCACTGCTGAAGATGCATTGCTGGCAGAAATCAACGAGTTTACCCAAAAAAATCATGCAGAGCCGCATATGTTGAGCGGTCATGTACAGGGACAGCTGCTTAAAATGATCAGCCGGATGATCCAACCGGAGCGCATTTTAGAAATAGGTACATTTACAGGCTACAGCGCTATATGCCTGGCTGCAGGTTTACAACCAGATGGCATACTGCATACGATTGAATTCAGAGAGCCTACTGCAGCTGTTGCCAGAGATTTTTTTGAAAAATCAACCTTCAGGAACAACATCAGGTTACATACTGGTAACGCATTGGAAATCATACCCCAATTAGAAGAAAACTGGGATTTGGTTTTCATTGACGCAGATAAACCCGGCTATATCAATTATTTTGAGCTCGTTTTGCCGCGCGTTAAAAAAAATGGTTTTATCTTAGCAGATAATATTTTTTTCCATGGCGAGGCATTAAAAGAAAATGCCAAAGGCAAAAGCGCCAAAGCTATTAAGGAGTTCAATCAGTTTATTAACCAAAGAATGGACATAGAAAAGGTGGTTCTCACCATCAGGGACGGGCTTTATTTAATACGAAAAACTTAGTTTAGTAATGATTAAAAAAATTTGCGGCACATTTTTACTTATGTGCGCCATCCTCTTTACCAAAGCACAAACAAACGAAACAACGCTTCAATATATTAAAACCTACTGTGGTATTGCTGTTACCGAAATGCAGCGTACGGGCGTGCCTGCCGCAATAAAGCTGGCGCAGGGTGTATTAGAAACCATGTCGGGCCAAAGTCCACTGGTGATAAAATCCAATAATCACTTTGGCATCAAATGCAAGCAAGGATACGATGGCCCCTACGTTTTACATGATGACGACAGGCCGCAGGAACGTTTTATGAAGTATGAAGATGCCGGCCAATCTTATAAAGATCATTCAGATTTTCTAAAGGGTCGTTCCCGCTATGCCGGTTTATTTGAGCTGGATCCTACTGACTATGCCGGCTGGGCTAATGGCCTGAAAAAAGCAGGTTATGCCACTAATCCTAAATATCCCCAGTTATTGATAGGCATCATTGAAAAATATAACCTGGCTGAATACACGCTGATGGGTTTAGGAAAAGCAGAATGGAATGAAGATGTAAAAACCTATGTCGCAAAACACAGTGGGGAAGCAGTACCTACCCACGCCGTGGCTGTAACGGTTGCTCCTGCTCAACCTGTAAAAAGTGCTTACCCTGAAGGAGAATTTCTCATCAACAATACAAAAGTAGTGATTTTGAATGCGGGGGCTTCTCTTACCGAAGTTGCAAACAAATATAATATTCCGGTAGACAGGCTACATGCCATGAACGATTTCGGCACTACAGCAGAAAAAGTACAAAAAGCCACATTGGTTTTCCTGCAATTGAAAAGAACGGTTTGCGAAAAAGCCTATCATGAAGTAATGGCTGGCGAAAACATATATGATATTGCGCAGGCAGAGGGTATACGCCTGGAGTCGCTGCTAAAATTGAACAACCTGGGTAAGTATGATATTCCTGCTGCAGGTACCCGGTTAAAACTGCGTGACGATTCTGCTTCTGTTGCTAAAAATTAATGGCTTGATATGCATACCATAAAGGTTCACGACAAAACATTTACCACCTACTTAAGCGAAGAGCAGCTGCAAAGCCGCATCAAAGAACTGGCTGATTACATCAATAAAGACTTTGAGGGTAAAAAGGTAGTTTTTATCGCAATATTGAATGGCTCGTTTATGTTTGCTGCCGATATTTTTAAACACCTGACGGTTGACAGCGAAGTGAGCTTTATCAAACTAGCTTCTTATAAAGGCCTCAATTCAACAGGTAGTGTTACTACTGCAATCGGTCTTGATACTGACCTTCACAACAGGCATGTCGTTATACTGGAAGATATTATTGACACGGGCAAAACCCTGCATCACTTTTTACCCCAGTTACAGCACCAGCAACCTGCGTCGCTAAAAATAGTCACCCTCCTGCATAAGGCAGAAATGACACAATACGAAGTACCTATAGACTATACAGGTTTTGTGATCCCTAATAAATTTGTTGTAGGCTATGGTCTTGATTATGACGGACTAGGCAGAAATTATAAAGAGATCTACCAGTTGGCAGACTAATCCATATTCACTATCCGCTTCGACGTGGCTTTGTTATGGTGTGTTGACTGAATAACTCCATTATTCCATAACACAATAATTGTAAATTGCAATATGAAGCGCAATTACCTTTTACTTGTTTTTATTTTAGTTTTTCTATCACTATTATCGGGTAACCTGACAGCCGGGGTATCCCTGGTCGGGAAAATAGGTATCAGCTTTTTCTACAAACAGTTTTCTTTTTTTCAAAGCTGGTGGCAGTCCTCATTGGTTTGCCTGGCGCTTATGTTGGTAGTTGGCGCTATATTATATTTTATAGACCGATCTACGAACGGGCTTAAAAGAAAAATAGTACTGATAGCCTGTTTTTTGATCTTCCTGGCAGGCTTATACTTTACATTCAGCGATTTCAGAACCGATCTTACACATCGCTGGCTGGGCGAGCGGTTTCATGTAGGTGTTTACTTATACTGGATCGGATTTGGCATCATCAGCCTGTTTTTTGCGCTCACCGAGAAAAAGAAAATAACGGTAAGTGACACCGAAACAATTTTATAACAAAATGCGCGGCTAAGGGCCACGCATTGCTTACCTTTTTGTATGGGAAGCTACTTCGTTGTTATAATAATAGCGCCCTCGCTGGCCTTAGAACCATAGTATTTTTTTGCTTCATCACCTTTTAATACATCGATCGATTTCACATTCGCTCCATCCAGATTTTTAATTTTCTTTACTGAAACAGATTGACCGTTTAATACGTAGTGAGCACTTGCCGGAGGATTTGCTAGGACACCGGAATTAGTACCGGCCTGATCTGGCTTATATGTTACTACTGCTTCTGTTTTAAAACGGCGGGTACTGGGATATCCGGTTACCGTAACGGCTTCCAAATCTGATGACCGCTTTGCAGGCTGAATTCTTACACCTTTTACTTCTCCCTTCAATGATGATCCTGCAACGGATTTAGTGCCATAACCAACTACCGTAACCTCTTCGGCTTTGGGCCTGGTGTTAGCAGACCGGATTTGTACACCTTCGACTTTACCTTTTAAAGAAGGTTCGGTAGCCGTTTTAGTTCCATAACCAACAACCGTAACTTCATTTACATTACGGTTTTTAACATCATCAGTTTTCCTGATCATCATTTCATCAGCAAAGAATTGGGTCCCTCCCTCTGAAAGGGTTATTTTATCAGAAAGAATCTCCGACTTCCCGTTGCTCACTTTTACCTTCCCCGATTCAGAAGTGAGTACCAGGTTATCTTCCTTACGTTTTTTTGTAGACACCAGTATTACTCCATGTTCTGCGCGCTCACCATAAATTGATTTTGCAGAAGCATCTTTTAAGACAGTAATACTTTCTATATCATTAGGGTTAATATCTTCCACCGTTTTTCCTGTAAGCGGTTGTCCATCTACAACATATAAAGGGCGATCACCTGGCGCTACTGCCCGCAATTTAACCACAGGCGCTTTAGCGCCGCTCCCCTTTGTAGTTATACGTATCACTCCGTTTTCCGCCTCTTCACCAAATTGAGCGGCGGCTGACGCATCTTTCAATATTTCGATA
>JAESFO010000976.1_pt1 | contig 10379 bp, 7 predicted proteins | sample 9269421 | NCBI WGS metagenome assembly JAESFO01 (sample SAMN14502839, study PRJNA617101) | algae metagenome | isolation source: Nostoc desertorum CM1-VF14 and co-occurring heterotrophs from rocky... | place: USA: Clark Mountains, San Bernardino, California | collected 2000-06-05 | reverse complement strand
ACCTGGAACTATGCCGGAGATGTAATCAATACCTTTTCTACAGCTCCTTTTCAAAAAGTATTGTTGCCTCAGCGTAAGGCTTCAGGTGTAAAGCCCGGCAAGAATACAACGCATGTATTTGCTGTAAAAGCTCCTTTGATCAATAAAGACGAAGTGGTATGTCTTTTAGGTGATTGTGATGCTTTAGGGAAATGGAATATTGAAACACCGGTTTTTTTAAAATTCGACGGCGGGCAGTGGATAGCAGCATTGCAACTGGGTGATGTACAATTTCCCATAGCCTATAAATACGGTATTTACGATAAAGCACAGGGCCGGTTCAAACAGTTTGAGACAGGTGGTAACCGTATTTGTTTTGAGCCCGCTGCTCCTGGTGAAAGAGCCATGCTACAGGATGGCTTTATACGTATGGGAAATGAGCAGTGGCGGGGAAGCGGTATTGCGATACCGGTGTTCAGCCTGCGTAGTAAAGACGGGCTGGGTGTGGGCGAATTCAGCGATCTGAAGCTGTTGGCCGACTGGGCCGTGAAAACGGGTCTGAAGCTAATACAGATATTGCCTATTAACGATACTACTGCAACCAATACCTGGCTGGATTCATACCCTTATGCGGCTATATCTGCTTTTGCTTTACATCCTGTTTACATCAACCTCGATGCTGTTGATGGTAAGAAAAGCAAAGAGCTAAAGGATGCCATTAAAGCCAGGAGAAAGCAGCTGAATGAACTGGCACATGTAGATTACGAAGCGGTGATGCAATTTAAAATTGATGCTTTAAAAGAGCTCTATGGTGAACACGGTGCCCATTGCCGGAAAACTGATGACTATAAAGAATTTTTTGAAACGAACAGGCAATGGCTGAAACCTTATGCTGCATTCTGTTACCTGAGAGATAAATTTAATTCGCCTAACCCGCAGGAGTGGCAAACGAACAGCGTTTACAAGGATGCCGAAATCAATGATTTTTTTGATGTAAAAGCCGAAGCCTATGAGCAGGTTAATTTTTATTGCTATGTACAGTACCAGTTACATCTGCAATTAAGTGATGCCGTGGCCTATGCCCATAAGAAAGGGTTGGTGATGAAGGGCGATATACCCATTGGAGTGTACCGCTATGGCGCCGATGCCTGGGTGGCACCTGAATTATATAAAATGGATGTGCAGGCGGGGGCCCCTCCTGACGATTTTGCGGTGAAAGGGCAGAACTGGGGTTTTCCCACTTACAATTGGACGCGCATGCAGCAAGATGGTTTTGCCTGGTGGAAAGAACGTTTCAGGCAAATGAGCTACTACTTTGATGCTTTTCGTATTGATCATATATTGGGCTTCTTCCGTATATGGAGCATCCCTGTACATGCCGTTCAGGGGATTATGGGAACCTTTGATCCCTGCATCCCGGTTCACGTAAACGAGTTGGGTGAGCAGGGTATATGGTTCGACTATGAAAGATTTTGCTTGCCCTATATTACCGACGATGTATTGCACGAACGGTTCAGGGAAAAGGCCGATCATGTAAAAGCTCATTTTTTACAGAAATATGGGCCAGGGCAATATGTGTTGCGCCCCGCATTTGATACACAAAAAAAGGTGGAAGCACATTTTAAAGATCAGTCCGGTAGCGAAAATATTTTACTACGTGACGGATTGTATGACCTGATCAGCAATGTAATTATGTTTGAACAGCAGGGAAGCGGCCGGACCGGTTTTCACTTTAGGATTGCTTTGAATCAAACCAGCTCGTTCCGCCATTTACCTCCGCAGGTAAGGGAAAAGATATGGGCGTTGTATATAGATTATTTCTATCGCAGGCAAAATGATTTCTGGAAAAAGGAATCTTTGAAAAAATTACCCCGCCTGAAGGCCGTAACCAATATGCTGGTATGTGGAGAAGATCTGGGTATGGTGCCTGATACGGTTCCTGGTGTAATGAAACAGCTGGGCATATTGAGTTTAGAAATTCAACGAATGCCCAAGCAACAGGATATTACATTCTTCAACCCGGCTAATGCTCCTTATTTATCAGTGGTTACACCTTCTACCCATGACATGAGCACCATACGCGGATGGTGGCAGGAGAACAGGGCATTAACCCAGCAGTTTTACAACACAGAGCTGGGACAAAGCGGAGAAGCGCCTTATTTCTGCGAGCCGTGGATCAACCGTGCCATTGTATTACAGCATTTATATTCACCGGCAATGTGGAGCATCTTTCAGCTACAGGATATATTGGGAATGAGCGCTGAGTTACGCCGGGAAAATCCCGAAGATGAGCGTATCAACGTTCCGGCCAATCCGCAACATTACTGGCGCTACCGTATGCATATCAGCCTGGAGCAATTGATCAAAGAGAGAGGCTTTAACGATGAGTTAAAGGGATATGTGCAGCATAGCGGCCGTTAATGACTAAAATGAAACTGTTTCATAACGAACGTTAAACACGCCTTCGTATAAAGACGAGTCTTTAATAAATGTGCCCTGGTACAGACTGTCTTTTTTCAGGTAAACAGCGAATTTTCCAAGAACGCGGTTGTCGATATTATCAAAGCCCGTAATCTGGAACGAGTTTCGTTTAAGCGAATCCAGGCTATATCGTTGAGCGATGCTGGCGCAGTATTCGCAGGTAGGAATGATAGTTCCGGCATTAAATGGCTTTGATTCACCCGTGTATTGCGGCTTCTTAAAAAAGGAAATCGTAAACCTTTCGTTATTGTCCCCCAGGGCCATCACATGCATCATGCTGTCTTTCGGATTGTAAGTAGCGGATATAGAATTGGCCTTCCAGTCTGTCCCGTTTTTTTTAGCTCTGAACGTGAAGCCAGTATTAGCGTTTTCTTTCCTGTTGGAGTGTAATTTTTTCGAGCATCCAACAACTATCATTAACGCAGAAGCAGCCAGCAAGGTTATTAATTTCATAGAGATTCGTTTCAATGCGTTTTGAATAAATAATTATTGAATGGAAACGTATTCATCGATAATAACGCAACAACAGATGGAAATTTAGCAGCCTTTATTCGACCCCTTCAGGGTCGTTGTATGCACATGCTATGTTTCCTATAAATATAGGACTCCGAAGGAGTCATTTTCAGGCATATTTTTACCTGGTACGCTTTAATATGCCGATCATACCCTTCGATCTAGCGATTAAAAGAATGTCGGACTGACGATTCTGGAGGAATCGAATATTTATAGAAGAAATTGGGAGATATTGCCCGACTCCGGCGGAGTCGAATGTTATTATACGGAAATTGATTCAGGATCAATCCAGTCAAATAGATATTCATCTTTATATTCTATTTGAAAGTCGTTCAAGAAATTCTGGTACTCTTCTTTAAACGATTGTTTCTTGTGATGCTCTTTTTGATGATTAATGTATGTGATCAGATTATCCAATGAGGAATGGCTATGAGAAAATGCACCATAACCTTCCTGCCATTGAAATCTGAGTTTCGAAAATTGTTTCTGATTTATAAAATCGTTGGATGATTTTTTCACCTCCCTAACCAAATCGGAGATGCAGCAATTAGGCTTCATCCCTAGTAGAATATGAATATGGTCTGGCATTCCGTTAATACAAAGTAGTTTTTGGTCCTTATTTCTGATAATTCCCGATAAATACATATAGAGCTCTTTTTCCCAGACAGGATCGATCAGACTTTGGCGTCCTTTAACTGCGAAAACAATGTGGATATATATTTGAGAGAATGTTCCAGGCATAATAAATGTTTATCCATTTCAGTACTACTTATCTGTATGCAGCTAATAATTCCCTTCGCCCTTACCGCCTTCTACGATCGCAACACTGGCACTGCAGCCCAGGCGGGTAGCTCCGGCTTCAACCAGCTGCCTGGCAAAAGCATAATCGCGGATGCCGCCACTGGCTTTGATACCGGTGTGTTGAGGTAAATGTTTTTTAAATAATTCCACGGCATGAATGCTGGCGCCCTTCTCTGCATAACCAGTGGAGGTCTTCAGGTAGTCAATACCGGCAGGACCATATAATTCACAACATTTGATGATCTCTTCGTCTGTTAATACGCCACTCTCTATAATGATCTTAACTGTTTTTCCTTTTTCTTTGATGATGGGAATAAGGTGATTGGCTTCATTGGCCAGGTATTGCCAATCGTTATTTTTGAGCGCTATCAGATTAATGACTATATCCAACTCATCGGCACCATCTACAATGGCTAAAAGTACTTCTGCCAGTTTAGCTTCAATCGCCGAATATCCAAATGGAAATCCTATTACTGTACAGGTTTTTACAGAACTCCCTTGCAATAATTCTTTTGTTTTTTTTACGAATGGCGGAGGTGTACATGCCGATGCAAATCCATATTGCCTGGCTTCTGCACAAACTTTTTCGATGTCGCTGGTTAAGGTTGTGGATTTTAAAATGGTATGGTCGATATATGAGTTCAGTTGCATAAATTAAATTTAGCTTCAAAAGTAAGTGATAGCTGATCAAACTTAAAGAAGCTTTTTAGTAAAATTCACATTTGCCTGTTTTAAATACTTTGTACCTTTCAGCTCATTTAAATCGAAAGCCATGGATACCTTAAAACAACTAAGAGAAGAATTAACAGCCGAGTATAACACCACAAAGAAATTCCTGGACGAATTTCCCGAGGGTAAAAACGAATATGCGCCTCATGAAAAGAGTATGAAGCTGATGCACCTGGCGCAGCATATTACAGAAATTTTTGGCTGGCCGGCGCACATGTTGAGAACAGAAGGGTTAGATTTTGCTGAAAGTGATAAACCCGAACTTTATGAAACGCGCCAGCAACTGCAGGACGCGTTCGAAAAGAATTATGCCGAATCGATAAAAGCCCTGGAAGCGGCTACTGAGGCGGATCTGGAGCCCAATTGGTTCCTGGCTTACAAAGGCAATAAGCTGGCTGAATGGACTAAATATGCCGCCATCAGGCATGCGTTAAGCCAGGTAACGCATCACCGCGCACAGTTGGGTGTTTATTATCGTTTGAATGATATTAAAGTACCGGGAAGCTATGGCCCCTCGGCAGATGATCAAAAATTTTAGCAGCACAAACTTTGTCTGAAAGGCGGCTGTAATAAGCCGCTTTTTTTTATGCATTGCCGGTTTTGTAATGGGGGCGAAGCTGGGGTTAAGCGCATCGGATCGCGGACAGCCATACAGGAATATCTTGTACATTTTAACCGCGATAAATGTTTACATTCGGTGGTCCATTCATTTTTGCACAAGTTTAAATTGATTAGTATGCTTTGTTTGAAGAAATCTCTTATTCTTCCGCTTTTTTTAGTACCTGTTACGATGATGGCCCAGCGTGGACCAGGACGACCAGCAGAGTTGCCCAAAGACCCTGTTGTTGAAGCTATCGTTGCCGAAGGTGAACAAGGTTCCCAGCTCGAACAACTGGGACATGAGTTGCTGGACGGGATAGGTCCAAGGTTAGTAGGCACACCCGAAATGAAACAAGCGGGCGATTGGGCTATAGCCAAATACAAGAGCTGGGGCATTGCTGCTCATAGCGAGAAGTGGGGTGAGTGGAGGGGCTGGCAGCGGGGCCCTGCTCATATTGATATGGTATATCCACGTCTTAAATCTTTAGAGGGCACACAACTGGCCTGGAGTCCCGGAACCAACGGTAAAGCAGTTACGGCTGAAATTATTCTCTTGCCCGATGTAACGGATTCAATAACATTTGCAAAATGGTTGCCGGCAGTAAAAGGAAAATTTGTTATGATCTCCATGTTGCAGCTAACCGGTCGCCCTGATAATAACTGGAAGGAATTTGGCACTGCTGAATCGGTTATTAAAATGAATAAAGAGAGAGATGCTTTAACAGAAGCCTGGGCACAGCGTATTCGCAGAACAGGCTATACAACCCGCACATTGCCGGCAGCGCTTGAAAAAGCCGGTGCATCAGGTATTATTTCCAGTTACTGGTCAAAAGCAGTAGGAGCCAATAAGATATTTGGAGCCAACACTAAAAAGATACCTACAGTGGACCTTTCTTTAGAGGATTATGGATTATTATATCGCCTTGCACAATCGGGTACCACACCTAAACTAAGTATGAAGATCGATTCTAAAGAACTGCCCGTAGCAGACGCGTTTAATATTATCGGCGAAATAAAAGGAGTGGAGAAGCCCAATGAATATGTGATCCTGTCGGCCCACTTTGATTCCTGGGACGGAGCCACAGGCGCTACAGATAACGGCACCGGTACTTTAACGATGATGGAAGCCATGCGTATCCTTAAAAAAGTGTATCCCAACCCCAAGCGCACGATCCTTGTAGGTCATTGGGGCAGCGAAGAGCAGGGATTGAACGGTTCCCGGGGATTTGTAGAAGATCATCCCGAGATCGTTGCTAATATACAGGCCGTATTTAACCAGGACAACGGAACCGGCCGGGTAACAAATTTGCAGGGGCAGGGCTTTCTACATGCTTATGATTACCTGGGCCGCTGGCTAACTAAAGTACCTCAAAGCGTTCGGCAGTATATCGAAACCGGTTTTCCCGGTCAGCCTGGTACAGGCGGATCTGATTTTGCGTCTTTTGTAATGGCAGGTGTGCCCGCGTTTTCATTAAGTTCTTTGAGCTGGGATTACGGTACCATCACCTGGCATACCAACCGGGATACTTATGATAAAATTGTGTTTGATGATTTGCGCAATAATGCAATTCTCACTGCGGTTCTTGCCTATGCGGCAAGTGAAGACCCTCAAAAAACATCCCGCGAAAAAATAGTATTGCCAATCGATCCTCAAACCGGTAAGCCTAAAGAATGGCCTAAGCCGGTTTCGCCAACAAGAAGGGGAGGCCTAGACTAAGCCTCTCTGAGGCTACTGCAATTCCCTAAGGGTGAATTGTTTTTTTAATAAATAAACTTTAAAGATACGGGGGGACGAAAGTCCCTCTTTTTCATGATAATACTTCACCAGCTTCCAGCCATTTTTAGACATAAAATTTAGCGCTTCCATAGGCAGGTCCATCTTATAGATGCTATCGGATAAGTATTTGAATTTTTTCTCCAATGTCTTACTTCCAAAGGATAATTTAATGTTGGGGGTGCTGGTTACAAAGGGAGGATTGGCGATCATTTCACAGTACTGCTCTACAACTGTTTGCTTTTGGGCATTGGAGTGTAACGTGGCTATTAGCAAGGCGAGGACCACTATTTTTTTCATAGCTTTTAACGCATGACGAGCCAAAAGATTTGACGGTTGCAAATTGTCTGGCAATCCTAAGGAAGTAAGTATACCAGAATGGTGTTTATAGAAGATGTACAATAAAAACACAATGATAGCGGCTGTATCAACTGGTAGCCTTGATACAGCCGCTATTTTTATATCTTCTCTTTTCTAATCTTTTGCTTTGCCGACTCCAGCTCCTGTTTTGCCTGTTCCAGTTCTCTTTTGGCTTCCTCCAATGACTTTTGTATTTGGGGTTGAAGGTTTGCCGTAGCAATTTTTACCTGTTCTTCAATTTTCTCTTTATCAATCTTTGCAAGTGCCAGGCTTACCTCTTCTTTTATCTTTTGCACATCTACTTTTGCTAATGCTGATTTAGCCTGGAGCATTGCATCTTCCACATTGTTATGAATATCTTCGAGGTTAATACTTTCTATAGCCTTGGCCACTTCTCCGGCGATATCACGCTCTTTTAACGATTCAGTTGCCTTTTGCAATTGAGCAATGGCCTCATTTAGTTCAACGATTTTGGTATCACATTTACGGGGCACAGTATCAGTTGTATTAAAGAACCTGCTAAACATACCCGATGTCATCGGTACGCTCCAGGAGGCTAATGTAATGATACTTACAATGGCTATGGTAAATAGTACAAGTGTGCTGCTTTTTGGTTTTGAAAGTTGCATGATATTATTATTTTGGTGAAAGATTACGAAATAAAAGTACGATGTTGTTCGTAATAAATTAGACCTACTACTTCTATTATGTAAAGTTTAACAATTCCATTGTTGGATACCTGGCAAATAAAAACACCCCGCAAGATCTTGCGGGGTGTTTTTATCTATAATTAAATATTTGTTTTACGCTTCCTGTGCGTCTGCTCTTTCTTTTATTGAAAATACCAGCTTGTCAGCTTCTTTGTCAAAACCTACTTCCAACACATCGCCTGGTTTTACATGCATATTCAGGATCTCTTCTGCCAGCGGGTCTTCCAGGTATTTCTGGATGGCCCTATGAAGCGGACGGGCTCCGAACTGCTGATCATAGCCTTTGTCTGCAAGAAATGCTTTGGCATCATCTGTTAAGCTCAGGCCATAGCCAAGACTTTCAATGCGTTTCAATACACCTTTCATAGAGATATCTATAATACTGAAGATATCTTCTTTGGTCAGGCTATTGAAGATGATCACGTCATCAATACGGTTTAAGAACTCAGGGGAGAATGTACGTTTCAACGCTTTTTCTATTACCGCTTTATTCTCTTCATCTTCATTTTGCAAACGTGACTGTGTGGCAAAACCTACACCTGCACCAAAATCTTTTAACTGGCGTACACCAATATTTGATGTCATGATGATGATGGTGTTTTTAAAATCCACCTTTCTGCCCAAACCATCAGTCAACTGTCCATCATCCAATACCTGTAACAGGATATTGTAAATGTCCGGGTGTGCTTTTTCTATTTCATCCAATAGAATAACACTGTAAGGCTTGCGACGTACTTTTTCAGTAAGTTGTCCACCTTCTTCATAACCAACATACCCGGGAGGTGCACCAATTAAACGGCTTACGGTGAATTTCTCCATATACTCACTCATGTCTATACGGATCAGCGAATCTTCCGAATCAAACAAATATCTCGCCAGTGAACGCGCCAGCTCTGTTTTACCCACACCGGTAGGGCCTAAGAAGATAAAGCTTCCGATTGGCTTCCTGGGATCCTTCAGACCAACACGGTTCCTCTGGATGGCTTTTACAACTTTCAGAATCGCATCATCCTGGCCTATCACCATGCCTTTCATGTCTTCAGACATTTTGCGAAGTTTCTCGGTTTCTGCTTCAACCATCTTTCTAACAGGTATACCTGTCATGATATTGATTACTTCAGCGATGTCTTCATCTGTTATGGGATAGCGTTTGTGTTTGCTTTCTTCCTCCCATTGCAATTTGGCACGCTCCAGTTCCTCTGCCAGTTTTTTCTCCGTATCCCGTAAAGATGCAGCTTCTTCAAACTTCTGGCTTTTAACCACGCGGTTCTTTTCTTCTTTTACATCTTCGATCTTCTTTTCAAGTTCTACAATGTTATCAGGAACATTGATATTTTTCAAATGCACTCTTGCACCTACTTCGTCCATTACGTCGATCGCTTTATCTGGTAACAACCTGTCTGTAACGTAACGGTCACTCAGTTTTACGCAAGCTTCCACCGCTTCATCGGTATAGGTTACGCTGTGAAATTCTTCGTATTTCGATTTTATGTTATTAAGAATCTGTATGGTCTCATCTACGCTTGGCGGGTCTACAATCACTTTTTGAAAACGACGATCCAGGGCTCCGTCTTTTTCAATGTGCATACGGTACTCATCCAACGTAGAGGCACCTATACATTGCAGTTCACCCCTTGCTAAAGCCGGTTTAAAGATATTGCTCGCATCTAATGAGCCACTAGCGCCGCCGGCCCCAACAATAGTATGCATTTCATCGATGAACAGGATCACATCACGATTCTTCTCCAGCTCGTTCATGATGGCTTTCATTCTTTCTTCAAACTGGCCACGATATTTAGTGCCGGCTACTAAAGAAGCCAGGTCTAATGAAATAACTCTTTTGTCAAACAACACACGGCTTACACGGCGTTGCACAATGCGTAGGGCAAGGCCTTCCACAATGGCGGTTTTACCCACACCTGGCTCACCAATTAAAATAGGGTTGTTCTTTTTACGGCGACTTAAAATCTGAGATACCCGTTCAATCTCTTTTTCGCGACCCACAATAGGATCAAGGTTGCCACTTTCCGCAAGCTTGGTTACATCGCGGCCAAAATTGTCAAGAACCGGTGTTTTACTTTTAGTATTCGATTTTGACGCCGATCCTTTAGACTGTTGAGAATATTTCTTGTCGTCTTCAAAATCATCGTCGTTCTCATCACCAAATTCTGCACGGGGTTCGTTCGATTTTACAATGCCTAATTCCTGGCGAAACATATCATAATCCAAATCAAACTGATTTAAAATTTGTGTAGCGATGTTTTCTTTGTTTTTTAAGATAGACAACATGAGATGCTCTGTTTCTACCTGGTTGCTTTTTAAAGCCTTTGCTTCAAGCACAGTTACGCGTATCACTTTTTCAGCCTGCTTGGTAAGCGGTAGGCTGTTGATGTTAGCGATATTCTTTCCTGTTTTGTCTTTAATTGCTAATT
>JAESFO010000975.1_pt1 | contig 10380 bp, 15 predicted proteins | sample 9269421 | NCBI WGS metagenome assembly JAESFO01 (sample SAMN14502839, study PRJNA617101) | algae metagenome | isolation source: Nostoc desertorum CM1-VF14 and co-occurring heterotrophs from rocky... | place: USA: Clark Mountains, San Bernardino, California | collected 2000-06-05 | reverse complement strand
AAACAAGCGTCATTACTCAAATTACTACAAAAGGGGGATGAAGGGGCTGCCGTCGGCAGCCCCTTCATCCCCTTTTAAAATGATTATCATTACTGGTAGTGGAATAGTTTATTTTCTGGAAGTCCCTTACTCCACCTGTTTTTGGTTTAGTCGCATTTGCTTAGAACCTATTGCAAATAGGTTTTGAGTGTGGGACTTAACTGCGACCAAGCGCAGTGCCTTTAGTAATAACTCGTCAACAAAAACTGAAGACAGAGTAGGGGGAATGACACTGGCAGGATTAATCATCAAAACGCACTCCAAAATCCACCCCTAAAACTTCTTCAATTTTGCGAAGGGTTGGTTCTGGTAAAACATCATTTTCTTCACGTTCAATCCGATACCAATTAGCACGAGTCATATCGGCCGCTTTAGCCAATTCTTCTACCGATCGTGGATCTCGCTCTCTGGCTTCTTTAATTCTTGCTCCGATGCCAGGGGCATCAACCCGTATAACCCGTTCTATTTGCACATCTATAGACATGAACAATCCTCTCTATTCAATCATTTCGTAGATCCTATGTAAATTGTAGAGTGACACTTGACAAAATGTCTAGTGAGAGGATACAATAAAAATATAAAGAAAGCGCCCGGACTGCGAATCTAGAGCGCTTTCCGTCCCGTTAGGAACTTACTCATTATGACTCACATTATCTACAGCCAACAACAGCTGCAACTGAAATCGATTGCCCGACTCAAGCAAATCTACAGCGAAATCGCCTGTACAACCGAAGTAAACGACAAACGCTGCAAGGATTCTTGGATTTCTGCCATTGTTAACTATCAGGCAAGCAAGATTCAGAAACTCGCCCCTGCTGCCCCCGACAACCAAGCCCTCGCTCAAGCCGAACTCGACAACTACATCGTTGACCAAGCTCAAGCCGTAGCTCCCGAACCCTTCACAATAGTCGAAATCTCGTTTGACCATCACGAATATTATGCTGATGACAAACTGGTAGCCAGCATCAGCCATGACGATAATCTAACCCAGCCTTGGGTAGTGATAGTCAACGGCACTGAAAAATTCCGAGCTAACACCTGGGCAAGATGCAACCGCTTCATTGAATGGCATCACCAAGATGGAACACTCAAGGAACCAGTACCCACACAAACTGAGGTTGAAGAAACTGCGACCACTGGTAACGAAGTCATAGCGCAGATTTTCGACGAATGCGAGAAGTACGGTTTTGAAATCCTCACCGATGGGATTTACCACAACGACATGAAACTGGGCGAAGTGGGATGCACTGACGGCGACTGGTGGTTCACACGCGCAGCAGACAAAACCCAGCGCATACCCTGTGATTCTGCAATGGAAGCAGTTCAATCGTTGTCGATGGTGGACGTGTCTACTGATGGTAAATCCATTTTTGATGAATATTTTTTACACCAACCGTTAGAACAGCTAACTGGCGATAAATTGCAACGGCTACTGGAGAGAACGGAGTTAGTCACAGCGTAAGTCTTGGGCTTCGCTTGGGAAAAGGTTAAAGGGTAAGGGGGAAAGGTAAATTTCTTCATTCCCTTCCCCTTTGCCCTTTCTCCTTTTCCCTAATTATTTATTCACCAATCCCCAATTAAATCTATGAAACCCACAATATCAATCCCTCAACACTGGGGCTACCCTCGCTTTCCCTTAGAACAACGTACACAACAGGGCATCATTTTGGGACTTTATTACTATCCCTCCGGTACAGAGTTAGCTGAACAATTTGATGATGGTTGGCGTTATGTATTGATGCCTAACAAGAATGAACAATTTGATGATGGTTGGCGTTATGTATTGATGCCTAACAAGAATTCTGATGAAATATCGTACTTGAAAGAGGATCAAATCCAACCGCTCACACCAGAAGAATTATTTCAGCAAATTACCGCAGAGATTGACTTTTATCAACAACAGATAAGCATTCTCAACCGACAGTTAACCGTATTAACTAAGGGTGCAAACAATGGCTAACTCTACAGAAAACTTTGACCGTAGAGCCAATCATTTGCTGCGTGTGCTTCAGTTTTTCGGCGGTTGTGTTCCATTGCACCGTCTTCAGTTTCAATTCTCCGATTCAATTATTCAAACTCTGCTGGATAAAGAACTGGTGCAAGTACAGAATACAGGACGCGGTTTTTTGTTGGAGATTGCCAAGGATTTTTAGGTTATTAATCCCAGGAGAGAAAAGCATGATTGACCATATTAACGCACTTCAAACAAGTTGGTATCTTTCTCCACCTTGGCGTGGAACAATTCCACCCGTTGAGGTGAATTTACTGGAGAGAGTTTACCTGAGAACCACGAGAACATTCGGCTACTGTTGCGGTATGCAATGGAAGCATGAGTGCTGGATTTATTCAATTGATTGCCGTAATGAAATACTGCACGCCACACAAAACCAAATCATCGGGACGGGAGAATTAGAAACTCTCACCGTGCAAAAACCTGCTTTCGTTCTGGGCGAAAGAGTAATGCTCTGTTCTCACAATAAGGGAACAAAGCAACGGCTGATTTTAGGGATTGGGCTGGTGAATAATTCTTGGTTTTACCTTGTTGAATTGGTGTCGCCAACCTTAACTCAATCACGGACTATATCGAATCGTTTCTCACTGGTTGGTGAAAAAAGTTTAATGCGCGTGAATGTTTAATTCTCTCTAATCAACAACGAAAAATTATCACCCAACTAAATTTATGTCACAAATCGAAGTAGCTCAAATTATTGAACAGATAAAGCAAGAAATCACTGTTGACTCTAATGGACAAGGTAAAGCCAGTATTCGGGCAACTGCAAGGCTGGCAGATGTACAAGATTCTTCGCTTCGTCGTGCGTTACTAAGTGCGGCACTGCAACCCTCTGCATTAGCCCAAAGCCTTATACAACAGGGATTTAGCCCTGCGGCACTGGAAACCTGGAATGAGGGAATACCTGATATGGGTGTTGCTGCCGTTATTGAATATTACGCTTTTGATGCTGGGCGGCACTGCAAACAGCAAGCCAGACTTGTATGCAAAGCTTTTAACCGGATCGGTGTTCGTGCCTGGATGCAAGACATTATGGGCTGGACAAAACCTGCTACTCAACCACAAGAACAACCCACTACACCAGCCCTCCCCCCAGTCGAGCAACGATTGCATACTCTTGTCCTGTCCATGAAAACTTTAGCTGAGTTAACTGGTGGCAGACTCAACCCGTACATGGAACAACAATTTAAAGACTATGCCGGGAATCTTCTGGCTGAACATAATAGGAAATTGCTAACCGCCACAGAAGAACGCTGGCTTGGCGTGGTCAATTTTGCAGAGAGCGAACTTGGAAAGAAAGTCCCCCTGAGCGGCACTTACTACCGTGGTCATCTTGGGACATGGGTTCGCACGTTTTACCCACATCTGGGCGATCGCCAAGAAACGCGATTCGTTAATGGCGTTCAACAGCCCATCTATGTCTACGCTTGTCACGATCCGGCTGTTGCGGCTGGGTTGACCAAAGCTATAGAAGAGTTCTTTGCTCATCCGAGTCCTAGTGCAGCGCTAAGGCAGGCGGGAGCTTTCGCTAGTAAGAAAGCTGTAGTTACTGCTTAATGGTCATTGGTCATCGGTCATTGGTCATTGGTAATTGGTCAAGCAGAGCGATCGCCAAGTAATCAAGAATTAAGACTTTTACAACAAAGGTAAATTTTACCTTGAGGGGAAAAGATATGGAACTCGGCTACTTCCAGAAAGATGTACTCATTGAAAAACTAGCTAAGAAATTCTACGCGATCCAAGGCTATGTAGTCCCCGAATCATATCGGATGCAATCAGCTACACATCCAGCAGAAAGAGCGTGTGTGGCTATGGCTATTTTCGCAATCGAAGAATTTGAATCCATCAAAGATGAAGGTTCAGATGGGGATGATGACGAATATGAAACTGATTGTTTATTCCCTGAATAACGTTCGTTGCCAGGGGTTTAATTGAAGCGCGAGTAATACACCTTCCTAAATATTTTCTTACAAATTACAAGATGGTTAAACGGATATGAAAGCCATAGTCACAGTAGTTGAAAAAATTTCATCTGAAGCTCACATTAATATTCCTGAAGGTTTAGCAGAATCAGGTATTAGACAGCACGTTGTAGACAATTACAACAGTGGCGAAATGCTTCCTTTACTGAATATTTTCCACGTTGATTTTGAATCTATGAGCGTTCACATTGGGAAAAAACTCCAAATTACTTGGCAACCTGGAAAGCCTTGGAGTTCAAAGCGTCCCTATTACTTTTGTAAACTTGGAAGATTTACTTTGACTCTGTTAACTGATACAGAGCAAAACTTAACTCGTACAGAAGTTTACTTTGGGCATCACAAGCAACTTATTTATACGTCAGAAAAAGAGATATCCAAAGAATTGGCAACAGTCGAACTCCAAAATTTCTTAAGCGGATTAGCTGTTGAACTTCAGACTTTAAGCCACATTGAATTTCCAGAACAAGTTTAAAAATAACAGGAGTTAAACATGAGACTAACAACATTAGAAGGTCAATACCAGTGCATCGTGATTGACCCTCCCTGGTTCTATCGGCTGAGAAATCAGGATAAAACTCACCGAAACCGCATTAACTATAAGCCGATGCACATAGGAGAAATACTGTTATTGCCTGTTCCAAACTTAAGCGATCGCACAGGGTCAGTTCTTTGGCTTTGGTTCACCAACAATCACATGATTGAAGCCGCACACTGCTTAGAAACATGGGGATTTGAACTCAAAACCATCCTGACTTGGGAAAAAGTTACCAAGGATAACACTAAAACACATCTAGGTGTCGGTCATTGGTTGCGGAATTCGACTGAACATTGCGCTTTGGCTGTTCGTGGGAATGTGAAGGCTTTTGCTGGACGGACACTCACAAACCAGTCAAGCATTTTACACTCACCCCGTCGTGAGCATTCACGTAAGCCCGAACAGTTTTTTGAACTTGTAGAAAAGCTGTGTCCTGATATGACCAAACTGGAGATGTTCGCACGCGAGTCTAGAGTTGGCTGGGATTGCTGGGGTGATGAGGCTCTGAAGTTTGATCAGCCTGTTGAGGAACATGATGGAGATACTTCGTTAAGTGCTTAATTAGAGCTAATTTAAGCACTTAAAGTGTACTGAACCTAGAAAACTAAATATTAAATTCTTCAATGCTAATTTTCTGGCAGATTGTCAGTTGTAGAGGACTGGTATATTTGACGCAATTCATCGACTGTAGTTGCTGTTTTTATCCCATTTCTCACTGCTCTTAATAGTTCAACGTCTTCCAACGATGAAATTTCTGGCACTAGGTTTAATGCTTCAGGGCCAAACTTGAGTTCCAAGCCTAATTTTATTGCTTCCACCAATTCTTCCATTCGGGCAATTCGCTCAAATGATGTCACGTACTGCATACGTTGTTCTGCCTCTAATTGTTCTACTTCCCGTTGAAATTCTCGCTCTAAATCTAATGGTAGCGTCAACATCCAGTCAATAAAAGCCAAAAGGTTAACAACAGCCTCGCGTTCAAATCCTTGCTCATACAACCGACGCACTAAATTCAGTTTTGATTGTTTCCTTTGCGACCTATTACTGCGGGTTTGCACTGCTGCCAAGTGAGCCATAACCACCGTAGCAAAGGGGTTACGACTGGCTTCTAGCTCCGACAACCTTTGTTGATAGTCTAGCAGCTTGATTACAGGAAACTGAAAATCAACTGTACAACCAAACAAATCGTACCCAAACTGCGATGGTCGCCAGTTGATGTTGTCATCCCCCAGTATCGCGCATGATGCAACAGAGCGATCGTAACGGTCAAAAATTCGATAGTTGTATACAAACATACGTTTCGGGAAATCGCTTTCTTCCTGGCTTTGGACTTCGACATGGATCAATAGCCAAGATTCTTCACCCCCGATACGGTAAATTTTCACCAATTTGTCAATTAATCGCTTTCCTAACTCCGCATCTCTGACTACCTGTTGTAGCTCCTGATCAAGAAATACAAAACCACGACTCCAATCAATTTCACTATGCGCTTGGGGAAAAAAGAACAACATGAAATCTTGGAAATACAACTGTAGTATTTGCTTCCAAGGAGAATCGTATTCAGTAAGAGGTGTTTTATTAGCCATTTTCAAATGTATTGTCTAATTTCAAATTGCAGAGGTGTTTATGCCAACAAACGTAGAATGGACAGACTTAACAGATAATATCATCCGTGCAAAAAAAGGCGGTTGGTGGTGTCAAAAAATCTCAGAGGGGTGTAAAAATTGCTATAGCGAAAAGCTGAATCAAAACTCTTTCTTTGGCGGAAACAAGCAACCATACTCTGGGCAACCACCAGAGCTAGTGTTAGATACAGAAGCTATTCGGAAATGGGGATTCCAAAGAAAACCTAAGAAGCATTTCGTTTCTTCAATGACTGATGTTTTTGGTGAATGGGTTCCGCGTTTTTGGCAACATGAAATGCTGGACGGAATGTTCGTTGCTCCCAATCAAATATTTCAGATTCTCACCAAACGCCCAGAAATTATGCTGTCATTTATGGATGAATGGCTTTCTTGTCACAGATTAGACAAATTGCCTTTAAATATTTGGGTTGGCACTTCGATTGAGAATCGCCGCACTTTAGAAGAACGTAGTCAATTTCTTGCTCAAATTCCGGCTTTAATTCGGTTCTGGTCAGTTGAACCATTGTTAGAAGATTTGGGCGATATCACTCAATGCTTGAATGATGTTCAGTTAGTCATTATTGGTGGTGAGTCTGGCCAAAATTCCAGACCATGCCACATCGAATGGCTCGAATCAATTGTCCAACAATGCCAACAATCGAAAACACCCGTATTTGTGAAGCAGTTGGGGGCGAATGCAATATTTCGGGGACAGCGATTCAAAACCCGTGACAAAAAAGGGGGAAAAATTGAAGAATTTCCTCTTCATCTGCAAGTTAGACAATTTCCGTTTGATGCGTGAATAAAGCAAAACCCCCGCCTGTAGCGCAGTGCGGGGGAAGAATAAACTCACAATTTTTGAGGAATGGAGAATATAACCATGATTCTAGCAGAAAACATGATGAAAGGAGGTCTAGAAAGATGAATTGGCTCTCTGACCAAAACAGTTTTCTAGCCTGGGAATCGCGTTCTAAGGACACGATAGAAGTCAAACGTTGTTATGTAGACGTGGCTGGCGGTGACTTAATCGCTGGAATTTTACTTAGTCAGATCATTTACTGGCATTTACCGGATCATGAAGGGCAATCCCGACTCAGAATTGAACGTGAGGGGCACAAGTGGCTGGCTAAAAAGCGTGATGATTGGTGGAAAGAGTGCAGAATTACACCCAAGCAATTTGATACAGCTATCAAGTTATTAGAGTCCAAAAATCTAATTGTGACTGCGCTTTACAAATTTGCTAATAGTCCAACTAAACATATCCGAATCGACTGGAAGAATTTTCTTGAACTACTAAATCTTGTAGTTCAAACTCCATCATTAGCTCCTGAACATATCAAAACCCAAGTAGCTTCTGGTTCTGACGAAAAAGTGAATTTCCGAAAAGGTGAAAATGGAATTGCCGAAAAGGTGAAAATGGAATTTCCGAAAAGGTTAAATTCCAATTGCCGAAAAGGTGAAAATGATCTAATAGATACAGAGATTACTTCAAAGATTACTTCAGAGATTACACACAATGCGCCCCTAGCTTCGCTACCCGCGCCCCCCACCCAAGAGTGTGTGTGTGAAAAAGAAGAACTTGATTTAACAACGGAAGAAATTGAACTTGAAAAACCAACTCCAGAAAAACCAACCCCACAACAACCCACTTCGTTGTTAAAAAAATCCGAGTCTTCGCAACAAACCGATAATCCCTCAAGAGGATCAACTATTGCGGGGGGGTCGTTCGAGAAACGCGAACAAGCGAATAAGCCGCAACAAACCTGTCCCTACAAGACAGCCCGGAACGTGAAAGAACTGATTGATGCGTGGCTAACAGACCCAACTGCTTTTGCTGATGATTCTGTACCACTGCTTGTCAGAGAAACAATCAAGTGGAATCGCTGGGTTTTACCTTGGCACAGCGGAGAGCGAAAGCTGAATAACCTCTACCAGAACTTCAACCCGATAGTCGTGGACTTCATAGCACAAGAATTAGCCACGAAATCTAAACGCTCGGCACAGCAGGAAATAAATCATGCTGTTTCAGTAATCAACATCTGGGAGAAAACCAAGGGTGGGTGGAGGAATTTGAACTAGCGTGGCAAAACTTACTAGAGAAGAGCGGAAATCCTGTAATCTTGACCTTGTAGGGAAATAATGGTGCAAAAACTTGGCAAGAAAAAGTTTAAAACCAGAGGCAACATCGTTTGAAGTACTCGATTGTGTTCAAAAAAAATGCCCCTCGTGCGGTCAAGCAATGTGGAATGAATACAATAATCCTCGACATATAAGAACGTTAAACGGGGTAGTAGAACTACAGCTAAAAATTCGTCGATGTCGAAATAAGTTATGTCTGCGGTATAAAAAAGCATATCGACCAGAGCAAGAAGGGTCATTCGCTCTACCACAAAACGAATTTGGTTTAGATGTGATTGCTTACATAGGAGCATTACGGTACCAGGAACATAGAAGTGTTCCCGAAATACACACTCACCTTGAATTAAAGGGTATATGTATAAGTCAACGAACGGTCACGCACCTCATTGACAGATATGACGAATTACTTTCTTTATGGCTAAAAGATCATAAAAGGTTAAAAGCAATAGTGGCTAATCAAGGACGGGTGATATTAGCCATTGATGGGATGCAGCCAGAAATTGGACATGAGGTCTTATGGGTAATTCGAGATTGCTTATCAGGAGAAATTTTACTTGCTAAAACCTTATTATCATCAAGAAATGAAGATTTAGTGGCATTATTATTAGAAGTAACTAATACCCTAAATGTACCAATTGATGGAGTTGTTAGTGATGGGCAAAAATCAATTCGCAAAGCTGTTAGGTTAGCATTACCTAGAATTGCTCACGGTTTATGTCATTACCATTACCTGAAGGAAGCAATTAAACCCATATATGAGGCGGATCGACATGCAAAAAAGGAATTAAAGAAAAAAGTTAGAGGATTACGAGACATTGAACGTAGTGTTACTAATGAAACTCAGGAAATGGCAACTATTATTGAAGATTATTGCTCGGCAGTACGTAGTTCTATAACTAATGATGGTCATCCACCGTTAGAGGCATCAGGATTAAAGTTACAAGAAAATTTGACATTGATAGAGCAAAGCTTAGAACGGATGGAAAAAAAAGTGCTTTAACCCCACCCTTAGTCAACCTAAAACACCTGATAGCTAAGGGTTTATCTGCGACTGCATCTTTATTTTCACCTGTGAGGGTTGCATATCAGTGGGTTGATAAAGCTAGTGATATTCTCAATAATAAAATAGGTCTTAATGCTGCTGGGGTCAAACAAAGTTATCAGCAACTATTAACAGAAATGTCCCAACAAAAGCAGAAGGCTGGTACGCTGAACACTGCAATCGATAACTTTATAAAAACCACTCATAGCTACTGGTCTGGACTTTTTCATTGTTACGAAATTGAAGATTTTCCCAGAACTAATAATGACTTAGAACACGCTTTTGGTATGCTACGTCATCATCTACGTCGTTGTACTGGTCGTAAGGTTGCCCCCTCATCCCTTGTTATTCGTGGTTCTGTCAAACTTGCCTGTGCGATCGCTACTAAACTTCATTCTTTTACCGCATCTGATTTAGCACAAGTTGATATTGTTACTTGGCTTCAATTACGCTCTCAATTGCAAAAACACCATAAAGCCAGAATTGAACAATTTCGATTTCGCAGAAACCCCAAGGGTTACTTGGCTAATTTAGAGAGTCGTCTTCTCTAGTAAGTTTTACCACACTAGAAAAAGAGAAGTTGATTCACGTTCCGAAAAGCGTCCAACTAAAGCAGATTTTCGGGAATCGGGAGGATTTGAACAGGAGGCTGCTGTCATGTTGGGTTTGTACCGGGAAGATTACTACGACAAGCAGACTACCCAAAAAGGCATTTTTGAAGTCTCAGTTTTGAAAAGCCGGTTTAGTAGTGAAACGACTGTTAATCTCTTATTTGATGAACGATTTGGACAATTTAAAAATTTAGCTAAGTCTAATTATTAAAACCCATGAAAGCGCTATCTGTTCGTCAGCCTTGGGCATGGGCAATAATTTATGCTCTTAAGCCCGGATTTCTCACAAACTCAGAAAAAAGCGGAGCTTCAAACTGATAAAATGTATATATGGTAAGCATTTGAGCAGTTTTAACCGATGAATCTACCCGCAACGCGATCGCTCCCAAAACAGTT
>JAESFO010000974.1_pt1 | contig 10382 bp, 8 predicted proteins | sample 9269421 | NCBI WGS metagenome assembly JAESFO01 (sample SAMN14502839, study PRJNA617101) | algae metagenome | isolation source: Nostoc desertorum CM1-VF14 and co-occurring heterotrophs from rocky... | place: USA: Clark Mountains, San Bernardino, California | collected 2000-06-05 | reverse complement strand
CCGGCGGGCCCCGGCACTCGGGGATCACCCTGTTCGCGGTGCCCACCGACGCGCCGGGCCTGTCCGTGGGCCGCCCGCTGCGCAAGATGGGGTGGCACTCCTCGGACACCCGCGAGGTGGTCCTCGACGGCGTCGCCGTCGGCCCCGGGGACGTCGTGGGTACCGAGAACCGCGGCTTCCACCAGATCATGGAGGGGTTCCAGCTCGAGCGGATCGCGCTGGCCGGGATGGGGCTGGGCCACGCGGCGGAGTGCCTGGACCTGGTCCGGTCCTACGTCCGCGAGCGCGAGGCGTTCGGCGCCCCGCTCGCCCGGCTGCAGACGATCCGGCACCGCGTCGCGGTGATGGAGATCGAGCTGGACTCGGCCCGGCTGCTCACCCACCGGGCCGCGGCCCGGCTCTCCTCGGGGCACCCGGAGGCGCAGACCTCGGTGGCCCGGGCCAAGTCCGGGGCCGCGATCGCGGCCAACCGGATCGTCGACGAGGCCGTGCAGCTGTTCGGCGGAGCCGGGTTCGTCGAGGAGTCCCCGGTCGCCCGGCACTACCGCGACGCCCGGATCCTGCGGATCGGGGGCGGAACCGACGAGATCCAGCTGGAGATCCTCGCCAAGGGGACCGCCGGATGAGCGCCTCGACCACCGGCGCGCCGACCCGGGCCGACGTCACCGCGGCCCGGGAGCGGGCGCTGGCCGGGGGAGACGCCTCCCGCTGGCCCGGGAAGATGGCGGTGCGCGACCGGCTGCGGGTGCTGTTCGACCCCGGCACGTTCGTCGAGGACGGTCTGCTCGCCTCGGTGGCGGCCGACGGTCTGCCCGCCGACGGTGTCGTCACCGGGGTCGGCCGGGTGGACGGCCGCCGGGTCGCGGTGATCGCCCACGACTTCACCGTGAAGGCCGGGTCCTGGGGGGAGCTGACGTGCGAGAAGCAGATCCGGATCCTGGAACGCGCGGACCGCGATCTGCTCCCGGTGGTCTACCTGGTCGACTCCGCGGGTGGCCGGTTGACCGACCAGATGGGCTTCTTTCCCGGCAGGCGTGGTGCCTCGGCGATCTTCCACCTGCAGGTCCGGCTCTCCGGGCGGGTCCCCCAGATCTGCTGCCTGCACGGCCCCTCTGCCGCCGGAGGGGCCTACATGCCCGCCTTCTGCGACTGGGTCGGGATGGTCGAGCACAACGCCTCGATGTACCTGGCGAGCCCGCGGGTCGCCGAGAAGGTCACCGGTGAGCGCACCACCCTGGAGGAGATGGGCGGGGCACAGATGCACGCCTCGGTCTCCGGCTGCGGCGACGAGGTGTTCGGCTCCGACTGGGAGACCGTCTCGGCCGCCCGTCTGCTGCTGTCCTACCTGCCCGACGACTACCGGTCCTCGCCCGCCCGCGCCGAGCCGGTCCCGCCGGAACGGGTGCTCGGCGAGGTCGTGCCACCCGATCCGAACCAGGCCTACGACGTGCGCGACGTGATCGAGGGCGTCGTCGACGCGGGCACCTTCTTCGAGATCAAGGCCCGGTGGGCACGGGAGATCGTCGTCGGACTGGCCCGGCTCGAGGGGCGGGTCGTGGGCCTGGTGGCCAACCAACCCGACGTCCGCAGCGGCGCGATCTTCGTCGACTCCGCCGACAAGGCCGCCCGGTTCGTCTCGATGTGCGATGCCTACGGGATCCCGCTGGTGTTCCTGCAGGACGTTCCCGGATTCATGGTCGGGGTGGACGTCGAGCGGCAGGGGATCATCCGGCACGGCGCGAAGCTGATCGCCGCGATGTCCTCGGCAGAGGTCCCGAAGTTCACCGTGGTGCTGCGCAAGGCCTACGCCGCCGGCTACTACGCGATGTGCGCCCCCGGCTTCGAACCCCGCGCGACCCTCGCGCTGCCCACCGCCACCATCGGCCCGATGGCGGCCGAGGCCTCGGTGAACGCGGTGTACGCCAACAAGATCGCCGCCATCGGCGACGACGGCGAGCGGGCCGCCTACGTCGCGGCTCGCACCGCCGAGCAGGAGGCGGACGTGAACCTGCTGCGGATGGGGAGCGACCTGGTCGTCGACGCCGTCGTCGCACCGGGGGAGCTGCGCGCCGAGCTCGTCGCACGGATGAACGACGCCGACGGCTGGACCCGCACGACCGGGCGTCGGCATCACCTGATCAGCCCTGTGTAGATCTGCGAGAGGACGACGATGTCCGAGAGCACGGACCCGCTGGCCGCGTTGATCGCGGAGCCGTTGCGGGCGCTGCCACAGCGGTGGCGGGTACCGGAGCGGGAGGCCGAGCTGGGGCACGTCCGCGGCTTCGGCACCGCCGACGAGTACTGGGAGTGGGCGGCGAGCCGGCAGCGCTGGATGCGGCCCTGGGAGCGGCTGCGCAACGGTGGGCTGCCCGACTTCACCTACTTCGACGGCGGCCTGATCAACGTCGCCGACAACTGTGTGGACCGGTGGGCCGAGGACCCCGCCACCCGGGACCGGGCGGCGGTGGTGTGGGAGGGCGAGCCGGGCGACACCCGCACGCTGACCTACGGCGAGCTGGCCGTCGAGGTGTCGGCGCTGGCCGCGGGCCTGCGGGAGCTCGGCGTGTCCCGTGGTGACGTCGTCGCGATCTACATGCCGAACCTGGTGGAGGCGTTCACCACGATCCAGGCGTGCAACCGGATCGGTGCGGTGTACACCGTGCTGTTCGCCGGGTTCGGGGAGCAGGCTGTGGGGTCGCGGCTGGCCGCGGCGGGCGCGTCGGTGGTGGTCGTCGCGGACGCGAGCTACCGGCGGGGCAACCGGGTGGAGCTGCTCGCCACGCTGCGGGCGGCGCGCTCGCGGGCCCCGTCGGTCCGGGCGACGGTGGTGGTCGACCGCACCGGTGACGACACCGCACTGACCGGGGGCGAGCACCGCTACGCCGACCTGCTCACCTCGGGGGCGGCCGGGTGCGACGCCGTGGCGCTGGACCCGAACGAGCCGGCGTTCCTGATCTTCACCAGCGGGACGGAGTCGACCCCGAAGGGGGTGGTGCACTCGGTGGGCGGGTTCCTGGTGGGGACCTGGGCGAACGCGTACTGGCAGGCGGGCCGCCAGGACGGGGACGTGTACTGGGTGGCGGCGGACGTGGGCTGGCTGACCTTCCCGATCCAGGCGGTGGTCGGCGGGCTGGCGTGCGGGATGACGATCGCCTGCTTCGAGGGTGCGCTGGACACGCCGTCCACGTCGCGGTTCTACGAGATCTGTGCCCGGCACCGGGTCACGAAGGTGCTGATGGCGCCGACGGTGGCGCGGATGCTGCGCAAGTTCGGCGACGACCTGGCCGCGGCGCATCCGGTGGCCCTGTCCTTGATCACGATGCAGGGCGAGCCGCTGGACGCGGACACCTTCGCGTGGACGACCCGGACGTTCGACGTGCCGGTGGTCAACGCCTACGGGCAGACCGAGACCGGTTCGACCTGGACCTACCCGGTCGCCGGGGTGGAGGCACTCAAGGCGGGCTCGGTGGGGACGGCGGTGCCCGGGCACGACTGGGTCGTCGTCGACGACGACGGGGTCGAGGTGCCACCGGGGGTGAAGGGGAACCTGGTGCTGACCGCGCCGTTCCCGACCCTGGCCCGGACGGTGTGGGGCGACCACCAGCGGTACCTGGACACCTACTTCGGACGGTTCCCGGGCCGGTACGCCACCCACGACGAGGCAGTGGTCGACCACGACGGGCACCTGTGGGTGCTCGGCCGGGCCGACGACGTGATCAACGTGGCGGCGCACCGGATCTCGACGATGGAGATCGAGGCCGTGGTCACCGCGCACCCGGCGGTGGTGGAGGCGGCGGTGGTCGGGGTGCCGGACCCCACCAAGGGCACCGTCCCGATCGCCTTCGTCACCCTCGGTCCGGGCGCCGGGCCCGGCGACGTCGCGGCCGAGGTCGGTCGCCGGGTCGTCGCGGAGCTCGGTGGCTACGCCCGGCTGGACCGGGTGCACGTCACGACGGCACTGCCGAAGACCCGCACCGGGAAGATCATGCGCAGGCTGCTGCGCGACCTGGTCGTGCACGGCGAGCCCACCGGCGACACCTCCGCGATGGAGGACCGGTCCGCCCTCGACGCCACCGCCGCGGTGGTGCGCGGATGAGCGGCGCCGAGGACCGCGCCGTGTCCGGTCGCTGGTTCGAGGAGCTCACGGTGGGGACGGTCGTCCGGCACGCCACCCGGCGCACCGTCACCGAGACCGACAACGTCCTGTTCACGACCATGACGATGAACCCGGCACCGCTGCACCTCGACGCCGAGTACGCCGCGGGTACCGAGTTCGGCCGCCCGCTGGTGAACAGCATGTTCACCGTCGCGCTCGTCGTCGGACTCTCGGTCCCGGAGCTCACCCTGGGCACGATCGTCGCCCAGCTCGGCCTCGACGAGGTCGTGTTCGGGCACCCGGTGTTCCCGGGCGACACCGTCCGGGTGGAGACCGAGGTCGTCTCGGCCCGGGAGTCCCGCTCCCGGCCGGACGCCGGGATCGTCGTGTTCGAGCACCGCGCCCACAACCAGCACGGCGACCTGGTCTGCCGGGCCCGGCGCACCGGGCTGATGCACCGGCGCCCCGCCCACGGTGGCCGGTCATGACCCTCGCGGTGCGCAGCGTCCTGTTCGTGCCCGGCGGCGCCCCGGAGCTGCTCGCGAAGGTCGTCCGCAGCCGGCCCGACGTCGTCGTCGCCGACCTGGAGGACGCGGTCGCCCCCGCCGACAAGGCCCGGGCCCGCGACGCGGTGGTCACCGCGCTCGCCGCGGACCGCCCCGGCGCGGGCACGGTGCTGATCCGGGGCAACCCGCCCGGGACGCCCTGGCACGACGACGACCTCGCCGCCGCGGCGGGCGCGGCCGCCGACGGGGTGGTCCTGCCCAAGTACGAGGACCCCGGCCGGCTCCGCGCGGTGCGGGACGCACTGCCGTCCGGGGCCCGGGTCGTCGTCGGGCTGGAGAGCGCGCTCGGGGTGGCCGACGCCCGTGCGCTGCTCGCCGAGGGACCCGACGCCGCCTACTTCGGCGCGGAGGACCTGGTCGCCGACCTGGGCGGACGGCGGACCGCCGGCGGCGACGAGGTGCTGCACGCCCGCAGCGCCGTCCGGCTGGCGGCACACCTCGCCCGGGTCCCGGTGGTCGACCAGGCGGTCGTCGCCGTCCGGGACACCGAGGGCTTCCGCGCCGACGCCGCCCGCGGCCGCGATCTCGGCTACCACGGCAAGATCTGCCTGCACCCGCTGCAGGTGCAGGCGGCGCACGAGGTCTTCACCCCGTCGGCCGACGAGCTCGCCCGGGCCCGCCGGGTGCTGGACGCCGCCGGTGGTGGCGTCGGTGTCGTCGACGGGCGGATGGTCGACGCCGTGCACATCGCGATGGCCAGGGGTGTCCTGGCCCGGGCGGGGGACGCGTGAGGAACGCGCTCCGCCGGGAGGAGCCCCCGTGCTGACCGACGAACCGCCCCGCCCGCTGCACACCGTCCTCGTCGCCAACCGCGGCGAGATCGCTGTGCGGGTGATCCGCGCCGCCCGCGACGCCGGCCTGCGCAGCGTCGCCGTGCACGGTGGTCCGGACCGCGACGCGCTGCACGTCCACGCGGCCGACGCCGCCGTCGCGCTGCCGGGCGACGACGCCGCGTCGACCTACCTCGACGCCCGCGCGCTGGTCGCGGCGGCCCTGTCCGCGGGCGCCGACGCGGTGCACCCCGGCTACGGGTTCCTCTCCGAGGACGCCGGGTTCGCCGACGCCGTCGTCGCCGCCGGACTGGTGTGGATCGGGCCGCCGCCGGACACCATCCGGGCGCTGGGGGACAAGGTCGCGGCCCGCCGGATCGCCCGCGAGGTCGGTGCCCCGCTCGCGGCGGGCACCCGGGACCCGGTCCGTGACGAGGGCGAGGTCCGGGCGTTCGCCGAGGAGCACGGGCTGCCGATCGTGGTGAAGGCCGCCTTCGGCGGCGGCGGGCGCGGCCTGAAGGTGGTGCGCGACGCCGCCGGCATCCCGGAGGCGTTCGCCGGCGCCGTCCGCGAGGCCACCGCGGCGTTCGGACGCGGCGAGTGCTTCGTCGAACGGTTCCTCGACCGGGCCCGGCACGTCGAGGCCCAGGTGCTGGCCGACGCGTACAGCACGGTGCAGGTCGTCGGGCTGCGGGACTGCTCGCTGCAGCGCCGCAACCAGAAGCTCGTCGAGGAGGCACCTGCCCCGTTCCTCACCGCGGCCCAGGAGCAGGAGCTGCGTGGGTCGGCGGCGCGCATCTGCGCGGCCGCGGGCTACGTCGGTGCGGGGACCGTCGAGTACCTGCTCGGCCGGGACGGGACCCTGTCCTTCCTGGAGGTCAATACCCGGTTGCAGGTGGAGCACCCGGTCACCGAGGAGTCCACCGGGATCGACCTGGTGGCCGAGCAGTTCCGGATCGCGGGCGGCGCGAGGCTCACCGGCGGGCCGGTGCCCGACCGCGGCCACAGCATCGAGTTCCGGCTCACCGCGGAGGATCCGGCCGCCGGGTTCGTGCCCACACCCGGGCCGCTGCGGGTGTTCCGGATGCCGTCCGGCCCCGGCGTGCGGGTGGACTCCGGCGTCGTCGAGGGCGACGCCGTCGACGGCCGGTTCGACTCCATGTTCGCCAAGCTCGTGGTCACCGGCCGGGACCGGCCGCAGGCGCTCCGCCGCGCCCGGCGCGCCCTGGCCGAGGCACGGATCGAGGGGGTGCCGACACCGCTGCCGTTCTACCGTGAGGTCGTCGTCGACCCCGACTTCACCGGCGACGGTCACACCTTCGCCGTGCACAACCGGTGGATCGAGGAACGGCCCGTCGCCGTCGGGCCCGGGCCGGTCGGCGACATCCTCACCGTGCGGGTCGGCCGCAGTTCGCTCCCGGTCCCGGTGCCCGGCCTGGCGGTGCTCGGCGACACCGCGGCGAGGATCCGGCAGGAGTCGGCGGCGCTGCAGCGGGCGGAGACCGCGGGCGCGTCCGGGCCGGTCGTGACCGCACCGATGCAGGGCACGATCGTCGCGGTCGCGGTCACCGACGGCACCCGGGTCGCCCGCGGCGACCTGGTCGCGGTGCTGGAGGCGATGAAGATGGAGAACCGGGTCCTGGCCCACCGCGACGGGACCGTCCGCGGCCTCGCCGTGGCGCCCGGGGACGCGGTCAGCGTCCGCTCGGTGCTCTGCGAGATCGACCGGTGAGCACCCGGGCACGGTCCTGCTCCGGGGGACCCGGCGCCTAGGATCGGCTCATGGAGCAGGAGTGGGTCCCGCAGGAGGGGACCGGGACGCCCGACGGCTTCGCCCGGCTGTGGACCCCGCACCGGCTCGCCTACATCCAGGGCGCCGGTGACACCGGCTGCCCGTTCTGCCGGATCGCCCGGGGGGACACCCTGGGCGACTCGACGGACCCGGACGCGGACAACCTCGTCGTCGCCCGCGGGGACGAGGTGTTCGCGCTGCTCAACCTGCACCCGTACAACCCGGGGCACCTGATGGTGCTGCCCTACCGGCACGTCGCGGACCTGGAGGACCTCACCGACTCCGAGGCGGGCGAGCTGATGGCCTTCACCCGCCAGGCGGTCGTGACCATGAAGCGGATCGCGGCGCCGCACGCGTTCAACGTGGGGCTCAACCTGGGCCACGTCGCGGGCGGCTCGCTGGCCGAGCACCTGCACCAGCACGTCGTCCCGCGCTGGGGCGGGGACGCGAACTTCATCGCCGTCGTCGGGCAGACGAAGGTGATCCCGCAGCTGCTCGCCGAGACCCGCGACCAGCTGGCACAGGCGTGGGAACCGCCACCTCGCTGAATCCGGCCGCGCCGACGGCGGGCGGACCCGGTGTCGGACTACGCTGGCAGCGTCCCCCACCGTCGCCGTCCTGCACGGGAGCACGCAGCCGCCGATGCTGAACCTGTTCGCCCGCGCGCACGTCAACCGGCTCACCGACCCCGTCGGGCGGGCCCTGATCGACCGTGGTGTCAGCCCGGACACCGTGACCGTGCTCGGCACCGTCGGGGCCGTGACCTGCTCGTTGGCGTTCCTGCCGACCGGCCTGCTGGCCCTCGGCGCGGTGCTGGTCACCCTCTTCGTGCTGACCGACCTGATCGACGGCGCGATGGCCCGCGCCCGCGGGCACGGCACCCCGTTCGGGGCGGTGCTCGACTCCACCTGCGACCGGATCGTCGACGGCGCGCTGTTCGCCGGGCTCGCCTGGTGGGCGCTGACCGGCGGGGCCGAGCCCCTGGCCGGCGCCGCCGCGCTGGTGGCCCTGGTCGGTGGCCAGATCGTGTCGTACGTCAAGGCCCGCGCCGAGTCCGTCGGGCTCACCGCCGAGGGCGGCCTCGTCGAACGCGCCGAACGGCTCATCCTCGGCCTGGTCGGGGCGTTCCTGTCCGGCATCGGGGTGCCGTGGGCGCTGACCGTCACCCTCGTCGTGCTGGCGATCGGGACGGCGGTGACCCTCGGCCAGCGGATCCTGGCGGTGCGGCACAGCTCCCGCGAGGCACCACGTGCCTGACCTGCGGACGCGCACCACCGACGCGTTGAGCGCCGCCGGGTACGCGGCGGGCTGGCGGGTCGCGGGGCGGCTCCCGGCCGGCGTCGCCGGACGGGTGTTCGACGCAGGCGCCGCGCTCGCGGTCCGCCGCGACGGCCCCGGGGTGCGACGGCTGCGGCACAACCTGCGCCGGGCCCGTCCCGACGCGACCCCCGCCGAGCTCGAGGCACTGGTCGCCGCCGGGATGCGCAGCTACGCCCGCTACTGGCGCGAGGCGTTCGCACTGCCCGGCCTCGACCCCGCCGCGGTGCACGCCGCGATGCACCCGCACGCCCACGGCGTCGCCGGCGCGCTGGCGGCCACCCGGTCCGGGCGCGGGGTCGTGTTCGCCCTCCCGCACGCCGGCAACTGGGACCTCGCCGGGCTCTACCTGCTGCGCGAGCTCGACCGGCTCGGGCTCGAACCGGCGCTGACCACCGTCGTGCAGCGGCTGCGTCCCGAGCCGCTGTTCCGCCGGTTCCTCGCCTACCGGCGCGCGCTCGGGTTCGAGGTCGTGACCGCCGACGACCCCCGCGCCGCACACCGCGCGCTGACCGGGCGGCTGCGCCGCGGCGGGGTCGTCTGCCTGGTCGCCGACCGCGACCTGACCGGCACCGGGACCGGCGTGACGTTCCTCGGGGGGCCCGCCCGGCTGCCGTCCGGCCCTGCGCGGCTCGCCCGGCTCACCGGCGCCGCGCTCCGCCCGGCCTACCCCTACTTCACCGACGACGCCTGGGGCGTCGAGGTCGGCGCGCCCGTCCCGCGCGGTCCCGGTGCCGTCCAGCACCTCGCCGACGCGTTCGGCGACATGATCGCCCGCCGCCCGTGGGACTGGCACATGCTCCAGCCGGTCGGCACGGGATGAGGATCGGGATCGTCTGCCCGTACTCCCTCGACGTCGCCGGGGGAGTGCAGCGCCACGTCCTGGACCTGGCCGCCGCGCTGCGCACGCTCGGGCACACGGTCGAGGTCCTGGCCCCGACGACCGGCACCGCGCCCGAGTTCGTCACCCCGGCCGGGCGGGCCGTCGGCGTCCCCTACAACGGCTCCGTCGCCCGCGTCGCGTTCGGCCCGCTGACCCGCCACCGCACCCGGCGCTGGCTCGCCGCGCACGACTTCGACGTGCTGCACGTCCACGAGCCCACGACCCCGTCGGTGTCGGCGCTCGCGCTGCTCGACGCCCGCGGACCGGTCGTCGCGACCTTCCACACCTCCACCGAGCGGTCCCGGGCCCTCGCCGCGTTCGGACCCGTGGCGCGCCCCCTGCTGGAGCGGGTCACGGCGCGGATCGCCGTGTCGGCGACCGCCCGCCGGGTCCAGGTCGAGCACCTGGGCGGGGACGCCACCGAGATCCCCAACGGTGTCGACCTCGCCCGGTTCGCCCACGGGCCGGCACTGGACCTGCCGCCCGCCGTGCGGGTCGGTTACGTCGGCCGCTTCGATGAGCCGCGCAAGGGCATGCCGGTGCTGCTGGCCGCGCTGCGCCGGGTCGTCGCCGACCGCCCGGACGTGCGGTTGCTCGTCGTCGGCCGCGGCGACGGCGACCGGCTGCGGCGCGCCGCGGGACCGGGCGTGGCGGGCCGGATCGACCTGCTCGGGCCGGTCGACGAGGCGACCAAGGCCGCCGCGCTGCGCTCGGTCGCGGTGTTCTGCGCACCGCACCGCGGCGGGGAGAGCTTCGGGATGGTGCTGACCGAGGCCATGGCTGCGGGCGCCCCGGTGCTGGCCGCGGACCTCGAGTCCTTCCGTGCCGTGCTCGACGACGGCCGCGCCGGTGCACTGTTCCCACCCGGCGACGACGCCGCCCTGGCCGCCGCGCTCACCCGCCTGCTCGACGACGGGGCCGCCCGCGCCCGGCTCGCCGCCGCCGGGCGGGACCGGGC
>JAESFO010000973.1_pt1 | contig 10392 bp, 9 predicted proteins | sample 9269421 | NCBI WGS metagenome assembly JAESFO01 (sample SAMN14502839, study PRJNA617101) | algae metagenome | isolation source: Nostoc desertorum CM1-VF14 and co-occurring heterotrophs from rocky... | place: USA: Clark Mountains, San Bernardino, California | collected 2000-06-05 | reverse complement strand
CGGACGCGATCAGGAGACGGGAGAACATCGACCCGCACCGACTGCGCCGACCGACCCCAGGAGAACCGCCGACCGGCCGCCGACGTGCGGCCGACCGGACCACACGGGTCCCGGTGTCGGGTACAACGTCGCCGACGCTAACCACTGCCGGTCACGGAAACATCGCAGGACACCCCTGCCCCACCATCAGGTGCCGGAGTTCGCACGGTCGGGGTCTTCCCGGATGCGGGCGCGTCACGAGGCGGTCACCGCGGACGGATGCGACCCCCGCTCGGGGTCAGGTCCGCTCGGAGCATCCCGGACGCGGAATCGGTGCAGAGATCATCTCATCGCCCGCGTCCGCGGATTCGTTGACAAGGGCGGGACGCGGATGCTTGACTCAGAGCTACCGTGTTCCAGGTCACACGAAGTGAGGGTCGCACCGGCCCGTCCACTCCGATCGGTGACACCGCCCGGGAGTCCACGGAACGGCACCGGCCACGCGCGACCCTCTGCGTCACCCTGCGCCCCTCGGCGCGACCACGAACGTGCACGGTCCTTCCTCGGCGGCAGGATCGTGTCCCCTCCGCGCCCCCGGGCTGACCTCGTCGCCCGGGGGTGCGGCACATTCCGGGACGGCGGGCCTACTCGGCGCCGGTGACGGCCACCAGACCGGCGGCCTCGATCCCGGCGAGGGCGGCGGCCTCGTCGTTGAGCGACGCGTCGCCGGTCACCCCGACGGCGCCGAGCAGCGCGCCGGCCGCGTCCTTGACGAAGACCCCGCCGGGCACGGAGAGGATCTTGCCGCCGGCGAGGTTCGCCACCGAGGTGAAGAACTCCGGGGAGTCCGCGGCGCGGGCGGCGATCGCGCGGTTGGTCATGCCGAGGGCGAGCACACCGCTGGCCTTGGCGACGGCGAGGTCGGGCCGCAGGAAGCCCGAGCCGTCCTGGCGGGCCAGGGCGACGATCGCGCCGCCCGGGTCGAGCACCGCGACCGTGAGCGGGTTGAAGCCCTGCTCGGTGCCGTGGGCCAGGGCAGCGGCGGCGATGGTCTGGGCCTGCTCGAGGGAGATCGTCATACCGCGAACCCTGCCATCACCGCGCCGCGCACGCCCACCCCGGCCTCACACAGCGCGGGCGGCGGTCAGCGCCGGGTGAGGCCCACCAGCGGGATCGTCCGGTCCGTCCTGCGCTCGTAGTCGGCGAACCCGCCGTTGTTCTCCTTGATCCAGGCCCAGACGCGGTCGCGGTCGGCCTCGTCGAGCTCGGCCGCATGCACCGGCACGGTCTCGACCCCGCCCTCGCCGTCGGCGATCTCGGCGGTGACGTCCGGGTTCGCCATCAGGTTGTGGAACCACGCGGGGTGGCGCGGCGCGCCGGCCGCGGAGGCGACGACGACCCAGCGGTCACCGTCGGCGAACCAGCGCAGCGGGGCGATCCGCTCGGCACCGCTCTTCGCGCCGACGTGGTGGACCAAGATCATCGGCAGGCCGGTGAACGGCTCGCCGACCCGGCCGTCGTTCTCCCGGAACTCGCGGATCACCCTGGTGTTGAAGTCCTCTGCCATGACCCCATGGTGTCAGGCCGGCGCCCCGCCGGGAGCGAACACGACCCAGCAGGCGGCGAGCGTCGCGGCGAACGCGACGAGGACGAACACCGCTGCCCACGCCCCGCCGCCGAGCGGGGTGAGCTCGGCGAGCCGGTCGGCGTCGGAGTGGCGCAGCCGGCCCCCGCGACGGCCGCGGCGCAGCTCCAGACAGGCCTTCACCCCGCCGAACAGCAGGAACCAGGTCAGCGCGGCGGCGAACCCGGTCCGCAGGTCGGCCGGGGCACGCAGCGCGACGAGCACGAGCACCGCACCGGTCGCGACGACGGCCAGTCCCCCGTAGAGGTTGCGGATCTGCAGCAGAGTCGCGGCCAGCAGCACCACCGCGATCCACAGCATCGCCTGCGCCTCGTCCGCCGCGACCAGCACCGCACCGCCGAGGCCGAGCAGCGGCGGGAAGACGTAGCCGGCGGAGAACATCGCGACCACCCCGGGCCCGCGTCCCGCGCCGGTGGAGTGCGTGACGCCGGAGGAGTCGGCGTGCAGCCGGATCCCGGCCAGGCCCCGCCCGACCAGGACCGCGACGAGTGCGTGCCCGCCCTCGTGGGCGATCGTGACCGCGGTGCGCGTCAGCCGCCAGGTCGGCCGCCACGCGACGACCGTCAGGGCCAGCAGCGCGGCCAGCAGCGACGCCGGCCGGGCCGCGACGAGCTCGTACCCGCGGGTGATCACGTCGAGGTCTGCCACGCACCCCAGTCAACCAGCGGGGCCCGGTCACACCGCGCCGAGGATCTCCTCGACCGCCTCCAGCGCCGAGCCGGTGTCGTCCGCCAGATACATGAGGTCGACGAAGGTGTGGTCGACGTCGGTGTCGGTGGCCGCCCGGCGCACCAGCGCGGCGGCGTCGGCGGCGGTCTCCCCCGGCTTCGGGTTCACCCGCAGCACCGCGCCGACCGCGTCGGCGGGGCGGCCCGCCTCGGCCGCGGCGGCACGCAGGTCCGCCCAGGGCGCGGAGACCGCGGCGTCGAGGTCGGTGACGTCGGAGGTGACGACCGGCAGGAACCCGTCGGCCCGTTCCGCGATCCTCCGGCGCGCCCGGGGGCTGAAGCCGCCCAGGTAGACCGGCACGTGCCGCGGCCGGGCGTGCACGTACGACGGCGCGACGCTCGCGAACCGCCCGGTGAACTCCACCGGGTCGTCGTGCCACCAGGCGTCGAACAGGTCGAGGGTCTCGTCGAGCCGGGCGCCGCGCTCACCCATCGGGACACCCACCGCGTCGTACTCCTCGGGCGACCAGCCGATGCCGAGGCCCAACAGCAGCCGTCCGCCCGACAGATTGTCGATCGTCGCCGCCTGCCGGGCCAGCAGCGCCGCCGGGTACCAGGGCGCGTTGAGCGTGCTGGTGCCGAGCTGCACCCGCGCGGTGACGGCGGCCGCCGCGGTCAGCAGCGCCAGCGGGTCGTGCGCGGCGGTGAACTGCTCGGGCACGCTGCCCGGGCCGCCGGGCCCGCCGCCGTAGCCGACCGTCGGGTCGACGGCCACCAGCAGCCGGTCGCCGGTCCACAGGCTCGCCGCGCCGCGCTCCTCGGCGCCCGCCGCGAACCGCATCGTCCCGTCCACGTGGGCCGCGGCCGCACCGAACTGCGGAATCCCGAAACCGATTCGCACTTGACCTCCAGCCGCTGGAACACCCGACGCTGTACCCGTGACCGCACCACCTACCGATGATCACCCTGTCACGCTGACGATCGGGCAGCTCGCCCGGCGCAGCGAGGTCCCCGTGCGCACGCTCCGTTTCTGGTCGGACGAGGGGCTCGTCCCCGCCGACCGCAACGGCGCGGGCCACCGGGTCTACGGACCGGCCGCGGTCGCACGGCTCGACCTCGTGCGCACCCTGCGCGAGCTCGGCCTGGGCCTGGACGACGTGCGCGCCGTGCTGTCCCGCCGACGGGGGGTCGGCGAGATCGCGGCGGCACACGTCCGGGCCCTGGACGACCGGATCCGGGAGCTGCGGGCGCAGCGCGCGGTGTGCGCCCTGCTCGCGCGCACCGGAGCCGGTGACACCCCACCCGACGAACGGAGCGTGACCCTGATGAACGACCTCGCCCGGCTGTCCGCGGCCCAGCGCCAGCACCTGATCGACGACTTCGTGACCGAGACCTTCGCCGGCATCGACGACGACGCGCCCGGCGCGGGCATCGCCACCGGCATGCGGTCGATGCCCGCCGAACTCCCCGACGACCCGACCCCCGAGCAGGTGGGGGCCTGGGTGGAGCTGGCCGAGCTCGTCGGCGACCCGGGGTTCCGGGCCCGCTGCCGGGAGATGGCGGTCGCCGGCGCCACCGTCTCCGAGCACCGCGAGCGGCAGGCCGACCCGGCCGCGGTGGCCGAACACGCCGGTGGCGCACTCGCCGCGGGGATCGACCCGGCCTCGCCCGCGGCCGCCGCGGCGCTGGCGCGGATCCCCGGCGTCGCCGGTCTCTCGGTAGCCGATCGGGCCGGCTGGGCGGACACGGTAGACCTGTTCGCCGACCACCGCGTCGAGCGCTACTGGACGCTGCTCGGGGTGCTCAACGGCTGGCCGGCCCGCGAGCCCGCGGTTCCGGCGTTCGAGTGGTTCGCCGCGGCACTGCGCTCGGCACCGGTCGGTCAGTCCTCCGACCAGCCGTAGAACACCCGCTCGACGACCGCGCGGGCCCGCCGCGTGACGCGCTTGTAGTCGTCGAGGAACTCCCCCGGGTCGCCGCCCGCCGGGTACCCGAGCGCGACGGCGACGGCGGCCAGCTCCCGCCCCGAACGCGGGAGCTGGTCGCCGGGCTTGCCCTTGACCAGCATGATCGCGTTGCGGGCCGCGGTCGCGGTACGCCAGCCCTCCTCCAGCTCGGCGGCGTCCCCGGCGCTGATCAGCCCGGCCTCCGCGGCCTCGTGCAGCCCGTGCAGCGTCGACGGGGTGCGCAGCTCGGGGACGTCGCCCGCGTGCTGGAGCTGCAGCAGCTGCACCGTCCACTCGACGTCGGCCAGCCCGCCCAGGCCGAGCTTGGTGTGGGTGGTGCGGTCCGCGCCGCGGGGCAGCCGCTCGGCGTCGACCCGGGCCTTGATCCGGCGGATCTCCGACACCGAGGCCGCCGACACGCCGTCGGCCGGGTAGCGGATCGGGTCGACCAGCGCGGTGAACTCGCGGCCCAGCGTCCGGTCCCCCGCGATCGGGCGGGCCCGCAGCAGCGCCTGGGCCTCCCACACCTCACCCCAGCGGGCGTAGTACTCGCGGTAGGAGGCCAGGGTGCGCACCATCGGCCCGGACCGGCCCTCCGGGCGCAGGTCCGCGTCGACCGGCAGCGCCGGGTCCGGACTGGGTGAGCCGAGCAGCCGCCGCACGCGTTCCACCACCCGGGTCGCCCACCTCACCGCGGTGTGGTCGTCGACGCCCTCGGCGGGCCTGCAGACGAACATGACGTCGGCGTCGCTGCCGTAGCTGGACTCGCCGCCGCCGAGGCGGCCCATCCCGATCACCGACAGGACGGCCGGGCGCTCGGACTCCGCGCGCAGCACCGCGTCCAGGGTCGCGGCCAGCACCGCCTCGTTGACCGAGTTCAGCGCCGTGCACACCGCGTCGACGGGCAGCAGGCCGAGCAGGTCGGCGCAGGCGATCCGCAGCATCTCGTGGCGGCGGTAGGACCGCGCCGACGCCACCGCGGCCTCCGGCGTGCTCTGCCGGGCGACGGTGGTGCGCAGCGCCATCGACACCTCGGCCGGGTCCCTGGTCAGCTCCGGGCTCTGCACCCCCGAGGAGGTCGCCAGCATCCGCAGCACCTCCGGCGCGCGGGCCAGCAGGTCCGGGACCAGTGCCGACGTGCCGAGCAGCGTCATCAGTCGCTGTGCGACCGCGCCCTCGTCGCGCAGCAGCCGCAGGTACCAGGGAGTGTCGGCGAGCGCCTCGGACACCCGCCGGTAGGCGAGCAGGCCGCGGTCGGGGTCGGGGCTGCGCGACAGCGAGTCCAGCAGCACCGGCAGCAGCGCCCGCTGGATCGACGCGGCCCGCGACACCCCGCCGGTGAGCGCCCGCAGGTGCCCGAGCGCCCCCTCCGGCGACGCCCAGCCCAGCGCCTTCATCCGTGCCTTCGCCGCCTCCGGGGACAGCACGGCGTCGGCGCCGTCGGCGGCCAGCCGGGACACCGCCGACAGCAGCGGCCGGTAGAACAGCTTCTCGTGCAGCCGGGTGACGCGGCGCGCGTTGCGCTGCCACTCGTCGACCAGCACCCCGACGACGTCGCGACGCCCGTCCGGGCGGATCCGCGCGGCCCGGGCGAGCCAGCGCAGCCCGTCGGTGTCGTCGGCGGCCGGGAGCAGGTGGGTGCGGCGCAGCTTCTGCAGCTGCAGCCGGTGCTCCAGCAGGCGCAGGAACCGGTAGGACGCGGCGAGGTTGGCGCCGTCGTCGCGGCCGACGTAGCCGCTCTCCGACAGCGCGGCCAGCGCGACCAGGGTGTTGCCCGAGTGCAGCGAGTCGTCGCCCCGGCCGTGCACCAGCTGCAGCAGCTGGACGGCGAACTCGACGTCGCGCAGCCCGCCGCGGCCGAGCTTCAGCTCGCGTTCGCGCTGCTCGGAGGGGATGTTCTCGATGACCCGGGCCCGCATGGCCTGCACGTCGGTCACGAAGTCGTCGCGGGTGGAGGCCTGCCACACCATCGGCGACAGCGCCTCGACGTAGGCGGCACCGAGCTCGCGGTCCCCGGCGATCGGGCGGGCCTTGAGCAGCGCCTGGAACTCCCAGGTCTTCGCCCACCGCTTGTAGTACGCCACGTGCCCCTCGAGGGTCCGCACCAGTGCGCCCTGGCGGCCCTCGGGGCGCAGGTTCGCGTCGACCTCGAAACAGGCCTCCCCCGCGATGCGCATGACCCGCGACGCGAGCTTCGTCGCGGCCTGGGTGAGCTCCCCGCCGGGTTCGGCGACGAACACGACGTCGACGTCGGAGACGTAGTTGAGCTCCCGGCCACCGCACTTGCCGAGCCCGATGATCGCGAGCCGCAGCTCCTCGGGCGGGTCCAGCTCGGCCGCGGCCACCGCCAGCGACGCCGACAGCGCGGCCTCGGCGAGGTCGGCGAGCTGGGCGGCGACGTCGTCGACCTCCATCACCGGCAGCCCCGGGTCCCCGACGGCGGCCAGGTCGGCCGAGGCGAGGCCGAGCAGCTCGTCGCGGTAGGCCGTGCGCAGCGCGGCGACGGCCTCGGCGCCGGTCAGCGACGCCCGCGCTCCCCCGGCCGTCCCCGGCGGCGGCGCGGCCGGGTCGGCCCCCACCGCGCGCAGCAGGTTCGCGGTGCGCCGGGCCAGGTCCGGTGGCGGGTCCCCGCGCTCGGCGGTGTCGGCCAGCAGCGGCCAGCGGTCCGGGTGGCCGACGAGGTGGTCGCCCAGCGCCGTCGACGACCCCAGGGTCGCCAACAGCCGCCCCCGCAGCCCGCGGTCGGTGCGCAGCGCGCGGTCGATCGCGGGCCACGGGGCGGTCTGCGCCAGCCGCTCGACCGCCCGCAGGGCGAGGGACTGGTCGGGGCTGCGGGCCAGCGCCCACATGATCTCCTCGCAGCCGGGCGCCGGCCCGTCGGTCGCCCACCAGCCCAGACCGCGCAGGGTCGTGGCCGCGTCCTCACCGGTGAGGCCGAGCCGGGCGAGCGAGGTCCCCGTGCGACGGTCCATGACCGGTGATCCTGCCCCATCGCGGGCCGCTCTTCCCTCAGGGGCGTCCAGCGGTCAGGCTCGGGCCATGCACGTCGTGATCGTCGGTGGGGGTATCGGAGGACTGACCGCGGCTCTGGCCCTGGATCGGGCCGGGATCGGGTCCACCGTCCTGGAGCAGGGGTCCGGCGCGGGCGAGCTCGGTGTCGGGTTCAACCTGCTGCCGCACGCCGTGCGGGTGCTCGACGGGCTCGGACTGTCCGCGGAGCTGGCCGACGTCGGCATCGCGACCACCGACCTCACCTACGCCCACCGGCTCGGGCAGCCGATCCTGCGCAGACCCTGCGGGGTGGCGGCCGGCTTCGCGTTCCCGCAGGTCGCCGGGCACCGCGGACGGGTGCACCGGATGCTCACCGAGGCCGTGCGCGCACGGCTGGGGCCCGACGCGATCCGCACCCGGCACCGGTTCGCCGGCGTCGAGCACTCCGACGGGGGTGTCCGGGTCCGCTTCGACGACGACGCCCTGCCGGAGGCGACCGGCGACGTGCTGGTCGGCGCGGACGGGATCCACTCCGCGGTGCGGGCGGGCCTGTTCCCGGGCGAGGGACCGCCGCACTGGAACGGGGTGTCGATGTGGCGCGGCGCGACGGACTGGCCGGCGTTCCGCGGGGGCCGCTCGATGGTCGTCGCGGGCGGGAACGCCGCCAAGCTGGTGGTCTATCCGGTCGGCGCCGGCAGCGCGCCGGGGACGGTCCTCACGAACTGGGCGGTGTGCATCGCGACCGGCGCCGACGGCGACCCCGCCCCGCAGCGCCAGGACTGGTCACGGCCCGCCGACCGCGACGAGACCCTCGCCCACGCCCGCCGCTTCCACCTCGACGACGTCGACCACCTCGCGCTGGTCGCCGCGACACCGGAGATCTTCGAGTTCCCGATGTGCGACCGGGACCCGCTGCCCCGCTGGTCGCACGGGCGGGTCACCCTGCTCGGCGACGCCGCGCACCCGATGGTCCCGATGGGCTCCAACGGCGCCGGGCAGGCGATCCTCGACGCCGAGTCGCTCGCCCGCCACCTGGCCGCGGGCGGCGCCCCGGCGGCGGCGCTGGCCGCCTACGAGGCCGAACGGCTGCCGATGACCGCCGACGTCGTGCTCCGCAACCGCGTGGGCGGCCCGGAACGGGTCATCGACGAGGTCGAGCGCCGCGCCCCGGACGGCTTCGACGACCTCGACGCGGTGATCACCGGCGAGGAGCTCGAGGAGATCTTCGCCGGCTACCACCGCGCGTCGGGCAACACCCGCTAGTCGGCGCCGGGGACGCTGCCCGGCGGCAGGAAGTCGACGTCGTGCAGCGCCGACTGCCGCACGACCTCGGCCGGGTCGGTCAGGTTGTGCAGCCGGTCGAACAGCGACGCCAGCCGGCCGGCCGGGCTGACCCAGAACAGCGCGCGGGCGTTGCCCTGCTCCTTGTTGTAGTAGGCGTGCGGCAGGCCCTTGGGCATGAGGACGGTGTCGCCCGGCCCGGCCTTCTCCCACTGCCCGTCCAGGTAGAGCGTGAACACGCCGTCGAGGACGTGGATGTGCTCGTCCTGGGTCAGGTGCACGTGCGGCGGGACACCCGTGCCGGGCGGGTCGAGGGTCTCGAAGGCGAAGCTGGTCTCGCTGACCGCCTTCGCCCAGTAGGTGTGGCCCAGCACGTTCCACACCCGCTGGTACTGGCCCTCACCGGCCCGCGTGATGCCCTTCGGCAGCGGGCCCAGGATGATCTCGTCCGAGAAGTCGGTCACAGCACGGGAAGATACGTCGCGAGCTCGTGCGGCGTCACGTTCCGGCGGTAGGCGTCCCACTCGGCCCGCTTGTTCCGCAGGAAGAAGTCGAACACGTGCTCGCCGAGGTACTCGGCGACGAGCTCGCTCTTCTCCATGACGTCGAGGGCCTCGGTGAGGTTCTGCGGGAGCAGCTCGTAGCCCAGCGCCCGGCGCTCGGTGTCGGTCAGGGCCCACACGTCGTCCTCGGTGGGCGGGGGCAGCTCGTAGCCCTTCTGGATGCCGGTGAGGCCGGCACCCAGGATGACCGCGTAGGCGAGGTAGGGGTTGCACGCGGAGTCCAGCGTGCGGACCTCCACCCGCCGCGACGACGACTTGCCCGGCGAGTACATCGGGACCCGGACCAGCGCGGAGCGGTTCGCGTGGCCCCAGGACACCGCGGTCGGGGCCTCGCCGCCGGTGATGAGGCGCTTGTAGGAGTTGACCCACTGGTTGGTGACCGCGGTGATCTCCCGGGCGTGCTTGAGCACGCCGGCGACGAACGCCTTGCCGGTCGCGGACAGCTCGTAGGGGTCGTCCGGGTCGTGGAAGGCGTTGTGGTCGCCCTCGAACAGCGAGAAGTGCGTGTGCATGGCCGAGCCGGGGTGCTCGGAGAACGGCTTGGGCATGAACGAGGCCCGCACGCCCTGGGTGAGCGCGACCTCCTTCACGACGTAGCGGAACGTCATGAGGTTGTCGGCCATGGTCAGGGCGTCGGCGTAGCGCAGGTCGATCTCCTGCTGGCCGGGGCCGCCCTCGTGGTGGGAGAACTCCACCGAGATCCCCATCGACTCCAGCGTCTCGATGGTGTTGCGCCGGAAGTGCGGGGCGACGTCGTGGCTCGCCTGGTCGAAGTAGCCGCCGGAGTCCGCCGGGACGGGCCGGGTGCCGTCGCCGGGCAGGTCACGCAGGAGGTAGAACTCGATCTCCGGGTGCACGTAGCAGGTGAACCCGGCCTCGCCCGCCTTGTTCAGCGCGCGGGTCAGCACGTGCCGCGGGTCGGCCCAGGACGGCGACCCGTCGGGCATGGCGATGTCGCAGAACATCCGCGCCGAGTAGTGCTCGCCCGAGGCGGTCTCCCAGGGCAGCACCTGGAACGTCGACGGGTCGGGCTTGGCGACCATGTCGGACTCGTAGACGCGGGCGAAGCCCTCGATGGCCGAGCCGTCGAAGCCGATGCCCTCGGCGAAGGCGCCCTCCAGCTCGGCCGGGGCCACCGCCACCGACTTGAGGTATCCGAGCACGTCCGTGAACCAGAGACGGACGAAACGGATGTCGCGTTCCTCGAGCGTGCGGAGCACGAACTCCTGCTGGCGGTCCATGCGGCGGAGCCTAGGAACCCCGTGTTACGCGGACGTTACCGGGGTGGGGGGGGGGCCCCGGGGGGGGGGGCCCCCCCC